>Ga0210406_10007484_pt1 | contig 11077 bp, 8 predicted proteins | sample IncBWC30MmetaG_FD_155454 | JGI IMG/M metagenome (GOLD analysis project Ga0210406, IMG submission 155454) | Forest soil microbial communities from Barre Woods Harvard Forest LTER site, Petersham, Massachusetts, United States - Inc-BW-C-30-M | ecosystem: Environmental > Terrestrial > Soil >... | reverse complement strand
CTGCATCCACTGCCAAACGATTGCTCCCAACAATCAGGTTTTGAACCTCCTTGAAAACTTTGTCGCCGGGTTTGGGTGTCTCGGAAGCGCTGCCATTCAGCCGTTCGCCGACAGCCTCAGGGACTTTGCCGGATATTCCATATTTGGCGAGGATCGACCGCGCGTCGGCGAACGTAGAGCGGTCTGGAACGGTTGGGCCGGAACCGATCACATCCAGGTCGTCCCCGATCACGTCGGACAAGATGAGCGTGAGCACCGTCGCGGGCCATGCAAGTTGGGCGAGTTGGCCGCCCTTCACCGCCGAAATATGCTTTCGAATGCGATTCAGCTCGTGGATATTCGCGCCGCAATGGAGCAGGAGCCGAGTGGTCTCCTGTTTCTCCTCCAGGGTGATGGGCGGCGCGGGCAAGGGCAGCAACGCGGAGGCGCCTCCCGAGATCAGGCAAAGGACCAGGTCATCCGGCCCGGCCTCACGCGCGATTTCTGCGATGCGGTGCGCGCCCAACTCTCCATTGCGGTCGGGGATGGGATGGCCGCACTCATTGATCTGGATACGCCGAAGCCGGGCGGCGTGACCGTACTTGATGTTGATAAGACCGCCGGAGATCCGCTTTCCGAGCAGCCGCTCGACGGCCTGCGCCATTTCGGCACTGGCTTTTCCGGCGCCGATCACATGCACATTACGAAAGGACTCAAGGCGATACCGCTTGCGGCCGGCCGTCAGAACGTTGCGAGTTAGCTTTATATGCCGCAACACAGCCTGGGCGGGGTCGGCCGCTTCCAACGCAGCGTGAAAGATCCGAAGAGCGTCTCGCGACAGAGAAGGAGGCATGCGCGCCGTTAGGAAAAGATTGGCAGCTTTAGGATGGCCGCCACAATCACAGCCGGATCATCGGTGTCGATCTGAATCGAATGGTCGGCTTTCCGATACGCAGCGCGGCGATCCTCATAGAGCTGTTTGAATTTCCCGGCGTCGCGGGCGAGTGGCCGATGCGTGGCGGTTTCCACGCGGGCGCAAACTTTGGGAAACGGGCAATCGAGCCAGATGGTTACGCCGTTGTCCTCCAGCAGCGCGTGGTTCCCGGCTTGTGCAAAGGCGCCGCCGCCGAGCGCTACCACCATAGGTTTTCCGCGCACAACTTCGTCAACGCGTTTGCGGATCGCCGCGCCTTCGATCTTTCGGAATGTCTCTTCTCCGTCGTTGTCGAAGATTTCGGCGATGCTGCGGCTTTGCTGAGCCTCGATGTCCTCGTCGATGTCGGCGAAGGCCCAGCCCAGTTCATGGGCGAGCAGGCGTCCGACAGTCGTTTTGCCGGAAGCCATGAAGCCCACCAGGTAAATTCCCGGCGTGCGCTTGAGCTTGAGGATCATCCGATCCACACCTCGACACTACGGCCCTTCCGCTTAATCATGGATCTGCATCTCCGGCAGGTAAGAAGCCATAATAGTACAATGCAGGACGAGCTGTTGCCGCTTTTCCCTCTCCAGGTGGTCTTATTCCCGCGAACGTCTCTGCCACTGCATATCTTCGAGGAACGCTATAAGCAGATGGTGGACGAGGTGGTCCGCGGCAAGGCGGAATTCGGCGTGGTGCTGGCCGGCGAGAAGGGCATCGTGAACACGGGCTGCACGGCTTCGATTGAAAAGATCATCAAGAAATACCCGGACGGCCGGATGGATCTGCTCACAGTTGGACGACGGCGTTTTGAGATCATTCTTCTGAACGACGAGAAGCCATATCTGCGCGGCGCAGTGGAGTTTTTCGACGATGAAGAGTCGGAGCCGATAACGCCCGAGGTCCGCAAGCGGGTGATGGAAGCTTACAACGATATTCGGAAGCTGGAACAGAATGATGCGCCGCACGATCCGGAGCTGACCGATCCGCAGCTTAGCTTTCAACTGGCTCAAGTGGTGCCGGACCTGGATTTCCGGCAGGTGCTGCTGTCCACGCGATCAGAAGCGGACCGCATGAAGCAGTTGGCCGATTTCTTCCCCGGGTACAGCTCCCGCCAGCGCCAGATCCAACACGCTCGCGCCGTCGCTCCTACCAACGGACATGCCAAGTGGCCGCCGGGCGTGTGAGGATCGAAGAACGGCAGCACCTGATCATCGACGCCGACGACACGCTCTGGGAAAACAACATCTACTTCGAGCGCGCCTTCGACGAGTTCTGCGATTTTCTCGCGCACTCCAGCTTGTCGCCCTCGGAAGTTCGGGCGGTGCTGGATGAAATCGAGACCGTCAACAGTAAGATCCATGGCTACGGGACGGCCAATTTTGCAAGAAACCTGATGGAGTGCTATCACAGACTAGTGGAGCGCGACGTCCATCATGAGGATCTGCCGATGATCATGAGCTTCACCGAGCAAATTCTTCATCACCCGATTGAGTTGATCCCCGGAGTGGAGGAAACGCTGGAGTATCTTTCGCTGCGGCACGATCTGACTCTGTTTACCAAGGGGAATCCAGAGGAACAGAAGCTGAAGCTGGACCGGTCGGGCCTCGCGATTTATTTCGGCCACACCGCCATCGTGAAGGAAAAAGATACGGCTTCGTATGCGGCGCTGATTCGCGAGCGGGAGCTTGATCGGGAGCGAAGCTGGATGATCGGAAATTCGCCGAAGTCTGACATCAACCCGGCGCTAGAGGCGGGGATTAACGCCGTGTTTGTGCCGCACGAGCATACTTGGAGGTTGGAGCACGAGGAGGTTCGGAAAGGAAATGGGCGGCTAGTGCGATTAGAAAGATTTGTGGAGTTAAAGGAGCATTTTTAGAAACCGCATCCGTTGGGGGCAGCTCAGTAAGAAACGGGCGCGGCTCGGTTACTGTGAATTGCAGCAGGACTGGTTGGAAATCAGGGCCAGCGGCGACGTAGGATGAGCCTGGGCGAAATAGTTCTCGGTCGACAGGTTCTTATAAACCGCGCCCGCGACTCCAGAGGCGATGGGACCATTCACGGAATGGCCACCTGTCAAAAGAACGACGACGACAAGTTTGTTATCACCCGTTTCAGTAAACGATCCGAACCAGCCGAGATGAGTCGGCGAACGGCCATCGGTGCAGGTTCCGGTCTTGCCAAAAATGGGATCGGTGGCGAAATAGCCGGCCCGCCGCGCCGTTCCGTATTCGACTGCTCCCTGCATTCCCGGTCTGATCTCGGGCACTAGCTGCGCGATATCGAGTTGTCTTTTGACGCGAGGAACAAATTGTTCGATTTCCTCTTTGGAGCGCGGGTGCTGCAGATAGTAGAGCGTACCGCCATTAGCGACGGTCGATATAACGGCGGCCAGCTCGAGCGGGGTCATGTAAATACCTTCCCCAAAACTGGTCATCATGCCGACGCCATCGGCGGGGGGCGCGGCGGCTAACATTCCGGGCTGCTCCTGGTCCAAATCCAATCCGGCTTTTTCACCCAGGCCGAACATTTGTGCGTACTGGATGATGCGGTCGTAGCCGAGCTTGTAGCCTACTGAAGAAAAGAAAGCATTGTTGGAATGAGCGAGCGCTTCGGTCAGATCCATACCGTGGCGCTTGGTGATCTTTAATTTCGTGTTCTGATCGATCACGCCCTCATTGAGACCTGCCAGCGCCGCCACAACCTTGATGGTGGAGCAGGGCTGGAATCCGCTTTGATAAGTCAGCTTCTGGTTGACGATGGTCAACAGCCGGCCCGTTTTAGGGTCTACCACCACAATGCTGCCGTTGTAGGGGCCCAATGCCGCGACAGCAGCGCGGCGGACCATCAGATCTTCGCCATCCACGGAATCGCCTTCGGTGGAATCGGCAAAGGTCGGTGAGGTCCAAGGGCTGCGAGAGCTACGTTTCTGAAGTGCGGAAAGATGATTGACCGCGGGGTGCGCCGACACCAAGGGTGCGGGAGTATTGAAGGAGGCCAACGTCACCGAAGCCGCCGCGGCAGTGGTCGCCCGATGAAACTTGCGATGTTTCCTGGTTTTGGCGGGCGTAAGAGCGAAAGCCGAGCCGGCCACGAGCGTAAATAGAACAAAAGCAGCTAAAAGACGAGCGGTCTTCAGTAGATACATTCTCATCCCTACACGCAAGCGACGGTTACGAGCCGGCCCACCGTTCGCCTGATCACACTATTTGGAGCCTGTGCTCACATTATGAGGTATCGGCAGCTTTTTCGTCAAGCTACAGTCCCACTTCTATCCAAAGTCATAGCCAGGCTACGCCCTGGCCTAGGTGCATTTCAAACTCATTGGAAGCAGAAAGTGCCGGGGAGGTTTCTTTTCGGGGGTTACCGGTGTTGGAAGCCCCTAATCGGCTAAAATAAATTCCAGTCAGGCCTGGGATTTTCTCCAGGCTTGGATCACGATGATTCGTTTCATGAAGCGTTATTCACCTGGCCGGAGAACCTCATTGCCCTCTTTGGGGCACCTGGAGGGTACGGTTATGGAGATTCTCTGGGCACGGGGCGAAAGTAGCGTCCACGACGTGATCGAAAGACTCCAGCGCCCGCTGGCCTACACGACGGTCATGACGACGTTGGACCGGCTCTTTAAGAAGGGGTTCCTGAACCGGCGGAAGCCCGAAAGGGCGTTCCTATACGTTCCACGCCTTTCCCGGCCGCAGTGGGAGCGAACGCGCGCCGACGAATTGGTGGCCGGTTTTTTGGCTGGCTCTCCACCGTCGGGCGAGATGTTGATTTCATCGCTGGTGGAGGCGGTCGGCCAGTACGACGAAGCGCTACTCGCTGAGTTGGAGAAGAAGATCAAAGCCAAACGAAGAGAGCTCGACCGGAGGGGAACGCCATGACAGTGTCGTATCTGCTCAAATTGGTGTGCCTTGGTCTGGCTTCGTTCTTTCTGGTTCATCTCGCGCTAGCTCTGGTGGTGCGTGCTGCCACTCCAGTCGTTCTTCGCATGGCGGCGCGGACCCGGCCGGCTCTAGCGGCGCGACTTCTGTTCTTTACAAGAATGCTCCCGGCCGGATTCGGTGTTCTCATCGTGGCCGGACTTTGCGTCCCAAGCTATTTGTGGCTGGAGCCGAAAACCGCGACGAGCGAAGGAATCGGCTGGTTGTGTTTGGGATTTTCGATGTTAACCGTTCTTCTGTGGGCGGTTTCGATCAGGCGCGGCCTCTTTGCGATAGCGCGCTCGATCCGGTACTTGCAACTTTGCCGCCGCAACGGCCGGCAGACTGAGGTGCCCGGAGAAACCTTGCCGGTTTGGATGGTCGAGGAGCCGGCTGCCCTGTTCGCAATGGCAGGAATCACTCGTCCAAGTTTGCTTATCTCGCGCCAGGCGATGAGCGCGCTTTCCGGGGATCAACTCGACGCCGCCCTACGACACGAGCGCGCCCATTGGACATCGCGCGATAACCTCAAACGCCTTCTGCTGCTGCTGGCGCCCGACATGCTGCCGTTCCTCCACGGCTTCGGCAAGCTGGAGGGTAGCTGGGCAAGATATACCGAACGAGCCGCGGATGATCGGGCGGTCGCCGGGGACGCTGGGCGATCTCTTTCGCTAGCATGCGCGTTGGTGAGCGTGGGTCGCCTGGGAATTGCCCAGAGAGCGTCCTCGTTAGTGGCCCCGCTGCTGGCCGGCGACGATGATCTATCTGAACGCGTCCAACGGCTACTGACAGCGGCACCAGAAACTGACAACGCGTCCGAGGGATGGATGGGCTGCCTGGTGGCGGGCGCCGCAGTCATGTTATCCGCAAGCGTGATAGCGATCGGCCTGCAGCCGGCTTTGCTTTACCCGGTACATTGGTTCCTGGAACACCTGATCCAATAAAAATCCTCACTGTCGCTCCGTCATGATGCCAATGCGGCCCACGCCGGCACCGCGGGCGATATCAATGACGGTAGCGACGTCGGCAAAATCGAGTTCCCCGGCTCCGTTCACAAAGAGCACTCCGTCCGGCCGCACGGCGAACAATCGTTTCAGACGTTCTTCCAACTCCATCATGACTACCGGCTGCGAGTTGATATCCATCGAGTGGTCCTTCTGAATGTGTAGGACGAGGTGCTGAGGGTTTGGCGGCATCGGGCGATCTTCCGGCGATGATTGCGCTGCTTCCGATGGCAGGCCGCGCGTTCGGCTGGGCAGTAGCATGAACGTGACTAGCAGGACCAACAGGACATCGATCAGCGGGGTAACGTTGATAATCGCTGAAACTTTGCCGCTCACCATTTGCATCGCCACGGCAATTTAGACACCTGGAGGGTACGAAAGTTCCCCCTTGCTGACGCGCGGCGCGGCAACGAGTTTCTAGAATTCGATCTTGACGCTCAGTTGAATCTGGCGGGGTGTCTCATTCAACGGACTTAACGCCGGAAAACCGGACTGCGCGCCTTGCCGGCCGTAGGTCGCGATCCCAAAGGCCGAAGAGGGTGGGTTAGTGAACAAAGAATCCGGATTGCCCAGGTTGGCGTGATTCAGAACGTTGAAGGCATCGGCCCGGACCTTCACCCGTCCCGATTCGCCCAGCCAGCGGAGCGGGAACGACCGCGCCACCGAAAGATCCAGACTGTAAAATCCAGGACCGGTAAATGCGTTGCGGCCCTCGTTGCCCAGCGTGCTGGGGGCGGCTTCGGCGAAAGCCGCCGGGTTCAATATTTGGACGCCGCCCGGCACCGGCACTCGATTTGGAAGCAGCGTTTGGGTGGGCTGGATGATGTTCGGCCGGTTGTTCAGGATCAGGCCCTGGCCCGGACTAGCAGTTGTCGTGCCGATGACGGTGTAAGGAAATCCCGAGCGGACCGCGGCCATCTCTGCCACGGTCCAATCGCGAAACAGGAAGCCCGCTTTTGAGCTCGCGAACACCGGCGGCAGATTCCAGTACGAAAACAGCACCAGGTTGTGCCTTTGATCGAAATCGGAATTCCCTCGGTCGGCAAGGGGATTGAACTGCTCCGAGAAGGTAGCCCGGCCACTCGATTCCCCGCTGCTCTGAATGTTGGTGAAGTTTAGATTGAAAAAGTCGCCGGTCAGAGGATCGCTCTGGTTATCTATGGTGTGGCTCCACGTGTACGAGCCTTGTACAACTCCGCGAGTGGTTCGATAGCGGACCAGGGCGGTTAAAGCGTTGTAGTCCGAGAATCCCTGGTTGGCGCGATAAGCGATATCGGGCAGATTGGGATTATAGCGGCCGGCCAGCGTAGAGAAATCCCGATTGACGACATCGGTGGTGATGAGTTGGCGCCCGTAGCTTCCCAGAGCGTTTACTTCGGCGATGAGGTTGTCCGCAACGCGATGCTGCACGCCGGCGAAATAACTGTGAACATAACCGTTGCGAAGTCCGGAGTCCACCAGAGTAAGGTCGGGGAAGTTGCTATTAATCGACTGTCCTTGAAAAGTCGCAAGTTCGGTCGCGACCGGCGCCAGATAATTGATCCGTCCGAAAGGCAACGGCAGCAAGGGAACGATCAGGTTGTTGTTCCGCAAGTTTTCCCACAAGTTGTCGAAAGGCCGGTCATAAAATATCCCGTAAGATCCACGCAACAGTGTGCGGCCTGAACCGAAAAGGTCGTAGGAAGCGCCCACGCGCGGGGCGAAGCCGGTCTTGTCGGAGCCAAAGAGCTGCTGGTTTCCGGAGCCCGAAGGCTTCACCAGCGCCGCGCTCACAAGTTGTTGGGCCAAGGTGGACCCTGAGCCGAGCTGAACCAAGGGATCTTTCACGGCGCCGGTATTTTCGGGCGCGCCATAGTATTCGTATCGCAGGCCGTAATTCACCGTAAGCCGAGAAGTAAGTTTGTAAGTATCCTGAACGAATAGGAAGAATTGCCGATAACCGTAGCTACGATTGGCGCCGGGCTGTTGTATGTTCGGCAGGGCCGTTCGATCAATTGAAGCGCTGAAGAAAGATGGGATATCCGATGCGAACAAGGCGACATTGTTGAAGATGTATTCGCCATTGAGGCCGGCCGTCAGGTAGCCCCCCGATGAGCGCAGTAGCAATCCGGCACCGGTGGTGATCAGATGCCGGCCATGCGCCCAGATCACGTTGTCCAGGAACTCCCAGCTTTTGTTGTCGTTCTTGTATTGGTAAAAGGCCGGGCTACCGGGCAGCGTCACGCCGTCTCCGCTAACCAGCGTGGGAATTTCCGGATGGGGGCGGTTCCAGTACAGATCATCGGCGCTGTAACTCAACCTGGCTTCGTTGGTGAGGTTGGCCCGGAAAGAGTGAATGTAACTGACGCCCAGCGCCCAAGTGTTCTCATGGAGGGCCGATATGAAGTCCTGGTAGGGACTCCAGATAAAATCGGGCTGAGAGAGGCGATTGATCAGGACGCGTCCCATGATGCGATCCTGGCCGTTGGGCCGGTTATAATCCAATCGTTCTATTGCCAGCGCGCGGTTCACAGCAACGGGCGGAGCGAGGGTGAGCGGGGCAGTAAACAGGTTGCCGTTGGTGACGGCAGGGGCGGGGAACTCGGTCAGCAACTGCCGGGCCAGGGAGTTTGGGGCGGAAAAGGCGATAAGCCTGGGAGTCGGAAGCAGGAACGTAGCCGGAGCCTGCTGGCTGCGGCTGCGAAGGTAATCCAGAGCGCTGAAGAAAAACAGGCGATTTCGTAGAACCGGGCCGCCCAGCACATAGCCTGGGTCCAGCTCTCGATCCGGTGTTCTCGGCGCGCCTTGCAGGTTTTCTTGAAAGCCATTCGCGTTCAAGACATCATTCTTGAGATAGAAATAGCCGGCGCCGTGAAACTGCTCGCCGCCCGACCGGGTGACGGCGTTGGCCACAAAGCCGGAAGTCCGGCCATATTCAGCGGAGAAGTTGTTGGTGGATACACGGTATTCCTGAATGGCCTCTGGCGCTAGAGTGGTCAGGGGTCCGGTGATCAAATAATTGTTGTTCTCGACGCCGTCCAGCAAGAAATTTGATGCCGAGGGACGCTGCCCATTGATCGACAAGCCGAGGCCTCGTCCGATTGCGGCATCCGAAGTGACGCCGGGAAGGGTCACCAACATGGTGTAAACATCGCGGCCTTCCAGCGGCAGATTATTCAGCTCGCCAGAGTCGATCACTTCCGATACGGTGGACTCCAACGCCGCGCTACGCCCTTTCTGCGCTTCAAAGGAGCCGGATTTGCTGGGATCGACGTCCGGTCCATAGAAGGTAACGATGGTCTTCGATCCGGGCAGAAACACGCTCTTGTATTCGCCCGCTTCCCAGACATCGTTCAATGGCCGCAGATGGAAGTCCAGTTCGAGGCGGGCGGCCACGGTCAACTCCAGTTCCTGAACCTCCTGCGTCTGATAACTCTCATGCGCCACGCTGATCCGATAGAAACCGGGTGAAAGCAGCGGCAGGTAGTAATAACCGGCGGCATCGCTGCGGGCGGAGCCGGACAGATTGCTAGTGGAGCTGGAATAGATGACGCTTGCGGCGCCCAGCGGCTGGCCTGTCACGGAATTGAGCAACCGCCCTGAAATCAGACCTTGCGTGGTTTGAGAGACGCCCAGTACCGTCGAGAACAACACCAACGGAAGCGCGCGGATGCTCGAAGTCATTAATAGAGACTCTAAAGCGCGAGTGCGAAGCAGCCGTAGTAAGATGCAGGTTAACATGAAGCGAAAGTGGAGGCACCGGGCGTTATGTGTCTTACTGGCACTCGGAAGCACTGCCGCCGCGTGGTCGCTCAGCGGCGCCCGCTTTTTCGAGATTTTGAACTTGAAGGCGTACGATGGGCACTTCGTCCTCCGTTCCCTGCTGCAAGGGCCGCCCACCATCTCTAACATCGTCCTTTTAGTCGAAGATCAGAAGACCTTCGATACTTTTTCCGAACCGCGGCTGTTCTGGCACAAGCACTACGCCGACGCGATCCGCGCAGCCTCGGACGCGGGCGCCAAGGTGATCGGGCTGGACCATGCTTTCGGTATACCAGTCGACAAGTGGGAGCCTGACTACGATCGTCTGATCGGTGAGTCTCTCAGCGTGTCGGCTGCCCCAGTGATCTACGGCTACGTTACTGAGCTGAACTCCAACACGGCGTCGCAATCCATGCCCATTAACATGATCGCCGCGGGTCTGGGGCTGGGCGCTTTCGCCAATCTGACGGCCGACGTGGACGATTTCGTCCGCAGGCAGGAACTGATCGAGGCTCAATCGAAGAATCCCTCCGATCCTCCGCCCGACCGCTCGTTCGCGCTCCGCGTGGCCGAGAAATATCTGGGCGTCGATGCCGGAATTCAGAACGGCAAGCTTGTGCTCGACAAGATCGCCATCCCGATTTCGTCAGACCGTTCACTCGCGATCAACTACGCGGGGCCCCCCGGCACGTTCCCGCGCTATTCGCTGGCCGATTTTGAAGCCGCCGCGAAAGCGGGGGATAAGGCCAAACTGCGGAATTGGGTGGGGGGAAAAATCGTCCTCATCGGCATCGACTTCGCCGACGAAGACCGGAAGGCGACGCCTTTTTACACACTCTTCGGCGGCCCTAAGTGGCTCACCGCCGGCGTCGAAATCCACGCCAACACGCTCCGCACTTTGCTCGAGCATCTGTATCTGGTTCCAGTTCCCCAATGGGTGCGGCTATTGGCCCTGATTCTCGCCACGTCAGTTACTGTCTGGATCGCAACCACGCTGATCGCGTCGCGCGCGGCCGTCTTCGTCCTGCTGGAGCTGGTTGCTATCTTAGCGGCGACGCACCTCGTGTTCGAAGGCGGCTTTATTCTTTCGACGTCCGAAATGCTGCTGGCAACTTCACTGTGCCTGATCGGCTCCGTAGTCTATCGTTTTGGCACCGAGGAAAAAGGCCGCAATCTTTTCCGGCGCGCCGTTTCCATGTTCGTCGGCAAGCAACTGGCGACATCGCTGGATGAAACCCAGGCGATTGCGCTTTCAGGAAAACGGCTGGATGTCACCATCATGTTCACTGATATTCGCGGGTTTACGGCCTTCACCGAAGATGTCTGCGAGAAAGAAGGACCGGAAGAGGTGGTACGGCTGCTGAACGAGTACATGGGGATTATGGTGGGGATCATCGTGAGCTATGGCGGCCACGCCAACAAGTTCATCGGAGACGGAATCCTGGCCATATTTTGCGACGAGGATCAAGGCGCTCTGCGGGGTGATCACGCGTTCCGCGCCGTTCGGTGCGCTACCC
>Ga0210406_10007483_pt1 | contig 11077 bp, 10 predicted proteins | sample IncBWC30MmetaG_FD_155454 | JGI IMG/M metagenome (GOLD analysis project Ga0210406, IMG submission 155454) | Forest soil microbial communities from Barre Woods Harvard Forest LTER site, Petersham, Massachusetts, United States - Inc-BW-C-30-M | ecosystem: Environmental > Terrestrial > Soil >... | reverse complement strand
GGTGGAGCTGGCGGTGTGGGCGGGGTTGGTGGTCCTGGCGGTGCGGGGAGCGGCAATAAGTGGCAGCACAATCCGGAACATCGCGGCGGCGCCCCGTATAAGGATCGAGCGACCGCAGACAGGTTTGGTGGGACGACGCGCGGTGATTCTCTTGCCAAACGTCAGTCAGGTGCACGGCAACAGGTTGGCCGCCAGGGTGGCAACCTCGCGAGCAACCGCGCCGGCGGATCCGGCATGGGCAGTCGGGCCGGTGGCGCGGGCGTGAGCAACCGAGGCGGCGCCGCAGGTGTCGGGAACAGGGCAGACGGAGGCGGAGCGGATCGGATAGGCGGCCGAGATCTCTCACGCAGCGGCGGTGGAAACCGCGATGCCTTCGGAGGAGGTTCCCGCGGTTACAGCGGATCCAGCGCTCGCGGCAGTAGCAGCCGAGGCGCCTCCAGCATGGGATCAAGAGGCGGGGGCGGTGGTGGCGGCGGGCGGCGCAGGTAGCAGGACCTGGATTGCGTAATAGAACCTATAGAACCTTAGGAGTATCGAATGAAATTAACATCTGCCAATGGAAGTCTCTTCCGTCTTCTTTTCGGCGCAGTTGCCTGGGCGTGTCTGTGCATGTCAGTTCCTTCCCTAGCTCAACTCACCGCCCCGAAAACAGCAACAACTTCTACCGCCTCGACAGCGGATGCGAGGACCTTTGACACTCCGCAGAAAGCGGCTGATGCGCTAATCGACGCGGCCGACAAGTTCGACATGGTTGCGCTGGGTCAGGTCTTTGGACCTGGTGGCGAGGAGATTGTTTTTAGCGGTGAATTCGCGCAAGACCGGCAGCATGCCGCTGACTTCGTTGCGCAAGCCCGCGAAAAGAAGAGCGTCTCCGTAGATCCGAAGACCGGGAATCGTGCATTCCTCCTCGTAGGCAACGAGGACTGGCCCTTCCCTGTCCCCCTCGTGAAGAGGGGTGACAAATGGTCCTTTGATGCAAAGGCCGGACGCCAGGAACTCCTCTACCGCCGTATCGGCGCCAATGAATTGGACGCCATTCAAATCTGCCATGGCTATGTGGAAGCGCAGCACGACTATGCTCTCCAGCCACACGAGGGCTATGACGTAAATCAGTACGCGCAGCGCATCATCAGCACTCCCGGCAAGCAGGATGGCCTGGCTTGGCAAAATTCGGATAGCTCGTGGGGCGGTCCAATTGGCGAAAAGATCGCGCGTGCCATCGAACAGGGCTACACCAGCCGCTCGGAACCGTACCACGGTTATTTCTTCAAGATTCTAAAAGGGCAAGGGCCCGCAGCACCCCTCGGCGAGATGGAGTTTGTGGTGAAAGGTGTAATGATTGGCGGTTTTGCCCTGGTTGCTGCGCCAGCTGAATATGGCATTACTGGTGTCAGGACCTTCATCGTCAGTCACGATGGTGTTGTGTATGACAAGGATTTCGGGCCGAAGACCCTCGACGAGTTCAAGAACATGGAGCTCTTCGACCCCGATAAATCCTGGACCCCGGTCCCGGGGGAAGACGACTAGGGAAGAAGCCGCAACGACGGTCCGCATTGTTTCACTTACTTCATTCGGGCGCGGCGTTAAAGTCCATCGCGGGAGTTGTTTCGCTCGCCGGATTTTTTAACAAGACTTTCCTGGCGGAGTGCACCGAAAGCTCTTCTCTCGAGCGGTACTCAGATCTGGGCTGCCTGCTGGTAATTTCACAGTGGCATTGTGTGGCCGCCTCGGTCGACTATCTTGCGTAGCAATGTGGCCGGGCGCCATGGGCGAATACGGAGCAGCGGCACCGAATGAGACTGCAGCCAGACGGGCCGAGAACGTCGGGTTGAGGTTAAGGGTCCTGGTCAACAAGGGCATCACCGGTAGCTAGAAAGAGCTCAAACGTATGGCTCATGCAGGTGCACAGGCGCAGCGACTCGCCGGACGCGCAGGTTGATCATTTCGACAAACACTGAGAAACCCATCGCAAAGTAGATGTAGCCCTTCGGTATGTGCATACCGAGGCCGTCGCCGACCAGCGCGACACCAATCAGTAGTAAGAAAGACAGCGCGAGGACTTTTACAGTCGGATGGCGATTAACGAAGGAACTGATGGGCCCTGCGGAAAACATCATCACGCCGACGGCTAGGATCACGGCTGCAACCATGATGGTGATTTCGTCGGCCATGCCGACGGCGGTAATGACTGAATCCAGCGAAAAGACGATATCTAGCACCACGATCTGAGCAATGACAGCGGCAAAGGACGGCCGCACCCGTGCCGAACTGTGGCCTTCTTCGCCCTCCAAACGCTCGTGAATTTCGATCGTTGCCTTTGCGAGCAGGAACAGGCCACCGCCGATCAGGATGAGATCGCGTCCGGAGATGGGGCGCCCCAGAATGTAAAAAAACGGGGTCGTCAGCCTGATGATCCAGACAATGGAAAACAAGAGCAAGATGCGCATGCCCATCGCTGCCAGGAGTCCCATCCGTCGAGCCCGGCCTTGCTGCGACCCCGGCAGCTTGCTCGATAGGATGGAGATGAAGATGACATTGTCGACGCCGAGCACAATCTCAAGGAAGGTCAGCGTGATGAGCGCGACCAGACCGGAGGAGGTGAGGAATGCGTCCATGGTGCCCCTCTTCCTTGGAGCTTAAGCTGAATATTAAGGGCGCCTCACACGCTTTAAATGGCGTGGATTCAGCCTCGTCCGACCGGGGCGTAAACAACTGTCTAAGATGCGGGAACCCCGAGCGACAATCAGATTCTGCGCTTCAACAGAGTGCGTAGAAATGTGAACCTTAGCGGGATCCCTAATGAACTTTTAGCGATTCCCACTCGATGACTGACTACTGCTCGCCTGCTCCTGCACCAGGGGCATCTGCGATGACACCTGCAGGTCCATCATCATCGCAATGCGTCGGTCTAATTGGAAAAAAGTTGCGGTCTTCCTTCCTTCCAGAACCTTGGCCACCATCGGGACATACTTCTGTCGCAACTGTGCTATCGCGATGTCCATGTCCAACCAATTTCGGGTAAACAATAAAGACTGCTCATTCGTCAATTTGCCCCAGTTGTCAGCATACTCTTGGATCAGGCCGAATTTCCTGTCGTTGATCGTAATCAACTCCGCGATGTACTGATCGTAGACCGGCCAGAACTTTGTCGCTTCGGTGTCCGTGAGTTTTAAGTTCGCCGCAATTAACTGCTTTCTCTTCGAGCGAAGATCTTTCCGGAGCAGATCCATGTCCTGATTGCTAATAACGTGTGTAGCGCTTTCTTTTTGCGCAGGTGTCTGGGCTCGCGCCGCAGTCCCACTTAGCAGCCACGATCCCACCATCAATACGGCTAGTAGTTTGTTCACGCGACTCCTCCTGGAAAGGCGCAGCCTCGGTGTGCGTGCCGGGGCCCGTCCCGCAGAAGTATTGTTCACGATTGGGCATGCACTAACTGCCAGAACTGACAGGGCTACCTAGGTTAAGGACGGGCGCCAGTGGAAGAGTTTATGCGCGATCTTCCACTCGCCATTCCACTTGAGCAACGTGAATACATGGGAAGCTCGGGCATCGGCTCCAGCCAACTTGCCGGACGAGACCACCCTACCTTCCAGGAGATGTCGTTGGCGCCCTCATCGTAAATACGCTTTTCTGGCCTGTCGAAGTAGGAGGTACCGTCGGCAACTGCAGCCATGGGAAATTCTACTTCCAGGTTGGTAGAGTGTTCTGATCACCGGATTGCAGTTCTTCCATTTCCTTCTCCACGGTGCTCAACAGCTCGATGAGTTCCGTGCGCAAATCAGGTGGAATGCTTGCAGTAATCAGCCATAGCTTGATTATTTCCTTTTGCCACTGCAACTCAGCGCTTCTGGGCAATGTCATTTGGACTTCCTGCTACCCAAAAATGTAAGTCGTGAGGAGCCGATTTAGTGGGGTCTCTCCAGAGAGTCTGCTGTAAGGCATTTACCGTCTGTGGCAGTCCACATTCCCAATTTAGTCCTGCCGCCCGCAATGGCAGCCAGCGTTATGCGCAAAGTATTGTCTGCCAACTGTCAGAAGTAGCAGTTGGGTCGAAGTTTCTTGATTTGCTATCTTCACGCAAGTGAAGGAGATGTCTATGCCGCGCCAAATCCGAGACATCACGTTAATTGCAATCGCTCTCTACATATCATTAGGAGTAGGGCCGGCTGTCGCACAGGACGGCAAGCTCACCTTGCACGTCACGCCGCATCAGGCCTACGTGTTCGTGGACGGGCGTGCGATCAGCGAAGCCAGTAAGTGTCGCAGCCTAAAGCTGAGCCCAGGCCATCACAAAATCGAATTGGTCAACTACGGGTACTCACCTGCAACCCGCGATGTGGTGATAACTCCAGGCGATACTACCGACGTTGAAGCGTCGCTGGTACCGGTTTCGTCCAGCGTTTCCGGGCCCATCGGTGCGATCACGATTGAAGGTGCCAACCGGAAAGCTGTGTTGTTAAATGGGAAGACACCGGACTTTTTTGTCGGCCATGGCGACGAATTCAATCACGAATGGGGTTGGAAGCAGGAACTAGTGGTTCCGCCGGGCAACTATCAAGTCACTATTCTTAGCCGAGATAACGAAGCATGGTCTGGACCTGTCGCGGTTAACGCGAATGAACGTGTGGTTGTGCGTGTCCCCAAGGGCGTTAGCAAGACCGTGCCTTGGCCACGAGGTGAGAAACTAAGCCCGGTTCCCCGCTTTACCGCTGGTACGGCGAGTGCGACCGTCGCAGTGGCGCGACCCACTGCGCAGTTGGCCGCCGGCGCTACAACGATCAATTGTGGCGACTCCTCGCAACTTAAGTGGACCACGAGCGACGCACCTCAGGTGGAAGTCGCTCCTCTCGGGCAAGTGGCCGTTTCGGGAGAACAATCGATACGCCCAACGCAAACGACCAATTATCAGCTCACCGCGCTGGGGCCTGGGGGTAAAATAACGTCCGATGCGACAGTGAATGTGAACACGGACGTCCAGGCCCACCTCGAGTTCTCTCCTTCTCAAGTTCAATACAAGCGGATCGGTGACAAGGTTCTTGAGGAGGGGAATACCTCTTTGAACTGGACCTCCAGCAACGCGTCGACGGCCTCCATCGACCCGGTCGGGACTGTTCCTACAAGCGGGACGCAACCGATTCAGGCAAAGCCGCGAAAGACAGATGCGGGACCGGTCGATGAAACCGTGACGTATACGCTGAGTGCCAAGAACGAATGTGGTGGAACGACTACGCAGACTGCAACCCTCCACATTGTTGGCTCAATCGTGCCCCCTGAGCTGGTCATGCGCAGCGTCTACTTCCAGACGAATATTCCCGCTGTAAAAAGTACATCGGCAGGCCTGTTACAAAGCGAGCAAGACGAATTGCGAGCGATCGCTGAGTCTTTCAAGCGCTACGTGGCAATGGATCCCAGTGCAAAATTGATGCTTTCGGGACATGCTGATGAGCGAGGCGCGAGTGATTACAACCAAGGTTTGTCAGAACGTCGAGCTGAGCTGGTCAAGCAATTCCTGACGGATCAAGGAGTGTCGCCTGATCATCTTGAAACCCAGGCATTCGGTGAAAAGCAGAATCTGAGCGCGGACGAGATCAAAGAACTGTCAAAACAGAATCCGAACCTAAGCGAAGAAGACCGAGTTCGTGACATGTGGAGATTCCGCACATTCGAATTGGCAAACAATCGCCGGGTTGATGTCAGCTTGACGACGACGGGCCAGGAATCGCGCCGCGAATTCCCCTACAAATCGGAGGACGCTGCGGAGTTGGTCGTCAGGAACGGGCCTGCATCAACATCGGCCGTGCAGTTGGCCGCAAAAACCGAGAAGATGACGAAATAATCTTGTCTACGCGGCAGTCGTGATCAACTGACAAAGGCAGAGAGCCCGATCCTGTGCGTCTTCAAGGTCTCAGTGCGAGATAGCCAAGGGCCGGTTAAGTGAATGTATGAACGTCCGTCGGTGAACCCATAAGCCGTCACCTGCCATTAAATGGGTGAACACAAGAATGTCGGAACCATCAAACCAAGACTTCCGACCCAGACAGGTTGAAACTGCCGAGCAGAGGCGTCTCAACGAGGTCGGCACGAGGGGCGTCCCATGGAAAAAATGGGGTCCATACTTAAGCGAACGGCAATGGGGTACTGTCCGAGAGGACTACAGCGAAAACGGAGATGCATGGAACTACTTCCCGCACGACCATGCGAGATCGCGTGCCTATCGCTGGGGCGAGGACGGATTGGCGGGATTCTGTGATGAAAAACAGCAGTTGTGCTTTGCTCTTGCACTGTGGAATGGTGTGGACCCCATCCTGAAGGAGAGGCTTTTTGGCCTTACAAACTCAGAGGGCAATCACGGGGAAGACGTTAAAGAATATTACTTCTACCTAGACAGCACCCCCACTCACTCCTACATGAAGTACCTCTATAAGTATCCCCAAAGAGGCTACCCCTACAATGAGCTGGTAAGGACAAACCGCAATCGAACCCGCCTCGAACCTGAATTTGAGCTGTTGGACACGGGCGCCTTCTCTGAAAAGCGATACTTCGACGTGTTTGTAGAGTACGCTAAGGCTTCCCCCGAACATATTCTGATTCTGATCACGGTTCACAACCGTGGACCGGAATCCGCGATGCTGCATTTGTTGCCCACATTCTGGTTCCGAAACACTTGGTCTAGGGACGAGAAACGGTCAAAGCCCCAATTGCGGCAATTGCAGCCATCAGGTCAGCAATCGGTTTTGCAGGCTTCACATTCTGAACTCGGAGACCGCTTCATCCTATTCGAGGAGCTACCGCCGCTGGTTTTCACAGAAAATGAAACCAACATGGAGCGGATCTGCAACACTCCCAATCGATTCCCCCACGTGAAGGATGCCTTCCACAACTATGTCATTAGCGGCCGCACCGATGCAGTAAATCCACAAAAAATCGGTACCAAAGCTGCAGCGTATTACCAATTGACGATCCCTGCGGGAAAGTGCCACACGGTTCGCCTGGAGTTGGCAGATGTGCTATCCGCTTCGCCAATAGGGAGTCTTCATTCCGGAAACCCCCCTGAGGCTTTCAATCATCTGCTTGAACAACGGAAGAAAGAAGCCGATGAGTTCTACGCGTCCATAATTCCGTCTTCATTAGATGAAGACCAGCGGAATGTGCTGCGCCAAGCCTTAGCGGGCATGCTGTGGAACAAGCAGTACTACTTCTTCGACGTGGATCAGTGGCTGGGAGAGCATGCATATCACCCCACACAAGGGTCCAGGAAAGCATGCCCCCGCAATGCTCAATGGTTTCACATGCTGAATGATGATGTGATCTCCATGCCGGACAAGTGGGAGTATCCATGGTACGCGGCTTGGGATCTCGCCTTCCATACCGTTGCCCTGGCGATGGTTGACCTCGACTTCGCAAAGCATCAACTTGATCTCATGCTGCAGGAAGTGTATCTGCACCCAAACGGCCAGATCCCTGCTTACGAGTGGAATTTTGGCGATGTAAATCCGCCCGTGCACGCTTGGGCGACGGTCTATCTCTACAACGTCGAGCGCGCGCGAACCGGGCGCGGTGATATCGAGTTTCTGAGAGGAGCCTTTCAGAAATTGTTGTTGAATTTCACCTGGTGGGTGAACCGGAAGGATCGAGATGGCCGGAATGTTTTCGAGGGCGGTTTTCTCGGACTCGATAACATCGGCGTTTTCGACCGCAGCTCTCCGCTACCGACAGGCGGTTATCTTGAGCAGGCGGATGGCACGGCCTGGATGGCACTGTTCTCGCAGAACATGTTACAGATCGCACTAGAGCTCGCGGACGTGGATGAGTCCTACGAAGCGATGGCGATCAAGTTTGTTGAACATTTTTTCTGGATCGCCGGAGCTATGGACCGCCTGGGGATCAACCCAGACGAGATGTGGGATGAAGAGGACGGCTTTTTTTACGATGTTCTGCGTTTTCCCGATGGTCGGGCGGAACGAATCAAGGTGCGATCACTCGTAGGACTCTTGCCTTTATGCGCCACCACGGTTATTCCGGAGCAAATCACCCAACGGTTTCCTCGCTTGATCCAGAAGATCGGAAAATTTGTTAGGAAGTGGCCGGAACTGGTCGCCAACCTGCAGAACCCCGAAACGCCCGGAGTGGGTGGCCGGTTATTGGCGATTCTCGATGAAAAGAAGCTGCGTCGTGTGCTTGCTCGCATGCTGGACGAACAACGTTTTCTCGGTCCGTTTGGGATTCGCTCACTTTCGCATTGGCATCTCGATCATCCATACATTTTTGCGGTGAATGGAGACCAGTACCGGGTGCAGTACATGCCCGCCGAATCCAACAACGGCATGTTCGGCGGAAACTCGAACTGGCGCGGACCCATATGGATGCCGCTAAATATGCTGATTGTGAGCGCACTGCTCCAGTTTTACGAATATTATGGGGATGCCTTCAGGATCGAGTGCCCCACCGGCTCGGGCCACGCGATGACGCTGTCGGAAATAGCCGATGCGATCTCGAGGCGCCTCTGTTCGATTTTTTTAATCGATGCTAACGGCCGACGTCCAGTCTACGGCGGCAGCGAAGTGTTCCAGAAAGATCCACACTGGCGCGACCTCATTCTTTTCTATGAATACTTCCACGGTGACAATGGCGCGGGTTTGGGAGCCAGTCATCAGACCGGCTGGACCGGGTTGGTGGCGCCCTTGCTGCAGCGTAGCGGCTCTTTGAAGGCAACGCAATCGCGTGCGGAAGGCAGAGCATCTTTCGCCGATGCTTGCCATACAGTTGGGTCATAGACTGATACTTCTCGTAGTTGCCGGCAGCCGGGCTTTGGGTTTCTATTTGGATGAAGGAGGGCGCCATTGCCGCTCAACCTCTGCCGTCTCCTGAGCCTGACCCCACCCACAAGAAGGCGGATCCAACTGGAGCTGCGGAAGCATCCAGAAAGCAACCCGTCCTTGAGGTGATTCGATCCGCTTTCACAGGGCCGTCCCGCCAGCGGCACCTGCAGGCAATTGTCTGAAACTGCCTCAAAACGCCCAACTTCAGGGGAACTTCTAAGTTCGACCTCCAGAGCCTCCACTGCGGCCTTCTGCGCCGACTGGTCCTTCGTCATCGCAGATCGCACGTCGTTCTCATCCACGACGTTGTAGCGGTCGAAGATGCTCCGGGTTTTGCGGCCGGCGATTTCTGAAAAGACCGCGTGAAACGCGGCTGGAGTATAAAAGTGCCTACGCTGCTCGACGTTCAGATCCATCGGCCAGAGGCGAATCATCAAGTCGGTCAGCGTGCCCAATCAGGCTCACCAGAAGGCAGGCGACTGGTAGGATCAGCCCGGCTTTTAGAAGAACATGACAGACATGCTCACGCTTTATCTGGCGGCATTCCGCGCATCGCAGCTTGCTTAGGAGTTCATCGGTACACATTGCGGCACGGCACTCGCGGCAAGTCACACTTGCTCCCTCGCGATGCGTCCCACTGGACCGCTCGTGCGCCCTCCCCCAAGGCTCGCGGAATCGCTGATTCAGCAAGACACAAGCAGCCCAGCGCGACGCATCGACTAAAACTTTGAATGCTTTGAAGCTATGGCCCTGAGAGACAATCGACCACGAACTCTGGTGCTAGGGGCCTCGGGGGAGTGTCTTACAGTTGCGACGTTAAGGCGGGTGGGATTTCTTGTCGATGACACGAATCACATAGAGTGGTGATAGTGCCTGGGCTGCGAGACTGAGTTCTCGATACCTTCTGGGGACTGAAGCAGAGCGGTTCGCAGCGCAGCCTTATTTTCCCGAGCCTTTGGAGCGCCCGGACTCCGCTTGCATGCAGATGTGCGCTTGCGGCATCACGCTCGTGTTTCCAAGAGACGCGCAATTGCCTTGCTCTGCTTGTCGCGAACACGAAGCCGCAGCCTTCGCAGGCGCTGACAACGACCCTCCACGGCGACTCGCACTGCACGGGCAAGGTTCGTCAGGTCGTTCGCTCCGAGTCGCACCTCCCCGATCTCGAAGAGCCTCACTTCATCCGCGCGCAAGCCCGACGCCGCGCCGATCTGGATCAGATTCTTTCCTGAAAACGCACGAGCCATTCGCAACGCGGCTTCGATGATGACGTTCAGCGCCATCTCGTTCTCTCCTTTCGCAGCAGTTCCGTCGAACCCTTTGGAGCGCCGCTCCATTTGTGCGCGTAACGGTCCGCACAGAAGCCGCAATCCCGAGGTCCGCGTCAGGTCGTTGGCCTTTGACGACGTGTCCGCTTCGAGCAACTTCTTCTGATCGATCTGCGGGAAGCGCTCCTGATTGCGATTCACGATATTCCCGATACTCCACAATGCTGAACTTTCTTGGCTAAAATAATCTAGACGGGAAACACGAAGTCGGCGCCCTTTTGTTAGCGTAGGGATCCACAACTGGAGTGTTGCTCATGAGTCTGAAGCGCAAGCCTTCTCGCCAGAATGCATTTGTATCGTCCATGGCAATGCTGGTTGGGATTAGCTTGGCAATGACCCCTTTTTGCGCCCAGGCGAAGGCCCATAGGGTGCGACGCTTAGGGTCACCAGAGTCCGACAATCCGGCCCCTGTAGTTCATCCCAAACTGTGGCCGGAAAGCAAGTCACCGATTGGCCTCGGCGCCAGAATCGAAGAGCGGATCGACGGCCTGCTTAAACAGATGACGGTCGAGGAAAAGGTTGGTCAGGTCATCCAGCCCGAATGGAAGTCGATCAGCCCCGCCGAGGTGGCACAATACCATATCGGATCGATTGAAAACGGCGGCGGTGCGGTGCCCGGCGGCAACAAGCATTCGAGCGTTCAGGACTGGCTCAAGTTAATCGAACCCTACTACGATGCCTCGGTTGATCCGGGGAGAAACCGCATCATCATTCCGCTGATCTGGGCCTCGGACGCCGTCCATGGGCACAACAATGTCTATGGCGCTACCCTTTTCCCGCACAATGTCGGCCTGGGCGCGGCACACGACCCGGATCTGCTTCGCCGCATCGGCGAAGTCACTGCCGCTGAGGTGCGCTCTACCGGCATGGACTGGTCGTTCGCGCCGACGATTGCGGTGGCACGCGACGACCGCTGGGGCCGCACCTATGAAA
>Ga0210406_10007482_pt1 | contig 11078 bp, 8 predicted proteins | sample IncBWC30MmetaG_FD_155454 | JGI IMG/M metagenome (GOLD analysis project Ga0210406, IMG submission 155454) | Forest soil microbial communities from Barre Woods Harvard Forest LTER site, Petersham, Massachusetts, United States - Inc-BW-C-30-M | ecosystem: Environmental > Terrestrial > Soil >... | reverse complement strand
CTTGTATCTTTTGTTCCAGCCATCCGATGACTCTCCCGCGTCAGTAGACAAACTTAAGATTATAGGAGATATAGGCACGCGCCTCAAATACAATTCCAATGGTCCTTCCCCTCCAGGTCACCAGGATTCCTGAGAATCGGTCTTTAGGCATCCCTCGCACCACTCAAGCGATGCAGGCCATAAAATAGTAGACTGGCAAGAGCGCCACCAGAGCCGGGGGAGCGGCTCGTGCGGGTGTGCTATTTGCAATTTGAATACGCGCCGCTCCGCAATTTAGGTGCGCGCAGACCACTGTGTTAGATTGAAAAATTGGAGCTTTGACAGCAGTTGCACCCATGACCACACAAGCACCCATCGACCCAAGGCACGAGCAAGGCCAGCAAAAGGTCCCGCGTGTCGAAGTATATTGGAGGGCGGTCACCTACAAGACGGTGGTGGGGTACAGCTGCTTGGGCGTGGCGATTCTATTCGGCGGATTGTATCTGGCCAAGCCCGATTGGTACTCCCTCGTCTACAAGAAATTCACTAACGCCGTGAACAACGCGGTGAGCAATGGTGACGCGGAACCTGCAGGGACCGACCAGAAAAAAGCAAAATTCGTCAATCTTGACGGCAAAGTCGAAGTCAAAAAAGTTGATTCAGTTAAATGGGCCGACGCGGACTTCCGCACCTCGCTCGACAAAGGCGATCAAATAAAGACGGGGCCGGATGGAGACGCACGCATCACCTTCGCCGATGGCACGACCTACACGATGAAGCCTGATTCGCTGGTCGTCGTGGAAGAAAACTCCACCGAGAGCAACAGGCCGAGCAGCTCGGGCATCGGCATCACGACTGGTACCGTGGATTGGGCAACGCCCACCTGGACATTGGCAGAGTCTAAAGCGCAAGTCCGGGTCGAAGACACAAAGGCCCAGCTAGGCTCGAACAGCCGCGGTGCGGTGAAGGCGGACCCCGAGAATAAGTCGAGTGAGATCGTGGTCTCGAGCGGCAGCGCGCAGGTGCAGCGTGGCGCAGAAAAGATCGACCTCGCGGCGTTCGAGAAGGTAACAATTCCAAGCGGAGGGGCGATTCAGAAATCAAGCGTTCTGGCGCCTCCCGATCTCATCGAACCGTTGAACCTCGCGCCGATCATCGTGGAAAACCCAAAGACCTCGCCGGTTCGATTTGAATGGAAGCCCGTTCAGGATGCCGTATCCTATACCCTGCGGGTCAGCACCACCGCGATGTTTACGAAGACCGTGAAGGAAGTACCAAAGGTCAGCGGAACGGCCGTGGAGATCACCGGGCTCGATCCCGGCGACTACTTCTGGAACGTCACGGCGACGGATGGAAAGAAACAGACCAGCGAAGTCAGCGCCATTTTCAAATTTACGCTCGTCGCGCAAGGCAAGTCGCAGGAAATGGTTCTTGAGATAACTAGCACGCAAGTAGTGGGACACTCGGCGGAGATCGTGGGCCGGACGGAACCCGGCGCGGCTCTAATTGTGAACGGCCAATCCGTGCCGAACATCGCGCCGGATGGCAATTTCCGGCACTTCACCGAGCAGCTTGCTCCGGGCCAGCATACGATTTCGATTATCGGATCGAATCGCCGGGGAGGGACGGCGATGAAACAAGTTTCCATCGTGGTTCCGAAGTAAGAGCTCCGAAGAAAGACCCAAGCGCCTTTGCGCTGGTCGTGGTGTCCGGAGACAATAGCTGGTGGAGCTGGCCGCGGTGAGGCCAGCGCTATTGCCGGCCGGACAGCGGAGAGTCTTTCTCCGCAGGGGGATGTAGGGATGAATAAGAACGGTTACAACATGAGGTCGGTGTTCAGTCTGTTTTCTTCCGACCTCGCCATCGATCTGGGCACCGCGAACACACTGGTGTTTGCGCACGGCAAAGGCATTGTGGTGAATGAGCCCTCGATTGTGGCCATCAACAAGGCCACCGGAGAAGTCGTGGCCGTGGGCCGCGAAGCAAAAGAGATGCTCGGGCGCACGCCGGGTAACGTCGTGGCCATCAAGCCGATGAAAGACGGGGTCATCGCTGATTTCAAGGTCACGGAAAAGATGCTGACCTATTTCATTCAGAAGGCGCACAACCGGCGCGTGCTGGTGCATCCGCGAATCGTCATTGGCGTGCCGAGCGAAATCACCCCGGTGGAAAAACGCGCCGTGCAGGACTCTGCTTATCGCGCGCGCGCCAGCGAAGTGTTTCTCGTCGAGCAGGCCATGGCCGCGGCGATTGGTGCCGGACTGCCGATTGAAGAGCCCTCCGGCAACATGGTGGTGGACATTGGCGGCGGCACCACGGACATCGCGGTCATCTCCATGAGCGGTATTGTCTATTCGCGGTCCGTGCGCGTGGCCGGCAACGAGATGGACGAAGCGGTCATGCAGTACCTGAAGCGCAAGTACAACCTCCTCGTCGGCGAACGCACGGCCGAGCAGATCAAGATGGAGATTGGCTCCGCGTACCCGCTGGAAAAACCGCTTACGATGGAAGTGAAGGGCCGCAACCTAATCGAAGGCGTGCCGCGGACGGTCACCATCGACGACAGCGAAATTCGCGAATCGCTGAGCGAATGCGTCGCGACCATTGTGAACGCCGTGCGCGTCGCGCTGGAGCGCACGCCTCCGGAGCTTTCCGCCGACATCAGCGACCGCGGCATCGTCCTGACGGGCGGCGGCGCGCTGCTGAAGAATCTGGACAAGCGGATACGTGAGGAGACCGGCTTGCCGGTATCGATTGCGGATGATCCGCTGGCGTCGGTGGTGCTCGGCACTGGAAAAATGCTGAGCGACTTCAAGCTGCTGCGCCAGGTTTGTATCGATTAGGAGAACAGTTTTCGAGGTTTTGCGCTGGGGCTGCACTTTTGCGAGGCCCGGGCGAGACAACGTTGTCCGACGTCGCATTGCAACTGAACACTGGCAACTGAGAACTTGCAAGACGAGCTACCAGTCACTAGTCACCAGTCGCTAGTCACCGGGCGCTCCAGCAAATACCAAGAGAAGATCGCCCAATGGTCGCCATTCCTTCTCGCCACAAATCGCTGGTCCTGCTTGCCGGAGTCATCGTGTTGCAGGTGCTCATGCTCGCGGTGCAGATCAAGCGCGACTCGGAGGGACGGCTGATTCGCGTCTGGACGGTCGGCGCGGTTTCCCCCTTTGAACGTGCCGGCTCCTCGGGTTTCGGTTGGTTTCGCACCACGTGGCGCCACTACTTCGCGCTGCAAAACACGACGAAGGAAAATGAGCAGATTCGCCGTGAGAACGATGCGCTGAAACTTCAAATCTCGCAGCTTCAGGGCAAAGCCGCGGAGGCCGAGCGCCTGGCGGTATTGCTGAATTTCCGCCAATCGCACGCGGGGGTCCCCATGATCGCCGCGCGGGTGATTGGCACGGGAACCGCGAGCCTGACGATTCAGCTGGACCGCGGAGAGCGCGACGGCATCCGGAAAGACATGGGAGTTATCACTCCGGATGGCGTGGTCGGCAAAGTCGTCGAATCCTATCCGAATGCCTCGCAGGTGCTTCTGCTGACGGACAAGGAGAGCGGCGTTGGCGCGATGTTGGCCGATTCCCGCACTCAGAGCCCCGTTGGAGGCCAGGGTGAGCCGCTGTTGGTCATGAAATACGTACCGAACGACGACACGGTCAATCTCGGGGAACGCGTCATCACCAGCGGCATGGACCGCATCTTCCCGCGCGATCTCCCGGTGGGTACGGTCGCGGAGATCAAGTCCGGCAATCCCTTCAAGCAGATTCGCATCAAACCGGCTGCAAATCTGGAGCGCCTGGAGGAAGTGCTGGTTCTTCTGTCGCTCCGTCCTCTCGAGATGAAAAATGAAGAAAATACTGGAGATGCGCAGCCGCACGCGCCCGGCGCAGCCAATCCGCCTCAGGCGGCAAGACGATGAACGACGCGTTTGATATCCGCGGCGAATCGCACATCGAAGTTCACAAGTTTCGCGGGGGCGCCATCATCGTCGCCACGCTGCTGGCTCTGGTGATCCAGGCAGCGCTTCCGGTTCATTTTTCGAAGGCGGCGATCCTGGACTTGCCATTGCTCGTGACGATTTATTTCGGTCTCAGCCGCCGCAATCCCTCCACCGGACTCTTGCTGGGCATGGTCATCGGTCTCCTGCAGGACAGCCTCAGCGGCCCCAGGGTTCCGCTGGGGCTCTACGGAATCGCGAAAACCATCATCGGGTATCTGGCTTCCTCCATCGGCGCGCGGCTGGATACGGAGCATCCCGCGGCGCGGTTCGCGCTCACCGCTGCTTTCTTCGTGGCGCATCAAGGCCTGATGGTTCTAACGCGGCGCATTCTGCTGGCCCAGCAGGAGTCGTGGTTTAACGTGCACCTCTTCGTCGCCGCCCTCGTCAACGCGTTCGTCGCCGTGTTCCTCTTCCTTCTGCTCGACCGCCTCCGCAGGAACTAGCGATTCATCACACTCTGGTCGCAACCAAATCGTCGAGTGAATTCTTCGTTGTTTATTGGGCAAGAAGAAACTGCTTGAATTCGTCATAGGAACTCGAAACGGGCAGCGAAAGCTTGTCACGTTTCAAGTAAGCGGCGAGGCGATCGGGCAGCGGGGGCGCTGTGCCGATAGCCTTCTTCACTACATCAGCAAATTTTGCGGGATGAGCAGTGGCCAGCACCAGGCCCTGCGCAGGCTCCGGATGCTCGCGCCGGTAAGCTTCCCAGCCGAGCACGCCAACGGCGGTGTGCGGGTCGGCGATGTAGCCAAAGCGATCGTGGAGCATCTTCATCGCGGCGAGCGTTTCTTCGTCAGTTGCGCCGTGGCCCCAGATTTCCTTTTGCACGTATTCCAGGCGGTTGCGGCACAAATCGAGCAACCGCGGAAAATTATTTGGATTGCCTACGTCCATGGCATTCGAATAGGTCGCCTGCGCCGCGCGCGGATGAAACTCTCCCGAGCGCAAATATTCCGGCACCACGTCGTTGGCGTTTGTGGAAGCGACATACCTGGCCACTGGCAAACCGATGCGTTTGGCAAAGATTCCCGCCGTAAGGTTGCCAAAGTTCCCGCTAGGCACGGAAACGATCAGCGGCACCGAGGCTACCGGCAACTGCCGGTAAGCCGCCACGTGATAAAACATCTGCGGCAGCAGCCGCCCTATATTGATGGAATTCGCGGATGTCAGCCACGCATGCTTGTTCAGCTCCGCATCGGAAAAGGCCTGCTTAACCAGGCGCTGGCAATCGTCGAACGTGCCCGCCACCTCCAGCGCGGTGATGTTTTCGCCGAGCGTAGTGAACTGCTTCTCCTGGGCCTCGCTGATGCGCTTGGAAGGATAGAGAATCACGACGCGAATTCCCGGCACGCGCAGGAAACCATGCGCCACGGCGCTGCCCGTGTCTCCGGATGTCGCCACCAGCACCGTCAGCGGCCGCGTTTCGCCGCGCACAAAATAACCCATCAGCCGCGCCATGAAGCGCGCGCCGAAATCCTTGAACGCCAGGGTCGGCCCGTGAAACAGCTCCAGGATGTGCAGCCCGGGCGAAAGCGAAACCAGATTCACGGGAAAATTGATCGCCTCACTCACCACTTGCCACAACACTTCTTCTGGAACATCCGGAGTGGCAAACGGCCGCGCCACGCGGAAACAAACTTCCGTAAACGGCAGTCGGCGAAACTCTTCCAGTTCCTCCGGCGAATGCCGCGCAATCTCCACCGGCATGTACAGACCGCCGTCGGGCGCAAGACCGCGCAACACCGCACCGCGCAGCGAGGTGAGCGGGGCCTGGCGCGAGGTGCTCCGGTATCTCAATGAATTTCGCTCATCGCGTGTTTCCCGTTTTGCTCTGAATCATTTTCAGGAACGCGAGGGCGTCCAGCGATCCATCGTGCAACTCAGCGACTTGCAGCGTGCAATGCGCGAGCACTTCATAGCTCTGGCGCCGCGCGCCAATCAAAGCTGGATAACAACGCCCCACTGTTTCCCGGGGCGCTTCCCCCTGTTTTGGTTGGAACGCGCCGCGCCACAGCACCGGCTTTGGATCGCTCAAATATCTTTCGATCAGCAGCTGCTGCTCTTCCGCGGAAGCCGCCAGATGCACGATCGTCATTTGGCGCCGCAGACGCATCAGCAAATTATTTCCGGTATAAATGACGCTTCCGGTGGTATCGAGCACCAGGGATTTCTCCGGCTGCTTCTCGAGCTCCGTCAAGATTTCATCCAACGCATGGATCTCCTCGGCCAAGTACTCGGACTCGCGTTCGGTGTACGTCGCCGAATCCGGCCAGCCCATCCACGCCGCGACGCCGTTGATGCCCGTGTATCCGCCGGCGGCAAGGCGCGGTGCGAGCTTTCGTTCGATGCGGTCATCGCAAGAAACCGCGGGAAACCCGCTTGCAGCTAACTTCTTTGTCCAAAACGTCTTCCCGGCCCCTGACATGCCAATCAGCGCCAGCCGCAGCGGCTTTTCCCTGCTCGTTTCAGCGGTCATAAGTGAATTGCCTACGATAGCGTGATACCCGCAGCCACGGCAACAAACGCAACACCGCTACCATGCAAAAAACCAATGCACTCCTGGAACCTGTACTCCGGGACGGCTTGCGGCCCGCTCAGGCAGGTGATACTTTTAAAAAGACTGTTGCTGCTTCACGCAGCCCAGTCCGGCGGTGATTCGGGAGCTCCGGGGAATTTTTTCGTTTCCCAGGTCGAGGAAATTTTCGACGGACATTTTCGGCGTGACTCCGATCGAGTCGGGGTCAACTCGAAACCCACGCTGTGGATTTTTTCGTGATGCGAGTACAGTCCGGCCAGTTCAATAGAAAGAGGGCCGGAGCGGGCATGCAGCCCTGAGATGGAAATACTCGCGCGCGGGGTTTTCGTGTCCTACTGGTTTCGCAACGACAATCGATTGCCGCAAGGGCGGCTGGCCGTGGCCTCCTACATCATCGTGGGAATGATCGGCGTGTTGCTGCTCGGCTTTTGGAAGCTCCAGGTCATCGACGCCGATAAGTACGGCTCGATGGCCGAGCGCAACCGCGTGCGCTACATCCCCGTGATTGCGCCGCGCGGCCGCATGCTGGACCGCGATGGCCGCGTACTGGTGGACAACCGGCCGGCGTTCAGCGTCCTGCTCCTCCGCGATGATCCGGCTCTTGTGGAAAAGTATCTCCCGCGTATTTCGGACGGTCTGGGAATCCCTCTAGATGATTTGCAGGACCAGCTCGCGAATACCAAGAATCTGCCGAAATTCCAGCCGATTATTATCAAACCCGACGCCTCGCGGGCGGATATTGACTTCATCGAATCGCATCGCTCGGACATTTCGGTCCTGGAAATGATTTCCGTCTCCCGCAGGCGCTACTTGCCTGGCGGCTTCCTTGCTCATGCTGCCGGCTACGTCGGTGAAGTCAGCGAACAGCAGATCGAAGCGAGTAACGGCAAGCTCCGCCCCGGCGACTTCGCCGGAAAGACCGGCCTGGAGCACCAGTACAACGACCTGCTTCAAGGCACTGACGGCATGCGGCGCGTGGTCGTAAACAGCGTAGGCAAAGAAGTGGAGCGCCTGGCCACTCAGGAAGCTATTCCCGGCAAACAGATTCAGTTAACCATCGATTACGACCTGCAGCAGATCGCGGAGCAATCCTTGGGTCCGCGTCCCGGTGCGGCAGTCGCGCTGGACCCGCGCACCGGAGAAGTATTGGCGATGGTGAGTCATCCCGCGCTGGACCCCAATGATTTCGCGGTACGCATCTCGGGGGAAGACTGGAAGAATCTCAACGAAGATCCCCAGAAGCCTTTGCTCAACCGCGCGATTCAGGCGCAGCTTGCGCCGGGGTCTGTTTTTAAGATCGTCACTGCTACGGCTATGTTGGAAGACAAGAATCCTCCGGAAAATTTCACGACCTTTTGCCCGGGCTACGCCACCTTTTACGGCCGCCAGTTCAAGTGTTACATCTACGGGAAGGGCTCCCACGGTGTGGCGGGGCTGCACAAAGCGATCCTCGAGTCTTGTGACATCTTCTTCTATAACGTGGGAATGCGTCTGGGCATTGACCGACTCTCCTACTACGGCAGCAAGCTGGGCCTGGGACACAAGACCGGAATTGATCTCCCCTCGGAGGAACCCGGGTTGATGCCTTCCGCTGAATGGGCCGAACGCGTCTATCATCGCAAATGGTATGCCGGTGAAACGATTTCGGTGGCCATCGGTCAGGGCGCCGTCATCGCCACCCCGTTGCAACTCGCTCGGATGATCAGTGGAATCGCCATGGGCGGCGTTTTCAAGCAACCACACCTGTTGAAGGATGCCCCAAACGTTGGTGAAGAGCGCTTCGCACTCTCCGAGCCGACCGTGGAAAAAATAACCGACGCGATGTATGGAGTTGTGAACGAAGACGGAGGCACGGCGAGAAACGTCAGGTTGCCAGGAATCGAAGTGAGCGGAAAATCGGGAACTGCTCAGGTGATCGGTTACGCGACGCGCGAAAAATTTGGGAAACAGAAAAAATTCGAAGACAATGCGTGGTTTGTTGGCTACGCGCCGCGCCGTAACCCTGAAATCGTTGTCGCCGTGCTGGTGCAAGAAAGCGGAAAACATGGCGGCGAAGCAGCCGGACCCGTAGTCAAAGACGTCATCAAAGCCTATTACGACAAGAAGAACAAAAAGACGCAGGGCCAGTACACCGCGGAAACCAAGAGCGATGCACTTGGGAAGGGCCCGGCTGCGGCGGCGGTGGTTGCTCCACGAGCGGCCCTGAAGCCAGAGGACAGCGCAGCTGTAATGCGGGCACGCGCCAGCGCGGAGCCGCAACGCTGAAGGATTTCATGACTTTATTTCAAAAAAGGCGAAACTCCCTGGTCCGCGCCCGCGGCACTGCCGGACTTTCTCCCCTGTTGCCACATTCTACTTTGGGCTTTCGGCTTCTCTCATGAAAGACGCACCGGGAACCCGCGATTACGACTGGTGGCTCCTCGCCATTCTCGCCACGATTTGCGCGCTGGGCGTGGTCGAAGTCTACTCCACCACGCACGGCAGCTCGCTTCAGGGCATGCACATGAAACAAGTGCGCTGGCTGGTTATCGGCTTCGTCTTGATGTTCGCGCTTTCTCGCCTGGACTATCATCTGATTCTCGACCAAGCTCCGATCCTCTATCTCATTGGCCTCGCAGCTCTCGTCGCTGTTCTGCTGTTCGGGCGCACCCATTTCGGCGCCAAGCGCTGGATACCTATCCCGGCCCTGGGAGAACTTGTTCAGGTGTCAGAATTGGTTAAATTGATTATAATCATTGTGCTGGCACGCTTCTTTGCGGAAGTGCGCTCCGATCAGCTTGATCTGCGTGATCTGATCAAGGCAGGATTGTTGGTGGGTGTTCCGCTGGTGTTGATACTCAAGCAGCCCGATTTGGGAACGGCGCTCGTGCTGATGCCCATGCTGGTGGTGGGCGCTTTTCTAGCGGGCTTGCAGTGGCAACACGCGGCGGCATTTTCGTTGGTGGGGATTTTGCTGGTGGGCGCGGTCTTCTATCCTCCCGTTAGCAGACGTATCCTCAAGCCGTATCAGCGGGAAAGAATCACTTCTTTCCTGCACCCTGAAGAGGACGCCAAGGGCGCCGGTTATCAACTCTTGCAATCGAAGATTGCCGTGGGTTCCGGCGGTTTCTGGGGCAAAGGGTTCCGTAATGGCAGTCAGAACCAACTGGGCTACATCCCCGTCCGCTATTCGGATTTCATCATGTCGGCGTGGGCTGAAGAACAGGGATTTAAGGGCGTGCTTCTGGCCCTCGGGCTGTATATGGCGCTTCTGTTGCGTTTAGTGCAGAATGCTCAACGCGCGAAAGATCGCGCGGGAATGTTTCTGGTCATGGGCGTCGCAGCGGCGCTTGGGTTCCATGTACTTGTAAACGTGGCAATGGTCATCGGCGCTATGCCGGTAACCGGCATCCCCTTGCCGTTGATGAGTTACGGGGGTTCCGCCACGTTGTTTGTTTTCCTGGCGATTGGCCTGGTGATGAATGTCCGGCTTCGCCGCTTCGTCAACTGACCAAGCCGCCAGTCCCGTGTGACATTTCCGCTTCGCCGGAGTGCACCGGAATAGAATTTGTATTGGGAATTGCTGATCCCGGCTCGGACCGGGGTAACAAGCAAGAAGGATTTTAGAGTGAGGACAGCATCGTCCGCCGATCGCCCGGCTGGTTTCCGGCGACGGACTAGCCTCGTAAGACTGAGGAACGTCTTTTCTGACGGTGGCCGTAGTGCGGCCAACCCCTCTGGCTTCGAACGTCAAGCCACTTCCCTACCAGTGTGGCCAACGTGCATCCCGGCATCCCCGGGAGCGGCGCCGATTTCCGGAAACTCCGCTGGGCACAAGCTCGCGGCGATGCGTCCTGTCGGTCCCGGCCAAGCCGGGGCTGCACAGAAGGGTGATTCCGGCCATGCCGGGGTCACGCATAAGGAGTTTTCATGTCAAAAGAATTGGTTATCTCCGCGGCCTCCCACGAACGGCGGGTCGCGATTCTCGAAGAAGGCCAGTTAGTCGAAATCTACATCGAGCGGGAAAAAGAATTCGCGCTCGTCGGCAGCATCTACAAAGGAAAAGTCACCCGCGTCCTACCCGGCATGCAGTCCGCCTTCGTGGACATTGGTCTGGACGGCGACGCCTTCCTGTACGTCAGCGACGTTTTCGAAAACCTCGAGGACTACGATCCGGGGCATCCGCACGAGCAGGCGCCAACATCCGTGGCCTCGTTGCCCCCAGCGAATGGTACCCCGGTCGAAGTGCTTCCCGGTGAATCCCTGGCCCGTGCCGGCGATCGTCACGAGGAAATTCACCACGAAGAGTTCCATCAGGACGAAGCCCACCCTGGGGATGAGCAGCATGCTTCCCACGATGAAGCGCACGCCGCTGAAGGCGAACATCTCGAGGAACATCACGACGCGGTTCAGTCCCCTCCCATGGAAGACCAGCACCCCGAAGCGGCAGAGGAACGCCAGCCGGATTCCAACGCTTCCGCGCCTCAGAACTTCGCGCCGCATTACAATCCCACGCAGAACTATCCTGCCCGCAGCGCTAACGACCGCCCAGTCCAGAATTTTGGCCGCGGCAGTGAC
>Ga0210406_10007481_pt1 | contig 11079 bp, 16 predicted proteins | sample IncBWC30MmetaG_FD_155454 | JGI IMG/M metagenome (GOLD analysis project Ga0210406, IMG submission 155454) | Forest soil microbial communities from Barre Woods Harvard Forest LTER site, Petersham, Massachusetts, United States - Inc-BW-C-30-M | ecosystem: Environmental > Terrestrial > Soil >... | reverse complement strand
TCGCTGGATTAGTGATGGTAAAAATCCCGAACGCCAGAACTGGTCAGTCGATCAGTGGGAACAACTGGACAAGTAACTTTCAAGGGGGGTTTCAGTCGCCCCCACTAGTCTATCCTTTTTAGGAGTAAACATGTCAACCATTACTAAAGATCAACAACAAGCTATTGCAGCTTTTCTTGCTACACACGAATTGCCTGCGGGGTTGGGTAGCCAAGAAGCTGCTTGTAGTATTGCTGCAATTAATCTTGCACTCACGGGGGAACTTACGGACCGTATCCCCGATTGCATGTCAAAAGTTATAGGTGAATGGATTATTCGGGTTCAAGATTCAATGCCTTCAACTATGCGTAATAGTGATGAGTGGAAACGTCTTCTCCCATTGGCCGCCGGGACAGGACGTGAACATGAGTCAGAACGATTGAAGTTGATTTTAGCCTGGATGTGGGAATAAGTATTACCTCAACTTCAGGATTTGGCAAATAAAGGGGAATTTGGGGATAAATGGCAAGTGATGTGTGAACAAAAAACGCCAGCCGCCGCCCGCGCCGCCGCCGCCACCGTCGCCACTTACGTCGCCGTCGCCGCCACTTACGTCGCCACTTACGTCGCCACTTACGTCGCCACTTACGTCGCCACTTACGTCGCCCTTTGGGGGAAATTTAATCCGTGCGAATTGCTACAAAAACTCATTAACGTAGGGGATAATCACGGCTAACTTTATAACCCCCGAAAGGGGTTTATCCAGGGTTGCACTGACGTATGACGAAGCGCAGGAGAATCTTTGAGCGGAAACTCTGAAACTTGTTAGTGCACCCGTGAATAAATCTTTATGAATATTCCCGTGAAAAAATTTCCCAATGCTAGTGACGGAGTATGTGCTGTCATTTTGATAGCCTTCATTTTGTCGTGGGCTTGTCATCATTTTTCTTAGGAGGACGCCATGCATGATTTGGCAAGTGTAATGGAACTGTTGATTTGGGCTGTGTATTTCCTCGGAGTAGCTACTGGATTGATCGTCTTTTCTGCTGTCAAGAAGATCCTCAAATATTTCAGGGGGTAACATGAACTTTGAAGTTGGCCAACGAGTTGAAGTTTGGGACTATGAAAACTTCATTTGTGAAGGGATGGTAATTTATCTTGATAATGACGGGCTTTATCACGTGGCAAGGGATGATGATTGCCCGAATGGTAGTGGAGTCCCTTATATAAGTAGTCGTACAGGATACAGTGTCTTGTCTTGGCGTTCAAGTCCCGACGAACTTAAAGTTATAAGCGGTATTGTTAAACCTAACCAGAAGGAACCAGCCCATCACATTATGGGATTGTCGTCAGAAACGATTGACCCAGAAAAATACGATGCATTCATGCGTGACTTGTCGTCCTAATCGGCGATTTTTGGCGTCCGTGTGACGTTCCAAGCGTTGATGATATAATCACGCATGCATAAAATTTTCAAACGCTTGTAACGCCCCATAAGGATAACTGATGAAATACTATAGGACAATGATTTGCGATATGACTACCGTTTCTAATTCAGTTTGGTATGACGGTTTTCGGGCATTCCTTCACGGTAAACCTGATACTGACAACCCCCACGGTTTTCAAACCCCGCCTTACTACCAATGGGCAAATGGCTGGCATGAGTCACGTAAAGCTTGGATTGAACATAAATCCGAGTCTAGCAATCCCCATCGCCCGGAAAATCGGCCGGAGCCTTAATGTCTTGGCCCTGGCTTGAAGGTTTTTGTGGAATGCTCCTCGCCTCGATAGTAATTATCGGGGCGGCGGAGCTTTTTCATTAGGTATGTAACCGTAGAAAATAGAGTTTCCTTTGGTTACAAGGGATCATATAATGAAAATGTCACAATCAGGAGAATCAACAAATGGAACAATCCAACTCCGTTATCATCAAGTTTCAGTCCTTAGTTTTTCTCAATCACCGACGTAACACGTTTTTACTGGTCGGGACGGGTGAAAAATATCATCATTTCGTCACGATGGAAAACGGGCTCATTGAAACGAAAAGACTCAACAAAACTTCTCAAGCAGTCAAAGACCTCATCCCCTACAACAAGTATCCCCTCAAACACGCCGCACAAATCTATCTTGCCACAACCCTTGAAAAAACCTCGAAAGCCAAGAGGATTCTTCGAATTATCATGGCTAATAAAGACGATTCGAGGATGAATTTCCTACCGACGTCAGAACACGAAAAGGCAGAGAAACCCACCAGAGTTGAACGCATTCAGGAGAAGGCAAACGAAATCACACTCGAACAGATATGCAAGTCCATCAACATGGACTCGAAACGTGCCCGATCCCTATTCAGGGACAACAACATTCAAAAGCCCGGTCAGCGTTGGACATGGGCTAAAACTGAAAAGGACAGGATTGTTAAGTTGATCAAGTCTTTGGATGTAAAATGAAAACTACTAGAATTAAGTTCCCCATCGGGGAAGGGTTAGAACATCGTGTCCCCTCTGAGGTAATGGACTTTTTGTCTTCTTCAATAGTAGAGGGGGATCTCGAGATTGATGAGTACGAGTATAGAAGTATTAAGATTTCAGACATACGGTTAGATAGTGAACTGGTTGATGGTAAAGAAACCTACAAGGTTTATAACGTAGACTTGATGGGGGATGACAAAGCCATCAAAACAATTGAGACCTGGTTTGAACAATTTGACAAGCCTTTACATTAGGAAATAACATGGGGCACACATCCTATAAACAGGAAAATCTGGTACGGGTAGCTGAATTTTTTCGGGACAATTACGGGCGATTGATTGACCCCAAGGAAGTTCAACGAGAATTCGGGATTGCTCGAGACCAGCAACAAGCTATTCTTCGACTATTGATTCGCCGAAATTACATCCTGAAAATCGGGTCTTCGAACTCAAAATCCGGATTGCATTACCAACAAAACCCTAATTATCAAGGGGTATTTGCTGATGTTTTAGTGGGCCGCCGGAGTGAAAAGTATGTAAACAGTAACGAAATTGCGGGCCGTGCATACGTTCCTCCGCCTAATAAAGAGCCTTGGGAACCTTTGTACATCAAAGAATTATTGAAGCATAAAAAATTGTGCGAAAGCACTAGATAATTGTTGACATGATAGAAACAAAGATATAAGATACAAATTCCTAATGAAATTAGGTCCTACTTACCCCACAAAGCTGGGTTTAAATAATTTTCAGGAGTCTCACAATGGTCAAGAAGGTCACGCAGACTAAGAAAGTGGAAGTCGAACAAGTCGATGAAGAAGAAGTTCAGGAGCAACCGAAGAGCAACGTAAAGAAGCTCGTCAAGAAGGAAACGCCGGCTCCCACCGAAACGAAGGCCAAGAAGGAAAAGGCCGCCCCGAAGGAAGAAGATCCCAATCAGGTTACCCTCAAGCAGATCTGCGAAGAACATGGTCTGAACGCAACCACGGCTCGCGTCAAGCTGCGTCGCAAGTTTGGGGCTGAGGGCAAGCGTTACAGCTGGGAAAAGGAATCGGCAGAGCTGGAAGAAGTAGTGACTTTGCTTACGACGAAGGCTGAGAAGGAAGAAGCCGAACCGAAGGCAAAGACTGCCCCGAAGAAGAAGTCCAAGAAAGCAGCTGAGCCGGAAATTGTCGATGAGGCCGAAGAAGAAGAAGGGGACGAGGAAGGCGAAGAAGTCGAGGTTGAATAAGTTTCGCGTAGTACGTCTTCGAGGGGGCCCTGTGCCCCCCATTTTTTATTCTCAGGGGAATAACCCATGGCCATCATAATTGTCGAAGGCGTGGATGGGTCTGGTAAGACCACGCTCATCAACAAACTTCAAAAAGACTTGAACGTCATCACCGTGAAGTCCCCGCGTCCCAAGAATTATCAGGATTGCAAAGATCTTCTCGCCCGTACTCTCCTCCTGGCTGAAAACACTAACATCCTTTGTGATCGAATCGGGATCATTTCTGAGCCGATTTACGGTCCTATTTGTCGCAACATCCTCGGGTTCCCCCCGAAGGCAGAAGCTGAACAGATGTTGTGGGCGATGAATTCTATAATCGTCTACTGCAACCCTGGACTCGAGTTCTGTCAAAAAAACGTTGAGTCTCATCCCCAGATGTCAGGGGTTAAGGATAACTTGCCTCAGCTCCACAATGCCTATCAAGAGTGGATGGGTCAACTTGAAATGGGATCAGTGTGTGTCATTCCTTATGATTACACCGAGGACTCATATACTGACTTGATTGATGAAATCAGCGGTATGATTGACATTCAAGAACTTCACCCCCTGGACCGTGAAACCGCGATGGTTCATGAGTTTCATAAGAAGTTTGGTGTTAATTTGAATCAGCTTGTTTCGCCCGGCATGATGAGCCATGAAACTTTCAATTTTCGCCAAATGTTCATGCAAGAAGAACTTAACGAGTTTGCTGAGGCATATGCTGAATCAGACGTTGTAAAAATGTTCGATGCACTCCTGGATTTGACGTATGTTATCAAAGGAACGGCATTGCTGGCGGGCATCACGTCAACCCAATGGGCGCTAGGATTTGACGTCGTACACAATGCAAACATGCAAAAAACCAGAGCCCAATCGGCGTCCGAATCGAAACGGGGTTCGGCGCTTGACGTCATCAAACCACCTGGTTGGGAAGTTCATAAGCCCGAACCGAAGCTCAAGAAAATCCTGGACCTGTAATACTTACCAGAGAATAACATGAAACAAGAGTGGCTTGATAACTGCCTTCAACTTTCGGGTATGAAGGCAGATTTTTATTCCGGCTCGCGTAAGATTCTCCAGAATGTAGAACTCGAGTTTCCCTTCGAGTGTACCCTGGAATACTCGGACGTGGGTTACACGATTATGAAGCGTAGGCAGCTTGAGCGAAACTACCTTCACCAAGAAAGCATTGATATGGCTTCCTCCCTCTGGAACCAGTATCGAACTCGCCCCAAATACCGATCAGTCTCCTTCAGTTGTTACCGTACTCTCTTGAAAGATTCTCATGGGCCCCGTGGTTCAAAAATGGGGCCATGTATGCAGTCGGTTTGCCTCACCATGGACAATAAAGGTAAGGAAGTAGACATTACCGTGTTCTATCGCACTACGGAGATTTTGAAGAAATTTCCGGCGGATCTTGTATTCCTTAGTGATATAATAAAAACGAATTTCAACCTTGAAGGCATGAAGGTAAACAAGGTTACATGCTACTTCGCGAACCTCACGGTTCACCCGGCGTACTTTGTTATTATCTTGCCTCACCTGAAAGACCCGATTGCAGAACTTGAAAAGTTGCGTAAGATTGATCCTTACTTCTGGGAATGGGCTGTTAAGTGGACTGCTCGTTACACTATTGAAAAGTACGGTCATGGTATAGCTAAATTTGCTCAAGCTTTGCAAGTAAAAAAATATGCAGTTGCAAAACTCACGGGGGAAAAATTGAAAGCTCTCCAGGATTATCTGGAGACGAATCACCCTGGCTACACACGAACCAGGTTCACTGATGGAGAAGAGGAAAATGATGAATAACAATTGGATTAAGTCTGAACAAAATGGCGCCTTGATTAACCTTAATAATTTGGCGGACATTATCATCAAGGAAGTTAAGGGATCCCATCAAGTATTGGGCTACACTAGTTCAGGTTTTGGTATTGTGATCTTTAAGGGGGACGAAGACGAATGTTCCGACGTCCTAAAAGACCTGGCAATGTTGACTAGTCCTCGGGTGATTTAAATGATCTATGGAAACTTCAAGGATGCTATTAAAGCTAGCATCCGCCGGTTGGTGGACGCCGGGATTGAAATTCAGCCCAACAACTGGCAATCAATGAATGTGAGTGCTTTGCAAGCTGCTCGCATGAAGGAACTCTTGGCAGTTCAGTTTCAAGTGGCTATGCCCGACGGCAGTTTGGAAAATGCCTTAAAATTCTTTCAAGGTGAGATTAAACCTAATCTCCCTTGGGCAGACAAACATTTCGAACTTGAACGAGTGTCACGGGAACCGATTAATCCGGGGGTTACCTGGGAAATTTGGCCTTGGGCGAATTCAGCTGACAGGTTTAGACAGGGGGGTCAGTTTGACCATTCCTATGCTGAAAGGTATTGGCCAAAGTTTGCTGGTTATACCCCTGATGGTCATATTGATAGAGATAATCAATGTTTCCCTGGCAATGAACGCCAAGGAATTCGTGACAGGGTAGGAGATCTTGATGATATTGTTACTCGCTTGCATCAAGATGCAACTACTCGTCAAGCAGTTTTATCGGTTTGGCACCCGGAGGATCAAAGCCCCTCTGGGCGCCGCGTACCTTGCTCGCTTACGTATCAGTTCATTGTCCGCAATAATTATCTTCACGTACTTTACTCCATCAGATCCTGTGACGCTTACCGTCATTTTCGTGATGATCTCTATCTCACTGCTCGGCTAGTCTTGTGGGCTCTTTCGGAGTTGCGAAAGAAGGATTCTTCCTGGGATAATTGTTCATTAGGGTTATTCACGATTACGATTGGATCTTTCCATTGCTTCACAAATGACATACCCCAACTGAGGAAATGGTTATGACTGAACTTGCGATCTTTCTTATTAGCTGTTGGATATTCAGTTTGTTTCTTCGATTGATCGGTGCCACCCGTGATTAATCGGGGGTCACACCACGTCCTACATAGTAGGACAGAGTTGATGCAGCGAATCAAAGACCCCCTAACGGTTGACGTTCTCGAGAAGCTCCAGTGGTACTTTGAAACCAGAGACCTCAGGAAACGTTACACTGCGGGGGGTTGCGAGCTTGACGGCATCAAGGAAATCGAGAAGGAAGCATTACTCGAGCTAATCAACATGACCCAAGAATGGCTGAGGCCAACAAATGCCCACAAAGCCCTTAAAAATAGAAGTACTGCCTCAAAACCCGAATTGTGAAAGGTGCGTTCTCCATGAAAGTTCTAAAACTGTTTGTGTTTGGGGAACGGGCCTTGAGTCAGCCGAGATTGTTGTCATTGGTGAAGCACCCCACTCGTCGAAAGGTCCCGCTGAACAACTCTTGCGACAAGTCCTTGCCGACGAAGGAATCGAAAACTACTATTACACCACCAGTGTCAAGTGTAGGCCAGCTGACAAAATCCCAAATCCTTCAATTAAGGCATGCAAGCCATATCTCAGCCAAGAACTCGAAACTATTAAACCCCGATTCGTCTTGTTACTTGGTGCCACCGCTCTCAAGTACATTGGGAAAACAGGAATTACCGAGCTTAGAGGATCCACATTTGATCTGGGAGGAATCCAGTACTTTTGTACGTTTCACCCCGCGGCAATCCTTCGAGATCCAGGAAAAGAGGTCGGATTTCGAGCCGACATTGCAAAGTTTAAACGACTTACTGAAGGAGTACTCGAGACAGGTCGCAAACAGCGTTATGATTTCGTCACACCTGCTACCGAAGAAACCTTCATAACCCAATTTCGTGAGACCGAAGAACTTGCGTTCGATATTGAAACGACAGGATTGCAGCAGCATGCTGAAGGCTTTCGCGTTAACAGCATTGGCTATACGTTCTCTGATGATTCGACTTGGGTATTGCCGTTTCACCTCCCATACAAGATCGGTCAAACACCCAAAACACCCTGGGCCACGAAACTGATCAAACATACCTTTGAACTAGACAAAAAGAAAAGGAAATTTGGGATTGGTCATAATGGCAAGTTCGATAACATGGGTATCTGGCACGATTTTGGGGGTAAATATGATCTTCGCTTCGACACAATGCTTGCTTCTCACCTATTTGATGAGAACATATCTCATGAGCTTAAGTTCCTGGCCCGTATTTTTTGCGGTGCCCCCGAATGGGACGACCTCCTCCTCAAAGAAAAACTAGACCCCGTAGGGTACAACTGCCTAGACAAGTTTTATCAGTATCAGGCAGAAGATCCTTACTGGACAATGCAGCTTTACCGGTATTACCGAGACAAATTCAAAGGGACCGTTAAGCTTCGTCGGTTGATGAACAAGTTAGTAATGCCTATTGCACGAGTCTTTGAGGAAATTGATTATGGGGGCCAATTCATCCGTAGAAAGGAATTTGAAAAAGCGCGCGTACAACTCAAAAAGGACATTGCTCGTGAAGAGCAAGAACTTTGGCAGTTGTGTCGTGAAGCAGGAATCAAGAAAAAACCAAACTGGGGTTCCCCAAAACAAGTTGGGGACATTCTTTTCAATAGGCTGGGGTTACCCATTATTGAAAGAACCCCAACTGGTGCACCTGCCACCGGAGAAGCTACTTTAATTGAACTTCAGGGTTTGCATCCAATAGGTGACAAGTTAATTGCATGGCGAGGTAGTCAGAAACAGCTCAACACTTATATTGAGGGTTGGGAAGAACTGATGATTGGGGATATGCTGTACCTGAGCACGAAACTGCACGGTACAGTGACTGGACGATACTCCTCGCGCTTACATCAAACACCCCGAGACGGTACAATCCGAAATCTGGTTGATGCACCAGAGCCTTATACGTTTGCCGTGGCTGATTTCTCACAAATCGAGTTACGACTGGTAGCGCACGTTGCACAAGAACCCACAATGCTCAAGATTTTCCGTGAGGGGGGCGATATTCACCGCACTACAGCCATGGAAGTCATGATGATTAATAGGGAACCGACAAAGGAAGAACGTAAAGGGGCTAAGGGTGTCAATTTTGGCTATGTATATGGCATGTGGTGGAAGAAGTTCAAGAAATACGCCAAAACCCAATACGGCGTGGAGTTTACTGATGAACAATCCCGGCAGTTTAGAGAAGCTTATTTTATGCGGTATTTTGGTCTTAATCATTGGCATGAACGGATGCGCGATATTGTTCGGGAGCAGGGTTACGTGGAGTCTCTGTCTGGCCGTATCCGTCGCTTACCTGGTGTATTTGCCCGTGATAAGGATGTTCGTCAAGAAGCAGAACGACAAGCGATAAATACCCCAATCCAGGGTTTTGGCTCAGGGGATTTGAAGGCAATGGCAATGCTGGAAATCTGGGAAGATTTTACCCAAGGACAAGAAGACCCAGACTTAATCTTGAAGGGGGAAGTTCACGATTCAATTTTGATGTGGATTAAAACTAAAAGACTTAAAAGTGTTATTCCCAAAGTCAAGTATATCATGGAAAATCCTCGATTGTTCAAGGATTTTAATATTAAGCTTAGTGTCCCCTTAATCGCAGATATTGAGTGCGGTACGTGGGGTTTAGGAGTAAAATACGAACCTGGGGAGGAAAAATGGGAAAAGTTTATCAAGAGTTGTAATTGAAGTTGAAATTCAATGTGAAATGTATTATATTGGATATTCCTGAGGAGTAAACAATGGCAACAACCTTCCACGCTCGCTGGTCGAGCATCAAAACATTCCGTCGCTGCCAGAAGCTGTATGACTATTCCTGGCGACAAAACCTTGAACCCAAAAAGCCCGCTACCCCACTTGTTCGGGGCTCGATGATTGGCGAGTGCCTGGACAAGCTAGCTCAGAAGAAGGGCATTGCCCCAGTCATAAAAAAGTACGAGAAAGAGTATGGAAAACTTTTTAGAGCTGAACAAGAAGAATACGGAGATATCCTGGGCGAGGTCGAACGCATTGTCCGAAACTATAAGACTTTGTACTCCGATGATGGTCTCACCTATCTTAAGGGAAAGGATGGCAAACCCTTTGAAATTCAGGTTGAAACCGAGTTTACCATATCGGGAATTAAGGTACATTTCACAGGGCATATTGATAAACTTGTACAAGACAGAGATAAGCGAATTCTTGTCTTGGATCACAAATCTCACAAGGTCATTCCCGGACCAGATGCTCGATACAACGACTTCCAGTTACTCACTTATCTATGGTTATTGCCCCTGTCAGGATTGCCGAAGGCTGACGGCGTTCTATGGGACTATCTGCGTACTAAACCCCCAACTGTTCCTGAGGTCTTGAAAAATGGGTCACTTACGAAACGTGCCAATCTGGACTCTGACCGTCAAACTTACCTCGACGCCATCGTCGCCAACGGTCTCAATCCGGCTGACTACCAGGACGTGCTTGACCGCTTCGAGGCGGAGGGGGGGAACCGTTATTTCGAACGCGTTAAACTCCCAGCCCCCCAAAAAGAGTTGATTGACAACATGGTTTCTGATTTTAAGGAAACCATCATCCAGATTGTTGATGCTACGAAAAAGAACCATTTTGTTCGTAATATGAACAAGGATTGTTCTTGGTGTGGTTTTTCCCAATTGTGTCAAGCAGAACTTCGAGGCTATGATACGGAGTTCATGCGTAAATCTTCCTATAGACAACGTCCGGAGAAATAATAATGGTGAGAAAAGTAACCCCAGCGGCTCCTAGCATTGAGTCGCTTATCAAACCAGTATCAGCTATGGAACTGGTTATTGCAGCATTGTTCTATGGCCGATCAGGTACAGGGAAGACAACCCTGGCGGCATCATTTCCTGGACCGATCCTCCTAATTGACTTCAACGAGAAAGGTTGGGATTCAGTTTCTGACCATGAAAATCTTGAGGTTATTCGAGTAACGTCATGGGAGATGGTTGAACCCCTGTACTGGTTCATTAAGAAAAACAAGGAAAAATACAAGACTATCATTATCGACCAAGTTTCTAGTATGCAAGGTATGTGTCGTCTTCAAGTGACTGCAGACACTGGGAAAACAGAGGGTTTCAAGTACTGGGGTACTGTGAGTGGGGAAATGCTCACCTGGCTTGGTAACTATCGGAACTTGATTGATGATGGTATCAATGTCGTATTCCTTGCTCACCTTCGTTCTAACAAGACTGACGAGGACGACGAAGACGACGAAACCCTGGACCCAAACGTGGGACCTATGCTAATGCCCTCGGTATCAGAAGCTCTTCAAGGAGCTGTTAAGGTTATAGGTAATACCTATATTAGGGAACGCTATGGTCCTAGGGATGAGGATACTAAGAAGCGCCCTCGAATCGTTGAATATTGTCTTAGAGTTGGCCCTAATGGGGCATATCGAACAAAACTTCGAACTCCTAAGGGTAATATAGTCCCATCATTTGTGGTTGATCCTAGTTACCAAAAAATTTATAACCTGATGAAAGAGGGTTTTAAAA
>Ga0210406_10007479_pt1 | contig 11079 bp, 12 predicted proteins | sample IncBWC30MmetaG_FD_155454 | JGI IMG/M metagenome (GOLD analysis project Ga0210406, IMG submission 155454) | Forest soil microbial communities from Barre Woods Harvard Forest LTER site, Petersham, Massachusetts, United States - Inc-BW-C-30-M | ecosystem: Environmental > Terrestrial > Soil >... | reverse complement strand
CCTGACCGGCTCATTGCTCGATTATGCAGTTCCGCACGCAGACTCGCTCCCCAAAATCCGCTCGCAATTCCAGCAGACACCATCCCCGACCAACCCGCTAGGGGTAAAGGGCATCGGGGAAAGCGGCGCGATCGGCGCGCCGCCGACGATCGTCCACGCGGTACTCGATGCGCTGGCGCCATTCGGTATTGCGCATCTCGACATGCCCCTGACGCCGCAAAAGGTCTGGTCCGCGATTCGTGATGCACACTCGCCGGGCGGCGTGTGATCGACATCTGCCGTCGCTCTCTGCTCAGTTTGATCATCCCAAACGGACTGGATCGGAACTGCTATGGCTAAACCATCAACTGTCCGGCTGCAGATACAGGTCGAACACGTTCGGATCGAAGTTGCGAAGCCGTTCGAAGCCGTCAAGTCGGCGCTCGAAGTGCTGGTGCCGCCGCTCGATGCCGCAATCCCGGAGGCATTGCGGCAAGGCGACATCGTGCGTGCCAACGAGGCGCTGCAGCGCGGTCCGGAGCTGGCGATCTTTAGCGCCCGGGATCACGGCAGATTGCTGCGCACGGCCGGCCTTTCGCGCAAGGCCGTGCAGTACGAGATCGGCAATCCGCTCACCGCCACTGAGATGACGCGGCACCAGCTGCCGGCCGCGCTTTACGCGCCGCTGCGTGTCGTGCTTTACGAAAACGAGGATGGCCATGCGGTCTTCGAATATGACCGTCCATCCTCATTGTTTGGCCAGTTCGGTGACGAGCGCGTCACGGCAGTCGCGCGCGAACTGGATGCCAGTCTCGAACGCATGCTGGCCCAAGCGGCCCACTCAGGAGAGGAGCAATGAGCGCAGAGAAATTCCTGGTGACCGGAGCGACCGGTCGGACCGGCCGCGATACGGTGCAACGTCTTGTGGAGATAGGGACATGCCGTCCGCGCACTGGTCCACAAGGAGGACGCGCGTTTCGAGGCGCTTCGAAGCACGGGCGCGGAAGTCGTGGTTGGTGACCTCCTGGAGCATGACGACGCCATCCGAGCGACAGCCGGGACCAGCGCCGCCTATTTCTGTTATCCGGTCCGCCCCGGGCTCATCCAAGCGACGGCCTACTTCGCGGACGCGGCCAAGCGGGCAGGTCTCGCGGCCGTGGTCAACCTGTCGCAGATCTCTGCCCGGGAGAATTCGAAGAGCCACGCGGCGCACGATCACTGGATCGCCGAACGTATCTTTGACTGGTCGGGGGTTCCGGTCGTGCATCTCCGTCCGACGTTCTTCGCGCAGTGGCTGCTCTATCCCTTTTCGCGCGCGACCATTGTCGAGGAAGGCATCATCGATCTGCCGTATGGCGAGGGGCGCCATGCTCCGATCGCGGCGGAGGACCAGGCTCGGCTGATTGCAGCCATCCTCGCTGAGCCGGCCGCCCATTTGGGTAAGACCTACACTCTTCATGGCCCGATTGAGCTGGATCAGGCCGGCATCGCCGCCGCCGTCAGCGAAGTGCTGAGCCGAACGATCACCTACCGGCCACTGTCCATCCCTCAATATCGCGAACGTCTGGGGAAGGCTGGATTGCCGGAGTTCATGATCCAGCATTTCTGCGCCATCGCCCTTGACTATCAGAACGGCATCTTCGCGGGCGAAGACAAGATCATCGCCGCAGTTACCGGTCAGCGGCCGATGACCGTGCAGGAGTTCGTGACCTTGCACCGGGCCGCCTTCAACGCTGTGAGCGCCGCACCCTGAGGCTCTGCCATTTGATGCAGCCTTTTTGCAAATCGGCGGTGCACCGCGCATTACGCCCGACCGGGAGCGGGGCCGGTGATCCGCACCCAATGCCTCCGCTCGCCTCGGCCAGCCTCACCAAATAGATCGAAACTGTTATGACGCACCGTAGCTCGAAGGAATCGGCGATGACCACTCCTCATCGCGTCGAACCGCACGCCCAGCAATTCCTCACCGTCAACGGCAAGCGCATGGCCTATGTCGAGCTCGGCGGCGGCGAGCCGGTTTTCCTCTTTCTGCACGGCAACCCGACCTCCTCTTTCCTGTGGCGCAACGTCATGCCGGAAGTTGCCAAGACGGGCCGATGTGTCGCGCCGGATCTGATTGGGATGGGCGTTTCCGACAAACTCGAGCACCCCGGCCCCGATACTTACCGCTTTACGACACATCGCGGCGTTTTGTGGGGATTTATCGAAGCCGCCATCGGCCGGGACAGCCTGCTCGTGCTGGTCGGCCACGATTGGGGTTCAGCACTCGGCTTGGATTGGGCGAACCATCACCGCGACCGGGTTAGGGGCATTGTCTACATGGAGGCGATCGTCCGCCCACTCAGCTGGAGCGAGTGGCCGGAGGGCTCGCGACGGCTGTTTCAGGGCTTCCGTTCCGCGGCGGGCGAGGGAGCTGGTTCTCGACAAGAATATGTTCGTAGAGCGCGTACTACCGGGCTCGATCCTGCGCACCCTGGAGCCGGCGGAGATGACCGAATACCGGCGTCCTTTTACGGGATCCCGAGAGGACCGGTGGCCGACGCTCGCCTGGCCGCGCGAGATCCCGATCGACGGGGAGCCTCTTGCGGTCGTCGAGCGGGTCACCGGCTACGCCGATTGGATGCGCCAAAACGGCATTCCGAAGCTGTTTGTGAACGCCGAGCCGGGCGCGATCTTGGTTGGGCCACAACGCGAATTTTGCCGCAGATGGCGCAATCAGACCGAGGTCACGGTGAGGGGAAGTCACTTTATCCAAGAGGATTCCGGTCGGGAGATCGGCGAGGCGATCGCCCGTTGGGCCGAACAGCACGTCAAGGCGCCAAAGGCGCGATAACCAGGATCATTCTCGTGACACGAGCACGTCGACTGGCTGGCGCCCGAACGGTTTCGCGGGCGCGCCGAGCTGCCGCTGTCCGATCGTGGTCGCCGCCCGCACGCTCGACGCGCTCGAGAAAGGTCGCGAGGAAGTGCTCGCCGACGAGCGAACCGTCGCGCTGAAGCGGAGCCCGTCAACCGAACAGCCGTATTATCTGAACCCACCGAATCTTTGATTACAGCGATCGCCCCAGAACAGGAGGTGAAGTCATGAAAGAAGCCCCAGTCGTACGCGAGGAGAAAGGATCGGTTTCGGTGCTGACAATGCAACACCGGCCATACAATCTGCTTGGCCCCACCCTGCTCGGTGCAATCGCCGACGAGATCGGCGCGGCCCGCGACGCCGGCAGCCGAGCAATCATTCTGCGCAGCGGGTTGCGCCATTTCTCCGCCGGCGCCGACGTCGCGCAGTTTGACGCGCGGATCGAACAGGGCGGCCGCAGGCAATCGGCAATCGGCGGCGTCGAGTTCTTAAAATTGCTCGAATTACTGGCGATCCCGATCGTTGCCAGCGTGCACGGCGTCTGCCTCGGCGGCGGCTTCGAATTGGCGCTCGCCTGCGATTACATCGTCGCGGCCAGTTCGGCCAAAATCGGCTCAGTTGAGGTGGCGCTCGGGCTGCATCCGCTGCTGGGTGGCATCCAACGCCAGGTGCAGCGCGCCGGCGCAATGCGCGCCAAGGAAATTTCGATGCTCGGGCGCCGCTACGACGCGGCGACGTTGGAGCGCTGGGGTCTCGTCAACCTGGTCGTCGCCGATGACGCGCTCGAGGAGGCGACGATGACGATCGCCCAGGAACTGGCACACGGGCCGACCGTCGCACACGCAGCGACCAAGCGCCTTGTGCACATCGCCGTCAATCAGGGAGTGCTCGCGGCCGACGAAGCGATGGCCGAGATCCAGAAGCCGATCTGGGCCTCCGAGGACCTGAAAATCGGGCTCAAATCGTTCCGCGAGAACGGCCCCGGCCTCGCCAAATTCATGGGGCGCTGACGTGAGCGGCCCGCTTTCCGGCATTCGCGTCGTCGATTTTTCGCGCGTGCTCGCCGGCCCTCTTTGCGCCCGCACATTGCTGGATCTCGGCGCCGAGGTCATAAAGATCGAGCCGCCGCGTCCCGACGTGTCGCGCTTTGCGTCTCCGTCGACACCGGGTATGTCGGGCTACTATGCGCAACAGAACGCCGGCAAGCGCAATGTCAGCATCGATCTCAACGTGCCCGGCGCCCGCGAATTGGCATTGCGGCTGTGCGACGCAGCGGATGTCGTCGTCGAGAACTTCCGCGCCGGCACGCTGCGCTATTTCGGGCTCGACTATGAAACGTTGGCGGCCCGCAATCCGCGCCTGATCTATGCCTCGATCACCGGCTACGGCCAGGGTGGGCCATGGCAGGGCCGGATGGCTTACGCCCCGACGGTGCAGGCGGAGGCCGGGTTCACCCACAACAGCATTCGCCATTACGGTGAAGCACTGGGCGAACCACGCACCGACAGCCTGTCGCATGCCGATGTCTACGCCGGGCTGCAGGCCGCGATTGCAATCCTTGCGGCATTGCACCGGCGGGAGGCGACGGGCACCGGTCAGTACATCGATGTTGCGATGGCAGCGACATTGATGGCGGTCAACGAGCGCGCGCATGTCGATCTGAACGATGCCGAGCTCGGCGACGAGCCGGCGATCCTCGGGGCGACCGACTGCCCGTTCTTCACGGGGCCACGCGGCGAGCACTTCACAGTGGCGACGAGCCTTGTCGGCTCGCGCACCTTTCCGTCCTATTTGCGCGCGATGCGGCGCGCCGATCTGGCTGACGATCCGCGTTTCGCCACCACGGCAACGCGCCGGGCGAATTTCGCCGAACTGCACCGGATCGTGCAGAACTGGATCCTGACCTTTTCCGATGTCGGCGCGCTCGATGCGCAGCTGGACGAGGCCAAGATTGCGTTTGGCGAGGTGCGCTCGCTGAAACAGCTCTCGGAAATGGAGTGGGCCGAATACTGGGACGCGGTGCAGGAGGTCTCCGACCGTAACGGCGGCGGCTACCGCCTGCCCGGCCGCCCCTGGCGCTTCTCGGGCGAGAAACTCGAGCCGCTCGGTGAGCCCGCCTTTCAAGGCGAGCACAACCGCGAGGTGTTCACCGAGCTCGGCCTCAGCGATGCGGAGATCGACCGCTACGCCGCCTCGGGCGCGCTGGTCAGCGCGTCGCTTCCGGAAGCGGTCATTGCGAATAAGCGGCAGCTCGTTTCTTCGCCGGTAACTCACATCCTGCGACACATGGAGCACGAAACATGACTCAATCCGAGACGCACGACACGCAACCTTCCGTGCAAGACGTAGCCGTCATCGTTGGCGGCGGCCCCGGTATCAGCGCAAGCTGCGCCAGGCTATTTGCGCAAAACGGCATGCGGGTCGGCATCGCAGCCCGGAACCCGGATAAACCGGTGCTGCAAAATCTGGAGAGGACCTATGGCGTGCGCGGGTACGCGTGCGATGCGAGCGAACCAGCCGCCGTGGCGATGCTGTTCCAGAATATTGTTCGCGACCTTGGGGCTCCCACGCTTGTCGTGCACAACATCGATGGCCGGGTTCCCGGCATTTTTCGCAAGGAGATTACCGAAGCCGAGCCCAGCATGGCATTCGACACGCTTCGGAACTCGGCGTTCAGCGCGTTTCTGGTGGGTCAACAGGCCGCCCGACTCACGCTACTCCACGTGTTGCTACCAATTACCGCGACAGCGGTTTAGTCCCATGCCCCTGACCGGACCTTGCCCCGAGAGAGTGGAGCCGGGGTGGGTTGACTGGCTTTGGGTTATTTCCGACCTGCATGGCCGGTCGAAACCGACTTTGAGCGAGATACCGGTGATGGAGCTCCTCCTCCCGCGAACTTGCGGATTCCGGCCGTAGCGCCCCGGCGGGCGTCGGCGTAGAGAGCGGCGACCGCGCAACTTGCCATCCGGGTGCGCAAGTTATCGGCACGGCTGGTCAGGATGATCGGCACGTGCGCGCCGAGCACGATGCCGGCCCCGTCGGCCTTCGCCAGGAAGCTGAGCTCCTTCGCCAGCATATTGCCGGCTTCGAGATCCGGCACGAGCAGAATGTCGGCCTCCCCCGCAACCGGCGACCTGATATGCTTGATGTCAGCCGCTTCGCGACTGATGGCATTGTCTAGCGCCAGCGGGCCATCGAGCAGAGCACCGGTGATCTGCTCGCGATCGGCCATCTTGCACAAGCTAGCGGCGCCGATCGTCGAGGGGATCTTCGAGGTGATGGTCTCGACAGCGGAGAGGATCGCGACCTTCGGAACCGAGATCCTCAACGAACGCGCAAGATCGATGGCGTTGCGCACGATATCGGCCTTGTCCTCCAAGGTTGGAGAGATGTTCGCCGCCGCGTCGGTGATGAAGAGTGGTTTGGGATAGGTGGGTACGTCCATGACAAAGACATGGCTGATCCGCCGCTCGTTGCGAATACCGGTATCCTTGCGGACGACTTCTGCCATCAGTTCGTCCGTATGGAGGCTTCCTTTCATCAAGGCGTCGGCTTCGCCTGCACGCACGAGTTCGACCGCCTTCTCGGCGGTGGAGTGGCTATTTGAGGTGTCGACTAGCTGCAGTCCTGCAAGATCGAGGCTCCGGGATGCCGCGAGCGCCCGAATCTTGGCTTCGGGTCCGACCAGAATCGGCTTTATAATCTTCGCCCGCGCCGCACCCAGTGCGGAGGCAAGCGAAGGTTCGTCGCAGGGATGAGCGACGGCCGTGCGCACCGGCGCAAGTGCACAGCAGCTATAGATCAGTGCATCGTATTTTTCATGCTTGCGCGACTCCGCCATCTCGGTTCGCCCCTCACGTGCTACGTGAGGCGCGTCTTGGGCGCGCCCGCCGCGCGATGCTAGAAGTGAAAGCTGGCCTTGAGCGCCTACCGGGCGCGGCGCGTCTCGTCGGTGCCGAAGACATCTGGAATATGACACTGGTCATCGGACGGGCCGGCGGCACTTGATCCGTCAGCTCGCCTTGACGTGGCCCATCAATTTCATCAGGTCTCTGACCTGAATGGTTTCGAGCGAGCGCACTGCGGCCTTGATCTCGCGGCCGAGGCCCTGGTCGAGGTGGCCCGAGACGAGCTTGTCGAACTTCTCGACAGAGTCTTCCCAGGTGAAGGGGTGGGAAGCGAGACCCGGGTAATCCCGCACCTCATGCTCGACCACCTCACTGTTCTTCAACCGAACCATGATCTTGACGGGCATCTTGCGCGGGTATTGCTCCGTGTACAGCTGGTTTGGCCGGACCGAGACTTTCTTCAGCAAAGTCTGTACGTCGGAACAGACGATGCGATCCGGCTCGAATTGGGCCGGCATCACGTCACCATCGAGGAGGGCCACGGCGAGTAAGTAAGGCAGGCTGTGGTCGGCCTGTTCCTTGGTCTGGATAACCTTATCAACGCCATACAGTCCGCCCCCAGCGAAGTCGTAGCAGAGTTGGAACACCTCTGTGTCAATCGAGGCCACCTGGTTGGGGTCGATCTTGTGCCGTTTGACAAGCTCGACCATGCAGTGGACTGCGGACTGCGTGTGAATCATCGAGTTATACTTTTTAATGGTGCTGTCCGTCACGCCCTCATATCCCTGCTTGTCCCAATCTATGCCAATGTGCATGTATTGCTCCGTGTCAAGGCCAAGGGGGCCCTCGATCACCTGCAGCGGGCCCTCCACGCCTCTCCGGGCGAGGAACAGCGTGTGCATCGAACCCAACGCCGACTGGGACGAAGCCAGGCCCTTCCACTGCGACAGCGGCTTCGCCCGGATCACCGCGAAGGACGCATCACTGGATGCGGCCATGGCGATGGCATGGGCGATCTGGCGCTCGCTCATGCCGAGCAATCGCCCGCACGCGGCACCATAGGAAAAGGCCAGTTGTGCCGTGTGGTCGAAGCCGCGCGTCATGAAGTTGGCCTGATCGACAAGACGGGACTGCACGGTGTAGGAAAGCGCCACCCCGAGCATCAAGTCGCGGCCGCTACCTCCGGTGAATTCGGCGGCGGTCAGCACGGGCCCAAAATTGTCTGCCGTATGGCACGTCTCGGTCGGGGCCAGAAAGTTATCCATGAAATCGACATAGCGCACCAGTGCGGTGTGCCAGAAGGCGGCGTAGACCGGATTGGAGTTCCCGCCGCCGATCAGCGCGCACGGACCGGTGCCGCCAAAATCGGCGAGTTGCTCACGACAGGCCATAATCGGGCCGGCCCCAAGGGCAGCGATACAGCAGCCTAACGAGTCCAGAATGTGGACCGGCAACCGCCGCCGAGACTCCGCTGAAAGATCGGTGAACGAAGCGCGGGAGGCGTACTTGGCGAGGGCTTCAACTTGGGTCATGATACGGTTCCTTTCTGGGGCTAAGATCAGTTTGTCACTAGGATGAAGACAGCCAAGGTGATCACCGAGCCGATCACACTGAAAAACAAGGAGGAAGCAGCCAAGGCTTCCCCAACTCGGTACTGAAGCGCGAGCATGGCCACGATCGGCATCACCGGGATGGCCATTGTCAGTACGGCCTCGCTGAGAAGTGGATCGCCGAAGCCAAGCCACCGCAAGCCGCCAAGTATGAGCGCCGGTTCCGCGACATTTTTCAGCAGTACTAGAAGCATGACGGGCCAACTGGCAGTGACCTTATTGGATGCGAGCACGATTCCAGCCGCGAACAGGCTGACGCCTCCCGTCGCGTGTCCCAACAATGAAAGCGCGTCGAGCAGTAGTTGCGTATTCCGGTGATTGTGATCGGCCATTCCGGCCGAAGGTGATCACCGATACCGGTGATCGTGATCACGCCGTCTGTCGCCCGGAGGGCCGGCGTGAGGGTCGCGGCGATTTTCGCCGCCGACACGAATGCAGGTTGCATAGGACGGTGGTGCTGGTCAAGCGGCAGAGGGTGGTGCACGGGCGGAGCCGGCGGTCAGTCGCGGCCGTAGCCGCGCGGCGGATCAATAGCGAGCAGCTCGTCGAGGTCGAGCTCGGTGATCGCTTGCAGCTTGTCCGCGGTCTTTGATCCCGCGAGGCTTTCCGGCAGACGGTCGAGCCAGGCACGGTATTCGTCCTGCAAGGCCATTAATGCTGTGACGGCAGCCGCCCAACGCCGCGGCCGGGGTAGGCCACGCGGCACCGGCGCGCGGGTCAGGGTATCACCGAGCCGGCGCAGCTTGGCGCGACGTCGCGCCTGCCGCTCGGCTGCGGTCATCGGCAAGGCGCCAAGGCGAGGTCTGGGCATTGTCGGGTTCCTATTGGCAATCGTGACAGTCACGTTTCGTCGTGCCATTGCCTTCATGCCGCGGAGCTTTCGCCGGTGACGAGGTGGCGGCGCAGCGAGGGGCCTTTGAGGTCGATGCGGTGCGCGCGGTGGATGATGCGATCGAGGATCGCGTCGGCGAGGGTCGGATCGCCGATCACCTCATGCCATCGATTGACCGGGACCTGACTGGTGATCAGCAGCGAGCCCCGGTCGTCGCGGTCGTCGACGATCTCGAGCAAGTCGCGGCGCTGATCGAGGTTGAGCGGTTCCGGTCCCCAATCGTCGATGATCAACAGCCGGATGCGTTCGAGCGCGGTCATCAGCCGCGGCAGCCGGCCCTCTCCGCGCGCCTGGGCGAGATCGGCGAACAGGCGCGAGGCACGCTTGTAGAGTACCGAGAGGCCCTCGCGGCAGGCCTTGTGGCCGAGAGCGCAAGCCAGCCACGACTTTCCAATGCCGGTCGGGCCGATCATGACCAGGTGGTGATGCTCGCGGATCCATTCGCAGGTGGCGAGCTTCCGGAACAGGGCGCGGTCGAGGCCGCGATGGGCGCGGAAATCGACGTCCTCGACGACGGCGGGCTGGCGCAGCCGCGCTTCGCGCAGGCGGCGGGCGAGGCGCTTGTTCTCGCGGCTGGTCGCCTCGCGATCGACGAGCAGCCCGAGCCAGTCCTCGCGACTGAGTTCGCCGGCATCGGGAGCGTTCTGTAATTCCATGAATGCGTCGGCCATGGCGGCGAGGCCGAGCGCGCGAAGGCGCTCGACGGTCGGGTGGATCAGCATCGGACCTCCTCTCAATGGTAATAGCCGGGGCCGCGGATGTTCTCGTGGATCAAGAGCGGCGGCTGCGCGGTGGCGGCAGGGGTATGCTCTCGGCGGTTCTTCAGGATCGCGGCGACCGAGCTGTAGGAGCGGGTACCGAGCACCAGCGCACGGGCGCAGGCGGCATCGACCCGTTCGGCGCCATAGCGCTTGACCAGGCGCAGGATGCCGATGCAGGAGCGGAAGCCCTGTTCGGGATGCGGCCGCGACCGCAAAATCACCTCGACCAGCACGGCGACGTCGGGACCGACTGCTTCGGCTTCGCGGCGGATGCGCTCGTGTGTCCAGTCGCGATAGCGCCGGTGCGAACTGGGCATGTGTTCGGCGACGGTGGTCGGGCAGTGCGGTCGCAGGCTGCGGCGGTGGCTGGCGACGCGCTTGCCGCGGTGGAAAATCTCGACTGTTGTTGTAGTGATCCGCGCCTCGACCTCCTGGCGGATCAGCTGGTGCGGCACGCTGTAGTAATGCCTGGCGACCTCGACGTGGTAATCGAGGTTGACGCGACAGCGCTTCCACTCGGCGTATTGGTAGGGAAAGGGTGGCAGCGACACGAGCGCCGGCTGGTCCAACGCTTCGAAGAGCGCCCGCCGGCTCATGCCCCAACCGCGCATCGGGCGGTTGTTGACCTCGTCGAGCAGGGCCCGGATCGCCGCGTTGAGTTCGGCCAGCGCGAAGAAGCGCCGGTGCCGCAACCGCGCCAGAATCCAACGCCCGACCACCTGCACCCCGACCTCGACTTTGGCCTTGTCCCTGGGCTTGTAGGGGCGTGCCGGGACGATCGCGGTGCCGTAATGCCGGGCCAGGTCGGCATAGGTCCGATTGACCGTCGGCTCGTAAAAGCAGGCCTTGGTGATGCCGGCCTTGAGATTGTCGCTGACCGTCTGCCGGGCGGTGCCGCCGAAATACGCAAAGGCGCGGACATGCGCGGCGATCCAGTCCGGCAGCTTCTGGCTCCACACCGCCTCGGCGTAGGTGAAGCTCGATGCGCCCAGGACGGCGACAAAGATCTGCACTGGGATGATCTCGCCGGTGCGGCCATCGACGACCTCGCCGGTGCGGCCGGCGAAATCGACGAACAGCTTCTCGCCGGCGATATGCGTCTGGCGCATCGTCGGCCTGCCCGATTGCCAAC
>Ga0210406_10007477_pt1 | contig 11081 bp, 7 predicted proteins | sample IncBWC30MmetaG_FD_155454 | JGI IMG/M metagenome (GOLD analysis project Ga0210406, IMG submission 155454) | Forest soil microbial communities from Barre Woods Harvard Forest LTER site, Petersham, Massachusetts, United States - Inc-BW-C-30-M | ecosystem: Environmental > Terrestrial > Soil >... | reverse complement strand
CGAAAGTGGCGAAAGAGCCCCGCCCAGCACGTGATACATCCCGCTATATGTCCGCGTTTTTTCGATGGCCATGATGTTGTGCGCTTCTTCCACCACGCAAATCGTCTTCTTGCTGCGCGTCGGCCCTGCGCAGTACAAGCAAGGATCAGAATCCGTGATGTTATGGCAGACGGAGCACGCGCGGATTTTTTCTTTGGCGTCCCGAATCGCGTCCGCCAGCGCCAGCGCATCCTCGGGGGCCGCCCGCAGCAGATGAAACGCTAGGCGCTGCGCGGTTTTCTGGCCAATTCCGGGGAGATGTTTCAGCTCATCGATGAGCCGTTCGACGGGAGCGGCAAAATCAGGCATACAGCATGTGTAGCATAGCGGTGCGCATCAGCGCAAACGCGCTAGAGATCGCGATACATGATGTAGGCGTCGACGTAGCCGAGCGTCGGATGCAGGAAGGCTCCGGGGAGGCGGCCGACGATATCGAAGCCAAAGCTCTGCCACAGGCGCACGGCACGTTCGTTGGTGCTGACTACAAAATTGAACTGCATCGCGCGAAATCTGCGCCCGCGAGCGCGGCCCAGCGAATGCTCACACATTGCGCGTGCGACCCCGCGACCGGTCGCTGTCACAGCCGTCATATACCCACAATTCGCAACGTGTGCTCCGCCACCCTGCTGATTCGCTTGCAGAAAATAGGTGCCGACAATTTCGCCATTCTCTTCTGCAACGAAGACCTCATGCTCGGGCGATAGCCAATACGCCAGCGCGGTCTTCTTGTCCATGTCGCGTGGGAGGGTGTACGTTTCGCCCGCGTGGATGATGGGCTCCATGATCGCCCAGATGGCGTTCGCATCTTCGTTGGCTGCGGGCCGGATCAGCATGCTCATATCTTGGCACGATTGCACTTAAACGCAGGCGGGCCCCCCGATCTGATCGGGGAGCCCGCTTTTAGCATTGCGACTAGATTCGTTTAGTTTTCGAGCTGGGTCTGGAAAACCTCGCCGGGAAGCACAAATTTCGCGGGCTTATTAACCGGCTCCACGCGAGGCAGATTCACCGGCAGCCGACCTTGTTTTTCGGGAAGGGATGCCGTTTCATCCGCGCGCATGCGCTCGATCTTGATGCCCAGCGAACGCTCCAGGTGGAACAATTCGGACCGTTGCTCTTTCACGAAAAGCGTGGAAGCCACACCGTGTCCGCCGTTGCGTCCCGTTCGCCCAACGCGGTGGATAAAATTCTCCGCCACCTCAGGCAAATCGTAGTTGATGACGTGTGCGATGTCCTGCACGTGAATCCCGCGCGAGGCCAAATCCGTCGCCACCAGAACGCGGAAGCGTCCCTGTTGGAATCCCGTCAGCGCCGAAGTGCGTTGCGATTGCGAGCGGTCGCCATGAATCATGGCGGCGGAGAAGCCCTTGCGATTCAGGCTCTCGGCAATGCGTTCGGTTCCGCGCTTGGTCCGTGCAAACACCAGGCATTTTCCCGTTTCCTTGGCCAGCAAGCGTTGCAACATTTCCTGCTTGCGGTCCGTGGCAACTTCAAACGCCTGCACGCGCACATTTTCGTTCGGTTTCGAGGTCGATCCGAACGAAAGGCGCACGGCGTTGCGAAGGTAATCCTTCACGATGCGCGCCATATCGCCTTCCATCGTCGCGGAGAAGCACATCGTCTGCCGCTCTTTCGGCAGGATCGAGACGATTCGCTTGATCGCCGGAAGGAATCCCATGTCCAGCATACGGTCGGCTTCGTCGAGGATGAGAATACGCAGCGCGTTAAAGTGGAAGAGTCTACGGTCGAGATAATCTTCCAGCCGCCCGGGAGTTGCTACAACGAGCCGTGCGCCCTTGCGAATGGCCTGGAGCTGCGCCCCTTCAGACAAGCCCCCGACAACCAGCGCCGCTGGCAACAATTGCTTGCCGCGCAACGCGTTATACTGTTCCACGACTTGCATGGCCAACTCGCGCGTTGGCACTAGGACCAGCGCCGCGATTCCGGGAGTCTTATCCTTGAGCAGTTTTTCGATCACCGGAATCAGGAACGCCAGCGTCTTGCCGGTTCCCGTCTGAGCCGTGGCGAGCACATCCTTGCCTTCCAGCGCTTGCGGGATGGCCGCAGCCTGCACCGGAGTCGGCGTGGTAAACCGCGCCGCGTTCAATCTCTCCTTCACATAAGGAGAAATCAACATTTCGGAAAATCGCGCTGAGGCGAGTTCCGGCAGAGGCTCCGAGGAGCGCTCTGCATTCACTTCTGTTACATTCAACATTCAATATTACTTTCTCACTGGCAGAAGCCGTCGCGGTGCGCACACGAATTCTTGGGCGGCCGGCGGCTTGCTTTGCCAGTCTTGTTTAGATTACGCGTAAAACTTACGGAGGAAACTGGAGGCGGGAATCTCAGATCAAGAACTGCACCAGAGGGACCGCACAACACAACCGAGGTATTAAGCGCACAGGAAGTATACCACAATTCGGTCCGCGATGCGGGGACTTGATTGGGGGGACAGTCCTGAGTCTTCCTTTTTTAGCAGCTCGGGCGGAATCGAAACGAGCTGCTAAGGCATTCATGTTACTGCCTTTATCTAGGAAGAGGTTACTGCAAGGGTCGCCTGGGAAACAAATTGCAAGATTCTTGCCCGCCTGCGTTCTAACATCAGAACAAAGGATCATGCACCCCAAGGACTCCCATGCCCCTTGTTGAGCTGATTTTTGTGCTTTTCGCAATTCTGGCGATCGCCACCCCCTTTATCACTCTTGTTCTGCTCGGGAAGTATAAGAAGCTGCGCGAAAACTTGGACCAGCTCACGGAAGAGAATTCTAGGCAACATGCCTCCTTCCAGCGCGAGGTTGGCGACCTCAAGCGCCAACTCACCGCCGCCCATCCGGCCGCGCCAGTTACAAGCGAGTTTACACAGCGACCGGCCACCCCCGCCGCGCCCACCGTGAGAGAAACTCCCGTTCCAAAGCCGCACGTCGACTTGTCGGTGCCAGTCAAACTGCCCGCACCGATGTCGTTTCCCATTCCTGAGAAGAAGCCTGAGCCGCAGCCGCTGCAAAAGCCGCAAGAACCTTCTCCCATTACGCCGGCTCCTGTGCCAATCGCTCCTGCAAGCACGCCGACGCAAAAACTGCCAGCGCCAACGGCACCCGAGCAACCGAAGCCCGTGCTGCCTGCGGCGGCGAAGACGCCCGCCGAAGTAAAACCGTCTGCCCCGGCCGCCCCATCACAAACCCTTCCGCCATCGATTCCTTCGTCGCAGCCGCCTGCGCCGCGCATTCCCGCGCCCACGCCGCGCGCTCCGGCGGAGATTCCTCATGGTGCGGCTGCGCGCGTCTCCGCCCCACCGCCCATCTCAGCCTATCGCGCGCCCGCACCGCGGCCGACTCTTCAACAGCGCATGAAAACAGTCTCTGCGATCGAAGAGACCCTTGGCACAAACTGGCTCAACAAACTCGGCATCATCATTCTTGTCGTGGGTGTCGCTCTATTCGGCATCTACGAACTCGGCGCCCTTGGCCCGCTCGGCAAAGTCGGCATCTCTTACCTCGCCTCCGCTTTTCTCCTTGTAGGCGGCATCTATCTGGAAAAGAACGAACGCTATCGCCTCCTCGGCCGCACCGGCATTGGCGGCGGCTGGGCGCTGCTGTTCTTCAGCACGTTTGGGATCTATCACGTTGAAGCCATGCGCGTTCTTCCGCTTAACGCTGGTGCGCTCACGCTCGATTGCGCCCTCATGCTGATCGTTGCGGTGGCCATGGCGCTGCACACTCTGCGCTATCGCTCGCAATTCGTAACTGGTCTCGCCTTCTTACTGGGATACACCACGGTCGCGCTCAGCCAGGATACTGTCTACAGCCTTTCTGCCGGTGTTTTCCTTGCGATCGGTCTCGTCTTGATTGTTTTGAAAATGGGCTGGTTCGAGCTCGAAGTTTTCGGCATTCTCTCCAGCTACCTGAATCACCTCTATTGGCTCTACCGCATTCTCGGCATCGAAGGCGCTCACGGCCGCCACTTCCAGGAATACCATGCCAGCTTGGCGATGCTTTTCTTCTACTGGCTGACCTTCCGCATTTCTTACATCGCCCGCAACATCAAAACCGACTTCGAAGAACACATCTCCACTGTCGCCGCGGTCTTGAACATGGGGTTGCTGCTGGGCTGCATGAAATTCCAGTCCGTTCAGCCGGAGCTGGCTTACATTGCCCTTCTCGTCGTCGGTGCCGCTGAATTCCTATGTGCCCAGATACCTGCCCTCAAGCGAAGACGGGAAGCGTTCGTCGTTCTCACCGTAGCGGGAGCTGCGCTCATGCTGGCGGCCGCTCCATCTCACTACACATACAAGGCCAACGACGTGGCGATACTTTGGCTCGTTGGTGCTGAAGTTTTTCTCATCGCTGGCGTGATTGTGAAAGAAGTCGTTTTTCGCAGGCTTGGCCTTCTCACCGGGCTGCTCGTTGGCTTGCATCTTGCCGGGACCGACTTCCGCCAGCTCGTCGCCTTTCGCGCGTCAAGTGAGAACCTCGCCTTGGCTTCAGGAGTGCTCTTTGCCGTGTGCGCATTGGTCTTTTATATCAATGCCCTCGGCGTCGGCTCGCGCTGGAAAAATCTATTTGATGACTCGCCCGATCGCCCATTCCTAACTATTCATTCTTATCTCGGTGCATTCGCCGTCGCATCCGCCGCCTGGGCTCTGTTCTCTCACGATTGGACCGCGCTCGCTTTCGCCGGCATCATGCTCATTCTCGCGGGTCTGGGCCGCACCCTTGAATCGCCGCACTTGCAAGCACAGTACGTTTTCATCGGCGTGCTCACTCTTTATCGCGGCATCGTCGTCAATCTGCACCTCGAATCTCCGGAACATGTTCACGTGCGCTTGCGGCTGCTTACTCTTCCCATTCTCGGCGCAGCGTTCTATCTGACCGCTAGGTTGGCCGCCTTGCGCGATGATCCCACGCAACGCACGATTCGCGGCCTCTTCGCCGCTGCGGGCAGCGGTTTCTTCGCCCTTCTCATCTGGTTCGAAGCGCCGGAGCTTTGGCAGCCCCTTGCTTTCATCGCTTTCGCGGTGCTCCTGTCCGAAGCCGCGCGCGCGCTGCGTTATCACGCGATTGCCTGGCATTCGCATCTTCTCACTGGTCTCACGGTGTTCACTGCGCTCACGGCTGATCCGGGCCGCCTCCATACGTGGCACACCATACCCGTGCGCGCTTTTAGCGCATTGCCGGTTGTTATTGGCGGCTATTGGCTTGCCAAGCGGCTTGGCACCATGGACGAACGCCATCTCGCGCTTGCGCGCGTGGCCTACACTTGGGCCTCCGCCGGCATGATGGTGTGGGTCATTCAGGAAGCGCTCCGCGCGCCGTGGATTGCCGTCGGCTGGATCGTTTTTGCCGTCGTGCTCGCGCTTTCAACACGCTGGATTCGCTACCAACAGCTCGCTTGGCAGGCGAACCTCGTCGGTCTTTGCGCTCTCGTCCGCGCGTACTTCTACAACTACCAGCTCGAACAAAAATTCTGGGGCCCCATCTCCCTTCGCGTATTCACGATTTCTCTTGTCGCCGCAGGCTTGTACTTCCTCTCGCGCAAAGCCGCGCCCGAAGAGCGCTACGCCCGTGCCATCGCCTTCCTTCATTCTTTCGCGGCCACCGGACTGCTGGCCCTGCTTGCATGGTATGAATACCCCAATGGGTGGCTCGCTCCACTCTGGGCCGCGTTTGCGTTGGTCCTGGCGATCGTCGACCAGCGCTTCGAGCTCGAAGAATTGCCCTGGCAATCGCACATTCTCGCCGGGCTGACGCTGCTCCGCAGCGTCAGCGTGAATCTGTACGTTACTGACCTCTGGCACGGCATCAGCGTGCGCCTCTTGTCGCTGGCGATTGTCGCCGTAATTTTCTACGCTCTCTCACGCCTCATCCGTATGCCCGACGAGTGGCGCAAGCGAGACATCCATCACGTCTACTCCTGGGCTGCATCCGCGATCGGCGGTCTGCTCCTGTGGTATGAACTGCAAACGCAGCCCACCAGCATCGCCGTGGCCTGGGGCGCTTTTGGTCTCGTGCTCTTCGAGTACGGCCTGTTGCGCAAGATCACGCAATTCCGTTATCAGGCTTACGTCGCGCTCGTCGCCGCTTTCACCCGGATTTTCTTCTCCAACCTCACCGCGAGCGAGCCCGGCGAGTTCTGGGGTCCGCGAATGTACACCATCCTCCCGCTCGTTCTGATTTTCTTTTTCGTCTACGCGCAATTGCCGCAGAAGGAAGAGGACACCGGCCGCGACCGCCGCCTGCACTTCGACGCTCTTCTCGCTTACTTGGGCACGGCCACCATCGTGGCGCTTTTCTATTTTCAGTTTCCGATCGAGTGGGTCGTCACCTCCTGGGCCGCCGTCGTTTTCGCGCTTCTTGGCGCCGCTCTGCTTCTGGATCGCCCGCTCTTCCTCCATCAGGGTTTGCTTCTGACGGTCGGAGTTCTCGCCCGCGGCATGGCGCACAATCTTTTCGGCGCCGGCTATTTCGGTGAAGGCGACTGGCAAGGCCGCTACTTCGTGCTCAGTTCGGCAGCAGCCATTTTGCTGGCGAGCCTGCTCTTCGCTTTCCGTCTTCGCGGGTGTTACGGCCTCCCTCAGAATGCGAACCCGTGGACCAGAGCGTTCGCGGCGATTGCCGGCCGCCCTGAACAAGTGCTGTTTTTTGTCCCTATCATCCTGATCACCTGCATGCTCGCCTTGAAAATGCGTGCGGGAATGGTCACCGTGTCCTGGGGCATTGAAGGTGTGTTGATTGTTCTGCTCGCTCTCGCTGTCCAAGAGCGCAGCTTCCGCCTTACCGGCCTGGGTATGCTTCTGCTCTGCGTCGCAAAAGTCATGGCCCTCGATGTCTGGGGTCTTCAAGCGCGTGACCGGTACATCACCTTCATCATCGTGGGTGCGGCGCTGGTATTTGTTTCGTTCCTTTACACCAGATACCGCGATGCCATTCGCCAATTTCTATGAAGCGCCCCGTTGTCTTCGTCGTTTTTTTTCTCATCCTGGGCTTCGCGCTCGCGGGTCTCTATTGGAGCCAGCGCCGCCCCAAGTCCGCTCCCGTTTCTGCCAACGCCATCTTGAATATGGCCGCCGACGCCCAGCGCGATCTCTCCCGCGTCCCCATGCACTTCACGCGCCTCTCCGACGAACGAGAAATCGCCATCGGCAGGGAGCTTGCCTCTCGCTACGCAACGCAAACGCGCAAGCTTACTCCTGAAGAAGAAGGACTCGAGAAGTACGTCACCCGCGTCGGAGGCGCGGTGGCAGTTCATGCCCATCGACACTTGCCGTACACCTTCACCGTTCTCCCCGATCACAACATGATCAACGCCTTTTCTCTTCCCGGCGGACCGGTCTATATCGGCGAGGGCATGCTCGATCTTATGATGACCGAAGATGAGCTCGCCAACATTCTTGCCCACGAGATCGAGCACATCGACCATTATCATTGCGTCGAGCGCGTGCAGGTGGAAGCGAAACTGAAAGATCTCAATCTCGACGTCCTGGGAGCGCTGCTGCAGTTCCCGCTCGATTTCTGGGAAGCCGGCTACCACAAGGACGAAGAATTCGAAGCCGATCGCGAAGGGATGTATCTGGCGGTTCAGTCCGGCTACTCTCCGTACGGCGGCGTCGATGCGTTCGAGCGCTTCGCCAAATTGTGCGACGAATACGTCATCCACGCGCAAAGCCCGGACCAGGAACTCTCCGAGCTGGCCATTCAGAGTTTGAACGGTTATTTCCGCTCGCACCCACTCCCCTCCGAGCGTCTCGCGCAAGCCAACCGCCTCATCGCTCAGGAGCACTGGGAAAATCGTAAGGAGCAGAAGCCCTTCCGTGTCGAGTACGAAGTTCACAACGGGGAATACGTGAAGTAAAAAGAGGAACGAAAATCCAGCGAGAGATTCTTTTGCGGGCTAAAACAATCCGGGGATTTTCATCCCCGCGATTCCGGGGATTCCACCTGCGAGGTTTTTCATCTGATTGTTGAGTTCTTCATCCACGCGCCGCGACGCTTCATTCACCGCCGCGCGAACCAAATCCTGCAGCATCTCTTGGTCTTTGTTGGCAAAAACTTCCGGCTCAATACGTATGTCCACGATCTGTTTCTGGCCGTTCATCTTCACCGTGACCATGCCACCGCCGGCCGACGCCTCGATCGTCACGGAATTCACCTGCCGCTGCAGGTCTTCCTGCAACTGCCGGAATCGCGATAGCATCTGTTGGAGAGCGCTGACTTCCATCAGGATTCCCCTCGGCTTCGTTTCACTTCGGAAATTTTTCCGCCGAAGCGCTGAAGCATGGACCTCACCATCGGATCGCGCTCGAACTGCGCACGCAACTCTTGCGTGCCGGAAGCTCCGCGCGCCGCCGACGCGGCTGCCGCTGCAACTGCTTCCAGTTTAGCACATACTCTCACGGCCCGGCCCAGCACCTTGCTCGAAATGCTACGGATCTTCTCCAGCGTCTCTCTTCCTTCCATCATCTCCGCGAAAGGCCGCTTCTCCGGTGAAAAATAAATTCGCAGCTCGGCGCCCTCCAGCTCCCACAGGCTACTCTGTTCCACCAGCTCACCCAGAAATTTCTGCTGAGCCTGAACCGCCGCCTTGATTTCCGCGACCTGCTCTTGCGTGATTCCGATCACCGGTGCCGCCGCGTCCTTAGCCGGGATTCCCGGTTCTTCTTCCGCAACTGCCTGTTTCACATCTGCGGAAGCGGCAATGGTCGCCGGCGCCGTGAACGGGGAAGAGAGTTGCGTTTTCGGTTGCGAGGGAATTGCCGCCGCAAAACTTGGTGCCGCGCTCTTTGCCGATGTTGTGTGCGCTCCAGCCAGCGCCACGCTTCGCGCCGCTGCGGAGTTCGCGGCGCCGCTCTTCAATTCCCCCAGCAGTTCTTCCAGCGGCGCCAGCCGCGCCGCGTTGATCAGCCGCAGCAATCCCATTTCTAGGTGCACGCGCGGATCGGGCTTCCGCCGCAGGTCATCATCCGTCTGCAGCAGAATCTGGAAAAATCGCGTGAGGTCTTCTTCGCTGAACAAAGCCGCCGCCTTCGCCAGCGCCGGGCGCTGATCCGGAGTCGCCGCAATCAATTCCGAATCCGCCCCGCACGTTCGCGCGATCAACAGATTGCGCATGTACCGGATCGCTTCCCGGCAGAAGTGCTGCAAATTGCGCCCTTCCTTTTGGAACGTATGCACCAGCCCCAGGGCGCGGTCTGCCGACCCTTCTGCAATCGCGCCGACCAGTTCCTCCAGCGCATCATCCGGCACCACGCCCAGCAATTCGCGCACCTCTTTGTCGGGAATGGTTTCGCCGCAATAGGCCCGTGCCTGTTCCAGCAGCGACAGGGCATCCCGCAAACTGCCTTCGGCCATTCGCGCAATCACCGCCATCGCGCCCGGTTCGATCTTCAAATTTTCTTTTTTCGCGATCTCTTCCAGTCGCCCCGCAATCTCCGCAAAGGTCAGCGCGCGAAAATGAAAGTGCTGCGACCTCGAGCGGATCGTATCCACCAGGTCTTCCGGCTGCGTCGTGGCCATCACAAAGATCACGCGGTCCGGCGGTTCTTCGAGCGTCTTCAGCAGTGCGTTTGAGGCTTCGCCCGTCAGCATGTGCGCTTCGTCGAGTATCACAACTTTGCTTCTCGAAGCCGCCGGCGCGTACCGCACCATCTCGCGCAGCTCGCGGATCTGGTCGATGCCGCGATTCGACGCCGCGTCGATCTCAATCACGTCCAGCGAGGTCCCCGCCGCAATCTCTTTGCAGGAATCGCACTCCCCGCAAGGCTGGGCCGTCGGCCCCTTCACGCAATTCAGCGCCTTCGCCAGGACCCTCGCCGCGGTCGTTTTTCCCACGCCCCGCGCCCCCGAAAAAATGTACGCGTGCGCCACGCGGTCATTCTTGATCGCGTTTTTCAGCGTCTCGGTTACGTGTTGCTGGCCGACGAGATCGTCAAACGTTTGCGGGCGCCACTTGCGGGCTATGACCTGGTAGCTCATGGGAAAGTTTTCAGTTGTCAGTTCTCAGTCTTCAGTAAGGAAAAAATCCTTCGCCGATTGCCGCACTACTCACACTGAAACTAATAACTGTAAACAGTTTTCAGCAAAACAGCAGAGAAGTAGCCAGGAGTATCGCTCCGTGTTTTCCCACTGAAGACTGACAACTGAACACTGTAAACAGTTTTCAGTGAGAGGAACTCCGGGTGATCTGCGGCACCCGAGGTGATCCCGGTACCGTTGCTCCCTTCCGGGCCTGGCGGGGTTCGCGGGACCTCGTTGCACAGAGCCCGAAGTTCCACGCTCCGGCACTCGCTTTCATTTCCTTGCGAATGCAGTAAAAAGTCTAGCACAGCGTCTCCAGCCCGGCCAGAACGCGCGGCCTCGGCCTTTTCCATTTCGCTTGTGCTGATTCTTTTTTTCGCTCGCGAATCTCGCTCGCAGATCAGGATTTTGGCTTCGCTGCCGCTGCTGCCGGCGCGTCCGGCGGTTGCACCTCGGACGGATTCACCCAATTGTTTTTGAATGGACCAGTGCCGTGGATTTGCACAATCATCTCACCCTTGCAGAGTGCGAAATGCCGCATCTCTTTCGGCATCAGCACAAAATTTCCCACGTTCATCGTTTGCAGCTTGCTTTCGTCAAACGTTTCGCCCATGCCTAGAAGAAAAGTCCCTTTCAGCACCGTCACGTTTTCGTCCGCCGGATGCCAGTGCGCCGGAATTTTTGTTCCGTCGGCGCATCGTATGCGCAGGACAAACAGCGCTCCCTCGCCACCGGGATCGCCCGATACTGGTGCGAGGTCGCACCCCTTCATGATCGGCGTCCATTTCAAGTCGCCGAAATGCACGATCTTGTGCGCCTCAGCGCCCTCTTTTTTCTCCTGGCCGTAAATCGCCGCCACAAGCACGGCCGCACCTATCAACGTGACGCACACGCTTCCCACTCGAATCCTTTTCATCTATCCCTCCTCCGTCAAAAAGATAGGGGCCCTGAACTGGCCAAAAGATACTCTTCCCATCCACCGCCGGCAACTCAAGTCAATCTTGCAGTCGCGCATCGAGCACTCTCCTCGCC
>Ga0210406_10007476_pt1 | contig 11081 bp, 9 predicted proteins | sample IncBWC30MmetaG_FD_155454 | JGI IMG/M metagenome (GOLD analysis project Ga0210406, IMG submission 155454) | Forest soil microbial communities from Barre Woods Harvard Forest LTER site, Petersham, Massachusetts, United States - Inc-BW-C-30-M | ecosystem: Environmental > Terrestrial > Soil >... | reverse complement strand
TGATTTGGCCGAGTGCCTGACAAACGCGGTAACCGTGGGTAATGGTACGCTGCTCGGGAATCAGGTCGTTACTTTGGAGATTTTCCCAGTTTTTGACACCTGTCAATCTAGACAGTTTCTTTACTGCGCGCGCGCCATCAATATGCGGTACCCAGCCAGCTGTCCTTTGATGTGAGGGGATGATTATGAGAAAAACGCTTCTCGTTGGGTTGGTTCTGCTGGTATCGGGAAAAGCCGCATGGGGTCAGCACCTTGGAGAATTGACGGCCAACTATTCTTATATGCATTACGTGCCGGTGGACGGCCTCCCGACGGCCAACCTGAACGGGGGAGGCGGATCTGCGGTCCTTTATTTTGCTGGCTTTTTCGGGCTCAAGGCGGAAGTGGAAGGATACGCCAGCCAAAACATCAACTTTAACTTTCCACCCGGCAGCATAAGGTGCCCATCAGGCTGCACTGGAACCGCGCAGGCAAACCTTTTTACCGGTAATTTCGGACCACAAATAAAAATTCGTATCAAGCGCGTGCAGCCTTTCTTCGAGGGGCTGGTGGGCGGCACGTATACGAACTTTTACCAAAATGTTCATAAGAATTGCTCCGGATGCACGTTTGGCTCACCTGGCGATTGGGCCCTGGATGTGGTGCTTGGGGGTGGCGTCGATATTAAAGTCACTTCGCACTTGGCGATCCGGCCGATCGAATTCGATTATTTTCTGACGCGTTTCATTAACAACCTCACCACCGGGAACAACAATCAAAACAATTTCCGCTACCAGGCGGGGCTCGTTTTCGAGTTCTAAGCTGGGCGCGTTCGGACGCGCGTTTGCAGCAGTCTGAAAGGCAAACGGCGACGGACAATTACAACGAGTCGGTGGCGCCTTCTGAAGCGGTTGAAGCTCCATCTGGCACGAACTGTGGGTCTGCACCTTGTTTGAAGGCGGCGTATGCGCGCTTCCAAGGCTGGTCATTGATCAAAGGCCATTTGTTGAGGATGGTTTCAAATCGGCGATTGCAGCTTATTTTCCCCGGAGAATACTTCCCCGTCAATGTGAGCCGCCATCGCGACTCTCAAAAAACGGAAGACGGCGAGGAGCGGAAAGGCCTCACCGTTGAAGGGGGTGAGCTACAGGATGCGTATTCTCGGATCTCATTGTTTTGTCTCCGCTGCGGCGCGCTGTTTCGCGGCTGCGGCCATGATCTTTTCGATTTCGTCGGGATCGCGGGGTAGTTTGCGGCTGAGCAGTTCGTAGCCGCTGTCTGTGACGAGTACATCGTCTTCCACGCGCACACCCAGGTTTTCCTCTGGAATGTAAATTCCGGGTTCGACAGTCACGACCATCCCTGGTTGCAAAGGTCTGCAGGAATCGCCGGGATCGTGAACGTTCAGCCCGATGTTGTGGCCCAACCCATGGATGAAATACTGGCCCAGCGATTTGCCGTGCTGGTCTTTGCCGTGAGAATCGATGTACTTGTAAGCGACGTTGAACAGCGAGTTTTTCTTATCCCGGCAGCCCATGATAACGCCGGGCTGCAGGGCCGCAAGAGCGGCATTTTGCGCGCCGAGAACAATGTCGTAAATCTCGCGCTGGCGTGGCGTGTATTTTCCGTTGGCCGGAATGGTGCGCGTGATGTCGGCGGCGTAACCGGAGTATTGCGCGCCCACATCCATGACCACAATATCGCCGTCCTGGATCTTTCGCGAAAGCTTGTCGTAGTGCAACGCCGTCGAATTGGGTCCTGCGCCGACAATGGGCGCGTAAGCCTCCACCTCTGAGCCTCCCATCGCGTGGACTTCCACCATTTTCGCGGCAACCTGATATTCCCACAGGCCGGGACGCATCATCTTCATGGCCTCCAATTGCGCGTCGAGGGAAAGATCGATGGCCTGGCGAAGCAACGCAATTTCCGTGGGAGATTTGATCAGGCGAAGATCGGTGATGTTGCCGCGGATGTCCTTGGCGGTCTGCTGCGGGACGGCCTGTTTCAGCCAGTCCACAACTTCTTTCTCGTGCGGATAGCCGCCCAGTTCGTGCTGGTACGGAAGAATGGTGTAAACCGTGGGAAACTCAAGGGCGAGGACTTCCATAATGGCGCGAAGTTCAGAGTAGGGAAGAACTGTGCCGAATCCCGTTTTTGGCTTGATGTCGGGATCTTCCGGCGACAGGCGCACGCCGTTCCAGACTTCTTTGCGCCGGTCTTTCGCGGGCAAAAATAGGATCTCGGGAGCGAGGCCGCCGTCGACGGTGGATGACTTCATCTTTTCCCGAGTCTCGGGCTTGGGTACCCAGGTTTTTCCGCCGGGCAAGAGCAGCAAAGCTGCTCCCTCTTCGTTGTGGCCAGTGAAGTAATAGAAATTTTCTTCCTGCGCGAACACGTAGGACTGCGATTCTTCTTCGCGCCCGGTATAGCCCACCAGGAGAATGGGCCCATCTACCTGTGCGGCAAGCTTGGCGCGGCGTTGCGCATAAGCCGAATTGGGTTCGCGCTCCCGCCGCTGTTGCGCGGCCGCGGGGAAAGCGGCTGCGAGACCAACGAGAAGAATTGCCAGCAGGCCAAAAACACCCGCGCCGTTTACTCTGCGCCTTTCATCACACCAATTCGCACGCTGCAGACCACTCATCCGCTCACCTCGCTGTTGGCCAGGGCAAGTAGGGCAAAACGAAGATTGTAGCTGATGTCGAGATGGGTTGCCGAGATGGGTTGCTGCGAGGGATGGTAACCGCCGGGCCCAAGGAAACATAACACCCCTCACCCTCTCCTATCATTTTTGTACGAGTGGCGAAGGACTTACGGGGAGGAAGTTTGTAAGTGACGGAAACAAGGGAGTTGCAGGAAGGCGCAGTTAACAATTCACCGTGCGGCGTTGAACGTTCCCGACAAAAAGGCGTGAGAGCAGTTGCAGTTTGAGAACTGCGACTCGAAGGAAGGGCAGACCGAGTGTTATTGGCGAAGAGTGCATAAGCTAGGTCGTGTACGAGAAACGGAAGAGTACGCAGGAGATCGAAAACAAAGGGCGGAGTGTTGTCGCGGGAGCGTGAAAGAGTGAAGCAGGTGGGGGTGAGTGTTCGAACGCAGATCGAGCGTACATCCAGGAATGTGCTAGGTCGACATTTCGCAGCCGACGACCCGGCGACGGCCATCGCCGCACCGATCTCCGGTCCAACGGAACTCCTCAAATATGGGCGGTCATGAGTATTTTCAACTGCCAGACTGTGAAAACCCGCCGCTTCGTGTGGATGTCCAATCGATAGTTTAGTTTGCCTTGGCGAAGCGCAGCGCGACAGAGTTCATGCAATAGCGGAGGCCCGTGGGACGAGGGCCATCGTCGAAGACGTGGCCTAGGTGCGCGTCACAGCGCCGACAGGAAACTTCGGTGCGCACCATTCCGAGGCTGCTGTCGATAGTTTCCCGGATATTTTCCTTGGCGATTGGCGCCCAGAAACTGGGCCATCCAGTGCCGGAGTGGAACTTGGTGTCGGAGTCGAACAAAGCGGTACCGCAACAGATGCAGCGGAAGACGCCTTTTTGGTGGTCGTTGGGATCGTCATTGGTGTAAGGAAGCTCGGTGGCGGCGTGACGAGTAACTTCGAAGGCATCCGGAGAGAGCTGCCTTTTCCACTCGGCTTCAGTTTTCACAATCCGATCCACAGTTACGGTGGAGATTCTCTCGCCAATATCGGAAAATTCGACAATGGTTACTGAATCAGGGAGCCCTGCGGACTCGACATCCGCGTGGAGCGGTCGATTTCTCTCCGTGAAACGCCAGGCGAGGACGACACCTAATGCGACGGAGCCTGCTACAAAAGAACGGCGACCGAGAAGCGCAGTGGGGATGTTATCGTCCTCGCTCAGAGTGAACACATTGCACCTAGTGTTTAGAGTCAGTGAATTCCAGGAAGTTACAGAGGGGCAAGGTAGCCGGAGAATGAGGTTTGGGACCAAGATGCGGGCAACGCGACTGCGGAGACTTGCGTACGGTCTGCCCCGAAGCCTCAATTGGAATCGTGGCAAGCCAGTCACTCCTCTCCGTCTCGAGGAGGTCACTCAGGCTGGAATTGCCTCGATGATTATGAATTCGGCCTCTGTTGGGACGACCTTATTGAGTTGGAAGCCCCTTTTGCCAGTAATCCACGGTATTCCTTGGTGGTGCGTTCCTTTCCACCTGTCAGGACCAGTATAACGAGGTCGGTCAGTTTCCCGGTCGACGGAAGGTTTGCGTCGGATAATCACCATTCCGCGAGCAAGAGCGCGCCGTCCGCCGGAACGGCTCGGCGGCAGTTGACCAGAATCTCGCCGGCCTGACAATCATCCCAGTCGTGAAGCACGTTTTTCATGAGCTAGGCCCGGCTTCCGTGCGCGTTCCAGCACGTGGAGTTGGTCCGCGACGACGCCACGCACGTTATTGTGAGTCCTCAGGATGTGAGAAAGCAGGATGCCGTTGCCGCTTCCAACATGCACCTCCCACCGCAGGACCCATTAGTCCAGAGCGGCCGGCGGCGCGGCCCGACCAATATTGCATCTCGTAAAAAGAACAATCTTGGACGGTGTAGAATGCGCGATGAACGGATGAAGACGAAATCAAAAGCCGGATGCCTAGCGCTTTCAATTCAGGGGGGTACTGATGACCGTTTCGCAGAGAACGCTGGTTACATACATGCTGATTGCCTGCTTGAGTTTTGCCTCCAATGCAATCGCCCAGGGCCCAGACGCTGTTTTACCCCGCACAATGCGCCCGGTGATTCGCGGCCGACAGGCGGCTGTGTCATCGATGAAGGCGGAAGCGACCGAGGCGGCCAGCCGCATTTTACAGAGGGGCGGCAACGCGTTCGACGCAGTTGTTGGCGGCCAAGCAGCGCTCGCGGTGACCGACTTTGCCCTGAATGGTGTTGGCAGTGACGCCGTTGTGCTCGTTTACGATGCGCGCGAGAAAAAGGTGCTTTCCATCAACGCGGAGCCGCGCGCTCCCAAGCTGGCGACCATCGAGTGGTACGAGAAGAACAGCGACAGCAAGATTCCGAATAGCGATGGGCTGCTGTCGGGCGGACTTCCGGGAGTGGTGGACGCGTGGTACATCCTGCTAGACCGCTGGGGAACAATGAGCTTCGAGCAGGTGCTTCAGCCGGCCATCGACCTTGCGGAAAACGGATTTCCCTTGAGTGAAGGTCGCGCGCGCATGATTGCCGGCTCCCAGAAAATTCTCAAGTACCCTTCGACCATGAAAATCTATAAGCCGAATGGCGAGGCGCCGAAGGCCGGTGAAATCTTCAGGAATCCCGATCTCGCTCGCACCTTGAAAAAGTTGGTCGAAGCGGAAAAGGAGAATGAGGTCAAGGGGCGGCACGAGGCGCTGAAAGCGGCCCGCGATCGCTTCTACAAAGGTGACATTGCGCGCGAGATGGCAGCCTTCTCAGAAGCCAATGGCGGCTTGTTCCGCTACGAGGACTTTGTGGAGTACACCGCCAAAGTGGAAACGCCGGTCTCCGTCGACTACCGGGGCTATCAGATTTACAAGAATCCTTCGGCCAGTCAGGGACCGACCGAGTTGATCGCTCTGAACCTGCTTGAGGGGTACGATCTGAAAGCGCTGGGCCACAATAGTGCTGATTTCATCTCCACCAATGTCGAGGTCATGAAACTGGCTATGGCAGATCGCGAGAAATTTCTCGGCGACATGGACTACATCAAAATTCCTTACGACGGATTGCTGTCGAAGGACTACGCGCGGGAACGCAGAAAGCTGGTCGATCCGGCCAAAGCTTCGTTGGAATTGCGCCCTGGTTCACCAGGAAAATTTGTCGCTGACGCAGCGGAGCGTCCCTGGCACGTTATTCTCGACGGTGACGCGGACTTCAATGGCGACACGAGCTACATCGGCGTGGTCGACAAGGACCGCAATATGGTTAGCTTCGAGCCGAGCCTTCACAGCCTCTTCGGAACGGGTGTCGTGATGGGAAACACAGGGATCATCTTCAACTGCCGTGGCGACTATTACTCGTTAGTGCGCAGTGAGGCCAACGCGCTCGAGCCCGGAAAGCGGCCCCGGAGCACGTTACAGAGCACGCTAGTGATGAAGGACGGCCAACCGTTCATGATTACCGGAAGTCCTGGCGGCGACGATCAGGTGATGATCACCATCCAGACGTTGGTCAACGTCATCGACTTCGGCATGAACGTCCAGCAAGCCATTGAAGCTCCACGATGGTCCACTCACAGCTTCCCGTCTTCCGTGTTTCCGCACACCATGGTTCCGGGCGAGATGGCGGTGGAGGAGCGCATTCCGGAAGCGACGCAAAAGGAACTCATCGCGCGCGGTCACAAGTTGCAGGTGGCGCCACCCTGGTCGCTTGCGTCTAGCGCCGGGATTATCATCGATGCAAAGACCGGAGTGCTGAGCGCAGGGGCCGACCCGCGAGTCGAGGCGTACGCGTGGGCCTGGTGAGGACGGTAGATAAGCTTTGTTCGAATAACTTGAAGGCAAACGCGTTTACGACGAGCTGGGAGGTTCTTTGCAAATTTCCAGCTTGATCCGCGCTCGCGCTCTTTATCGATAGTGTTCCAGGTAATACAACGCTCCAAACGCGAGAACTATGGCTGCGGCCGGGAATGCTAATGGGCGCACGCTTCGCCGAGGGTGTTTCCAGTCCGCCGTTCCGAAGAACAGCAAGGTCATCGGCACCAGCGCGACAATGGAGAGCTGAAAGATATGTGCCGCCGCGCCTTCGTCGGGTTGGGGCGGCTGAGCGTAGCCGCTAAACACGGCAAACAAAGCCAGGAAAGACAGGACGACTATAGCTCTGAAGCTAATGCGGTTGACTTGCTGCTCACGCATGGCGCCACTTCCTTCGCGCTATCGCTACTCGATTCGCTGCCGATCATGGTAGGGTACACCGAAGCTTCCTCATGTCAAGTACTCTATATCACAAAGTTCAGCAGAGACAGCTGGCTTGGTACTTGGGGATGTTGCCATCGATGCGTGATTTAGTTTGAGCGGATTTTTCCGTTGGCTGCCAGTTGCTCGAGCCAGCGACGCGCCGTGGCTGTTTCCTGTGTACCGGCGTGATCCCTAAGAAATTCGCGAAGCACTTGCGCCGCATCTTCATATCGCCCAACTGCGGTCAGCGATTGCGCTACCAGTAGTACAACTGCAGGAGCCTTTCCATTCGATCGCGCGAACGCTTCCTGCGACATGTTCAGCGCCTCAGGATACTGCTCGCGCTGGTAGTACGATTTTGCGAGCGCCCAGCGCGTTTCCCACGCGCCGGCTGGATCCAATTGCAGTGACTTGCTGAGCGGTGCGATGGCCGCGTCATAATTTCCCTGGTCGCAAAGGGCCAACCCCAGTGCGGCAAAGGCCGGCGCAGAGCTGGGATCGATCTGTGTGGCCTTCTCAAGGACGGTTTGCGCGCGGCGCCAATCGCTCCGCTTCAGGCTGAGTATGCCTTGCGCGTATAGAACTTCGGGATTCCCGGGGGCGAGGCGCATTACTTCGCCCAAGAACTTGTCCGCGTCTGCAAGTTTGTCCTCTTTTAAAGCACGGAGTCCCTTATCGAGGGCTTCCTTTGCTTTCGGGGTGAGGAGCGGTTTACCGGGAACTGTTGCGAGAGCTTGCTTGCCCGAAACCGGCCGAAGGTAGACGTCCACCCGCACTCTGCCGGTGATGTCGACGGAAACATCCTTTTGCGCCTCGGCGTATCCCGGCGCCGTTACCACGACGGTGAAGTCGCCGAGGCCGATCACGACAAACTCGGCTACACCACGCGAGGCGTCTCGTTGGCCGCTGGGAACTACTCCGCGGAAGAGCTTCACAGTTGCCGGCGAGGAAAGAGGGGTTCCCGAAGCGTCGTGGACGGTTACAGTGATAACCGCGCCATTGCCCATGAACTCCTTTTCCTGGCTGCCCACGTCCTGGGCGGATAGCGAAGAGTTAAGCGACAAGCTCGGCAATATTGCGAGAAGGAATGGAGTAAGAAATCCTCCGACGGACCTGTTGGTGTGTATGCGGCCGGAGGCCGAAGCAAATCGGTGGGAACAGCGCATGACCACCCTCGACGAGGTGGCGCAAGCCTAGCCTTCTGCAACAAGCGCGTCAAGCAGAACATTGGAGTTGTGCGGGTGGTGCACCAACATGAAAAGTTGAAAGGTAAAGAAGAATCCTCAGGGCTGCGATGCAATGATGGCTACGAGAGTTGGGCAAAAGCGGCGTCGAGGCGACGCACTACAAAGCGCGGTGGAACCGGCCTGAAGGCCGGTCACTACAAATGCGAAGGGCGACGGCTCACGCGGTAGCGGCTCGGGCAGGCTTGGTTCTGTTCACTAGCAAAGCTAGCCGCTGCTCGCGGGTCATGGGCTCCCATGGGACAAGTCTCTCGGCAAGGACATCCATTCTGCGGAGGAGGGTTAACTCGATGAAAAGCTCCATGAAATCCATGTCGCGGAAGACCAACGAGCCGGACTCTCGCATCTTGTCGCGAATGCGATCCAAATGGGCTGGCATCTCGGTCCAGTGCAGGCCGGATCGATGGTGATGGCAGAGGTGGTACCCTTCGTTCATGAAGTTCACGTCATCAAAGACGGTCACAGTATTTACAAAATAATCTTCGGGATGTTCCGGATCGCAGAAGGCGTGTTGAACCCACGAGGTGATCGCCATGATGAAGTTCATGGAGAAAAGAGGAACCAAGACGTATACGATTCCAATTCTCCAATCATAAATAAAGACAGCGGCGAAATAGATGAGGTACCGCGTTATTCCCCACAGCATTCGTCTCTGGTTCTTCACATCCCCTTTGGCTCGGAAATAGGCGTATGGTGCAAGCCCTAGGGTGGTCCAAATGTTGTCCGAAAGATACCAAAAGAAATGCAGTGGATTGGTTCGATCGTAACCGATGGTAGAGGCATTATCGTCGGGTCCGCCGTTCTCTTTATGGTGGAGACGGACATGAACGGTGCGACCCAGCTCCGGAAGATCCCCGTACAAATATCCGAGAAAGAATTCGACGTAGCGACCGAAGATCTTATGGTATTTCTCCGAAAAGTACCCCTGGGGTTGGTGCGCCTCCAGGTGTTTGGCGCTGAACATTCTGACAGACCGCTGAAACTTGGGACCGCACAGGGAAAGATAGAAAGCGATCGCGAGCACAAGCCGAGGTTTCCCCAAAATGAGCTGCATCACGAAAATGGGGAGGGCTGTGAGGGTGAGGGAGACCATGATTCGTAACGCCGGGGTGTCTCGGGAGTCGCGCAGAACCGTTTGTGCGAGCCGGTCGAGGAACCGGTCGTAGATCTGGGAGAGGAATTGATAAGCGTCACGTAAGGGACGAATCTTCCCGAGAAGCATGGCTGCTGAGTAGAATCCGAAGGAAAGTACACCCACGAGCGATACGGCAACAACGCTTGCCAAACCCAGGAGTACTGCACAGCAGCGAATTATAAGCTTGGGTATGGCCGCAGCAGGGCCGATCGCACGCCACTGTGCCTTTGAGCGAGTGTCTGTCCCCACGTCGTTCAATTCCGCTGCCGATAACTTGCCTGCGAGTTGCATGTTCGTCTTTATGCTGCGTCGTCCAATGGCACAAGCACAAGGACTTTACACCGAAGGAGAGCGAAGTTCCAGCGTGGAACGGTTGTGCTTCCCCGGCCAGGATGTCGAGGATGTTCGCCTACTGGACAACGTTCATTGACAAGGTAGAATAAGCCTTTGTCTCAGAACCCAAATCCGGATGCCCTGGTGCAGCCCTCGACGGCCGCCTCTCGTGTGAACGAGAAGCGCAAAATTGTTGAATACTACGATCTCGCGAGTCCCTACTATCGCTCGATGTGGGGCGATCACATACACCATGGCTACTGGATACGGGGCGATGAATCGAAAGAGACCGCGCAGATCCAGCTCATCGAGCATCTGGCGCAGCTCGCTAACATAAAAACCGGTTTGCGCATTCTGGACATTGGTTGTGGCTTTGGCGGCAGCAGTCTGTATCTCACGAAAAAGTACGGCGCCAGCACCACCGGCATCACCATTTCTCCGGTGCAAGTGCAAATGGCCAAGGAAGCCGCGGCCAAGACGAACCTGGACGCCAGTTTCTTGCTGATGGACGCGGAGGACATGCAGTTTGCGCAGCCGTTTGACCTGCTTTGGTCCGTGGAATCCATTTCCCACTACCATGATCCGCGAACATTCTTCGCCTCGGCGGTGAAGTTCCTGAAGCCCGGCGGCTGCTTGGCCCTCACGGACTGGTTCCGAAAAGGAGATATTTCGCCCGCCGACAAAAAGAAATTCATTGAGCCAATCGAGGAAGGCATGATGGTAGAACTCCGCGGAATGGATGATTACCACGACTTCCTGGTTTCTAGTGGCCTGCACGTCATCCATCGCCAGGATCTCACGGCCCATTGCGCGAAAAGCTGGGACATCGGCCTGGACATCATCCTGGACAAGGCGTTTTGGTCCATGGCCGCAAAACATGGCGCCGAATTCGTCTCCTCCCTGAAAGCATTTCATGCCATGCGTGCCGGCTTCGCGTCCGGCAATTTCGTGTATGGGCTGTTCGTCGCAAAAATGCCGGAAAACGGAAGCAATCCCGCCTGATCAGTCTCGAAACACAAAGTGTCACTTATTTTTCTGTCAGCACTACCCGTGCCTTGGAAAAACGGCGGCGATCCCCCGCACTCCAGACAGGAGTTCTTTGGTGACTGTGATGGCTTGGGAATTAGGGTGGGTATATCTCGAAGCATATCCATTGACTGCGGCGGTCAAGATTTCCCGCAAACTGAAATATTAGAGATACGGACTATTACGTTCTGCCGCTGCCGGAACTGCGACAAACAAAATAATGAGGAGAAATCCGCGGCGTTGTCCAGTGGTTCATTTCACGAGCGGGAAGCATTGACGGGCAGGGTGGACGAAGAGGTTATGAATTGTAGAACAGGGCGCGTGCGCGGAAGAAAAACGATGGCCGGAGCGGGATAGGATAGAGGGGACCCCAGCCAAGGAGGCACCGTGGAACGAGAAAGACGCCGCACGCCCAGGTACGTCTTTTTTGCCAGCGCCGAATTGCTGGAGTTGAAATCGGAAGCGCGCGTGG
>Ga0210406_10007475_pt1 | contig 11084 bp, 12 predicted proteins | sample IncBWC30MmetaG_FD_155454 | JGI IMG/M metagenome (GOLD analysis project Ga0210406, IMG submission 155454) | Forest soil microbial communities from Barre Woods Harvard Forest LTER site, Petersham, Massachusetts, United States - Inc-BW-C-30-M | ecosystem: Environmental > Terrestrial > Soil >... | reverse complement strand
CCGACCACCGTGTTATTTAAGTCGACGATGTCCACACTCGGCATGGTTGGTTACCTCTTAGCCCTTCGCACCAGCACATACCCTCCGTTGGGACCCGGGACCGCGCCCTTGACCACCAGTACGTTATCCTCAGCCACGACGTCCACTACTTCGAGATTCCGCACCGTCACCTGCTGGGTGCCCATGTGGCCGCCCATGCGAGTGCCAGGGAAGACGCGCGACGGAAAGCTGGACGCTCCAATGGAGCCGGGGGCGCGATGAAACATCGAACCGTGCGAGCCCGGACCTCCCTTGAAATGATGCCGCTTGATTACGCTGGCGAAGCCGCGGCCCTTGCTGACGCCGATTACATCCACTTTGTCAGCCGGCTTGAACTGGTCGACCAGGACGCGATCACCCTGTTTCAAATCGTCGTCGCCCGGCCGCATGCGCAATTCGCGCAAGAATTTCACACCATCGGCACTGGCCTTTTTCAGATGCCCCGCCGCCGGCTTGCTCAGGCGTGCCGCTTTGGCGAACTCCACCAACCCGAGCTGCACGGCGTTGTATCCATCGGTAGTGGGCGTCTTACGCTGGACGACCACGCAGGGTCCCGCCTTCAGCAGCGTGACCGGCACAGCCTGCCCATCCGGCCGGAACACCTGGCTCATCCCGATTTTCTTTCCTAAAATGCCTGGGCCCATAAGTAAACCTCAGTCAGCAGACAGCGGAAGGCAGCAGGCAGCGGGTTCCGGTGACGGTCGCACACTGCTTTCTGCTTCCTGCTTTCTGCATTCTTACTTTCCCTTTCCAAACGCCTTGATCTCCACATCCACACCCGCGGGAAGATCCAGCTTCATTAGCGCGTCCACCGTGTCCTGGGTCGGCTCGAGAATATCGAGCAGCCGCTTGTGGGTCCGAATCTCGAATTGCTCGCGCGACTTCTTGTCCACATGAGGAGATCGCAGCACGGTGTAACGATTCTTGATGGTCGGCAGCGGAATCGGTCCAGCGACCTGCGCTCCCGTCCTTTTGGCCGTGTCAACGATCTCCGTCGTCGATTGGTCCAGTATGCGGTGGTCGTACGCCTTGAGGCGGATACGGATGCGTTCGCGGAGGCTCATGATTATTCCAAAATCTCGGTCACGGTTCCCGCGCCCACCGTCCGGCCGCCTTCGCGGATCGCAAACCGCAATCCCTTATCCATGGCCACCGGCGTAATCAGCTCCACCACCAAACCCACGTTGTCGCCCGGCATCACCATCTCGGTCCCAGCCGGCAACTCCGTCACGCCCGTCACGTCCGTGGTCCGGAAATAAAACTGCGGCCGGTATCCCTTAAAGAACGGCGTGTGCCGCCCGCCCTCATCCTTGCTCAATACGTAAATCTCGCCCTTGAACTTCTTGTGCGGCGTGATCGATCCCGGCTTGGCGATCACCTGTCCGCGCTCCACGTCGTCTTTTTCAATTCCGCGCAGCAGCAGCCCGACGTTATCGCCCGCCCGGCCTTCATCTAGCAGCTTCTTGAACATTTCCACGCCCGTCACCACCGTCTTGCGCGTGTCCCTGAAGCCTACGATCTCCATTTCCTCGCCGACTTTGCAGATCCCCTTCTCGATGCGCCCGGTCACCACCGTCCCGCGTCCTTGAATCGAGAAAATGTCTTCGATCGGCATCAGGAACGGCTTGTCGATGTCGCGCGCCGGCAGCGGAACGTACTCGTCCACCTTGGCCATCAACTCTTCCACCGTCTTTTCCCACTTCTCTTCGCCGTTCAACGCCCCCAGCGCGCTCACGCGCACCACCGGAAGATCGTCGCCTGGGAACTGGTACTTCGACAGCAGCTCCCGCACTTCCAGCTCCACCAACTCGAGTAGCTCGGGATCGTCCACCATGTCCACTTTGTTCAACGCCACCACGATGCATGGCACACCCACCTGCCGGGCCAGCAGCACATGCTCGCGCGTTTGCGGCATCGGTCCGTCGGTCGCGGCCACTACTAAGATCGCGCCATCCATCTGCGCGGCTCCCGTGATCATGTTCTTGATGTAGTCGGCGTGACCGGGACAATCCACATGCGCGTAGTGCCGGTTGGCGGTCTCATACTCGATATGCGCCACCGCGATCGTGATTCCGCGCGCTTTTTCTTCCGGCGCGTTGTCGATGGAATCGAACGACCGGAACTTCACCTTCGGATTCTTCTTGCCCAGCACTTTCGTGATGGCCGCCGTGAGGGTGGTCTTGCCGTGATCGATGTGCCCGATCGTCCCGATGTTCACGTGCGGTTTGCTGCGATCAAATTTTTCCTTAGCCATGGGTGTTGAACTCTCCTATTAACGTGCTGCCTTCTGCTTTCTGCTATTTCGTTACTCTTCCTTGTATCTTGGCGACGATTTCCTCAGATAAGTTTTTTGGGACTTCCTCGTACTGTCCGAAATGCATGGTGAAGCTACCCCGGCCCTGCGTGCGCGAGCGAAGCTCGGTAGCGTAACCGAACATTTCCGACAACGGCACCATCGCCTTGATCAACTGTGTGGTACCGCGGACCTCGGTTCCTTCCAGGCGGCCGCGGCGCGAGCTCAGGTCACCGTTCACCGTGCCCATGTACTCTTCCGGCACCACCACTTCGATGCGCATCACGGGTTCGAGCAATACCGGCTTGGCGCGCCTGCAAGCTTCCTTGAAACAGATCGAGCTGCAAATCTTGAACGCCATTTCCGACGAGTCCACTTCGTGATAAGAGCCGTCGTACAACATTGCCTTTACATCCACCATCGGGTAGCCCGCGAGAATTCCGCCTTCTAGCGACTCGCGGACGCCTTTCTCGACGGCCGGGATAAATTCCTTGGGGATCGAGCCGCCCCTGATCTCGTTCTCGAATTCGAATCCCTTGCCAGGGTTCGGCTCGACTCGGATTTTCGTGCGCGCGTACTGGCCCGAACCACCGGTCTGCTTCTTATGCGTGTAATCGAATTCGGCCGTGCTTCGAATGGTCTCGCGATAAGCCACCTGCGGCTTGCCGACATTGGCGCCGACATTAAACTCGCGCTGCATACGATCGACGATGATCTCGAGATGCAGCTCGCCCATTCCAGCCAGGATGGTCTGCCCAGTGTCGGGGTCGGTATTCACCCGTAAAGTCGGGTCTTCCTGCACCAGCTTCTGAATCGCCATGCCGAGCTTTTCCTGATCGGCCTTGGTCTTGGGCTCGATGGCGAGCTGAATCACAGGCTCAGGGAAGTCGATCGATTCGAGCAGAATCGGATGCTTGTCATCGCAAATGGTATCGCCGGTGGAGACGTTCTTCAGCACCGCCGCGCAGATATCGCCCGCCAGGATCTCTTGAATGTCCTCGCGCTTGTTGGCGTGCATTTTCACCAACCGGCCCACGCGTTCTCTGCGATTCTTGGCAACGTTGAAAATCGATTCGCTCGCGCCCAGCCGTCCGGAATATACACGAATGTATGCCAGTTGCCCGACAAATGGGTCGGTCATGATCTTGAAAACCAGCGCCGAGAACGGAGCGTTGTCGGTGGCGGGGCGTTCTTCCATGACTTCCGGATTATCCGGGAGCGTTCCTTTGACCGGAGGGATATCGACCGGGGAAGGAAGGTAGTCGACCACGGCGTCCAGCAGGTTCTGTACGCCCTTATTCTTGAAAGCTGAGCCGCAGATGACCGGGAATATCTTCTGAACGATAGTGGCCTTGCGGATTCCTTGCATCAGCTCGGCTTCTGAGATGGGCGATCCTTCGACGAATTTGGCGAACAAGTGATCGTCCGATTCGGCGACGGCCTCGATCATTTGCTCGCGAAAGGCCTTAGCCTTATCCAACATGTCGGCCGGGATTTCGATTTCATCGTACTCGGCGCCCAGCGTCTCGTCGCGCCAAACTCGCGCTTTCATGGTGACCAGGTCGATAGTGCCTTTGAATTGATCCTCGGCGCCTATCGGGATTTGAATCGCTACCGGGCGGCACTTGAGGCGATCGATAATGGTGTCGACAGAATGGTAAAAATCGGCTCCCACACGGTCCATCTTATTGATGAAGCAGATTCTGGGAACACCGTACTTATCGGCTTGACGCCATACCGCCTCGGTCTGCGGCTGAACCCCCGCCACGGCGTCGAATACCGCGACAGCGCCGTCAAGCACTCGCAAGCTGCGCTCCACTTCGGCGGTGAAATCCACGTGACCGGGCGTGTCGATGATGTTGATGGTGACGTCGCGCCACTCGCAGGTGGTGGCGGCGGAGGTGATGGTAATGCCGCGCTCCTGCTCCTGCTCCATCCAGTCCATGATGGCCGTGCCTTCATGCACTTCACCGATCTTATGAGTGCGGCCGGTATAGTAGAGCACACGTTCCGTAGTGGTCGTCTTGCCGGCATCAATGTGGGCCATGATGCCGATGTTCCTCATTTTGTCGATCGGTACGGTGCGTGCCATAAAACCTACAATTCGCTAACTACCATCGATAGTGCGCGAAAGCTTTGTTGGCTTCCGCCATTCGATGCACATCATCCTTTTTCTTAATAGCTCCGCCGCGCATATTGGCGGCATCGTTCAACTCATTCGCCAACTTCTCCGGCATGCCTTTTTCCGGACGGCTGCGCGCGTTCTGCAGAATCCAGCGGATTGCCAGGCTGGTCCGGCGGTTCTGCGGGACCTCGACCGGCACCTGATAGTTGGCGCCGCCCACGCGCCGCGTCTTCACTTCCAGCAGCGGCTTGGCGTTCTCCACCGCCTTCTTGAACAGCTTCAACGGATCATCCGCGGTGCGCTCGCGAATGGTGTCCATGGCTTTGTAGAAAATCCGCTGCGAGGTATTCTTCTTGCCGTCCCACATCATCGAGTTCACGAATTTCTCAGCCAGCGTGGAGTTATACAGCGGATCGGGCAGGATCTCGCGAGGTTCAGGTCTGCGTCTGCGTGGCATATCTTATTTCCCCGGTCCTTTCGGCCGTTTGGCTCCGTATTTTGAACGCCCCTGCTTGCGGTCCGTAACCCCGGCTGCGTCCAAAGTGCCGCGCACTACGTGATAGCGCACGCCCGGAAGATCCTTGACACGTCCGCCGCGAATCAGCACGATGGAGTGCTCTTGCAGGTTGTGGCCAACGCCGGGGATATAGGTGGTGACCTCGATCCCGTTGGTCAATCGCACGCGAGCCACCTTGCGCAGGGCCGAGTTCGGTTTCTTCGGCGTGGTAGTGTAAACGCGCGTACAGACTCCGCGCCTCTGCGGGCAAGCTTGTAGCGCCGGACTGGCCGTCTTGTAACGCGGGGGCCTGCGCCCTTTTCGCACGAGTTGATTAAACGTCGGCACGAATTTCCTCTCTAGACGTTGGGTTGTTTCGTTTACGAACGACGGCAGGCCAAGAGCCAATGCCGCGAAAAATTAAAAACTCAAATCTGCGAGGGTACTTACTATGGACAGGCCCATGCCCTGACCGGCTCAAATCCGATCAGAACCTCGGGGCCGACCCCCGGACGGACTCTCACAGCAGAGAGGGGTAACCGGGAGTAGAAGACACGACTCGCCTAAACTCTTTCCAGGATAACCGAGGGCCGTTAGGTTGTCAAATTGCTCTTACCGTTGGTAGTGGGTCCATTTGAGCATCGGCAATTTTCCTAGCTAGACTTCTCATCCAAAGCGTGGCATTTTTCGGTTTGGGTGTTCCTTGTATGGCCGATTGCGCCCAGCGCAACCATCTTGTCAAATTATGGAATGAGGCGGTCCTAGCGTTTTCGCAGGCTGTTGGCCAGTTGAAGGCATGCAGGAAAAGTGACCAGGCTTTTGCGGAGCAGCATCAGCTAACCGAGATGGCTCGGCTACACGCCGACAATGCCCGTTCCATGCTGGAACTGCACCGCACCGAGCACGGCTGTTGAGCGGATCTGGCTATGCAGCGGGCTATCAACTGTGATCAGCGTAATGAAATTCAAGATTCGAGGCGGCGATTCGCCAGCGTATCATCGCACCTTGGAACAACGCAGCGCGTTTTTCCGGCCCAACTTGGGCGTCTCCAACGCGTGCGGCTCGATCCTCGTGTAAAGCCGTGGCTTCCTCGCGAGCGGAAGCGATTTCCGCCTGAAGGACATCGCACAGTTCACATGGCTTAGACATCGAAACCAAGATGCACGCCGCATTGAAAGTGATGCACGAAAAGAGTTAGCCCTTGACGGACGGCAAGACGGCGGACTACCCGCTCAAGAGGACATTTTCTTGGCGAGGTCTATGATGGCTTTTTGTTTTTCCCGGCTATTCGGAAATGCGATCAACTCTTCAAAAAGACGATCGTAGCGTGTGTACTTGCGCTCTTGTTTGTCGACGTGAAGCAGAAAGCCACCGAGCCCACCACTGCCTATGAGGACCCCGACAGTAGCTCGCATGTGCTCCAAGATGTGTTTTGTGAATGGCGGACTATCCAAAGCGAGTGCCATGACCGCCAGTAGCGCCGTCGCGGTGGCACAAAGAATCAAGATCAAATATGCAAAAGAGACGACCGCGAATCGGATTTCCGAAATTAGAGTGATTGGTCGGAGCAGTTCTCTTTCGGGGCGAATGCTCCCAATGGTGACCATCTCTAAAATGTAGGGGAGCAGGCAAATTCTACGGGATGCGGACTTCCCGAATTGGCCAAAGGAGCTTAGTCGTAAGCAGTATTCTACGTCCTAGATTCTTGGACTCAATAGCAATTTTGAGCAAAGTAATCGAAGTCGCTAGAAGTGTATCGACGGTCTGCCCTGTCCGATCCGATAGGTCATGAAGTGTGCTAGCTGCTTCATCTACGAGCGTCACTTCAATCGGCTTGCTTGGAATCCTACCGGGGCCTGGTGCTGTTGCAGCTGCTGATGCCATTGGTGCTGTGGCTGCATCACGCATTTCCTTGTCTCCTTGCTTTTTAACTGCCATACTTCCAAGCAAGATATCGACCAGTGCAGCGATTGGCCGGTCCCGCTAGGTTAGATGGCTCGAAGAAGTAGGGGTTTCGACTTATTTTGGAGTCGAGAGTGAGAGGATGCTTCGCGCGATGCTGAGCTACCCATCTCCTTTCATGGCTTTAATCCGTGAAGTATAGCAGAGCATAAAAGTCATCACAAGCACAAAAGTGAATCCAACCAAAAATGTTCTGAAAACAGAACAATCATTGAAAATAGGACACTTGCGATAGAGATGCGGCGTAACGCACTGATTCGTTGATCGGCTTTCCGAACAAACAGTAGTATCTCTAACAGATAAACCAATTGCAAATCAACATTCTATATTAAGTTTTATCCAGAGTCAGACTAAAAGCCAAATCCGAGCACCTGGACCTTTGTTCGACAGCGTACGAGTCGCCCGCTCTTCTTTCTTATTGGTCCGGTTCGTGTCTAATAGCACCACCAAGTCCGCAATTTCCCACACGTGATCAGAGACCCCCGCTGCCATCGCGGGGGTAACCCGCAAGGTCTGATGAATTCGGACGAAATTGTAGTACATAAAATGCAGCGAGATCGCCGCAATGTGGTGCTCTAGTCTCTTGGAAAACGCATTCGTTAACCGAGTGAACCGCCTCATGTGCATTCGCATGGTGAGGTTCTGCCGTTCGACGTAGCTGGTCGAGACGTGCTTCGGATCGGGCTTGCCGGTGATATCGACCGCACGGCAACTGATGACTTCGGCGGGACTGTAGCGTGCTTCCCCAGGAGGTACATCAGCGCCGTAAATCTTGATGAGCATCGCGTAATCGATATCACTTCCGAAGGACTGCTCTACCGCGTTCACGTAAACGTTGTGCCCGTCGGTAGTCAACTGAATCCGGTTGCTCAATCGCTCTGAAAGATCCTTGACAAACTCGCTCGCCGCGCTAGCGCCGCGATTGCCTACCATGCATGTGCAGCAGAGCTTTGTATCCGCATCCAGCGCGACCCAAGTCCATACGCTGCCGTATCCGAACTGCCCTTGCTTGTCCGCTGGCAGGTTCTTGTCCTTGGCCCCTACGAAGCTCCAGATTTCGTCGCACTGCACTCGCTGACACTTCAGGTTGCGGAGCGCCTTGTCCTGATACTCAGCACATGCCGCACCAACTTCGATTAGCAAAGACGCGACGGTTTCCCGCGCTACGCCGGTCATGCGGGCAACCGCACGGCATGATGCTCCTTCAACAAGAGCGGCGATCACTTGGCAACGTTTGCTAGAGTCTAGCCGGTTCATACTCTAATTATACTTGAGCGCTCAGGCTCGGTCAAGCATAAAAAGAGTTTGAACTTGATTTAACGAATTTTCAAAGTTGAATCTGCGATGTCGGCATTGTGGTCGCTTGTTTTCTTTCAAAAGGCGACGCCAACTGTCTAACTGGACCGGTTTGGCCAAACCGGTGAAGCTTTTTGGCCAGACGTGCGCTATCAGCAAGCAGATTGCGATCAACTTGCTTGTTTTTTCGCAGTATTGTCTTTACATTCAGCTTCTTAGGCATACTTCTCACCCGCTTTCATTATCACATGAATCTTTGATATTGACCAGCAAAATGAATCGCTCCACTTGCGGCTGTCCTTGCCATATAGTCCGCCAAGAGGTTGTGATACTCTCGCACCTCAATGCCTCTTGTAGGCGGCATTGAAAAGTCGTCGATGATGAGCTTCAGATCGTTCTTTAGGACGTCCTTCGAGATTCCGTGTCCATGAACGTGCCACTTGGACGTCTTGTTCAACTCGCGTGCGATTGAAGCGGCACGATCGACTTTCATCTTTCTGGTGACTTGTACTTTTCTGGTCTGAGTGCGCTTCCAGTTCTTAAATTTATACCGCACCAACCAATCCTTAAGCAAGGCTATCGATAGTTCACGGGCTTGCTCGTAATGATATAGGTCACCTTGGTCGAACCCCTGAATGAGGAGCTGCACTTCGGCGGCACTTATCTTATTATTGGCAGCCTTGGTAATCAACTTCTCGTACCGTTCCAGATAGCCCATAGCGGAAACCATTTGCCCGCTTTTGGTTTCTACCTGTGGATCGATGGGGCCTAACCGCGAGTAGTAATCCATGTAAATCGCGTCGCCCGATAAAGCGAGGACCGTTCCAGCCGAATACGCATAATTCGGAATAATAAAATCGATCAACTGATAGTGCATCCTCAGCGTGTCTACGATTCGTTGAACGACTTCGATGTATCCGCCTGTAGTGGTCAAGAAAAACGCGAGCCGGTTATTGCCACTGTTCGTGCTCTTCTTCTTCTCAATTGCTGTTCTGACGATATCATCGACGCTGATGACAATCGGGCCGCTAAATCCGATGGCATCCGCGCCAAATGACACCTCCAGGGCCTCAAGTCGGTCATCTAGTTGTTGTTCGATAAAGTCATTTGCCGTTGCCGCCTTTTGCTTAGGTGCGGCCCCGACAGGAGATGGAGTACCTGGGGTGCTCAATTGTTTGTTCGGTCAATGATAATTCAGGGAATAACAGAGAAGCAAGTTTTCGCCTACGATTTCCATCGGGCTTTGGCGGCCTTTTTAGCAATTTCCTTGCGCTGGGCAGCGGTCAGCCTGCTCGCCCTCGCTTTGCCGCCCTTAAGGCCGCCTAGACGCCCCAGGCTGACAGCAGCGGGGTTCTTAGCGGGCGGTGGCTCCTGCTTCGGCGCTTGCCCAGTCGCCTGCTGCACAATCGAGAAAGCTAGTTCGTTGGGATCGCGTGGCCCTTTGCCGCGAGACCTGGATCGGTTGCCAACCTTGCCCGTTGGTTTGCTTGAGCGGTCATCCATAACTTCAGCATGGCACGCCCATTGCCAAAGTCAATAGCGGCGAAATTCAAACTAGGCCACTACCTTACCGTTGGTCAACTCGAAGATGGAAGACACTAGCGCTGTAAGCGCCTCATCATCTTTTTGCGGCGGCTGAGCGATCCGCGTTGAAGTACCGCGGAATCCGATGCGATAGACTAATTGGGTAATCAGCATGCACTACAGCCGGATCTCAGCTTTTTTGCTGGGCGGACTCCTTATAGGCAGTCTGTTCATGGGGTTCGTCGCCACTGGGAATTTCCAGACCGTAAGCGAAATACTCAAGTCTCCTCCACCGCAAGCCGAGAAAATGATCAAGGCTCTGGGCGATGAGAATGCACGGCTGCTGCTGCGCTATCAGGCGGGCGAAGAGAATCGGCTCTTTTTTCAGACCTGGGAAACCGCGCAACTGGCCCTAGGGCTGTTGCTAGCAGCCTTGTTATTTCTCATGGGCAACCGGCGCCTGCTGGCCGGTTTCGCGGGCTCGATGCTGATTCTGACAGTCTTCCAGCACTTCAAAATCACGCCGGAACTCATATGGCAGGGCCGTGCTATCGACTTTGTGCCGGTCGCCGGGGATCCTTCGGCGCACCAGCAGTTCTTCCGGTTGCACGCCGCCTATGGAGTGATCGAGGTGGTCAAGCTGCTGCTGCTGATCGTGATCGGCATCGGTCTACTTGCGCGCCACCGGCGTTCCAGCCAGCGAGTCCAGATCGATGCGGTCGATTACGCCCACCACCGCCATGTCGATGGGTGATTCCGGCCGTCCCACGCTGGTCATCGCGCTGAATCCTTCCGTGACCAACAACACGCGATCACCGACCCCAGCATCCACGGCGTCGAACGCGATCACCGCGTCGCCACGCTTGGAGCCATCCAGATCGAGGGGCTGTACGATTAGCGCCTTGCGGCCGACGTGGCTCTCGTGCTTGTGCGTGGAGATAAGTTCGCCGATTACACGCGCGATGAGCATTTAGACCGCTCCCTGACGGTCACGGCTCGGAGACAGATGTAAATTGTCGACTACGCCTACAATTGTGTTATCCGTCGGCACCTCGGCGGGCAGAAATGGGAAGCTCGATTCCTTCCCGCGGCACCAGTAAATTAATTCGCCGGGCCCAACTCCGACCGCATCCAGCATGACAAGACACTTGGCAGTCTCGGTAAGATCCGGTTTCAAGGGCTGGACTATCAGCAGGCGTTGGCCCGTCAAGGCAGCATCTTTCATGGTCGAAACAACGGTACCCACCACGCGCCCGAGGAACATGGCTATTTATTCAGAGTTACGGTATCAACGATGCCCACGATGCTCGCATCCACAGGCTTGTCCTTACAGCCCTCCGCCATGCGCG
>Ga0210406_10007474_pt1 | contig 11084 bp, 9 predicted proteins | sample IncBWC30MmetaG_FD_155454 | JGI IMG/M metagenome (GOLD analysis project Ga0210406, IMG submission 155454) | Forest soil microbial communities from Barre Woods Harvard Forest LTER site, Petersham, Massachusetts, United States - Inc-BW-C-30-M | ecosystem: Environmental > Terrestrial > Soil >... | reverse complement strand
TTGAGCATCAAATAGAACCCAGGTGATCGCCCAAGGTTTTCATGCCTCGGTGGTAGCCAATCGGTTCTTGCGATGCTCCGGTTCGCGGGAGAGTATCCATGTACTAATTCAGGCACTCTGTGTGCTGTAGTCCAGCACCGAGTCTCCGGGTCAATCCTATGCCCCCGCGGATAACCGAAAAAAGCTATAGGCCTCGAGCCTCACATAGGATCATGGTTGGCACTTAAGCCAACGTTTAGCTTGCGTAGCTTCGTAACCGAACGGCGTCGAGCGCCACTGACTTCATGAAACCGTCGAGTTGGGACAAGCAACTGGGGTTGGCTTTGCCGCGGGACAGTGCGGCGAGCCAAAGCGACCAAACCAATAACCCCTCTAAGAATGAGGTGAGGAATGAGGTGGGGCTGGATGCAAGTCACCACGCCCGCATCTCTCAGAGGGGCGGGGAGAACATTTTTTCCTTGGTCCGCCACCGCGGTCCGGGCGTGTGTTTGTAGTCTGGTGCGGGCAATCGCAATCTGTTCCCGCAGGACCACTGGGTCCAGCGCCATCACCATTACGTCGTAGAAGTTGTAACGCTTTCCGGTGTATGTCAGAACGCGCGAGATGTCGGTGAGATAGTTGCTCTGATGGCCGTGAAAGAAATCCTTCTCCTGGTCGAACGACTCAAACACCAGACCTGAGTGCTCCTCGTACAGTCCCGCGTCACTGAAAAAAGCGTTGTAACGCACCGAGATGTCGGGGCGGGAGGGATCGAGTACGCGTAACTGGTGCATCCGTCCCGCCGCCTCGATAGCGGGCAGGAGATCGCTAAGGTATTGCTTGTCAGCCTTGCCATCGAAAATCAACATGGGCCTCCGGCGGGGCGCTTCGGGAGGACCCCAGACACGGAAGAGATCCTGGGTGATGATGTTCCGCAAGAGTGTTGTCTTGCCGGAGCCAGTCGCGCCGCACACAGCCGCTTGCATGATGCGCGTGGCATCGGGCCAGAGCCATGGTCTGCCATGCACGTCATAACCGAGCACGATCGCATTTTGTGCGAAAGCCGAATGGACGGCAGCGCGGTCCTTGGACTGGCTAACAAATAACGGAGGGTGCGGCCAGTTGTTTTCGCGCCGATTGCGCAGAGTCACCGCATACCAGACACTCGAGATGGCGGCGACGAAAGCGCAAACCGCATAGAGGGAGAACTCCACGAGCTGTGACAGCCGGAAGTGAAACCGGGCAATGAGGAAATACAAGGTGGCGGAAAGCACCACGAGCACGATGACGGCGGCAATGATCGCTGGGTTCTCTTCCTGATTCCAGTTGTTATCCCGGCGGCTGAGGCGGTACTCATTCTGGGGCGTCATGGATGACCGTAGCTGAAGAAAAGGAAAATGCCGATGCCAAGCAGAGCAACAGAACCGAGGATGAGCAGCAGTGGATTGATGCGGAAGTGGCCGTCCTTAGTCCGTGGTCTCAGCGGGTCTCCTAGAGCCTTGGTTGTGTGGCCCCAAAGACAGTCCTCCGGATCTTCTGTCAAGAACTTGCTGAGGCGCTCGTGCATGGTGACAATGTCGGATTGCTTCTCGGAACTCATGCTCATAGCACCAGAGTTGCTCTGACTGCGGCGTCAAACACGATCTCCAACACTATGGGCGACTCCACATCCTGCCGAATAGTCACCACTCCACGCGCTGACTCCCCTGGCAAAACGTCCTGGGGCGTGCTTTCCGCATGAGCAATTGGCCAAGCGATCGTCTTCGTGTCTCCCAGTCTGTGGATCGTCTGCAGGTCCAACTGATGGTGCTCCAAAGCAGGAAGAGAAATCCCGCCGGCACTGACCAGCAGGCGGTACGCGGTCGGAGCACCGACGTGATACGGATCTTTGCCCTGGTTCTCCAGCGTGTATTGGATATAGAGGCTGTTCTTGGTCCGAAAAACCTGTTCGATACGCACGCCGACTCGGTTCTTCGGCACTGAAATCCCCGCGTGGTCAACAGGCTCGGCGCCTAGGAAAGCCCGCGTCAGGAGCATGTCGGCGATTTGCTCCATCTCAACTGCCGGGTCAACCGGCGGTTTCGGCGTCGCGACCGGGTTGTCGATGGCAAAGTTCATGTCCTTAACCTCTCCCGCCGGTTCCAGTTCGTAGCTGAAGCGGCGCGAGGCCGTCCAGACGAACAGATCCGTGGACGCCCCAGACTTCAAGGGCTTCACGAACACCTTGTTGTCCTGGCGCTCGATTTGAAAGTCGGCGCTGCCGGCCGCAGCCAAAGTGACCGGCTCTTGAAATTCGAGGACAGTCAAATGGTTGAGGGCAGTGGCGACGTGGCTGACCTTGTTGGCCGCAGTCTCTGCCTGTTGGCCCGCGGACGTGATCGTGCAAACGCTATATATAAGGATGAGTGCCAAGTATCGTTTCATGGCCAGCCTTTCTGCCTTGAGCGGAATCCCGGAGGATTCCGCTCAAAGAGGTTGTTGGTTCTTTCTTACCTCGCCTGCATGATCCAAGGCGCATCGTTTCCGTCCTCTTCCGTGTAGATGACGGGCGGGAACTCCAATTCCTCCAATTCAGCGGCCGGCGATGCCACTGTCTCGGACTGGTTGTTGCCTGGGTTTGGTTTTTCGGCGAGCGCAGCGTTGTCGTCGTCGAGAAGGATTCTCCCGTCCGTGTATTTCCACAAGAACGTGTGTTTCTGTCCTCCTCCTTCAATCGGCTCAATTAGAAAGGTCCGGCCGTCGGGATCGGTACGAACGAGCCCGTCGGAAAGCTTGGGCAGATGTACCCGGACAGACTTGCCGCCCGTTCGTTCCGCCAGCTTGTTGATCAGCTCCTGCGGAAAAGCAAGAAAGAGAATTGAGCCGCTGCCTTTGCCGCCGCACACAATTCTGTTCAGTGCCTGCAGCCAGCCCTTGCGGTTCTCCGTCTTGTTCTGCGCCCAGATCCGGATGTAGGCAAGGATCGCCTTCATCTCGTACTTGGCCCGGTCCTCATCGTAGCGATAAGCACCTTGAGCCTGGGTCTTGGCAAACAGCTTCTGTCTCCGCAGTTCTCGATCCGTCTCCTTCCGGACCGAGTCCCAATCGGTCTTGGCCTGGTCCAATTGTTTCTTGAGTTGCTCTCTCCTTTCTGCAATCTTGCCGACAATGGCGGCGTAGGCCCGGTTGACGAAATGGCAGTCCTCAAGCATCGGGCGTGTGACTTCTTCACCCACCACGAGGCCCTTGAACGCCTCAATCGGTGCCTTGTTGGTCAGCAAGTCTTCTATGTCCTTGCGGACATGGTTGTAGAGTTTCCCGATGCGGTCGGTGACCGGCGCATCGAGATGCAGAGGCAGGTCGGAAATCCGGCGCTCGTTCTTGTAGCGAAGCCACGGAGCCTGACTTACCTGTTGGCGTATTTCGGCGACCAGCTTGAGGTCGGGCTGGACTTGCCATTTGAGGCTGTCGAGTGCGTTCTGAAGCTCCCTGGCCAGACGGTCGGCAAGATCTTCTCTGCCGGCCGCGCGACACGAGGTCATCAGATCGGTGATCGAGCCGATATGGTTTCCCCGCGCCTTCATGGCGACATGCTCCAGGTTGAACCAGGGGTCTTTTGCTTTGTTCAGCTTGTTCTTCCCCTGCTGCTGACCCGCGCCCCGCTTGAACCGCTTCTCCACAAACCGGGGAAAGCGGTCGCCTTCGACTAAGCAAACCCAGTCAAAGTCGTAGTCGCCGCCGTTCTTTTTTGCGGTCTCCGAATGGAGAACATAAGCGCCCTCCAGACAGAGCTGGCGTGTGATCAAGTTGCGTAACTCGGGCTCGCTCATCGTGCACTTCTGGCCGCAAAGTTCCTGTTTGAGCCGCGCCACGATCTCTTCGTCGGAAATGTTTCTGAACGGCAAGAGATCGTCGAACATCCGTATCGGGTAACGGACACACAGGCCGCGCTTCGAAGCCAGTGAGACGATGGCTTGGTGCTCGGGGATCCAGTCGGAACCGTGAAGCACATTGCCATCCTTCAGAATGAGGTAGCCGTCGTCCATCAGGGCGAACGCCGGCAGGCGAAATCCTCCCCCTGTCGCTACTCGGAATGCCCACCGCGCAAGCAGCTTGTTGAGTTGATTGTTGACGTAAGGATGACGGACGATGTGCCCGCTTGCGTCAGCCACAAGCAGTCCTTCAACGATGTTGAGTTCTTCGTTGTGGTCCTCGTCGAAGCCATCCGGCAAAGACTTGTCCGGATGTCGGCCCAGGATTTCCAGCAACTCCTCGTAGCGCCCCTCACCTACTGCCCCACTCAACTTGCGTACCTGATCCATCGCCTGCGGCAGGATCTCAAGTTGAACGGAGTCTTCGGGCGCATGTTCGACAAGCGTGTAGCTGGACTCAAACTCGAGCTGGCGAGAGACTTCGCGGATTCCCACAGCGATGGGGCCGCGAAACCTCCTGCCGGGTCCGAAGATCGAGTACACCGACACCGGTACTTTCAGTCCTGGCTTGACAGCGCTTTCCGGGAGAATGAAGTCCGTTTCCAACGTGTCGGCAACATCATCCTCCATGACTTTGAACGAGCCTTTCGCCTGCGTGTCGTGAAAGGCCATACGAAACTGGTAGAACCGATGCGAGCGCAAGGTCTTGCCCGCAATCTCCCGTTTCGCTTGTTCTTCGAGAGCTGACTTTTCCTGTCCGTCCAAGAGCGGCTCCTTCTCTGGACCGTATCCGTGCCGGTCTTTGAGAAGTCGCTTCACCTGTTTGCCGAGGAGTTCGTCATCGTGCCTTTGTTGCAGTTTTCGGAATCCTGACCGCCTGACCCATCCCCGGCAATCGTTGGTTCCGAGCGCATGGTCGGGTACCACCAGCACACGCGCATCCGGCTCCTCCATCATTACTTTGCAGGAAGAGACAAGTATCCCGAAATAGACGATCGCCGCTTGCGGCCAGTGCTGGAACCGATCGGCGATAGCCCGGCTGTGCTCATGGTCCACGAAATAGAACTTGCCCTTCTTCGCGGAACCACTTGCTCCCACGAGTTTGTAGTGAACGCCCCTCCAGATAAGTTTTGCCAAAGCGTTCTCGACCAGTGACTCCTCGTATTCATCCAAGGGTTCGACTGGAACGTTTACGCTGGCAACCCTGATGCCCGGGTAGAGAACACTCAACAACGTATTTTCCAAGGGATCAAGATCATTGAGCCGTGGCGTCACTCTTCCGTTGCGGTCGATTTCGAGGTTCTGAATCTGGTCGACCGGGATTTTGTGTTTATTCGTAGTCATTGTGTTTGTTCTCCCCAACTTTTTGTCTGGAGACCCAGCCGAGTTAAGGAGTTCGCGTGACCGCTAGCTTCTCTCTCGCCTAGCCCCTTTTGTTCGGGTTTTCTGGCCAGGCTTTGAGTTGTTGAAGCCGGGTCAGCACATTTCCCCACGTAAAGCCGCGGGGTGCTCAAAGGACCAACCGTGATTGGTCTTCTGAAAACCTTTTCTGTGCTGTTCCACCTCCCGCGAACTAGGTTCGGGCGATGGCCTGCTTCAGGATTACCGGATTGCCTCCGTTGACCTCCGGCACTGCTTTCCACGCCGTCAACGTGTAGAAGGGCTGCCCATTCTTGAAGGCTTCGATCAAAGCCTCTCCTTCGCTTGCCATCTCCTGCCCCAGTTCCGGCTTGGCGGGAGATGAGCCCGTTCGCGGCAGAAAATAACGGAGGTTGCTGTCTTCGCTCGTGCGCTTCTTACGCCGCGCGGGAGCAGCTTTGGCCTCTCCACCGATGCCTGCGGTTTTGGCTTCCATCCATGACTCCTTTGCTTAACACTCACTTCAAACTGTTCAGTCCCGCCTGCTGCAGAACCCAATCTCTCTTCTCACCTTCAATCGCCCGTTCCCAGTACTCGCCAATGAGGATTCCGCTGGGATTTGCCTCGGATCTCCTTTCAATGACCAAGCGCACGCGGAATTCGCTGACCACCTTGTCGATGGTCTCGTTGTGTTCGTGGACATGGTGGACTTCTTTGACTCCGAAGGCCGTGTAGGTCAGTGCATCGTCTTTCGCGGCCTCGAGCGAGCGCATCTGAAATTCCGAACTGGTCTGGTCATCCTCGATCTGCCCGATGGTATTTTCCTTTTGCATGGCGGCGTAGGCTGTGCGCCGCAGGTTTCCGCTCATCATGTTCAGGCTCTCGGCCCAGTTGCGGCTGACGTTCGAAGGCGAGAAGTTCAGATACCGTTCCAGGAAGAGCCGCACGAAAGCACGTTTCTCAAAGTCGGTGGGTGCCGACTCTGCGCCGCTGACGAGCGTAATTGCGGGTTTGGCCGGCCCCAACACGGTTGCCTCACCGTGCGCATCGATGCGAATGACTGTCGGAGGCTGTAAGCGGAGATAGACGGCGAAGGCGAGCGCCAGCATCGTCGTAGGCACGCACAAGAACGCCAGCACCATGGCGCGGTTCGCGTAGGCGCGTAGTGCGCCATCGTGCTCGTAGTACCGGCTGTAACGGAGCTTTTCCGGCGTATCGGTTTGCTGAGACGTTTTGTTCTTTATCAACCACATGTTCGCTGTGCCTTTCACGAGTGCACACGGATCAATGACGCCGACCGAACAAACGACCGAAGAACCTTCCGATGTAGAAGAAAATCAGGGTCATGATGCTGTACGGCCTGAACTTCGTCCCTTGCGGCTCCCAGATTGGTGGTTTCCCCCACATAAGAGTCCTTCTTCGTCAGTTGTGCTCCGCATTGTTCCTTCCCGCGGCCCTTGCGAGCGCCTTTGCCACGTTAAAACTGATGACTTGGGTCACCGAATGAGGTCGATAACTGGAACCATGTCGGCCACTGCTACTGGACAAGCCGGCGGCAAGATCTCGCTTCTCGTTGCTGCTTGGACTAGATACAGGCACCGGGCTGCTGTTGCTGGCCATCGCGCTCGCAACTCCCGAGCGAATGAAATCTGGCATCGAGGGAGCGGGCGGCGGTGTTGACGACGCCAGGGTAGAAGAAGTGTGCGAAGCGCCAATACCGCCGGACGCCGTGGTGCTCGTCGAAGCCGAACTCGTGCCTGCCGCAAAGCCGCTGACTCCGGCCAGAGCAGCGCCAGCGGTAACGGCCCCTGCTCGGACCAGCGCAAAGGCTGTTGATCCTACATCGCCCGAGACAATCCTTTTGGCAATGAAGGGAATCAACGCAATGGCCAGGGCGTAGAAAATGCTGACCAGCCCAAGGATGATCGAATCCCCCGTTCCCTTCAGAAAGCCAAGAAACCCATTGCCCAGAATGTTGTTGACCTGGTTGACTTGGATGGCGGTGATGAGCGCACCGAACACAGCGTAGAGAATGCCCCAGGCATTCCAGATCATTACATTGACCGCGTAAGTCTTTCCCAACTGACCCACCCCCGAGATGGGAATGAGCGCGAGCACGAGAGGACCGACCACGTAGAGCACCGCGCCAAACAGGGTGTAGAAGAAGCAGAACACGATCATCGCGAGGGCAAAGAGAAGATAAGCAACCACGAGCAGGACAACCGTGATCGTGCTGGCAACATCGCCCGTGATGATGTCCGTAAGGCTTAACGAAGGATTGTTTGCGAACTGTTGCTGGAGCTGTCCCATCCAGCTCTGGAACATGTCTCCGGCGCCAGAGCTGCTGCCGATGAAATTGGCAACCGTGTTGAAGGAGCCATTGACGCCGCGAAATACTGTTGCCCAGTTGGAAACGATCATGGCAACCACCAGATACTCGATGGCAGTTCCCGCTAGAGCCTGCACATCGCCGCCACGGAACGCCGCCTGATAGAGGCCGATCACGAAGCCAATCAGGAGGATGGCGAAGGCAAAGTTCATGATCGTCGGGATGATGGCGGTGCCGTCGATCCCGGTCATTGCGGTGTTCAGGAGTTGCTGGAAATAAAACACGTTACCGAACTCCCTGTTGCAAGACCTGATTGCCCGTAGTGTGAAGCGTCGCCGCGTGAGAAGCACTGAACTTGAGCTGACCGCCCGAGTTGGCCAACTCGATTGAGCGCACTCGCACCAGCTCGGCCATGGCGGATTGCGTGTACGCGTTCGCCCTTACAAGCCATGCCGCAGTCTCAGCTTCCAAAATTGTGGAACTGCCGGGCGCGGCGGTCTGCAATTGCTGATTGATCTGTTCTGCCGCTTGAAGCTCAAGATCGGCCAGGGCATCGATTTCAACCGCTTTCTTCATGGCGGCTTGTGCCTCCGCGTCGGTCATGTCGACCAGATCTCGGACCGGTTGAGGGGCATTTGCCACCGGCATCACGGGGCCGTACAAGGCGGAGTAGTTGCTTGTGATTTGGGGCATTGCGCCTGGGTTGCGTGAGAGAAGGCTCTGTTCGAGCAGTTGCGGTGTGCGCAGGGTCGCGCTGGCTATCGGCAGTTGGAAGAGTTGGCGCATCTGGGAGAATTGGCCCTGGAATTGAACAGCCAAGCCTCTGGCTTGACTGATCGCGGCCACGGGAAACACTACCTGCTGCTCAAAGTTTGCTGAGTCTTGCTCGTTCTGCTGGATAGAACCTAGCGGCTTAGCAACGACGCTCTTCAGTAGACCGGAGATCGTGTTGAGCCCGGCGGACATGATGGCGCAGCACGGATCGAGCCCCAGCTGGCTGCGAGCCTTGGTAGGCAGCAGTGCGATTACGATAGCCAGACCGCACACCGCAACCAGTGAATTCCGGCTGAACTTCCAGAGTCGAGAGAGTGTAGTTTTATTCATTTTCCGAACTCCTTATGGATGAGCTAGGACTTGCTGGATCTGGTTCTGCAGGTTTCGTGTCGCCGTGGCGCTCTGCTTCAGCACGACATTCTGATGCGCCAGCCTCGTTGCTTCCTGGCGCAGTTGAGTGGCGAGCATCTTCGCGAGCTGCGCCTGGGTTTCAAGGTCGGCGACGCGGGCCTGTGCGGTGACCATGGGGGCCGATCCGGGAGCCGCGCTCATCGCCTGCTGTTCGAGCGAATCGGCGAGGGTCAGCATCCCCTGGGTGGTTTGGTCGGAGACCATGGCAGTCTTCAGCGAATCCATGGCCATCGCATCATCAATGTCCATGAGATTGCGCTGCACAGGCTGAGCAATCCCAGACTGCGCAACCGGCTGATAGACCTGGGTGTATATCGACGGAAGGTGCCCCATGGTCCCCGACTGACCGCTTCGGAACATCGACTCCAACTGCACGGGGAGAGCAAGGGTCGCACTGTTGTTCTTGAGGCCGTGAATCTGGGCCATCAGGCCCGTGTAGTGCGCCCTGGTTGTGCCGACAAACGCTCTCGCCTGGTTGATCACGGCTAGGGGCCAGATGATCTGCTGACGAAACTTGTTGATCGCGACACTCAGGTTCCGCATTTCGCTAAGCGTCCCTCCAATCGAGCCCTGGAGAGTGCTGGTGATGGTCTGAAGGAGGGACAGGATGTCTCCCATGCCGGTAGCCCGCGCCGCGGTTGGCGCCAAGAACAGAGCCACGACAAGAATCGCCAGAAGCTGTTTGCCTCGCACAACTCCGCTCCGCAAATTCGTCGATGCGTTTGAGATTCTCTTCATACGTTTCCTGCCCCCTTTGTTACCTCGCCCGACAACTCTTCGGAAAGTGCGTCAAGGTCTGCGAGACCAAACGGAAAAGCATCTGCCAGTCGCTGATAAGCTTCGATTCGCGACATGCCCTTGTGCTGCTCCAAACACCAGGAGCGATAGGCCCGTTCTCGGGCGTAGGTCGTCACGATCCAGTAATCGATCGGAGTGGGGACCATGCGGATCGTATGCGTGGTTTCGGCTTTCTCCCCAATCACGATGAGGGCGTCGGCGCTCTTGCCCTTCACTGGTGCGCTGAAGTGCTTGATCTGGTTTAGAGCCGTCTCGTTCAGGTGAAGGTGCTCCCGCAAGGCCGAAACGTCTCCGGGTTGCTGTCCGATGATCTTCGTGCTCGAGTTCTTAACGATTCCCGCGCCGTGAATTCTAGGATTCGACTCCGTGCCAACAAAGTCCTCCGCCGTCTGCGAGATCCCCCACACGCTGGCATTCCGTTTCCTCGCAGTTCGGAACAGCTGGACCACTTCAGGCGCGAGTACCGGCGAGTCGAGAAGAAACCAGCACTCATCGAGCACCGTGATGCTGCGCCTCCCCGCCCTCCCGGATGCCCGCTGCGCCGTGGCATGGGCAATCAAGAGGCTCATCGCGGTCTCCAATCGCGGGTCGTCGCTCAATTGCTCCACGTTGAAGAACAGCCATGGGTTGTCGAGCGAGATTGTTGTGTGCCGATCAAAGAGCTTTGAATACACACCCTTCTCGCCGGTCCAGCTGCGTAGCTTGATGGCCGCCAGATGCGCCTCATCCATGACCCTTTGGTTCTTTTCCTCGTCTCGCCACTGTGAGAGTTCGTCACGAAGGTCGGAGAATGTTGGAATGGGATTCGAGGGGCGAATGGCCGCCCTCTTGTAAGTCCGGAGCGTCGCCTCGGTAATGAGGTTGTCGAGAAGCTCCGTGTCTTCGGCGGGACCCTCGCCGAGCATGTGGCGCGTCACATTTTTTAGAAACGCGACTTGGTCCTTGCTAGGTTCTTTCTCTCCTTCCGGCAGGTCCCAGGGGTTGAGCGTTTGGTCGGTGTCGAGCGACATCGTGATCATTCTCCCGCCCATGAGCTCGACCAATGGGCGGTAAGAGTCGCCACGCTCGATGATCGAGATGAGGGGATTGTCCCTGGCAGCCATCAGGAGGAATTGCTGTACCATGAACGTCTTGCCGCCTCCGCTTTTGGCCATCACCAGCATGTTGGCGTCGCTTAAGGACGGATCGAACAGAGAGAACGGAATGAGTTGCCGATAAGGGGTTTCGAACAGAAACAGTGGTGACCTCGGCGTCCCCTGCCAGGGCATCTCGACCGGCAGGAGATCCGCGGCATTTGAGCTCAGCAAGTCTTGGTCACGTTTGTCGGGCTCCGCCATTGCCGGAAGCGAACTAAAGAACAGGCGCTTCTTGGCCAACGATTCGGCAACCGCTTTTGCCCCGTTCATCCGCGCAATCGCGTAGAGAAGCTGCTGTCGCCGGTTCTCGATGGTGCGCTCGGCTTGCTCCAACTCTGAAACGGTCGCTGCAGGTCGCGATGTGCGAGTACCGATCACCAGACTCAA
>Ga0210406_10007473_pt1 | contig 11084 bp, 15 predicted proteins | sample IncBWC30MmetaG_FD_155454 | JGI IMG/M metagenome (GOLD analysis project Ga0210406, IMG submission 155454) | Forest soil microbial communities from Barre Woods Harvard Forest LTER site, Petersham, Massachusetts, United States - Inc-BW-C-30-M | ecosystem: Environmental > Terrestrial > Soil >... | reverse complement strand
CATCGCGTTTGCAGGCGGCGTGGCCTAAGCGGTTGAATCCGGCTCGCGCAAGGAAAGCGTTCCGGCATCACGCGGCAGCCGTCTCGCCTGCGATGTCGCTTTCAGTGATCGTGCGGTTGCGGCCGGATCGTTTCGCCTGATAGAGCGCGCGATCGCACCGCTCGATCATCATTTCCGCGGACTCGGCCAGGCGGAATTGCGCCACGCCGATGGAAACAGTGACGCTCGATATCTCTTCCCCGGTGGCACGCCGGGTCAGGCGCGCCTCCGCAATACGGCGGCGAATGCGCTCGGCGACCTCGGCGCAGATATCGACCGCGGTGCCGGGAAGCACCGCCATCAGCTCCTCGCCACCATAGCGCGCCGCCAGATCGTCCCCGCGAACGTTTTCCCGCAAGACCTTGGCCACCAGCCGAAGAACCTGATCTCCGACCTGATGTCCGAAACTGTCGTTGAACTTCTTGAAGTGATCGATGTCGATCATCAGAACACTGAGTGGCTCGCCCGTCTCCATCGAGGTAATTTGCGCTGAACGAACAAACTCCTCCAACGCGCGCCGGTTGGCGAGCCCGGTGAGGGCATCGGTGTTGGAATGCTGCTCCGCCAGTTTCAGCGAGTCTTTTATCTTGTCCAGCTCCTCCGACGTCTCGATGAAATTCGCCTCCAGGCTCGAAGCCCGCGCCGTCGCATTCGACAGCTCTTTGACAAGCCGTTCGATGATCGGTCGCGGATCGCTGCTCGCCCCGCATTGCGAGGAGACCTCGCCGAGCGTCTCGATCTGGGTACGATTGTCGGAAATTGCCGTCGTCAGGAATTCCTTGGCGCTGGATATCAAGCCCTGCAGCTGTTCCGGAAAATCTTCGGCGACCCCGCTATCGGCCCGAGGCTTGACATAGGTGACGTAGAGGTCGTGATTGGTCGCGGAGTCGAACTTTCGCTTGTTGGCGACCAAAATATCGATGGTCTTTCTCAGCGCCGGCGACGCACCCATCGCGTAATTGAACCATACCGAAAAATTCTCCGGGGTCGGCGACACCCCATGCTGCGACATGAACCGACCGGCCCGATCCGCGATGCTTGTCGCGTAATCGAAATCGACCTCATCGAATGCGTCATTCATTCCGATTGTCGTCCATCAACAGCGGAATGGCGTCCGCCCCGAATCTAAAACCACGGCTGATTCGGTGAATTTGAGGGTGTTCCGAGGGTCGACCGGCAGGCGCGCAGGCCCACGCCCTGCCAGCCTATTCTTCACATCTAAAGGATGATTTAAACATTTGGGTCGCTTTGCGGTTACAGCTAGCCAGCCCGTCTACGCCACTTCGTCGGTCCAGACTTTGAAGCTGACCAGCGTGTTTGGCCCGAACGTCTGGGTAATCGGAACGTCGGCGGCGTCGCGGCCTTGGCCGATCAGGACCCGACCGATCCGCGGCATGTTGTTGCGGGCATCGAAGGTGTACCAATGGCCACCGAGATAGGCCTCGAACCAGCCCGCGAAATCACCCGCGGCGTAGGGAGGCGGCATGCCGATGTCGCCGAGATAGCCTGTGCAGTATCGCGCGGGAATGTTCATGCAGCGGCAGAACGAGATGGCAAGATGCGCGTAGTCGCGGCAGACGCCCTTGCCCTCGCTGAATACTTCCCATGCCGTCATGGTCGCGCTCGCATGCTCGTAACCGAACGCGATGTGGTTGTGCACGAAATCGCAAATCGCCTGGACCCGCGCCCAGCCCGGCGTTGTCCTCTCAAACAGTTTCCATGCAATATCGGACAGCCGGTCGGTTTCGCAGTAGCGGCTGCCAAGCAGATAGACGATGGCCTCAGCCGGCAGATCCTCCACCGCTTGTTGCGAGGCCGAGGGAACGATCACGTCGGGCAGGCCGCTATCGCGAACCATTCCATCGGCGGCCAGGCGTACGCGGCCGGCAGGTGCAACGATCCGGCTGCACCAGTTGCCGAAACCATCGCGATAGGGCGTGATGGGCGCGGAAGGACTGATGGTGAGATGATCGGGCACCAGGATGTCGGAGGCCCGCGTAAAATGCGTGCCCACCACTGCGATCAGAGGCGTTGCTTGCGGAAAGTCGTAAATCATCTCGAAGCCGATGCGAATCTTCATGCGAACACCCGATCCGACCGCTTGCGCCATTTACGAACTGAAAGCCGCCTATCCGGAGCCCGCCTGCGCAGGGCTTGCGAGCGGCGGTTGAAGAACGTCTGAACGTATCGGTTGTGGCCGCCTCACGCGGCAATTGCGCCTGCCGGTTTCCGCCGCACGGCCTGAAATGGCTACGAAAGCGCCCGAATACAAGGCAACGCGAGGTCTATTTGACCTGGCGCTGCCGATATCTCCCGAGAAAGCGATAGCTAATCGGATCAAAAGGGCGCACGGTGACCCATGCACACCAAGGGAGTCGGCGCAGAGCTGTTTGCGAAGGGCATCTTGGCATGACCATGCGCACGCGGCGGGAAACCGTCACCTTTCAGCATCCGTTCCGGATCAAGGGTATCGATCGCCTGCTGGCCCCGGGTGGTTATGAGGTCATCACCGATGAGGAGATGATCGAGGGATTGTCCTTCGCGTCATTCCGGCGGGTCGCCACCATGATCATGGTGCCGGCAGCAGCGCCGCGCAATTCAGCGATGGAGATGATTTCCATCAGTTCGATCGCACTGTCCGATGCGCAGCGCATCGACGCGAGCGCGCCTTGTGACTGACGTGCCGCTCGACCTCGACAAGCACCGCGGCATGGCCGCGCAAAAAGCCACCGACATCAGGCGTGTTCTGGCCGACGTCGAGAACAACGCGAGGGATCTGCGCGATCGGCAGGCGGCTCTCGAAAGCCAGCTTCTGTCGGTCCCGGCCGGCTCCTGGCCGGAGGCAGCCGCGAAAGCGCGCTACGTCTTGAATTTGTACGCTGCGGGGTTGGCTGCAGCCGACACCCATCATCGCGACCTGGTCGCGGCCGTTTTTGCAGACTTTGCCCGGCTGCCCAACGAGGGCTGAACAAATTGTCGGCCGCGGAACGGCCGGAAAATCTCCCTGCGATCGAAGATCGATCGCCAACCTGAAGGCATTTACTCCATGCAGAATCTTTCGCCCCGTCACGTCAAGACAGAAGAGTCGCTTCGGCTTGGCGTCGTATCCGGCTGGTACAGTACGAAAGTGAGTGGTACGTTTGTTTCCGGGCCGCACGATTCCGAGGCCGATTGCCTGCGCAAGATCGCAGAGATCAATCCGCCGCCGCCAAAAGTCGTAAGAGCCGCGCCAGCTGCCTGAATATCAGGGACACGGCGTGTGTCCCGCAATCGTTTGAGACGTCGCTGCCGAAGGGCAGGGACGTCTTCGAGGAGGCAAGTCAAATGGCACTGACCCGCGGCAGTTTTGTCGGATACGAATTCGACCGGATGGTGGTCCTGTTTTCGATGATTGACGGCGAGAAGGAGATACAATGTGCCGTCAGCACATCCGCGATGGACGATCTGGAAAAATTGGAACGGATCAAGCCTGACCAGCGCGAAGCGCAGTTCATGCGGTTGCGCGATCGGATCGAAGAACGTGCCGCTTGCAAGTTTGTTGCGATGGAGTTCGAAGGCAATCCGCGCGGCATCATCTTGCGCAGTATCGATTTTCGGAAATAGAGTTCCTATTCCGCCCCGGCCAGACGATTGGATCCGCGGCGGGTGGCCAACAAAAGAAGGGCGGCTCTTGAGCCGCCCTTCTGGTTTTTCGTGCATTAGTCCAACGAAGTTCGTTTAGCCTTCGATGATGTAGACGATCTCGTGGGTGTGCGGGCGAAGAATGATGTACCTGCCGCGCACGAGGATGAAATCGTATCCACGCCATTCCGGATAGATTTCCACGATCCGTGACGGCAGCGCATGATAGCGGACGCCCGCCGGGACCGCCGTGCCGATCGAGAGATTGAAGTTCACGTTGGTGACTTCCTCGACCTTCTCCTGCTTGATCGCCGAGCTGATCTGGGTCTGCTTTTCGGCGGGCGGCGCTGCGGTCGCCGAGGTGGCGGCATTGCCGGTCGTCTTGCTGTCGGAAGTCGGCTTGGTTTCGGCGGTTGGATTCTTCATGTCCTTCGGAGTGGTCGTCGAATCAGACGCTTTCGTCTTGTTGTCGACCTTGGTCTCGCCGGCCGTCTTGCTGTCGGAAGTCGACTTGGTTTCGGCGGTCGGATTCTTCATGTCTTTCGATGCAGGAGCGGTCGAATCCGAAGCCTTTGCCTTGCCGTCAGCCTTCATCTCGCCGGTCGCTTTTGCATCCGGCTTGCTCTGCGCATGTTGAGGGATCGCGTCTTTTGAGGTGGCGCCGGGTGCTGTGGTCTCGGCTCCCTTTGCTGCCGGTGCACTCATCGGAGCCGCAGCGTCACCCTTGGGCGAAGTGGCGGCCGGAGACTCCGAACCCCTCATTCCGCCCTGGTTGACACCTTGAGCTGTCGCAAGCCCGGTCGCGGACAACAGCGCCGCAACGGCCACAGAAACCATCAACGTTTTTCTCATCTGATTTTTTCCAATTCATATCTGAAAACTTATCCCGACGAACGTCGGCTACGGAGCGGAACGGCCCAAGCGGCTGAAAGTTCCGATTCTATCTTGGGTTGGAATCCGATTTGCGGACATATGCGAAAATCGGTCGAAAATGCGAGCGATTTGCGATTCTGGCAAAGCTTTCAATCCGCGGGCATGGCGCCGCTTCAAATATAAGTTGTGTTCAGTGGAACTCTTGGTCGTTGAGGCGATTGTCAACCGATCCCCGAGCGCGGCCCGCCGAAATCGGCAGGCCGCTGCAGCTTCGGTACACCCCCGTCCAGAGGACACAATGAACAAGATAGCGATCTCTTTCGCGTTGGGCGCCAGCGCGCTTTTCGCATCCGCCGCCACTGCCGCGCCCCTTACCGTCAATCAATTGGCAGTCCATGACAGCGACGTCCTTAGCGTCCGCATGATATGCAATGAAAACGGTCGTTGCTGGCGTGAACGTGGTGAGCCGCGCATCCGCGACTCCTACGGCTACGACGCGCCCCGAGAGCGCTACATCGAGCGTCGCGGCTATGAGGAACGTGGCGGCATCGGCATCCGCGTTCCCGGCGTCAGCGTGGGCATCGGCACCGAACGCTACTAAGAATAAAGAAAGCAAATGCAGAAGGCCGCGGAGTGATCCGCGGCTTTTCTTGTGTTTAAGCGGGTGGCTTGCGCCAAGGATCCATGTGGGAGCGCCAGGGGAATTAAAGCAGCAAGACCGGAACCATTGATCTGCGGGGTGCTTGGTCCTTTGAATAGGGGATCAAATGATCAAAACGCTGTCAGCTTTCGCAGTTTCCGCCTTTATTGCAGCCGCGCTGTTCGTACTTCCCGGATTTGCCCCACCAGTCGAGGTTCAAGGGCCGGTCGCCCTCCAGAAGAGCAGCCGGCTTGTTGTTCATACCGTCGATCGCGACTGTACGAGACAGACCTGGCCCAACTTCACTGCCGCATGCCTGTACGGGAATGGAGCCAAGCTCGAGCCCCGTTTGGTCAGTGCCGACCGCGGCTAACCGGACAATTTTCATGGCCAGACCAGCCGCTCGTTGCGATGTTCAGTTCGACCTCGGTTGCAGTGCCGCCCTCTGCGAGGAGATAGGCGATCGCCTGCGTGTCACGCTGGCGGGTGGGCCCAGCGGATTGCCACGACATATGATGGTGCTTGTCGAACAAATAGCGCGAACCGATGGCGGTCTGCCGTATGTCGCGCCAGAAGCGAAGAAGCAAAACGCCGAGGTGGCTCAATGAATATGTCGGGTGAAAGTCTATTGGTTATATTGCTTGTCGGTCTCGTCGCCGGCTGGCTCGCAGGACAAATCGTGCGAGGGGCGGGTTTTGGGCTCGCCGGTGATGTCATCGTCGGCGTTTTGGGCGCCTTTATCGGAAGTTGGTTGTTGCCCCAGTTGGGCATCCATCTCGGTACCGGCGTGGTCAGTGCCATCGCCAATGCTACGCTCGGTGCTATGCTGCTGCTCCTTGTCGTGCGACTCGTTCGAGGTGGTGGCGGATGGGGGAGCAGGTGGAGGGGTGGCCGGGGTTGGCGGCTGTAATGCATTGCCCTGCAGCCTGGCCGGCTCAACCTGGAAGGCGCCACGTCATGATGGTCCTTGATCGTTCGTCGTTACCCGCAGTCATTCTCGTCGTCGAGGACGAAATGCTGCTTCGCATGCGCGTGGTCGATATGGTGGAAGACGCCGGCTACACGTCGGTCGAGGCGGTGGATGCCGACCAGGCCGTTGCCATCCTGGAATCCAGATCGGACATCGCGTTGCTCTTTACCGACATCCAGATGCCGGGCGCCATGGACGGCCTGGCGCTTGCGCACTCCGTGCATAAGCGCTGGCCCCCGATCAAGATCATCCTGGTTTCCGGCCAACTCCAGCTATCCAGCGGCGACATTCCGCCCGACAGCCGCTTCTTCGGAAAGCCGCTTAAAGCCGGCGAAATGATCGCCGAGATGCGGGATATGATCGGCCACGCCTGATTTCGGCGCGGGAGCGCATTATTGTCCAAAAAGATATGACCGGAACCGAACATACAATGATATCTCTGGGTATGCTCAAAATCGACCGGGGACCACCCGATTTGATGGCCGACCTGACGCTTCCGCAGGAGTTGCTGGCTGCAGAAAATGTCAGCCTGCGACTTTTGCTGACGCAGGCGGAAGTCAATGCTCAAGCGTTGCTCGCTCAGGCCGGCATCGACGCCAAGGAGCGCGAAACATCCGACAAGCTGCAAAAGCTGATCCTGGAAGAGCTTCATCACCGCATCAAGAATACCTTGGCCACGGTGAGCGCCATTGCCTCGCAAAGCCTGCGCAACGCCCCGAACACGGAACACGCCCAGCACGCCATCGAAGGCCGGTTGCTGGCACTGGGGCGCGCCCACGATCTGCTCTTGCAGGCACGCTGGACCAGCGCCGATTTCGGCAAGATCGTTCGAGGAGCGACCGAGGCTTTTGACAATTTGGATGTGCCGAAGTTTTCCATCGAGGGACCCCGCATCCAGATAGCTTCGGGGGCCGTCATCGCAATTGCGATGACCCTCAACGAGCTTTGTACCAACACGACCAAGTTTGGCGCCCTGTCAATTCCATCCGGCCGTATCGAGATTGCCTGGACGGTCGACGGACCGGCATCGCGGTTACATCTCACCTGGAGCGAAAAAGACGGCCCGATCGTTCAAGCGCCGACAAAACGTAGTTTTGGCACGCGCCTGATTGAGACACTCGGACAGCAGCTCAAGGGTGAGGTTCGAATAACATACGAGCCGAGCGGCCTGGTTTACGCGCTCGACGTGCCGCTCGCGTCCTTGACGACGCCCGCGGCCGAATGACCGCTGATCCGTCCCGATGAAACCTCGTTTGACGAGGGCCATGCGGCAGGGCGCGTGCTGACGCCCGTCGCGCCGCGAGGCTGGAAGGCGTGCCTCCGGTTCGCCCTCACCCGGCTTGATCCGGCCATCCATTAATCTTCGCAGGTTTTCCAAAAAGAGGTGGATCGCCGGGTCGGGCCCGGTCTAGCGGTCGTGCCCGGAGGGCGATAGGCTAGCGCGAAAGCGGTTAAAGCCGTCAGGCCAAAGGGAGAAACGCATGCAAGAGCTGACACCGGAAACGATCACAGACGCGGTGCTTGACCAGATGGCGACGACACCGGACCCCCGCATGAGGGAGGTGATGGCATCCGCGGTAAGGCATTTGCATGCCTTCGCCAGGGAAGTGAATCTGACGCCCGCGGAATGGATCAAGGGCATCGCATTCATGACCGCAGTCGGCAAAATCTGTACGCCGGCGCGCCAGGAATTCATTCTGCTTTCGGACACCCTTGGCCTGTCGGCGCTCGTCAACGGCCTGCACGATTCTACGGCCATGGAAGAAGGCACCCATACAAGCCTGCTCGGCCCGTTCTACCGCGAGGCCTCACCAACACTGGCGGCGGGCAGCCAGATCGCCAAGACGGTAAGGCCCGGCAGCGAGTGCGTCCTCTACGGCCGTGTGACCGATGTCCATGGCAAGCCGATTGCCGACGCAACCGTTTCGATTTGGCAGACCGGCGCCGATGGTCTCTACGACATTCAGGAGAGCAGCGCGTCGATCGATTATCGTGGCGTGTTCACCACGGATGCGGATGGCCTCTTTCTGGTGCGTACGGTCAAACCGATCGGATATTCGATCCCGATGGATGGACCGGTGGGCGAAATGATCCGGGCGCAGAAGCGCCATGGCATGAGGCCGGCCCATATTCACTTCCTGGTCGGTGCTGCCGGGTATCGCGAGTTGGTGACGGCCCTCTATTTGCGCGACGACCCGCATATCGCGGACGATGTCGTGTTCGGCTCTTCCGGTGACCTCGCCATCGACATCAAGCCGAACGATCCGGGCTGCCCCATCAAGGGGGTGCCGAGCATCCGCTTCGATATGCGGCTGTCGCGCGAAACCGCGGCCGACAAGACCGGCGGCCGCGTCGGCGCCGACCCGTCCGCCATATTGAAACAGCCGGCGTGACCGGGAGGGTTAATCCGCCGCATCGACGCCAGTGGCGAGCAGGTAGCGGCGGGTTTGACCTTCGCGCCGGCTTCGCTGCAAGTTATCCGCACGAACGTCAAGTCCCAAAGACGTACCAGAGTCTTATTGTGGCCAGGCTCGCTTTGGTCCTAACGTTCGCACAAAGGCGCGCCAACGACCGGGCGAACAACCGGATCGCGGGCGGGCCACCGAAAGTGTGACACAGGGGAGGATCAATGAAACGCAGGACGCTTCTTGGCGGAGCGATCACCGTCGCCGCGCTCGGGCTGACCTCGAGAGCAGGCGCCGAGCAGCCGCCGATCAAAATCGGCATGAGCATGCCGCAAACCGGCGGTCTCGCCGGCGGCGGCAAGGCTTCGCTGCTCGGCATCGAGGTCTGGCGTGACGACGTCAACGCCAAAGGTGGCCTGCTCGGCCGCAAGGTCGAACTTGTCGTCTATGACGACAAGTCGAGCGCCTCGGAAACCCCGGCGATTTACTCAAAGCTGCTGGATGTCGACAAGGTCGATCTCTTGTTTGCGCCCTACGCGACCGTGCCGACGGCGCCGATCATGCCGCTCGTCAAGCAGCGCGGCCTGTTGCTGATCGGGAACTTCTCCTTCCAGGTCAACAGCAAGGTTGGCCATGACATGTGGTTCAACAATGCGCCTTGGGGACCGGCCGACGCCTGGGCGGCAGCGTTCCTCGATCTGGGCCAGAAGGCCGGCGGCAAGAGCATGGCGCTTCTCACGGCGGACCAGGAATTTGCCCAGAATCTGGCGCTGACCGCGCGGGAGGTCGCAAAGAAGCGCAACATGTCGATTGTGTTCGACCAGGTCTATCCTCCAAACACGGTGGAATTCTCCAGCATCATCCGTGCGCTTACTGCTGCGAAGCCTGACATCGTCTATGTCGCGTCCTATCCGCCGGATTCGGCCGGAATCCTGCGCGCCGTGAACGAGATCGGGATCGGGGACAGCGTCAAGATTTTCGGCGGTGGCATGGTCGGCCTGCAATTCGCCGCCGTAATGAGCAATTTGGGTTCGCTGCTCAATGGCGTCGTTAACTTCAACACCTGGCTCCCGGAACCGAACATGTACTACGAAGGGACCAAAGCGTTCTTCGAGACCTATGCGAAACGAGCCGTGGAAGCCAAAGTCGATCCGCTGGGCTACTATCTTGCGCCGTTCGGCTACGCCAGTGGTCAACTCATCGAACAGGCCATCAGGGCGACGGGGTCGCTCGACCAGAAGGCGCTTGCAAAATATCTGCACGACAACGAGGTCAAGACCATCGTCGGTCCGATCGCGTTTTCGGCGGACGGCGAGCGCAAGGAAACCGCGACGCTGATGGCGCAGTTCCGCGGTATCGTGGACAAGAACATCGACCAGTTCCGCAGTCCGGGCAAACAGGTGATCCTGTTCCCGGAGAAACTGAAGTCCGGCGATCTCGTCAGTCCCTTTGAGGCCGCGCGAAAGTAAACCTCGAGAGGCTTTCTTCCGGGCCATGGCGGGGCAGGCCCGGATCGGGGTAAATGCATCCGGGCCTGAGCCGTGGATAATCGGGCGCGCGCCAACCGGGGAAGCAGTTTAAGAACCGGTCAGGGGGAACCTCACTTGTTTTCAATGGACCTGCTGCTCCACGCGGTGGTGATCGGTGTGCTGCTCGGCTGCTTCTATGCGGCCGTGAGCCTTGGGTTGTCGGTCTCGTTCGGCCTGCTCGACGTCCCCCACGTCGCCCACCCGGCCTTCCTGGTCATGGCGTCCTACGCCGTGTTCTTCCTCAACGATCGCTTTGACATCGACCCGCTGCTGGCTGGGCTGTTGATCACGCCGCTGCTCTTCTTGTTCGGTCTTGTCGCCTACCGCCTGTACTACGAGACCTTCGAGCGGCGCGGCAGCGATGCCGGCGTGCGCGGCATCGCGTTCTTCTTCGGCATCGCCTTCATCATCGAAGTGCTGATCATCCTGCAATTTGGGGTGGACCAGCGCTCGGTCAGCGCGTCCTATATCGGCAAGGCCTGGCGGATCGGCGATATGCGGATTCCGCTGCGGCTGGTCGTCGCATTCGCGGTCGCCTCCGCGCTGACGATTTTGTTGGCGCTGTATTTGTCGCAAACCTTCATGGGACGCGCAATCCGCGCGGTCGCGCAGGACCAGGAGGCGCTGCGGCTGATGGGCGCCAACCCGGTCCGGATCAAGCAATGGGCGTTCGGCATTGCGACGGCCGTGCTCGGGATTGCCGGCGCCCTGCTGATTATCGTCGCTCCCGTCGAGCCGACCCTCGACCGCGCCTATATCGGGCGGACATTCTGCGTCGTGGTCATGGCGGGGCTCGGCAGCATGACCGGCACGCTTGTCGCAGCCATCATCCTTGGCGTCGCCGAATCGATCGTGCTGACCATGTTCGGCGCCTCCTGGGCGCCGGCGATTTCATTTGCGATGCTGCTCGGCGTTCTTGCCGTCCGGCCGCAGGGCCTGTTCGGCAGGCCATCATGAATCGTAACGGCCTTTCCTTCTGGATCGGGGCGGCCAACTTTCTCGCCGCC
>Ga0210406_10007471_pt1 | contig 11089 bp, 11 predicted proteins | sample IncBWC30MmetaG_FD_155454 | JGI IMG/M metagenome (GOLD analysis project Ga0210406, IMG submission 155454) | Forest soil microbial communities from Barre Woods Harvard Forest LTER site, Petersham, Massachusetts, United States - Inc-BW-C-30-M | ecosystem: Environmental > Terrestrial > Soil >... | reverse complement strand
CACGACCTCGAGCGCGTGCACTCCGACATCCGCCAATGTGTCTCGCGCATCGACATCATGCGCATGGGCCACGCCATGATTCGCCCCGCGGTCGGTTCCGTTTTTTCCGCGGAGCGACGCCGCCTGACGCGCCGCGACACTCGCCTGCTCTTCGCCAATTCCGACCTCAGCGGCATCTCCATCTTCGAAGAAGCGCAATACCACGGAGTTCTCGCTGCCCAGACGGTGCTCGACGACCTCCACGGCCACCGTTAGTTCTGCGCAAAACCGCGATCCCGGCCCGGCAATCCTTAGACAAATTCATGCATCCAATCTAAGCGCACCTGCGTACTATGTAAGTGCGCTTTTCTGTCGCTCTTTAGGAAGGGATAAGTGTTGATCCAACGAAAACCCAAATTGACCTACGCTGACGTCACACCCAAAGAACTCTATTTTAATCGGCGCAAATTCCTCAAAGCCATGGGCATCGCCGGCGCAGCTGCCTTTGCAGGAAAGAATCTTCTGGATATTGTCTCGCCACCCGGAGGCGTGCATGCTGGAGCGAAGTTCACCAACCTGATAAAGAGTCCCTTCAGCACAACCGAAAAAACCAATAGCTTCGAAGACGTAACGCACTACAATAATTTCTACGAGTTTGGTATTGATAAAGACGCCCCCGCAAAAAACGCCCAGAAATTCCGCACCTCTCCCTGGACCGTTTCCGTCGAAGGCGAAGTGAAAACCAAGCGCAAGTTCACCATGGACGAAGTCCTCAAGCTCGCTCCCCTCGAAGAGCGCATCTACCGGCACCGTTGCGTGGAAGGCTGGTCGATTGTTGTGCCCTGGGTCGGCTTCTCCTTTAACGTTCTTGCCAAGCTTGTCGAGCCGACTCCCAAGGCGCAATTCGTGGCCTTTGAGTCGGATTGGGATTTAGGCCAAATGCCCAATGCCAAACCGGCATTGGCGGGCATTGAATTTCCTTATGTTGAAGGCTTGCGCATGGACGAAGCCATGCACCCACTCACGCTTCTCTCTGTCGGCATGTACGGCGACTCGCTCCCGAATCAAGATGGTGCGCCCGTTCGCATGGTTATTCCCTGGAAGTACGGTTTCAAGAGCATCAAATCCATTGTCAAAATCAAGTTTGTCGCCAAGGAACCGCCGACAACCTGGAATCTCGCCAACTCCCACGAGTACGGCTTCTATTCCAACGTGAATCCGAACGTCGATCATCCGCGCTGGAGTCAGGCCAAGGAGCGCCGCCTGGGCGAAATCTACCGCCGAAACACCCTCATGTTCAACGGTTATCAAGATCAGGTCGCCAGCCTGTACACCGGCATGGACCTGAAGAAATATTACTGAGGCTGGTTCGAAGCGTGCCCTCGCTCCTCGCCAACAAGTGGACCAAGGTTCCGGTTTTTCTTTTCTGTCTGGCGCCCCTTGGCGTTCTCGTTTGGTGCGCTCTAACCGCAAACCTTGGCGCCAATCCCGTCGAGTTCATCCAGCACGCCACGGGTGATTGGACGCTCCGCTTCCTGGTGTTCACGCTCAGCATCACGCCATTGCGCAAACTCCTGAAGCTCCCCGACCTGATTCGCTTCCGCCGCATGCTCGGCCTGTTCGCTTTTTTTTACGCCTGCCTCCATTTCCTCACCTACTTGGGACCGGACCAATCCTTCGATTTGTCCGCCATCTGGCGAGACGTCGCCAAGCGCCCGTTTATCACCGTAGGTTTTACCGCTTTCGTGCTCCTGATTCCATTAGCCATCACATCGACAGCGGGCTGGATTCGCCGCCTCGGCGGACGCCGCTGGCAAATGCTCCACCGAGCTATCTACATCAGCGCCATTTGTGGTGTGATTCACTACTATTGGCTGGTGAAATCCGCGGTCCTGCGCCCACTGACCTACGCCGCCATCGTCGCAGTCCTACTGCTCTGGCGCCTCGGCGATTGGCTCATCCGCCGCGGCCGCACCATGGCAACCGCCGCAAAAACGCAGCGCGCTTCCGCGAGCGGTTAGCGCGCGAAGTCCAATAACCCGAATATTTCTAGCTTCTTAACTTTCTACAAACGGGGCTTCCGCCCGCGTAGGCCAGGGCTGGAAACTTAGTGAACGGCGGTTGCGCCTCCGCCTCCGGCCGGCGTGGACAACTCGCCAAATTCCAGGCCCCAAAAGCGCGGCGCCGGCGTCAGGAACTCCACACCGATCCTCTGCCCCTTTTCGCAGGGCTCTCCCTGATACACCACGCGGCACTCCTGCTCTTCCAAAGTCTCCGGGTTTGTCAAAACGATCATCTCCCCATTGTCAATCTCATGCTTCAGCATCAACAAACCACCATGCGCGTTCACCACCACGGTCTCGCAGGCCTCTTTAAATTTCTTCCCGTTATGCGCGCGCCCGTGCGCCTCGACCCGCATCCTGTGGAATGCGCGCCCGCTGCGCCTGTGTGTTGGAGAGGTTGTTCCCATACTGTCATCATCGAACGCTTCGGCAAACACCGTCCACTGGCCCTCAGGACAGGTGTTCCCCACATGCAACCGACCCGCCTCACGGCAAGGTGGCCTTTGGAATGGAATGGTTCTCCACGGGACTTCTGCTTCGAGGGCCTCGCGAATACACTGACGTTCGTCGTGCTGTGTGAGGAGAATGGTCTTTGTCTTTGGGAAATGAACGGCCCATTTCCCGTGCAGCATTCAGCCCCATCGAAGGTGGGCATGCTGATAGCCATTACGGCGATATCGGGCTGGAGCGACTCCACAGACCAAGGGCCCCCTGCCCATCCGAGGCTTCTGCCCATCCGGGGCTTCTCGAACGACTTGAGATCCTTCGCGCTCGAGCATGGTCATCAGCTAGGGCGATGCGCATTGCCATGCAAAACCTCCGCTGGAAGCTGGATCAAGAGTCTCGTTCCCCGGCCGCGTGCCGAATCGATGGACAGCGTTCCTCCAATCCCATTCAAGCGTTCCTGCATGCCGATTAGTCCCAGGCCTCTTCGCTTGCCATCCGACTGCGCGGCCCGTGCATCAAAGCCTACGCCATCGTCTTCGATCGAGCAGCAAAATAGACGATTTTTTCGCGCGATCCGGATCCACACCCGACTCGCTTTCGAATGTTTCGCGGCGTTGGTCAGCGCTTCCTGAACAATGCGGTAGAGGGCTATTTCCATGGGAGGAGGCAGCCTGCCCGCCACGTTCGTTTTGATTTGAATGCGGAGGTTAGCGCGCTTTGAAACTCCTTCCGCCAAGAAACGGATCGCCGGTATCCAGCCAAGGTCATCCAGGACCGTTGGCCGAAGTTCATGGGAATACCGCCGCAACTGCTTTTCAACCTGGTTGAGCAATTCTTCAATCCGTCCAAACTGCTCTTTTTGAGGTTTCGGCAATTCGCGCGCCACGTCTGCGAGCGCAAGATGGACGGCCACGAGAAGCTGCCCGGCCTCGTCGTGCACGGCATAGGCGATGCGCTTGATCTCTTCCTCAAGCGTCTCATTCAGTTGCCGCAGAGCCACGATCGCGTCTTGAACTCCACGGTGCGCCATTTCATAGGGAGAGAGGGTTTCTGCGAGAAATTCGGCAGCGGCTGCCAGCAATTTCTGGTGCCGCGCTGCTCCCTGCGTATCGGCAAGCATCCCGTGAAGAGCCTGATGGTGCAAGGAAGCGATTCCCATGAGGCTCTTTTTCTCGCTGATGGCGCGGCGCCCCAGGTCGTAAGCGCGGCTCAGGGCGGCCTCGCCGCCATGCTGGGCGTATTCACCAAACGCGGAGCGATATTCTTCCTCAAACGTTGGTGGCAACTTTGTCTTCCGTTTGGTTGCCGTCTTCATGCTCAAATCCCGGTTAGCCGCACTACCAAGGCAAGCGCGTCGTCATATCCTCGACCATGGTGTTTGAGGATCTTGTCCGCGGCTCGCTGCGGGGATTCCAAGGCGGAAAGACCTTCCACAAATTCGCCGCGAATCCCATCTGTGACAAAAACCAGAGTATCCCCCTTTCGAATCGGAAGCACGGCGGCTTGCAGGGCAGGCAATTGCGAGCCGACGACGCCGCCACGCAAGAGCAGTACCTCCTCGACGCTTCCCTTCCGGGCGCCGGCGCGCATCAAAACTCCCTGCACATTTCCAACGCCAAGCCAAGTCATCAGGCCATGCTTCGGATCGATGGAAGCAAGGCTCAGCACCACGCCGCGCGTCGAGCGAAGACCCTCGTGGCAGCGTTCTACTAGAGAAATGACGGGCTCTTCCGGGCTCGCTTTGAGAATGGAAACCGCCGCCTCCGCAGCGCTGGCCGCTTCTTCACCGTGCCCAATTCCGTCTATCGCCGCGATCAATATTCCTTCTCCCCCACAGCAAATCAGATGGCGATCCCCCGATTCACCCTGGCCCGGGAGAATAGCCTTCGCCACTCCGTATTCCACCAACGGCAAATTTATAATTTCCACTTTTTCACCGTCACGGTCGTGCCCCGGCCTGGTTCGGAGGCAATTTCAAACTCGTCCATCAAGCGCCGCACTCCGGGCAGCCCCAGGCCGAGGCTCCCGGATGTCGAGAAACCGTCTCGCATGGCTTGACGAATGTCCCGAATTCCCGGGCCCCTATCGGAAGCGATGATCGTGATGCCCTGGCGGCTCGAGGCATGCACTATTTTCAAAGTGATTTCGCCCCTGCGAGCATACGACACAATGTTGCGCGCAAGTTCTGAAATGGACGTAGCGATGAGTGTGGCGTCGCCTGTCGAAAAACCAAGTTCGATCGCGAGGGCGCGGCCTTTCTGACGGGCTGTCACTATGTCTTGGTCCGAGTTGATGGCCACTCGGATTTCTGCAGCCCTCACAGTGTGTCTCTCTCAGTCCATGTTCTTGAATTTTTGAGTCAAGTAAGCCAAACCTTCTTCCAAGTCCAGCGCCGTCGCAACGCCTTCCAGCGTCAGCCCCAGCTGAACCATGGCAAATGCCACATCCGGCTGAATCCCAACGATAACAGTTTCCGCGCCGCGCAGCCGGATCATATGGGCGATCTCGCGCAGGGTCCGCGAGGCGAACGAATCCATCACGTCCATTGCGGTAACATCGACGATAACCGCGCGGGAGCGAAACTTAACAACTTGCTGCACCAAACCCATGCGCAGCTGGTTGAGGTCTGCATCTGAGAGAGCGGCCTGAAAAGTCGCGATGAGAACCGCTCCCTGCTTGAGAATTGGAACTTCCACGTGGCCCTTCCTCCGCTTTGCCTACCGTGGCTCTGCTAGTTTCTCGACTTTGTAGCCCAACAGTCTTTCCGCCTGCTCAATGCCCCCCTGCAGGTCGCCCACGGTATTCATCTTGCCCAGGTCCACGCCGATGGTCACCAGTGTCTGTGCAATCTCTGGAGAAAGCCCGGTGACAATGACGGTCGCTCCGAGCAGCCGCGAAGCCTCCACCGTTTGCACCAAGTTGTTCGCCACCGTGAGGTCCATGGCCGCCACGCCGGTTATATCGATGACCACGACTTTTGCGCGATTGGTGCGGATTCCGCGGAGGAGCTGCTCCGTCAACTGCCGGGCGCGCTGCGGATCGATCACGCCGATGATCGGCAAAATTAGCAATCGTTCGCGCACCTGCAGCACCGGCGTGGAGAGTTCTCGGATCGCTTCCTGCTGCTGGCGGATGACGCGCTCGCGCTCCTGCACGAAACCTACGGCCACCGTGTTCGCGATGCGGTTCGCGGCAGGTTCGTACGCATCCAGAATGCGATTCAGTTTCTTGAAATCGGTCTGGTACTTTGCGAAGAGGGACCGTGCCAGCACGTCGCGCAGCAGGAGAACGATGCCCACGACTTCGTGCGTCTCGACTCCTCGCGGAATAATGCGTTCCGACAGGTTGCGTGCGTAGGCTTGCAGCGCTTCGAAGGCCTCGGTTTCCAGAGCCTCCACGTAGCTGTCGTACACCGACGTTGCTTCCGCGAAAATCTCTTCCTTGGTCATCGCCGTAAGCAGGCGCGTCTCCGTGATGCGCACTACCCATTCCTCGCGCAACTGTGTGCGGTTCTGGCGCAAGTGTGCCACCAGCTCACGAAGAAGCTCTGACGGTGCTTCACTGCGCACGATTTCCACCCCTGGATTACTGCGTGTCCCCGAGTCTTTCGAGGTGACCTCTCGTTTGGACATGAATCGATTCTCCTTGCGCTCTAGCAGCATGGACCTTTACGGCGTAATGGTCTGAGTCCCCTGTAGATGCAAGACTAGTACCATGACTTACCTGCTGCCTCAAGCAAGTAAAACCTTGCGATTGGCCTCAGGTAAATACCTTAGTTCCGCCGAAACGACTGTCAAAGCTGCCGTTTTTCCTGCCTTGGAAGTACTAGTGGAATCACCTGTACCAACAGTACGGGCCTTACCTGCTTGTCGTCTTTCGGGACAAATGGAACTATGTGCTTGCCCTGAAAGGCGGCTCTTTCGTCCTTGCTGGGAGGAGGGGTGATGCCCATACCGGAACGGCAAGTCGAAAATGGTCCCGAGGTCGGCCGTTTGAGAACTGCTTTGCCGAAACAGATAGCCAACCGGAAGGTTATAGCCATGGGTCGGAAGAACGGCCCGGGAGGAAGCGGCCTCGCGGAAAATCTTTCCTCCGCGTTGCAGGCGGCGGATTCCGAGTTTGGTCAAATACTGCAAGAAGTGGACGAGATCTCTAAGCTTCTGAAGTCAGACCGTCCCGACACGCAAACTATGCGGGTTGCAACTCACCCGGCGGTCTGGGGCGCCGTTAAACAGGCTCTCCTGGACAGGGAACTGCGGAATCTCGCCCTCACGGATGATCTAACCTGTCTCTTCAACCGCCGCGGCTTTTTTGCCGCTGCGACCCAGCAGCTCAGACTGGCCCAGCGCAATAACCAAACTCTTCTGTTGTTGTTCTGTGACGTCGACGATCTGAAGAAGATAAATGACACCTTTGGCCATCACCAGGGAGATCTGGCACTCATTCGGACGGCAGACGCTCTGGAGCAATCATTTCGTGGTTCCGACATTCTTTCTCGCCTCAGTGGCGATGAGTTTGTCGTACTGGCATCCGAGACCTCGAAGCAAACCCAGGAAATCATGCTCCGTCGTCTGGAAAACAATCTCAAGAAGTCACGTGCGACAGAACCGCGTTACGATTTAACCCTCTCCGTTGGAGTGGCGCGGTTCGATCCCAAGCGCGCCATTACGCTCGGCGAACTGATGGTGCAAGCGGACAAAGCAATGCACGAGAAAAAACGCAGTGCTCGGAAAGCGGTGTGAGGGCAATCCGTGAGCAATTCTGACAGCCCCCTGCCACCGGCAAGGGCCGTCTTGGAGATATCGTGGTCAAATGCGCTGGGATGGAAGAAATGAAAAGCGCGTCCCGATGGTCATTCCCGTATGCCTGGTGGTCGCGGAAAAACTGCTCGTTGCCGATCAAGCGATGACCGTCAATGTGAGTCCGCATGGGGCTCGCGTCCTGACGAGACGCCGATGGCAACGCGAAGAACAACCGCAACTTGCTTCGAACTCAGGCGAGCTTCGGACGCGAGCGAAAATAGTGTACTGTGAGCCGCTGACCGACGGACATTTTTGCGTAGGATTGCAGTTCCTCTCGGCCATCACGGACTGGAACCCGATGTGAGATTTCCGGTGTAGTGTATCGATGCACTAAATTCGCTGCGAGTACGGGCACTTCCCACCAACAATCAAGAAAGCGGTCTAGAAACGGCGTGCGGAGGACTACAGACGCCACCAGGCTGGCGCGTAAGGCGCGAGGAAAGCTCTCGGATAACTCACTGCCAACGCGAGCATAGAACTTACCTTCCAGTATATTTCTGCTCATTGCCTGTCTTGGCGTCCCCGCTGGTGTGGTGCGTGGGCAGTCCCACTAAGGTTCTTGTCTGGAAAACCTGCTTCATCGCTAATGGACTACCGTTTCTCGGATGCCGTCCTTAAACAGCCTCCCGGCCTGCTCGGCCACCACCGGAGGGCTGAAATAAAACCCTTGTCCCTCGCCGCACCCGTGTTGCTGAAGGAATTTGAGTTGGGCTCTCGTTTCTACGCCCTCCGCAATCACCCGCTGCTTCAGGCTTCTGCCGAGATTGATCATGGCGCTGACAATAGCCGCGTCTGCCGGGTCCGCCGTGATCTCCTGCACGAAAGATTGATGGAGTTTCAGGGCGTCGGATGGAAAACGCCGCAGATAGGTGAAGCTGGAATACCCCGTGCCAAAGTCGTCGATGGCCAGCTGCACGCCCATGGCTTTCAGCTTAACCAGCGTGACCACAGCAGCCTCCGCGTCACGCATCAGCACGCTCTCGGTCAATTCCAACTCTAGATGTTCTGGCTCCACTCCCGTGGCAATCAACACCGCGCGAACCCCCGACAGAAAATCCTTAGCGCCGAATTCAGAGGCGGAGACATTCACCGACACCGGCACAACCCCTAGTCCTGAATCCCTCCAGGCTTGCGCCTGTTTGCAGGCTTCCAGCAGCACCCACTGTCCGATAGGCACAATCAGCCCGCATTCCTCCGCGATGGGCACGAACTGCGCTGGATATATGATTCCCCGCTGCGGACGTAGCCACCGTATCAGCGCTTCCACTCCCGTGATCTCCCCCGTTTGAAGACCCAGTTTAGGCTGGTAGTGCAGCAAAAACTCGTTCCGCCCCAGCGCGCAACGCAAATCCGCTTCGAGCAATTGCCGTTCTGCAAGTCGCGCGTGCATCTCGTGGCGGAAGAACTGATAGTTATTCCGGCCGTGTTCCTTGGCTTCGTACATTGCGTTGTCCGCCCTATTCATCAAACCTTCCGCGTCTTGCCCGTCAGTGGGGTAGGTGCTCACCCCGATACTCACGTTGATATCAAGACTTTTGTTGTCGATAATATGCGGCGTCGCTAACGCCCTGAGGATTTTTCGCGCACTATAGGCTGCGTCTTCGGCATGCTCGACTTGCGAGAGAAGTATCACGAATTCGTCTCCGCCGAGCCGGCTTACCGTGTCCGACCGTCTCACACAGGCCAGCAATCGCGCCGCTACGGACTGCAGCAGTTTGTCGCCAACATCGTGGCCGAGTGAGTCGTTGATCTTTTTGAAGTGATCTAAATCGGCAAACATCACCGCCAGTTGCTTGCCCTGGCGCTCGGCCAGGGCAATGGCCTGCGTCAATCTGTCGTTGAACAGTACGCGGTTTGGCAAATCGGTCAGGGCATCGTGTTGCGCCAAGTGCGACATTTGGAGCGATTTGGCCTGGGCCGCGGTCACGTCGTGGAAAGCCACAACCGCCCCTGTTACACTCCCATCCTGGTCCTGGATGGGCGTCACTTTACGCTCGATTCCACATTCGAATCCGTCCCGTCTAACCAGAATACAGTTTGTGAAGTCGGCCGTTTCCTTCTTGGCCTGGTCTTCTTCTGTTGCGATTCCCCCGGCATTCCCTACCGCCGGGCCGCCAACGCTTTCGATGAGCCGCAGCACGTCCGCCATGGGACGCCCCCGGGCCTCCTCCCGGCGCCACCCGGTCATCTCTTCCGCTTTTCGATTTAAATAGGTGACCTTGCCCTGTGCGTCCGTGCGCAGTACCGCCTCTCGGATCGAATCAAGCGTCACGTTGGCGACTTCATTCTCCAGAACCATTGCTGCCGTTGCCCGTCTATCCATCATCGTGCGCACCGTCCGCCTAAGTGGAATTCATAGGCTTGCTTCTTGATCTGGCACTCTTGGGCCCCGCGCAGGATCAAAATCGGGATGCGAAGAGCGGCTTCGAAGAGTCTGTCGAACGCCTCGACGCCATCGCTATCGGCCAGTGTAGGGTCGCACGCCTCGGGCGCAACCCTGCCGCAGCGAAACCGCTCGATCCCGCTTGGAAGTCCGGTAACCCATTCGTCGCTCTCTTTCGTGCTCGTTTGTTGCGCGGTTCTCATCTCTAGGATTGACATATGGCTTATTCGAAAGAAAGGGGTTACTTGCCCTTGACCGCCGCCTTGGCCGCATCCGCCGCCATGAAGCGCAGCATTTGCTCCTTCAATTGCGCATCCACCTCGTCCGCGATGGTCACAACATCGGGAAGCAGCATGCTGAATTCCAAATTCTTCACGTTTTTGTGCAGCGTTGAGAAAATGGTGACCTGCAGTAGACGGGACTCCTCCACCGCCATAGCAACCGTGTAGCCTTGTTCACGCCGCAAATCCCCGTGTTCGGCCGCAGCTTTCGAAACCGGAGCTTTCGTCCCTGCGTCCAGCCGCAAGCGCGCGATCACATCATGCAGTAGATGAGAAAGATGGCCCGTGCGTTCTTCAAAGTTCAGCGGGACACACTTCAGGTCCGGCGCCTGCTCGACTCGAGCCAGCCAATCCACAATCACAGATTGAAGTTCGCGCTCCAGAATGTCCGCCACGCTCTCCATCGAGGCAGTATCCCGGCCCGCTCTGGGGCCAGTCACAAACTCTACTGATTTGCTCATTCGATCCTCCTCGGATGACTACGCTGGTTCGGCGATCTTGTTGACCGGTATCGCTGACACTCCCGGGCAACCGCATGTCTTCGAAGGTGTCGTCGTCATTTCCACGCACCCATAGTTCATTAAAGCGGCCTCGAAAGCTGTGCTAAAGGAGTCGTTCCACGATCTATTAGAGTTCTCTGATGTGCCAAGAGTAACTAGCCAGGCCGACCAGCAAGTTGTAACCAGAGCGGCGGTCTTGGATTCTGTGCACCCCGACAGATTTACTATATAGAAGTCATTGTGCGAAGAGCCGGGCAGCGCGGTTCCAGAAGCCGCTGTGCCGGCCGTCCAAGGAACCTAGCGTCGGCGAATCGCACGCCTGGCGTTGGTCATCGAAAATGGGCTGGTGGGAAGCGAAAGATGAAAATCTGGCCGAACCGTCGGAAACCATCATCCGCGAGCACTCGCTCATGTGGTCGGTACGGTTCTCGCCGTTCTGGCCGCGCCCGCCGCGTCAAGCCATCTAAGAATGTAACCGGAGCTATCCATGTCGCGCCATTTGAGATGTAACCGGAGAAGGCTTGTTGTGGCTGTGGGAAAGTGGGAATCTCGCGGTTTGTGCGAGATTCCCAAGCTGAGTGGAAAAGCCTGCCTTTGGGCTTTTCCACTCAGCGTCTTTTCCACAGCCTTTTCG
>Ga0210406_10007469_pt1 | contig 11090 bp, 10 predicted proteins | sample IncBWC30MmetaG_FD_155454 | JGI IMG/M metagenome (GOLD analysis project Ga0210406, IMG submission 155454) | Forest soil microbial communities from Barre Woods Harvard Forest LTER site, Petersham, Massachusetts, United States - Inc-BW-C-30-M | ecosystem: Environmental > Terrestrial > Soil >... | reverse complement strand
CGACTTCTGCCGCGGTCCACACATTCCTTCGACGAAACGCATCACCGCTTTTAAATTGATGAGCGTGGCCGGCGCTTACTGGAAGGGGCAAGAGGGCAATCCGCAGCTGCAGCGCATTTATGGCGCGTGCTTCTTCACGCAAAAAGAGCTCGACGAATATCTGCACCGCCTGGAAGAAGCCAAGCGCCGCGATCACCGCAAGCTCGGCGTCGAGCTAGATCTATTCAGCATTCAGGAAGAAGCCGGCCCCGGCCTCATTTTCTGGCACGCGAAGGGCGGCCTCATCCGTAAAATCGTCGAGGACTGGCTGCGCGACGAACTCTTGAAGCGCGGCTACGACCTTGTCTACACCCCGCACATCATGCGGCTGGACCTCTGGAAAACCAGCGGGCACACGAATTTCTACAAAGAAAATATGTTCGGCCCGGTGGAGGTCGAAAAAGCCGACTACCAGCTCAAGCCCATGAACTGCCCGGGCCACATATTGATTTTCAAATCCAAGCTGAAAAGCTATCGCGAGCTGCCCGTGCGGCTGGCGGAGCTCGGCACCGTGTATCGCTACGAGCGCAGCGGCGTGCTGCATGGCTTGATGCGCGTGCGCGGCTTTACGCAGGACGACGCACACATTTTCTGCATGCCTTCGCAGATCGAAGCCGAGGTCGAAGCGTGCATGGACTTCGCTTTTGCGGTCATGAAGAATTTCGGTTTCGATAAATTCGAAGTCGAACTTTCGGATTGGGACCCTACCCATCCTGAAAACTACCCCGGCAAGCCCGAAGATTGGCACCACGCCTCATCCGCGCTCGCCGGTGTCATGAAGGGCATGAACATACCCTATAAAAGAATGGAAGGCGAAGGCGCGTTCTACGGCCCGAAGATCGATGTGAAACTCATCGACGCCATCGGCCGCCCCTGGCAGCTCACCACCGTGCAGTTTGATTTCAATTTACCCGCGCGCTTCGGCCTGGAATACGTGGGCGAGGACGGCGCCAAGCATCAGCCGTTGATGGTGCACCGCGCGCTGTTGGGCTCCGTCGAGCGCTTCTTCGGCATTCTGATCGAGCACTATGCCGGCGCGTTTCCGTTGTGGCTTGCGCCGGTGCAAGTCGAAATCTGTCCCGTCAGTGAAAAAGTGATCGACTACGCGAAACATGTCTCCGAAAACCTGAAGCGCCACGGCATGCGCGTGCATCTCGACGACCGCAACGAAAAACTTCCGGCGAAAATCCGCGACGCGCAGATGCAGAAAATTCCTTACATGCTCGTAGTGGGCGCCAAAGAAGCCGAAGCCGGCACCGTCTCCGTCCGCCATCGCAGCAAAGGCGACCTCGGCCCCAAGCCGCTCGCCGAAGTCGTCGCGGCGCTGCAAGAAGAAGTCACGAGCCGCGCGACCAGTTAAATTCCGAAATATTGTCTGGAACTGGAAGCGCTCACGCCGTGCCAACACCTCAAATCATTCTGAGCGAGGAAATCTTCGCTCTGGGCGTCCGTGAATTGGCGCGCATTGACAGTGACCTGGCGGAGGTAGTCACGAAATACGGCCCGCCGCCGCTCTGGGTGCGCGAACCCGGCTTCCCCACGCTCGTCTACATTATTCTCGAGCAGCAAGTGTCGCTGGCATCGGCGCGCGCGTTGTTCGGCAAATTGCAGAAAGCTGTGAAGCCCCTGACGCCTGGCCGCTTTCTGAAATTGACGGAAGCCGAAATGCGCGTCCTGGGCTTTAGCCGCCAAAAGACTCTGTACACGCGGCTGCTCGCCGAAGCCATCCAAAAACGCCAGTTCGCCCTTCACACGTTGCACGAACTCCCTGACGATCACGTGCGCGAAAAACTTATCGCGCTTAAAGGAGTCGGCAATTGGACCGCGGACATTTATCTCATGTCCGCCCTGCGCCGTCCCGACATCTGGCCCGTCGGCGATCTAGCGCTCGCCATCGCCGTTCAAGAAGTAAAACGCCTACGCAAGCGCCCGTCTCCCGAAAAGCTCGAAAAAATGAGCGCACCGTGGAAGCCCTGGCGCGCCGTAGCCGCGCGCATGTTCTGGCACCACTACCTCAGCAAGCGCGGCCAAAATGCAGCGCAAATCAGCCTATGATCCAGAACTCTTGGGGTTGGCGAATTCCAGGCCTTTCGATACCGCTTTGCCACTTGCCGGAAGTCGGCAGACGCATGCTATACTTTGAAGCCCGTCCCAGTGTGCTTTTGGGCTGTTGGGACTTGGGTGGATGGACTCGGGAGCGAGGCCTCGCTTTCCCGAAATCACTGGTGCTTGTCGGCCGCTTCGCGGTCGCACATAGAATTAGCCGCTCAGCGGCTGCGCGAAAAGTCGTGGGTTAGGGGGAAATATCGCAGAACGGAATTTCCGGCAGCAAAGTGACCGCGTCCGCGTCAACGAGCGGATTCGGGCACGCGAGATCCGGGTCATTGATGAAGAAGGCGGCCAGCTCGGCGTCATGCAGCCATTCGAAGCGGTGAAGCTGGCGCGCGAAAAGGGCCTCGACCTGGTGGAAATCTCGCCGACGGCGGACCCGCCAGTTTGCAAAATCACCGACTACGGCAAGTATCTTTACCAAGCCAATAAAAAAGCGCACGAGCAGCGCAAGAGCAGCCGTGGCTCGCAGCTCAAGGAAGTAAAGTTCCGGCCAGCCACCGCGGAGCACGATTATCAGGTTCGCAAGAACCAGATTATCCGGTTTCTCGGCGAAGGCCACAAAGTCCGCGCGATGATTTTTCATCGCGGGCGCGAAATGGCGCACCAGGAAGTCGGCCGCGCGAAGATGAACCGCTTGCTCGTGGAGATCGGCGATTTTTGCCAGATCGAAACCATGCCGCGCATGGAAGGCAACGTCCTGGTAGCGCTGCTGGCGCCGAAAAAAGGCGTGACCCTGCCGAAGCCGGCGGGACAGCAAACGGTCAACGCGTAGTATTCGCAGGAATCAGCGCAAGATTTCGCGCGATGTAAAAAAACGCATTGGGTTGGGGCTTGTTTACCCTGAGCAGAATCAAAAAAGGGAGCTCGCCCGCTGAGGAGAAGCTTTAGGCTATGCCAAGAAACAGATCGAAACCGAAAATGAAGTTGAAGACGCACCGTGGCGCGAAGAAGCGCTTTAAGATCACCGCCACCGGCAAAATCAAGCGTATGCACTCTGGCAAGCGCCACTTGCTGGGCACGAAAAAGCCCGGCCGCATGCGCAAGCTCAAAAAGCTGACTCTTGTGAGCAAGGCCGATATGCTCAAGACGCGGCAGATGCTGCCCTACGGCTTTTGATTTTCTTTGTAGTAGCGCAAGCTTGCTGCGCCCTTTCTGCGGCTGACGATTCCTCAGAGGGTTGCCCTCTAACCGTCAGCCCAAAATGAATTTCTTGAAGCGCGGCAATTCAGTTTGCGCTCTTCAATGAAGATGCGGAGCGCAAGCTCTGCAAATCGCGCCAGGCGGCGCTTCACGGGTGCCCGCCGGCCGGTTCGCCCTGGCCATGCCGGGGCATATGTAGAGGCCGGGCTTTAGCCCGGCCCATCGGAGACAAACCCGTTGCGTGACGCGTCTATTCGCGCGTGAGCGCGCCCTGTTTGTCTCCCAAAAATCGCTAGCAGCGGTCTGATGCGAGCAAGGTTTTGTAGGTGCGGGGTTCCCAACTCCGCAAAACAAAAATCTGGCCAACGTCTCCGCCGCAGCTGCGAAAAAATTCAAAGGAGAAAAACCCATGGCACGCGTAAAACGCGGTACAAAACGCCGGGCACGGCGCAAGAAGTACCTCAAAAGGACCAAAGGCTTTTTCCTCACAAAGAGCAAGCTGTACCAATCCGCACAGGAAGCCGCGAATCGCGCCGACCGCTACGCCAAGCGCGACCGCCGCGTCAAGAAACGCCAATACCGCCGCCTGTGGATCCAGCGCGTAGGCGCAGCCGCGCGCCTCAATGGCCTCACCTACGGCCAGTTGATCCACGGCCTGAAAACCGCCGGCGTGGTCCTGGACCGCAAAGTTCTCGCGGACATCGCCGTAAAGGACGCAGCAGCTTTCGCTTCGCTCGTAGCGACAGCCAAAGCCGCCGCCCCACCGCCAGCAAAAGCAAAAAAGGCGTAGGGGCGGGGCTTGCCCCGCCCGCGCGGCCACCGCGTCTCGGCTCTTGCTGATACGTATTACTTTTCTTCCGTAGGGGCACGATATATCGTGCCCCTACGGTGTAATGTATCTCGCTAAATATGCCGAACACAGACGACCCGACAAGAAAAACACTTCTCGATCTCGGCGCCGCGGATGCCGCGGCAATCGCGATGCTTTTCCACCAGCTCCGCGCTCGCTTCATTGCGGATTTGGCTCGGGCTTCGGAGCAGCGTAATTGGCAAAGCGTCCGTAGTGAATGGCTGGGCCCGGTAGGCACAATTCGTGCCCGAATAAATGAAAACTGGGTCGCGGCCGCGCCCGCCGGCCTCCAGGAGATCGTACGCCGGGACCTCGATAATCTCATTTCGCTTATCAACATCCGTCTCACAGCGAGCCAGCCGCTTGAGCAGTTGGTAGGCAATGATCCAGATAAGGTTGCGGGGCAGTTCCAAAACCTGCGGATCGCTTTTGACAGCGAAATCGTAGCGTGCGTCGATGAAACGGACCTGGGTGTTAGCAAGGTCGAATGGCTAGGACGCAAATCAGGCGTTCTGTCACAAATCACCGACAACTGGCTGAAGCCCGCCACTCCCGAACTGAAGCGCGCGGTCGGCGCGGGCCTCAACGAATTGCGCGCGCACGTCGAAGCCAAAATCGAGGAACGCCGCGTGGCCATTGAATCCGGCACGGAAGAATCGGCGTTAGCCCGTGAGCGTGTCGATCTCTCTCTTCCCGGCGTAGTTCGCCCGATCGGCTCCCATCATTTGATCCGCCAGGTCTTCCAGGATGTCGAAGACATCTTCGTCTCCATCGGCTTCTCCGTCGTCGAAGGACCGGAAATCGAAACGCCCTACTACAATTTCGAAGCGCTGAACATTCCGGAATTCCATCCCGTCCGCGATGATATGGACACCTTCTACATCGATCTGCCGAAAGGCGCGCCCACTCCGCTCTTGCTTCGAACGCACACTTCTCCCATGCAAATCCGCACCATGGAAAAGCAGAAGCCGCCCGTACGCGTCATTGTTCCCGGCAAGGTCTATCGCCGCGACAATCCCGACGCCACGCATTCTTTCGCTTTCCATCAAGTCGAAGGCCTGGCCGTCGATACCGACATCACCTTCTGCGATTTCACCGGCACCATCGAGTATTTCGTTAAGCAGTTCTTCGGCCCCGGCGTGAAAACGCGTTTTCGTCCCAGTTATTTTCCGTTCACCGAACCGTCCGTGGAGTTCGATGTCTCGTGTATTTTCTGCGGCGGCAGCGGCACGGCTGCTTCCGGCGGCACCTGCGGAAAATGCAAAGGCGCCGGCTGGATCGAACTCTTTGGCGCGGGCATGGTCGATCCCGCCGTCTACGGCTTCGTCAACTACGACGCCAAAAAAGTAAACGGCTTCGCTTTCGGAATGGGTATGGACCGCCTGGCCATGCTGAAATATGGCATCGACGATATTCAGGTCTTTTTCCAAAATGACGTGCGTTTCTTGCGGCAATTCCCATGATCACTTTGCCCGCAATCTCGCCTGCATCGGAGGTGCTTCCGTGACCGACGAACTTGCCGTCCTGAAAGACCGCATCGTCGACGCCATCCGGCGCGAAGGATTCACGCCCTTCTACGGCGCATTTCCGAGCGACAATCTTCCGCAGCTTTCCTGGAACCCGGAGCTGGAATCCGACCCCACCGCTTTCTTGCAGGTTGCGAAGTCGCTGGGACTTCGCGTCATCTATGTAGATTGGGTTGCGTTCACATCCGAACTGATTGACGAAAATGTTCTGAGCGTCGAGGAAGGCCGCGAGCTGAACGAATCCCAGGCCGATTGGGTCAACGACCGCAACGCCCGTCTCGAGGAATTTCGCGAGTACGCCGGACAGACCGCTTCCGTCCGCGCCGGGTTTCTCCACGATGGCCTTTTTCACTTTTTTGACCGCCACTACGATTGGTACGAGACGTTCAGCGCACTCCTCGATGAGGAGATGCCGGAACCTTGAGCCACTTCCGCGGTTCAAAGAGAGTTTTTATTTTGTTATGACATTTGCCGATTCCAAACAGCGCTTCTCGAATCGCGTGGCGGATTACGTCCGCTACCGTCCAGGCTATCCCGCGGCGCTTCTCGAACTCCTCCGTGCCGAATGCGCGCTGCGCCCCGAGCACGTCATCGCAGATTTCGGCTCCGGCACGGGACTGCTCAGCAAACTTTTCCTGGAAAACGGCAATCGCGTCTTCGGCGTTGAGCCCAACGCGGAAATGCGCCAGGCTGGCGAAGAGTATTTGCACGCCTTCGAAAATTTCACCAGCGTGAACGCCTCCGCGGAAGCATCCACGCTCGGCGATGCGTCCGTCGATTTCGTCACAGCCGGCCAGGCTTTCCACTGGTTTGAGCCCAACGCCGCGCGCCGCGAATTTGTGCGCATTCTCAAACCAAGTGGCTGGGTCGTCGTCGTTTGGAACGATCGCCGCATGGAAGAAACACAATTCGGCCGCGACTACGAAGATCTCCTGGTTCGCTTTGGCAGCGATTACACGCGCGTGAAGGATGCCTATCCGGACGCGGCTCACATTCGCAAGTTCTTTGGCGAAAGCGCTTTCGTCGAGCAGGATCTGCCGAACGAACAGCTTTTGGATTGGGACGGACTCTCCGGCCGTTTGCGCAGCAGCTCTTATGCGCCCCTGGAAGGACATCCGAATTTCGCGCCCATGATGGCGGAGCTGGAAAGAATTTTTCGCGCCGGGGCGGCGAATGGCGTAGTACGCATGCAGTATTTCACGCGAATCTATTTCGGACATCTGCAAGCAGGCAAAGGCTAAGGCATGAAGGTCGTTTACAACTGGCTGAAAGAATTTGTCGATGTCACGGCGCCGCCGCAGGAACTCGCCTCGCGCCTCGCGCTTTCCGGCACCAACATCGGCGGCATCGAAAACGGCCCGCACGGCGCAGTAATCGATGCGGAAGTTTCTTCCAATCGCCCGGATTGCCTCGGCCATCTGGGAATCGCGAGAGAAGTTTCGGCTGTGTACAAGATTCCGCTGAAACACATCGCGCCGAAGCTAAGTGAGTCTGCCGCCAAGGCAAGCGAAGCGATTCGCGTCGAAATTCAATCGCCCGAACTCTGCGGCCGGTACACCGCGCGCGTGATTCGCGGCTTGAAAATACAGCCCTCACCAAAATGGCTGAAAGATCGCCTGGAAGCCTCGGGCGTCGCCAGCATCAACAACGTCGTCGACGTGACCAACTACGTGATGCTCGAAATCGGCAACCCAATGCATGCGTTCGATTACGACAAAGTGCGCGATCACAAGATCGTCATGCGCAAAGCCAGGGCCGGCGAAAAAATGAGAACGCTGGACGGCGTCGAGCGCACTCTCGATCCGAACATGTGCATGGTGTGCGATGGCAACGGTTCGCGCGCCATCGGCAGCGGCGTCATGGGCGGCGCGGAAACGGAAATCTCGTTTTCCACAAAAAACGTTTTGCTCGAGTGTGCGTGGTTCGATCCCATTTCCATCCGCCGCGCGGCGCGCTCCTTGAAATTGCACACCGAAGCGTCCACGCGTTTCGGACGCGGCGCCGACCCGGAAATGGCCGAACTGGCTTCACGGCGCGCCGCGGAATTGATTTTGCAGCTTGCCGGCGGTGAATTGCTTTCCGGCGTGGTCGATGTGTATCCGGGAAAACGCGCGCCGAAAAAAATCCGTGTGACGCGCGCGGAAATTCTGCGCGTGATGGGCGGTGACGTTCCGGACAAGGAAATCGAGGCGATCCTTAGCGCGCTGGGCTTTGCGCCCGTGCGTGTCGACCAGAACCGCGGCGCGGCAGGCTCTCTTCTCGCGGCATGGGAATGCACGCAGCCATCATGGCGCGCCGAAGTCGAACGCGAAATCGATCTGATCGAAGAAATCGCGCGAATCTTCGGGCTCGACAAATTTCCTCCACGATTGCCCGCTGCGCGGCAGGGCGCGGCGCGTTTGCCGAATTACGATGCGGAATCCCGCGTGCGTGAACGCCTGATTGGCCTCGGCTATCGCGAGATTCTGACCATCCCGCACGTCGCCGAAGAGCGCGACGCGTTGTTTCGTCCCGCGGATGCGCAGCCCGCGCGGCTCGCAAATCCTCTTTCGGAAGAAGCCAGTGTTCTGCGCTCGACGGGCCTGGTAACGATGGCCGCGGCGCTCGAGTGGAATTTGAATCACAGCCAGCGAAACGTCCGTCTCTTCGAAATCGGCCGCCACTACCGCTTGAACGGACACGCATCCGTCGAAACGCGCGTCCTCACCATCGGCGCAACCGGAGAGGCGCGCGAAAAAGGTTTGCACGATACTTCACGCGATTTTTCGTTTGCCGATTTGAAGGGCGACCTCGAAGCCATCGGCGCGCTTGCCGGCGGTCTGTCATGGGAAGACGGCGGGGCGGAATGGCTGCATCCCGCGAAACGCGGCCGCGTCCTTCTTGACGGCAAGGAACTCGGCGCTGCGGGGCAGTTGGCGCGGCGCGTGGCAGAAAAATTCAAGTTGCGTCAGGAAGTTTTTCTCGCCGAATTGCAGCTCGATCCGGTGCATGCCGCGATTCACGCGGCGAAAGAAGCTCGGCGGTATGAACCGCTGCCGAGACTCCCCGCCGTGGAGCGCGATTTTTCGCTGCTGCTCGCGGATGGCACGCATTTTTCGGATGTCACAAAAGCCATACGCGCGCTGAATATCAGCGAGATTTCTTCCATCGAAGCTACTGACCTTTTTCGCGGCAAGAATGTGCCCGCGGGAAAGTATTCGCTCCTGGTGCGCGTTACCTTCCAAAGCCGCGAAGCAACGCTGACCGAGGCGCAGATCAGCGGTTTTTCAGCGAAGATTATTGCAGCCCTCAAAGAGCACCTCGGCGCCGAACTTCGCGCGAGCTAGCTTCTCATTCCGACTCGCATGTTGAAGCCTCGATGGTAGGGACGCAGCATGCTGCGCCCCTACCAAAGCAATTCCTGCCCGCCATGCTGGATGCGCTATGTTTGTGCTATCTTCAGCCATAGGACGACCATGAGCGTGCCGGTAAAAGTCGAAATCTTCGGTCAGCTGTATGCGATTCGCGGCGAATTGGACGAGAAATACGTTCAGGAGCTGGCGGCATACGTGGACGAGAAGATGCGCGCGATCGCGGATGCCACGGCCACGGTCGATACGCAAAAAGTCGCCGTGCTGGCGGCGCTGGCCATTGCCGACGAATTACACAGCTTGCGGAAAGATCGCGGCGACCGCGAAGAATTGTTGCGCGAACAAGCCGAGCGTTGCCTGACGCTTGTTGAGCGCGCTTTAAAACAAACCGCGTAGTTCGTTACGCGTTACAACCCAAAACAAAAGCAGATTCCTCGCTTCGCTCGGAATGACAGATTTGGGAACTCACCGTGGCGGCTGTGCCCCGCTGTCCGCGACGGATGTTGGTCTTCGCCATGGAGATTCTATTGGCTCCATTTCGTGGGGCTGCGGTCCCAGCGATGAGGGCGGAGCTGCGCGTGGAGCTGCGCGGGCAACGCACCTTTGGTGCTGGCGGCGAGGTTGGATTCGACGTGATGGCGTTTGCGCATGCCGGGGATGATGGTGCTGACGTCTTTGTTGTTGAGGATAAAGCGCAAGGCCATTTCCGGCAGCGTCGAGCCAGCGGGAACCAAAGGTTTGAGAGCATCCGCGCGGGCCACGCTGGCCTTGAGGTTTTCCGGAACGAAATAGGTGTTGCGCCAGTCGCCTTTCGGCCACGTGGAATCGAGCGTGAGCGTGCCGGTCAGTGAGCCTTCGTCGAAAGGCACGCGCGCGATGACCGCGACATCTTTTTCGCGGCAGGCGGGGAAAAGTTCGTCCTCGGGATTTTGATCGAAGATGTTGTAGATGACCTGCACGGCATCGGCGATGCCGGCGCGCACGGCGCGTAGGCCGTTCCAGGGCTCCCAGCGATTGAGGCTGATGCCGACGGCGCGAACTTTGCCGTTGTCTCGAAGATTCTCGATGGCGCGGATGAACCGGCCGTCGTCGAGCCAGCCGTCCTCCCAGGTGTGAATCTGGATCAGGTCGAGCGTTTCGACGCCGAGATTGGCCAGGCTCTTTTCGACGTACTCGAAAATGTGCGCGGGAGGGTAAGAGTCGTCGAGCGAATACTCGGGACGGGCGGGCCAGCGGAGGTTCTTCGGCGGAACTTTTGTAGCCACGTAGAGTTTCTTGCCGGAATTCGCGCGCAGGACTTTGCCGAGGATTTGTTCGCTGCGGCCGTCGCCGTAGGCCCACGCCGTATCAAAGAAATTGCATCCGAGCTCGACCGCGCGCTGCAGCGCGTCGAGCGATTCCGCGTCGTCCGAGCCGGTCCAGCCCGCCAGCCCCCACATCCCATAGCCAATTTCGCTGACATTCCATCCGGTGCGGCCAAAACGGCGATAGTTCATCCTGTGCTCTCCTGAAGTTGAGTGCACATTATACGTTGGAGCGGCGAGTGGCACGAAACCACCGGGCGGATGAACGGCAAACGAGGCCGAGACTTCAAGAGCAAGCTACATCACCCGCAGTGTTTTTTGAAATGAATACACTTGCGACGAGCTGCGTACGCTGCTTCTCACGCTTCTCGTTTGCAAGAGCCGTCAATCCTGGCGAAGCGCGATCAGCGGATCAACGCGGGTGGCGCGGCGAGCGGGGACCAGGCAGGCGAGAAGGGTTACGGCCGCGAGCAACGCCGAGATACCCAGATAGGTCGCTGGATCACTCGTTTTGACTTCGAAAAGCATGGACTGCAGGAAGCGGGTGACGACCGCCGAACCAAGAATTCCGCCGGCGATTCCCAAAGCGACGACAACGGCGCCTTCGCTGGCGGCGATTTTTAGAATATCGATGCGCTGCGCGCCCATGGCCATGCGGATACCGATTTCATTGGTGCGCTGGCTGAACGTGTAGGCCATCACGCCATAAATTCCGATGGATGCCAGCAAAAGGGCGACGGCGGCGAAAATTCCCAGCAACTCAAGCGCG
>Ga0210406_10007468_pt1 | contig 11090 bp, 6 predicted proteins | sample IncBWC30MmetaG_FD_155454 | JGI IMG/M metagenome (GOLD analysis project Ga0210406, IMG submission 155454) | Forest soil microbial communities from Barre Woods Harvard Forest LTER site, Petersham, Massachusetts, United States - Inc-BW-C-30-M | ecosystem: Environmental > Terrestrial > Soil >... | reverse complement strand
GCCAACTTCGGGGGCAACAACGTCAGCATTCTCCTCGGTAACGGCGATGGCACATTCCAACCAGCCGTGAACTATGCCGCAGCCGGCGCTCCTCGGTCGGTTACGCTAGGGGATTTCAACAACGACGGCAAACTCGACCTGGCCGTAGCCAACTCCGGCAGCAACAACGTCAGCGTGCTGTTGGGCAATGGCAACGGAACCTTCCAGACGGCGGTGAACACCCCTGTCGACTCGACGCCTTACTCTGTAGTCGCGGCCAAGTTCAACGGGGATGCCTACCTCGACCTCGCCGTGGCCAATTGGGGAAGCAATAACGTCGGCATCCTGCTCGGCAAAGGTAATGGCACTTTCAAGCCCGCAGTCAACTATCCGGCAGGCACGAATCCGTCCGCTCTGGCGGTAGGCTACTTTAACGGAGCCGCCCCGAAAGTGGCGGACCTCGCCGTTACCAACGCGGGAAGCAACAACGTCAGCATTCTGATGGGCGCGGGCAACGGCACATTCGCAGCCGCAGTGAACTACGCCGTCGGCACCCAACCCAGCGCGATCGCAGTCCGTGATTTCAACGCCCAACTCAATAACGGAAGCGGCAAGCCCGATCTCGTCGTAGCCAACCAGGGCAGCAATAACGTCAGCGTGCTTCTGGGATTAGGCAAGGGTCTTTTCCAGGCGGCGATCAATTCCAACGCAGGCAGCAGCCCGGTTGCGCTCGCGGTAGGAAACTTCAGTGTGGTCGGCGCCGTCGATCCCGGAACCCTGCTCAAGCCCGGCGTCGCCTACCAAACCGTCTACAACTGGATGGTCGGCGCAACCATGGCAAAGTCGGCATGCACGGCGGTGAAAACTATTTGGACCTGCAAGCTGACCCGAACCGGAGGCTACCAGGCCTTGGCCGTGTGGGACTCGTCGCAAAAATGCAGCCTCGGAGTCTGCACCACCAGCACCTACAATGTGGGTCCACCGTACATTCAGTACCAGAACGTCTACGGTCAAACCACTCCAATCACCGGTTCGACAGTGCAGATCGGCTACCAGCCAATCCTCCTGCAGAACCAAAACCCGTAGCGCCGCACCAGGCCACAGATCAAAAGAGAACCCCGTCCAAGCAAGATTGGACGGGGTTTTTGGCGGGTGGCCAACCCATAACAACACAATTCTAAATCAGTAATAAAAGAAGGGTGCCCCATTCTTCCGCGTCCTCTGCGGACGAGTGGGAGGCGAGAAGCACAACGGCACAAGCCCGCGATTCCGAAGACGCCTACGTTCCCGTCCCAGCCAGCGAAACCATCTGCGGACTCGCTCCCCCGTCATCGGTGATGCTTAAAATCGCGGCCCGTTCGCCTTTTGCTGTGGGTTTGAAGATAACCGTAATCTTGCAACTTCCCTTAGACGGTACACTACTGCCGCAATTATTGCTTTGCGAGAAGTCCCCGGCGTCCGCGCCTGTAATCGCAATTTGGCTAATCGAAAGCGAAGTCGTCCCCACGTTGGTCAGCTTGATGGGAGCCGGAGGGCTCTTGCTTCCCACCTTCTGATCCCCGAAGTTTATGCCCACAGTCGAAAGCTCGACCACGGTTCCAGTCCCAGCCAGGCTGACGGTCTGCGGACTTCCCTGGGCGGCGTCCGTAACTGAAAGCGTTCCGCTCGCTGGTCCCTTGGCCGTCGGCGTAAACCTCACCTGAATCTGACAACTGTTGGTCGGATAAAGGGACGACGGGCAATTGTTGGTCTGACTGAACGGACCGCTCGTGGAAATGTTCGATATCGTCACCGCGTCTGACCCCGTATTCGTCAAGGTCGCGGTTTGTTCGGAACTCGTGGTGCCGACCACTTGCACCGGGAATGTCATGCTGGATGGAGTCAGGGTAACTGTCAGGTTCGCGCCGGTTCCGCTAAGTGCTACCGTCTCTGGACTGCCCACCCCTTGATACTCCACAAAAAGCGATGCGGATCGCGCTCCTGTGGCCGTCGGCGTGAATACGACTTGAATCTTACAACTGCCGCCTGGCCGCACGCTTTTGCCGCAATTGTTGGTCTGGGCAAAATCTATGGAATTGGTTCCGTTGATGCCGATTTGCTTTATTTGGAGTTTGGACGAACCGTCGTTGGTCAGCTTGGCGATGAGTGGCGCGCTGTGGGAGCCCACGTTTTCGATCCCAAAGGCGAGGCTGCTCGGCGCAAGCATGACTGACGTCTGCAGGAAGAGGTTGCCCCCGACCAGGTCCAATCTTCCATCACCATTGAAGTCGCCCATGTTCAGGCTGTTGGGGCTGTTCCCCGCGAGAAATGCAATAGGGCTCTGGAAGGTACCGTCGCCGTTGCCTTGGAAGAAGTCGATATTATCGGACGAGCCATTGGGCTGAATGAGGGCCGCATCTAGTTTGCCGTCCCCATTGAAGTCTCCGATTGCGACGTCGGCCCCCGAAGAGTAGTTCCCAAGGTTAAAGCCACCGTCGCTTGTGAACGTGCCATCTCCCTTCCCGAGCATCACCTCAAATCCGCTGGTCACGACATCTAGATTCCCGTCGCCATTTACGTCCGCTGCCGTCGCTGAATACCCGTAATATGCTGTTTTATATGGCATGCCCTGCTGGAACGTGCCGTCACCTTTGCCGAGAAGTATAAATAAGCTACGGTTATAGAAATCCGAATCTGCCAGATCAAGATCTCCATCGCCGTTAAAGTCAGCAATCGCTGGATCGTCTAATTGGTAACCCTGGGTAGAAATCTGTATTGGTGATCCGAATGTGCCGTCGCCATTTCCCAGGTAGACAGCGCCATAACTACCCCCTGTAGCGAGTAGATCGAGTTTGCCGTCGCGGTTGAAATCAGCGGCCTTTACCGTGCAGCAATAAGAGTCAAAGACTTGTTGCTGCACCATTTTTCCGTTGCCTCTGCCGAGAAAGATGGTAGTGTTGCCCAGGCCATCGAGCACCGCCAGGTCGAGTTTTCCGTCGCCGTTGAAATCAGCGGCCAGCATCACGGCGTCGGCAACTACGGTTTTTGTCTTCACTGGGGGACGGAAAGTTCCATCGCCGTTGCCCAGGTAAATGTCAATTTCTCCAGAGCCATCGCTGTTCGTTAGACCGACCGCAATATCCAGCTTGCCGTCGTTGTTGAAATCTCCGACGGCGTTTACCGGAGCCGCAGGAAAATCAGCAATAGGACTAAGAATCACAAACGATGAGGGCTTCCGTATGGGGAGAAACACCACGTTCGAAGTTCCCCCGCCCGGGGGTGGGTTCGTTACCGTGATGGACGCCGTTCCGGTTTTAGCCACATCCTCCGCATCGATCGTCGCCCGCAGCTGATGGTTGGAAACAACTTCGGTGAGCCGTGTCGATCCGTTCCAGTTAAGCACTGCATCGGTTGCGAACCCTGTGCCATTCACGGTCAGGGCAAATGCCTTATGGCCTGGTTTGATCGTCGCCGGAATCAAGGGCTGATAGACGAGAGGCACAGGGTTGGTCTGCGCGACTGCCATGGCGCTGAGAAAGATCACAATCAGCCACAAAACACGCCGCGGTCTCACGGGATTCTCATGGATGAGTTGCATATGACTTTCGCCATGGAGCCAAGCCCTCAGCCCCCTGAGCTAACCGCCCTAAGCTCGCGGGTTCCGGGGCGGAACCGGCTTGGTTGATGTCGGGGACGTGATCAGCTTCGCCCTTCGTCTTGCCGGTGACAATAGGTTTATTCGCGACTGTTTCATACGCGTAGCCAGTTAACATAGCGTAGGCTTTGCGCCTCGTGACAGTCACATTGAAACGTGCCCAGCCAAAGTGTGTCTGCCCATGAATGGAAAACTTCAGACCAAGATACCCACGCGTGATATTTATCCATGGCCCCTTGGTGGTGTAGCCGCATCCAGAGCCGGTACAGAACCTTTTCTGGGTGACCATGATGTGATGGCCCGGCAGAAACTCGCCGCTGGGCCCGACACTGACGCCGGCACCTAGCTCAGAAGCGTATTTTCCAGTTCCCCAGACGGCGTTCCCTTTACCATCCGGCAGCACCTTCAGGGCATTGTAGGTGCCATTCCCGTAAGTCTTGACATAATTGCTGATCCGGAAATCGGCGATGCCGTCGTGGTTGAGATCAAGATTCAAGATCATCTTCGGCGTGATCTCTGTGTTTGCCGGGGTGTACACAATCTTGGCCTCGGCGGGTTGCGCCAGCGCCAGCATCCCCACTCCGGCGGCGCTGGCGGCGGCTGCATAGGCGAACAAACTCTTGTCGAGTCGGGTGCCGAGACGAATAGTAGGCCGCTCTTTCCTTGAATGTGCCCTTGTCATTGTTGTTTGAGCCCGTCAACCGGCTACAGCGGAATCCACGTGAAACCTGAACACGGCACCGAGTGTACACCTATCTTTGACCGGAGCACACCGTGAAAAGATTTGCATCATGGACTTCATGAATCGAGCGCCTATGCTCAACAACACAGCCCTCAGACCTTAGTCGAACCCTCTTGATTTCGCACATTTTCCGATTGACTTGCCAGCCCTAACGCGGCTAACATAATGACTACACCATTAGCTGTTTGATAACAGCACAGCCGGTTCCAGTTCTTTGACAATTTGACGCCAGTCCAGCCCAGGTATCCCCCCTCCGTAAGTCCTTTAGAAGGGATATTTTACGAGGGTATCTCCAAAACAGTTCCTTTGTTTTCATGGATCTAGCAAGAAAACGCAAATTTCGGGGTATATACCTCTGGCACACTGGTAAACACAGCGAAGAATGTTGCTAACTAAGTTAACAGGAAAATTGGCCAACGACAAACCGCCAACGACCGCTTCTACTGCCCTTCCAGCAAAATCGGATTCGCCCCGATAGTCACGCTCGTAGCCGCCGAGTGCGTGGCTCCCGTCAGATCGACCCAATCCTTGTTGAACTGCGCAGGAACGGCGTAGGCGGTGGTCCCGCACACGATCGGCACAGCCATCGCAGAGCAGTTCTGCCCAAAACTGCTATCCCACACCAAGCTGTCATGAGCGCCGCTGGCGCTGGTGAAATCGCAGTTGTAAACCGTGCCGGTATTCTGACAGAACGGGACATTCGTAGGCACCGCATGAGCCAGCCAGTTGTAGGTAAGGATCCAGGCGTTGGCCTCAGGCTGCACTAACTGTCCGGCCTTGGGATCGAAGAGTTCGCCGATATCGACGAAATCGTATCCATACCAGAAACTCTCGGTGATGCCCGCCGACCAGTAGAGCGCAAAGTAGCGGGCAATCAATCCCGCGCGGGCGTTGGCATCATTCTGCCAGATATTGTTCGCCGAGCTCGTATTGCCCCAGCTGCCTTCTCCATTCCAGATCGGTTTTCCCCCAGCGAGCAAGCGCACTGCGGGAAGCTTGTTGGCGACGACGTCCTCGGGAGTCGTAGAGTCGACGTACAAGTGCACGTCGATGATGTCGACCGCATTGAAGCCCGCGTCCCCGGTCGTGCACGTCGCCTTCGGATTGTGATCGCAGTGCAGGAAATTCTCGATGGCGTCCGTACTCTCGCCCGCAACCGACGGTGCGACGATCACCGCATTCGGATCCGCCGCTGCCTGCAGTCCAACGGTGAGCAGAACTTGCGCGCAGGTTTCTCCGGTTATGGTCACTGCGCCCGTACCGGCGATAATGCAGCGCGTGTCTTCGGCCAGGCGCACCAGTTGGTTGTACGTGCCCTGGAAGGACCAGTTCGGCGGCGCATTCTCAAGGATGGACGAGCGGCTGAATTCGTTCCAGATTTCCCAGTATTTTATGTGCGCATGCGTCTGGGTGTAGGTCGAGTTGTTCACATGGCCAGCGATGGCGGCGACCCAGTTTCTCCAAGTCTGGTTGGCTCCGGTGCCGTCCGGGTTGAGGTCGACCGGCGGATAACATGCTCCCTGAGAAGCAGGGCCCAGCTTAAAATAATTGCAGTTGGGATCGGCGTCTTCCTGCGCAGTCACGGCCCAGGGTGGCGTTCTCGAAAGGGTGTAGAAGACATCATTCACGTTCTGCTGTTTTACGTCTGCGAGTTCCGTATCCAGGTTGCTCCAATTGAAGCAAGGATCCGTTGGGCCGCTGGAAGCCAGACAGGTCTTGGCGATTTCCGGCCAGTTTGCGTTGCCACTATCCCAGCCCCGGAACTGGCCGTACGGCACTTGCACCGGATAGCTGCTCAGCTTGTTCACCTGAATCCCCCAAAATGTACAAGGAATCCCGGTGCCGCCGGGGACGCAGTTGGTAAACGGGATCGCGGGTATCTGATTGCCACCCGAAGACATCCGATGCGCGGAGCCGCCTCCACATGCGGCCATGGCCAGCACAGCAAACGCCAACACAATTGCGCCCAGACTTCTCATTTATAAGGCTTCCTTTTAACAGTGATAACTCGACGAGCAGACATCAATCCCAGACCCGCAAGGCGCAACCGCCTGCGAGCCTATGAAGTGAGATGACGGTCCTCACTCCTTGGGGGTACACCCATGATACGCGTGACCGATGTGTGTTGTACGGTGCAGTTGTTGAAACCCTATGGCGGACGGAAAGTTGCGAGGTGCGGAGGGAATCAGAAGTGCAGCCTGGAGTCAACAAGGTGCTGGTTCGACGCAAGTTTAGGCGCTTGGGCGGCAAGCATGGCGCAGTTTGCCGGAACCCGTAGATTATTCGAAATCGTTAACGTGGAAAATCGGAATTGGTCAGCCCCTGCCGCACTCCGATAACGCCACATGGATTGCTCACGGCACGTACTTCCAGACCGTCCCGCAGCCGTACCCACTGCAGTTACCGCTGCCGCCTTCCTCAGTGGTGCCAAACAGCGTGCCGTTGATGGTCCGCAACACCTCGCCGATCGGATATTTGCCGTCCGAGCCGTTAAAGCTGTGCAGCAAAGTGAGCTTGCCCTCCGCGCTCAACTCGTACAAGGTTCCCTGGTGGCTAGCGCCACACCGGTAGGTGACTCCATACAGATTGCCATTCGAGCCCCGCGTTACGCCGTCCTGCGGCCTGCAGCCGCCCGCGCCCCATCCAAAATCGTGCAGGATGGTCTCCTTGCCTTTCTTCACCACCTTCCATATAGTCCCAGCGAAGTGGGAACCTCCGGCGTTGGTGGTCCCATAGATGTGTCCAGCCTCGTCCAGCACCACCGATCCGATTGGGTAGTAGCCGTCCCTGATGTCGCGATCACGTCTAAAACTGTGGAGCACCGTAAGCTTGCCGCCCTTACTCAGCTTGTACAGCTCCCCGTTGTCGAAAAGCCCTCCTGATTGAGTCACGCCATAGAGATTGCCAGATTTGTCCATCGTCAGGTAACCACCGGCCGGGTTCGCGCCGTCTGACCCGGTGAAGCCGTGGAGAACGGTAAACTTTCCCGCACTGTCGATCTTGAAAATCGTCCCCTTGTTGATGGAACCACAGTTGGGGGTGGTGCCGAACAGAGCACCGGACTCGTCCACGACCATGCCTTGGGAGGGGTTGCAACCGTCCGACTTTCCGGTAAAGTTGTACAACACCGTCTCGGCCCCCGCGGTGTCGATCTTGAAGACGGTGCCGCACCCGTAGGGCTCACAGCCAGAGCCCCCAAGCGAGGTCGTCCCATAGATGCCGCCGTTTCTGTCCCGGACGAGCGGTGCGATAGGATCTATGCCGTCCGACGGAGGCCCGGTAAAGGTATGGAGCACCGTTTCCATCCCGGCGGTGTTCACCTCGTAAACAACCCCGCAGCCCGACGGAGGCTGGCAGTTCAAATCGCCGCCCTGGGTGGCAGTACCATACAGGTTTCCGGCCTGGTCCTGAATTACGCCCGCGAAGGGGACGCCGCCGTCGGCACCACCGGTGAAGTTGTAGAGCGTGGTAAACGTCTGTGCCTGCCCCCATGCCCCGAGCAGCAGCAGAACCGTGAATAACACCATGCGTTTCAGCGGAATCTCCTTTTTCGTTCAAAAACCGCCCCGATGATACACCCGTCTTGTTCTTCGCTACCAGTGTGAAAGAATTTTCATACGGACCAGGCCTCAACATTTCGAGATCTTGCGCCGTCGCAGCTGGCCCACCCTAAACCTCCAATCGACGCTTCGGGGTGTCCCGCTCAAGTTTGGCTTGGTCGGGGTTCTGTTTGGCAGGGATTCGAGCGACGACTCGAAGCATGCGCGAACGCGGAGCTGAGAAATTTGGTCGGCGGCGGTTGCAGCTGAAGGTCAAAAAGCGCAACTGCCCGGATTGCTGAAAGTGTTTCCGTCCCGGCACGGGACCAGCTTAGTTGCGATGGCGAGCGCCCAAGCGAAGCTTGAGCGGGGCAGTCTGAAGAGTCTGTTTATAACGCTAGGTGCGACTGCGCGCGTTCACTCGTTCTGGTTCTGCAGGAAGATGGGCTGATAGCCGATTGGCACCGTCTGCATTCCACTCGTCGACGTGACATTCCCGAAGACGTCTACGTATTGGATATAGATCGAGTTGAACGTGTATGGGCTGGTGGTGCAGGGGCTGCAGGTTTGCGAGGTGTCCCACACAATCTGTCCCTGGAAATTGTTTGGTCCGGTGATGCCGCAGGTCCACACTCCAAGCTTCGGCGGCAACGGTCCGGTACAGGCGGTGCTGATCGTATTCCCCACCAGCCATTTGTAAATCTGCTGGTAGGCAATGCCTGCCTTGGCCAGAGTGCCTTTTCCGGTAAAGTTGCCGGAAGCGGTCCACAACCTGCCGGCATTGGAATCCCATTGGTACCAATAGAAGCGATTCGTATTCATGTAGGCATGAGCGAGAACGAAACGCGGGACAAAACCACTCTGTAAATTCGGGTCGGTAAAGGCGCAGCAGGTAGCGATGCCCCAACTGCCTTCGGTGTCCCACTGCGGCTTGGCGCTCTGGCCGTAGGTTTTCAGGGTTTGCTCGAATCCATTTTTTTGGTTGAGAAAAACAATCATCTGTTCGGGGTCGGGATGTTGTCCCGACTTGTCGATATAGCCGTGATAAGTGATGACGTCGGCGAAATTGCCCCCGCCCGCTTTGTAGTAGTTCTGAAACCACTGGGTGTCGGTGGGATAGCGGATGCCGCCAGACGGACTCAGAATGACCGCGGTCTTGTCTATCGATAACACCGTCGTGCGCAGATCCTGGGCGATGCGAAGCATTTGGTTGAGGGTTCCGCCCCAACGCATCGGGTTCGGAGCTTCATCCCAAGTTTCCCAATAATGGATCCGCCCATTCGAGCGTTTAACGATGGCAGTAACGAAGTCCTTAAAGTGCTGGTTGGTGCCAGTCCCATCGGCATTCAAATCGTTTGGAGGAGAACATTGGCCGGGGCCGCCGCCAGCCGCACACTTCTTGTTATTGGGATTCGACGAAGCCCATTGCGGTACCCGACCGAAACAATACACAACATCAAGGTTGTGCGTCTGAGCTTCATTGAGCCAGGCATCGAACACGGTCCAGTCATATTTGCCGGGAGCGTAGTTGATTAATGCCCAAGCTGTGCCGGAATCCCATAAGCGCGTGGTTGCAAACGAAGCCACCGGCCAGGGCTCACCCACCGGTATTCCCTTTCCCATCTGCATCCCGAAGAATGTTGGGGGAACCTGGGCAACCATGCCCACACTTATCAAAACAATAACCAGAGCGAAAAATGCGAGAAGCCTGCTCGTTAGTCTGCCCATAAACTCTTCAACTCCCACCGCATGGTCCGGTTACAGCTTACACTCGAACCAGGCTCGCCCCAACTTGGTGCATCTAGTCGCCGTCCACGTAAGCAACGCCCTGGGCGAAATTGCTCGCGACCGGGGCGCGAGGAGCGCCTACGGCCGCTGAGACGCCGCTGATCGAGCAAGAAGTCCCGTAGTTGTCGCCAGCCCTTCCACCCGGTGAGGTCAGCTTCGTGGTCTCGGTCATATTTTTCCAGCCGCTCGATGGCTTGGTGAATATGTACGCGGCTCCCTGATTCTGGTTGGATGTTACCGTGGCGTTGGGAGCGCCGATCACAACCGTGTTACCGTCGATTGAAACCGAGTAGCCGAATTGATCGCTGGTGGCGCCATCCGAAGCAGTCAATTTCCCTGTAGGTTTCGAGGTTGTGGTCCAGCCGCCGGTCGGCATCACATACACATAAGCGCCACCCTGCTGATAAGTCCTGGCTATTTCTGCACCCATTGCGCCGACTACAATCGTGGTGCCACTGATGCCCACCGAGATACCAAAATTAGCCGCGGGTTTGCCGTCCGACGTGGTCAGTTCCGCAGTCTCGGTCATAGTCACCCAACCGCCGGTTGGCTGCACATAGACGTAAGCCGAGCCCTGGGCGTAGGTCGCGTTGACTCCAAAGTATCGCGAACCCACGACGATGGTGCCGCCCGATATGGCAACGGACTGAGCGAATCCATCGTCGGAAGTGCCATCCGACGCCGTCAGCTTGGCAGTCTCGGTCTGGGAACCATTCCAACCGCCACTGGGCTGTACATACACGTAGGCAGCACCTTCGAAATCTGTGCAGCTCGGGCCGTTCGGGCATCCGGTTCCAATCGATGCATTGGAGGCGCCCACAACGACAGTGTTACCGCTGATAGCCGTGGAAAACCCCAATTCGTCTCCGCCGATGCCGTCAGATGCCGTCAACTTGGCATTCTCAGTCAAGGCGCCCTTCCAGCCACCCGAAGGCATCACGAATACATAGGCCGTCCCCTGATTGGAATTCGTGCCGACGCCGGCGTAAGGAGCTCCGATCACGATGGTGTTGCCACTGACAGAAACCGAGCTGCCGAACTGGTCGCTCGGCGATCCATTCGAAGCCGTCAGCTTGGCGCTCTCGGTGGTCTGCGTTTGCCAACCGCCGGAGGGCTTGACGAAGACGTAAGCCGCACCTTGCGAACTATTATTCCCGACCGCCGCCGAAAACGCACCTACCACAACTGTGTCACCGCTGATTGCAACGGATTGCCCCAGCTTGTCTCCCGCCACGCCATCAGAACTAACAAGTCTGGACAACTGAATCCAGGGGTCAACCACGACGGGATAGACGGCGCCGGCATCGTTTACTCTCAGGCGCAATTCCGTTCCTCGAACTTCCATCCAGCTGGGCAGGGTTTTTCCGGTTGCGTCGGATGCACTCAGTCCGCCGTAGCGCAACGTTTC
>Ga0210406_10007467_pt1 | contig 11090 bp, 7 predicted proteins | sample IncBWC30MmetaG_FD_155454 | JGI IMG/M metagenome (GOLD analysis project Ga0210406, IMG submission 155454) | Forest soil microbial communities from Barre Woods Harvard Forest LTER site, Petersham, Massachusetts, United States - Inc-BW-C-30-M | ecosystem: Environmental > Terrestrial > Soil >... | reverse complement strand
CCAGTCGCTGACCGCCGGCAACAATTTGCCGGCCGACTACGAAGCTCCCGGCGCCATCCCCACACCCAATCCCGTCTCCGTGCGCGCCACCAGCCTCGCCGACACTACCCGCAGCGCCTCCGCACAAATCACCGTAATCAATCACGATGTCGTAACCGTTCTGCCTTCCTCCGTGACGCTTGCCCCACTGGCCGTACAGCAGTTTTCCGCCACGGTCCTCGGCGCCGGCAATCAAGGCGTCGTCTGGCAAATTCAAGGCGCCGCATGCTCGCTGGCCGGCGCATGCGGTGCAATCGACGCCAACGGCATCTACACCGCTCCCGGCTCCGCCCCAACTCCGGACGCCCTCACCATCGTCGCCATCAGCAACGACGATCCGTCGCAATCCGGTCTCGCCGATCTCACCATCGCCACCGGCGCAAACATCCTCGCGCTGCATCCCGCCAGCGTCTACGCCGGCGCCGCCAATGGTTTCACCCTGCGCGTCGAAGGCGGCAATTTCGCCGCCTCCTCTCCCGGCCCCGGCTCCGTATTGTTGATCGCCGGCACCGCACGCACCACCACGTGCAATTCCGCCACGGAATGCACAGCGCCCGTCACCTCCGCCGACGTCTCCGCCCCCGGCAATCTCTCCGTCCAGGTTCGCAACCCGGACGCCACCAACTCGAACAGCCTTTCCCTCGTCGTTGCCGCGCCCAATACCTCCGACGAAGTCATCTCGCTCACCGCCGCCGCGCCTTCCGCCACCACAAAGGACATCGTCGTCGTCGACCCCACCACTGCCGGCGTCTCGCTCCCCAACGCGGATGTCGACCTCAACGTCGCCGCCCTCGGCGTCTTCTCCACCGCCAACAATTCCTGCTCGCTCGCCGGGAATCCCGTGCCTCTCACGCGCCCCACCACCGGACTCGCCGCCGCCGACATCTGCCTCTTCTCCGCCAGCGGCCTCGACGCCAGCATGACCTACACCGTCACCGGACCCGGCGACGTCACCGTAATCGCCCAGCAGCCCGCCGGCCTCGGCATCATTCACCTCACCCTGCAAATCTCCGCCGCCGCCATTCCCGGCGCGCGGTCGCTCTTCATTCAAAACACAAATCTCGACAAGACCGCCGCCACCGGCGCGCTGGAGGTGCAGTGATGAGCTTCGTTCAACGCAGAAGATTTCTCTGGATTTGCTTGCTGGTAGCCTTGCTGCTCCTGGGCCTGACCGTGGCCTTCGCCAACGGCACCACCTTCGCCCGCTTGCGCTTTGAAGAACTCGCGCGGCAATCCACTGCCGTGGCCCGGCTGCGCTGCCTCGGTTCCGAATTTCGCTGGGACCGCGGCGAACTGTGGACCGAAACCCGCTTCGAGGTCCTCGAGCGCAACAAAGGCCTTCTTTCCGGCCTCGTCACCGTGCGCGCCATCGGCGGCGTCTCCGGCCATCTCCATTCGCACGTCGACGGCGTCCCCGTCTTCCGCCAGGGTGAAGAGGTCTATCTATTTTTGTGGGAGCGCCCCGGCGAGCCCTATCGCGTCCTCGGCTGGGCGCAAGGCACCTTTCGCATCGCCCGCAATGCCGACACCGGAACCGAAACCGTCACGCAAGATTCCGCGCTGCTGCCCATCTTCGACCCGCGCACGCGCACCTTCCGCCACGGCGGCATCCGTAATCTGCCCGTAGGAATTTTTCAGCTAAAACTGCGCCGCGCCCTGGAAGAAACCGTGGAGAAGAATTGATATGACCGCAATCACGTTTGGAGTGCGGCGGTCTTGCCGCCGCTTTCACCGCTGATCCAAACCACAAAATTAAAATCGTGGCCGCTGCCGGGAGAACAACTCGATGCATAAGAAAAAGAACGTAGCATCAAGAAGAATTCTCTCTCTCGCACTTGTAGCCATCTACACCGCCTGGTCCGCTCAAGCCGCCGCGGGATACGCCTTCAACCAAATCGTCCCGGACGTTCGCCAACCCGTCGCCGTCTCAGGCGGCTCCGCCTGTCCCGTGCGCGCCCATCAACTAACCGCCGCATCCCGCATCGCCGTCCGCTGGAGCACCACCCTCGGCACCAGCCCCGTCTCCATCCTCACGCAAAATCAAACCGCCGCAGGGCGTCTCACCGAAATCGAACAAGTCATTTCCCAATCGCTCGCCGCCTGGACCGGCGTCCCCGGCACCACGCTGCTTCCCGCCACCATCGCGCCGCTGCAGCGCACCGCAACCCAAAACGCCTGCGGCTCCGACGGCCTCAACTCCATCTGCTTCGATCAAGCCGACGCCGCCTTCACGCCCGGCGTCCTCGCCTTCACGCGCGTCATTGCCTCCGACGCCCTCGGCGAGCAACTCGGCAGCAGCCCCGCCGCCACGCAACTCGGCCAAATCCTCGACGCCGACATTTACTTCGATCCCAGCGACGCGCAAGTCACCTTCGCCACGCCAGCCGCGCTGCCCGCCTCTCCCAAGGCCTACGACCTCGCATCCGTCCTCACCCACGAGCTCGGCCATTTTCTCGGCTTCAGCCATTCCGCCGTCTGGAGCGCCATGATGTACCCCTACGCCCCCGCGCCGGGCACCTTCACCGGCCCGCGTCCCACCTCAGTGCAACCTGACGCGCCGCTCGGCGACGACGATCGCACCGGCCTCCGCATTCTCTATCCCGATCCCGCCGACGCCGTAAACATCGGCGTTATCAGCGGCCGCATCCTGCCCGCCAATCCACTCTCCTTGCCGCTCTCACCGCCCAACGTAACCGGCATCTTCGGCGCCCACGTAGTCGCGGTCGACCAATCTACAGGCGCCGTCATCGCCGCCACCATCGCCGGATGGACCTGCGCCGCCCCCGGCCCAGCGCAATTCGACGGCACCTACGAGCTCGACCATCTCCCCGTGAGCCGCAGCTACACCGTCTACGCCGAGCCGCTCGACGGCGTAGTCTCCCCAGCCCAAATCACCCCAGCAATCGCCACGCTATGCCGCAATCCCACCACCGACCCCGGCTGGCCGCCACTACAAGCCTGCGTCGTGCCGGCCGACATCACAAGTTTCACCACCCGCTCCCGCTGAAGGCTCTTGCCTCCCGTGTAGCTCAGGTCCGCCTTTTGGACCTGAGGCTTTTCGCTTAATGCGTTGACCTCGCTTTCCTAGCTTCAAGCGCGCACACAAAAAGCGTGTCATCCTGAGGTCCCGGCGCTTTCCAGCCGGGCCGAAGGATCTCAACCACAGATAGTTAGCCGCGTGAAATGGGAAAGAATGGAGGGAGATGATCACAACCAGAGGAGTGGTAGCGCTAACGGGAATCGAACCCGTATTTTAGCCTTGAAAGGGCTACGTGCTAACCGTTGCACCATAGCGCCACTGCGTGACCTACATCTTACCATGCAGTCTTCGCCGAATTCCTGTCAAGCCATGCAAACCGCTGCGCAGGCTCCGATTCCGGCTAATCAGGGCTTGCTAGCCGGTCCCACCCCTGCTCCGTAGAGCGCATCTAAGATTTACAGTCTATGCGGAATCCTACTCGCCGAGAACTACTGAAACTCGGTTCAGCAACAGCCATCGCGGAGCTCGCGTCTTTGGGTTTGTACGGATGCGGCTCCGGTGGTTCTGTCATTTCTCCGCCAGTTCCTTCCGCTTGCTCCAAATTAACCGACATCGAACACGTAATAATCCTGATTCAGGAAAACCGCTCTTTCGATCATTACTTTGGAAGCTACCGGGGCGTCCATGGATTTTCCGATCAAAGCATGGCGTTCCAGCAGCCCGATCCCGCGAACACCACGAACTCCCCTATCGGGACACTCTTGCCATTCCACCTCGACACCTCCACAACGAATGCCGCTTGTACCCACGACATGAGCCACGACTGGGTGCCGCAGCATCAGAGCTGGAACAACGGCGCCATGGACGGCTTTGTGACCTCGCATATTCCAATAGATCCCAATGACGCGGTCTTATGCATGGGCTACTACACGCGCGCGGACATTCCCTACTACTACGCCCTCGCCGATGCTTTCACCATTTGCGACAACTTTTTTTGCTCGGTGATGGGCCCCACCGACCCGAACCGCCTCTATTCCATGGCGGCCTCCCTCGACCCCGGCGGCACCAACGGCGGACCGGTCTTGCAGACCATCATTACAAATCGCACTGCCTTTTACGGCCGTCTCACCTATACCACCATGCCCGAGCAGCTTCAGGCTCGAGGAATTTCCTGGAAGGTCTACTCATCGCCGGATGAGACCATTCTCGGCGGCATTCTCTCGGACAATGTACTTTCCTACTTCAAAAACTTTCAGGATCCGGCCTCCGTGCTGCATCAGAACGCCTTCGGACCACAATTCCCAGTCGACTTCCTGGCCGATCTGGTCTCTGGCAATTTGCCGCAAGTCTCCTGGCTGGTGGGATCGGTCGTAACCTCGGACCATCCCCCTTCGCCTTCCATTTTTGGCGAGAACACTCTTTCGCTCATCATCAATGCTTTGACGGCGAACCCCGCACTCTGGGCAAAAACGCTTTTGTTGGTCACCTACGACGAAAATGGCGGATTTTTTGATCACGTTCCGCCCGTGACGGCGCCTCCCGGCACGCCTGGCGAATTTGTGACCGCGCCCGCCGTACCGGATCCGACGGTTATCGGCAGTCCAGCGATCACCGGCCCCATTGGATTGGGCTTTCGCGTCCCCACGCTGATCGTTTCGCCGTTCAGTCGAGGTGGCTTCGTTTCCTCCGACCTCTTCGATCACACTTCCGTCTTGCGTTTCCTGGAGACTCGCTTCGGTGCGGAAGTGCCCAATCTGACCGCCTGGCGCCGCGCGGCGGTGGGGGATTTAACCCGCGCACTGAATTTCAAAAAACCAGACCTGTCGATTCCGAATCTGCCATCCACGCTTCCCGCCGTTGCGCAGGTGATCACGGAATGTGTCGCGAACCTCGCCGGAACCACTCCCTACCCCGTGCCAACCACCCAGACCCTTCCGGCTCAGGAATCCGGAACCGCAACGCGCCCCAGCGGCGTGTGCTAAAACCCGTTGCCGCCACGCTGCACCCGGCGAATTGAGATAGACTCCGTCCCGCGCGGATCACGCAAGAATTAGCGAGCTTCCTCGCAAAAACGGAGGACACGGTGAAATCCTTTCTTTTGATCACATTCCTCGCGCTATCCGTCTTCGCTCCGGATTCTCGTGCGCAATCGGTATCTTCTGCGCCGAAAACGGAGACAGTAGATGCTTCAAAAAGCGAAGCGGCCAGGCAACAACCTTCCTCGCAAGATCTTTCTTCCCGCGTGCCCGCTCCCCGCCCCGACGACGTAAATTCTCTCGACGCCATCCTCAAGGCCATCTACGACGTCATCTCTGGCCCTGCCGGCGAGCGCGACTGGAACCGCTTCCGCTCTCTCTTTGTCCCCGAAGCCCGTCTCACCTCCGCTACACGAAAAGACGGCGGCCCGGTTCGCCTTCTCGATGTCGAAGGCTACGCCCGCGGCGCCGGCGGCTACTTCAAAACGCACGCCTTCTACGAGAGCCCCATCGCCAACCGCATCCAAAAGTTTGGCAACATCGCCCAGGTCTTCAGCAGCTACGCCTCGCGCACCGCCCCCAACGAAAAGCCCTTCGCACGCGGTGTCAACAGCATCCAGCTCTTCTACGACGGCTCCCGCTGGTGGGTCCTCAGCATCCTCTGGGACGAAGAATCCCCCGCCAATCCGTTACCTCCGGATCTGGCTACGCAAGCCAAATGATTGAGTATGGAGTGCGGCGGTCTTGCCGCCGCTTTCACGGTTAACGCAACGACCCAAGCTTCAGAACGGTCCCTTCATTTCAGTTGGGACGCCGGACCAACTATTGCCAACGCAGAGCCACCGCCGGATCCACCCTCAGTGCCCTCCAGGCGGGGATCGCCGCCGAAGCCAGCGTGACGAGCACCGTGAACCCGGTCGCCGCGGCATACACTAGTGGATCGGCCGGCCCCACTCCCACCAGCATCGCCGCCACCACGCGCGCCAGCGCCGCAGCCGCCAGTGAGCCCACAACCAGGCCCGCCGCCGCGAACGCGATCCCTTGCCGGATCACCAGCCGCATGATGTCCCTCGGCTGCGCGCCCAGCGTTACGCGAATCCCGATCTCGCCGGTCCGCTGCGCCACCGCATAAGCCATCACGCTGTACAGACCGATCGCCGCCAGCAGCAACCCCAGCCCGCTCAGCACGCTCAAAAGGCTAGCCGCGATCTTAGCCCCGAAGAGCGACGCCGCAACGTATTCCGTCATTGGCTCGGCATCGAAGATGGTCAAGGCCGGATCGATCGCCCCCGCCTCTCGCCGCAACGCCGCAATCGCTTCATTCACCGATCCGGAGGTCCGCACATCGAACGTCAAGCCATACTCCGGCCGGAAAATCTGCCGGATGGGAATATAGAAGTACGGCTGCGCACTCTCCGTAACCCGGTGATACTTGCTGTCCTTCGCCACCCCCACGATCGTGAACCATTCGCCCCATCCGTGCACCCTGCGGCCAATCACGCTGCGATTGGCCAGGAAGCGCCGCACAAACTCCTGGTTGACGATCATCACCTTCAGCGTCGTGGCGTCATCGCGCAAATCGAAATCGCGCCCTTCCACCAGCGGTATCTTCATCGTCTCGAAGTAGCCAGGCGAGACCAGGTCCCGGTAGATCTTCATATTCTCGTTTGCGCCCGGGACGTAGCCCTCCACCTCCAGCGTTTCCCAGTTTCCACCGCTAAATCCCAAAGGCGCGGAATCGTCGTAACTGACCGCGGTCACTCCCGGCTGCCGCTCCAGCTCCTCGCGCAGCCGCCGGCAGAAACTGTCGGTCTGCCGCGCATCATAGCCGGCCGTGGAAAAATCGAAGCGCGCCAGCGCCACGCCTTCCGGCTTGAATCCGGGATCCATGGCCCGCGCGGTCTGGAAACTCTTCAGAAACAGTCCGGCGCCCACCAGGGCGATCACAGCAAGAGCCACTTCGGAGGTCACCAGCAGCCCGCGCAACCGGTGTGAACGCGCTCCTGAACTCCCAATGCGACCGCCCTCCTGCAGCATCTCGTTGACGTTGGCTCGCGACGCGTGCAGCGCCGGAGCCAGTCCCGCAAGAATCGCCACGCCAAATGCCAGCGCCGTCGTGAACGCCAGCACCTGCCCGTCGAGCGGCGGTTGCAGCATCACCGGCCTGGCCACCCCCGGAAGCAGCCAGCGCAGCGCCCCGCCCAGCAAGTTTGCCAGCATCAGGCCGCACACGGAGCCGGCCACCGCCATCAGCAATGTTTCCGTAAGTAGCTGCTGGATCAGCCGCATCGGCCGCGCGCCCATCGCCAGCCGCACGCTAAACTCTTTCAGCCGCCCCGTCGCGCGCGCCAGCAGCAGATTTGCCAGGTTGGCACAAACAATCAGTAGCACCACGCCGCTGGCCCCCATCAGAATTGCAATCGGCGTCAGCAGTATCGACTGCGTTCCGAAGTGCGCCTGCCAGATCGGCAGCACCGTGGCGCCAATTCCTTGATTCGAGTCTGCTTCGGACACCGCCATGCGGTTTGCCAGCGCCTGTACTTCGCCTCGCGCCTGCTCCATCGTCACACCGGGCGCAAGCCGGGCATACATTATGAAGTTCCGCGTGTTTCGGTCGCGCAACATCCAGGTCCCCGTATGTGTCAACTGCCCATACATGGTCAGCGGCATCCACATCTCGTAATCCAGTCCCGAGCGGGTGCCATGGAAACCTTCCGGGGTCACGCCGATAATCGTGAACGGCGTGCGGTTGATACGTAGGGTCGACCCGATAGCCGAGCCATCCGAATGGTACTGGTTCTTCCAATAGCTGTGGCTGATCACTACCACCGCATGGGCGTTCTGCGCGTCGTCGCGCTCCGCATCGGAGAAGAAGCGACCAGCTTCGGGCTGTATCCCCAGCATGTCGAAGAAGTTCCCCGACACCATTTCGCCCCAAACTTGTGTCGTGCGTGGGGCGTCACCGACAGAAAACACATTCCCCAGCCGCGCCGTAACCAGATTTACCAGCTTCAGATTGTCCCGGAAATCTCGGAAGTCCAGATAGGACGTCGTGAGCGGCTCCCCGTCCGGCGCCATGTTCTCGACCGCGACAATGCGCTCCGCTTGCGTGGCGCCGGGCAGCGGATTCAGCAGCATCGAGCGCATCCAGCTGAAAATAGTGGTGCTGGCCCCGATTCCAATCCCAATCGTCAGCACCGCCACCGCGGTAAAGCCAGGGTTTCGCGTCAGCGTCCGCAAGCCATAGCGTAGGTCGCGCAGGATGTTGTTCATAGTATGAGAGAAAGAACGCAAGCAGCTTACCATCGCAACTAATTGAAAAAACAGGAGCTAATCCCGATATCGCCGCTGGGGCCTGTCCGCTTGTGGGATAACCCGTCCCGTCACGGGACAATTCTAGTAGTTCCCGCTTTCCGAAGCGGGCTCCTTCCTCAACCCAACCCGCTCGATCTAAACTCGGGCCGGTGGCCTAAACCTGTAGCGCAGGGCGGAGTCTTCGTAGCCATGCGGCTTTTCCCCAGCCCCACCGCAATCTCCCCAACAAGAAACTTGTAGTGGCTAGGCCCCCGCCCAATCTTCCCAGCCCTTGTCCTCTATCCCCAACAAATCAAACCATTTAAATAATCTATTGACAAATAGTAATTCTTGAGCTATCATTCCTGGGTCATGTCGGCGCGGGTTTGTTGCCATGTTTCATCCCGTCGCACCGCTCCGCCCAATTCGCCCAGCCTTTTCGCTGCTGCCGTCGTAACCACCTTTAGAATCAACACTTGCAAAAGTGTATCAAAACAAAGGACTTTAACTACCTTTAGAATGAACACTTATGAAAAAGGGGGGGAGGGGGGGTACATCCTTCTCACGGCATACCATCCTGGCCATACCCCGGACCGCCCATGAGCCAGCTTCAATTCAATCTGATGCCGGAGCGCCACGCCTTCACCGTCACCGAATTGACCGCCAGGATCCGCGACCTCTTCGCCCGCAACTTCACCGACATCTGGGTCACCGGCGAAATCTCCAACTGCCACGAAGCGCAGTCCGGCCATATCTACTGCACGCTCAAAGACGAACGCGCCCAGGTCCGCTGCGTCTGTTTCAAGAATCAGCACCGCACCATGAAGTTCCGCCCCGAAGACGGTCTGCACGTCAGTGTGCGCGGCTCCATCAGCGTCTACGAATCGCGCGGCGAGTACCAAATTTATGTCGAGAATATTGAACCCGTTGGACTAGGTGCGCTGCAACTCGCCTTCGAGCAACTCAAGAAGCGCCTCGAAGCCGAGGGCCTCTTTGCCGCTGGCCGCAAGAAGCCGTTGCCGCTTCTCCCCAGCCGCATCGGCCTGATCACTTCGCCGACCGGAGCCGCCGTTCGCGACGTGGTGCGCATCCTGCGTCGCCGCTTCCGCAATGTACACCTCACCGTTTATCCCGTGCGTGTCCAGGGCGATGGCGCCTCCACGGAAATCGTCCGCGCGCTGCAATTCTTCAATCGCCGACAAATGGTGGACGTATTGATCCTCGCGCGTGGCGGCGGCTCGCTCGAAGATCTCTGGGCCTTCAACGAAGAAGAAGTTGCCCGCGCCATCGCCGCCTCGCAAATTCCCATAATCTCCGGAGTCGGCCACGAAACCGATTTCACCATCGCCGATTTTGTCGCCGACGTGCGCGCCTCCACGCCTTCCGCGGCCGCCGAGCTCGTCGTGCAAACGCGCCGCGAATTCGATAAGCACATCGCTGACCTGCGTAGCGCTCTTACTGAGCAGATGCGTTATCGCATTCTCGTCCTGAGCCGACGCGTCCACGAACTCGCAGGCCGCCGCGGTTTCCGCCGCCCGCTCGATCTCCTGCGCCAGCAGCGCCAGCGCGCCGACGAGCTGACCTCGCGGCTCGCTCTAGGGCTCCGCGCAAATATCCAGCAATCGCGCAAGCGTTTCACCACCGCGCACCTGCGCATCGTCTCCTTCGATTTCAGAATGAAAATCGCCACGCTGCGCCTGCGCCTCGAAAAACGCAGCGCCGACCTCGCGGCCCGCGCCGAACGCCTGCTCCGCGCCAAACGCGAGCGACTCGACCGCCTCCGCCTCCAACTAGAAGAGCGCAGCCCCCTCCGCGCCCTAGAACGCGGCTACGCCATAGCCACCGACGCCGGCGGCCACCTCCTCCGCGACTCGGCACAAGTAGCCGTAGGCGACGCCGTCAACATCCGCCTTCACCACGGCCGCCTCACCACCGCAGTCCAAAAGATTGAAAGCGGAGAATGACCGATGCCGACTAGCGAGACTAGATTTATTAAGCGATGTGCGCAGTGGAAACGGAAATCACAAATAAACCTCGTTCCCCGAGGAACGAGGGGTGTTTACGCCCTCCTGCACCACCGGCCTCGCATTGACAAATACGACGTGGTCTACATCGGCATGGCACCGCGCGGCGGTATGCGAAGTCGACTCAGCCAGCCATAGCGAGAGTGAAACAAAAATCTGGTCTCATTTCTCAATTTTTGAGGTGTGGGACAACATTAGCGAGGTCGAAATCGGAGAGCTCGAAGGACTTTTTCGAGAGATCTACCGAAAAGATAAAAGGGCGAACAGATTCAACAAACAGAAAAGGTACAAAAAGTTGCAAGACGTACGGCAGGACGATTTGACTCAATGGCAGACGACGGCGTAGCTGAGGTGTCTCACTTGCGATTGCGTCGGATCTCATCCAGAGCTTGGTCGAGCGGTATCGCCGCTTCGCCCGAAGCTTTCGCCTCATGGTACTCGCTCAGAGCCTCGGCGTCCTCCAACTCTTCCAGCAGCTTCTCGTACTCTTCTATTTCGATGATTACAGCGAGCCTCTCGCCTTTTTCATTGGTTATAAATCGCGTCGGCGCTTTCATAGCCTCACCTATACAAAAGTCTACTTTAGGAGAAAAGCAGAACCAACAACTTAAAACTAACGACCTAGAACACTTTCATTCTTCGTCGCCGGCGGAGGTTACTTTGAGGACGGCGAGGAAGGCTTCTTGCGGAATGTCGACTTGGCCGACACGCTTCATGCGCTTTTTGCCTTCTTTTTGTTTTTCGAGGAGTTTGCGTTTTCGGGTGATGTCGCCGCCG
>Ga0210406_10007465_pt1 | contig 11092 bp, 10 predicted proteins | sample IncBWC30MmetaG_FD_155454 | JGI IMG/M metagenome (GOLD analysis project Ga0210406, IMG submission 155454) | Forest soil microbial communities from Barre Woods Harvard Forest LTER site, Petersham, Massachusetts, United States - Inc-BW-C-30-M | ecosystem: Environmental > Terrestrial > Soil >... | reverse complement strand
GGCGTGCAACGGTTTATCGCGGGGTGGAGCAGCCCGGTAGCTCGTCAGGCTCATAACCTGAAGGTCATAGGTTCAAATCCTATCCCCGCAACCAGACAAACCTCTGTTTTAGAAGAGGTTTTTGAGAAGCCGCCTTTCGTAGGCGGCTTTTCTTTTTGCCCGTGTCGCCACCGTGCCACTACGGGATGAGCCTGCACATCAGAGACGGACCATGCCGAGCCCGCATCACGGCCGCATAGCCAAGGTGACGCTCTAAGGCCTTAGGGCCTTGTAAACATGGCGTTGCCGCTCGCCGTGTTGGCGGCCGGCACTTCCTCCTGCATCACATCCCAATGTTCCACTACCTTGCCGTTCTCGACACGGAAAATATCGACCGCAATCATCGGCTTCGGTCCCCAGCCGGTATAGCGCCCATGAACCATGACGAGATCGCCATCCGCGACGGCCATGCCGGGCTCATAGGTCAGGCCGGTCAGGGTCGGGATCATCTTCGCAATGGCTGATGGACCGTCCGGGATGATCGGGTTGTGCTGCTTGTAGTTCGCGCCAAAAAACTGCTCAACGACCGCCGGATCTCGGTCGATGAAGGCCCTCTTGAGGACTTCGAGCACGATCTGCTTGTTGGACGTCGTCATGGCTTCCTCCTCTATCTAATCTATCGATAGATAGATAATATTCCGTGGCAAAATGTCCGTCAAGCAATTATCTATCAGTAGGTAGATTCCTGGTGGATGCGATGAGGGATGCAATTTTGAAGGCCGCCGAGGCGCGGATACGGCGGAATGGTTTTCACGGGTTCAGTTTTCGTGACCTTGCCGAGGACGTCGGGATCAAGAGCGCGAGCGTGCACTATTATTTTCCAACGAAGGCTGATCTCGGCGTCAGCCTGATGAGGAATTATCAGGAGCAAATGTTGGCGGCCTTCGGCGACGCCGAGGATGATCGAGCATTGGCTGACAAGCTTAACGCCGTGCGCGACGCATACAGAAGGAAGCTGCCGAAGGCCGGAATTTGTCTTTGTGGAATATTGGCTGCCGAGCACGCCGGGCTACCCGAGCCCGTTGGGGAGGCACTCAAAGACTATTTTCTTGCCTGTCGAAATTGGTTGCTTGCGGCTTTCGCTGGGTCGGGGGTAGGCGAGCCGGAGAAGCGCGCCCTGATCTTTTCGAGCGCCGTACAAGGTGCATTGCTCATGTCCAATGCAATGGGTGATCCGACGCTGTTCAACCGTGTGACGAAGGAAGCCATAGGGGCTCAAGAGCAAGCTAGTGCTCGCAAGGAAAGCACCAAGGGTCAACGCGGCTGACCAGTTCGTGAAGATTACGCAGCACGTGCTTTTGTGCTGAGCGCCGTCGTGAGCTGGGCGTCGCGATGTCCGGCGTGATGCGCGCTGCGTAACCACATTCCGCATTCGTTCGATTCAAGGAAAACCATTGTGTGCTCCACAATAAATGCGGGACAGGCCTTGAAATACGATTGACATTATCGACTTTTTTCTCAACTTTTGGTTGCGCGTTGGACGCGCAGCACATTCAAATTTCTGCACTGCCGCAAGAGCGATATGACTTTCCGAGATTGTGGGCTGTCTCACGCCGGCCCGAAGCAACACAGCGTAAAGTTTTGGGACTGACGGTCACAACCGCCAGCCATTTCTTTTTCAGAGGATCGACCCATGGCCAAGAAGACAGCCGCAAAACGCGCGCCGAAGAAAGCCGCGCGCGCGCCGCGCATGCAGCCCCTGCGTTTTGCCCACCCGTTCTTCACCACGACGCCCGTTACCGCGCGAGCCGTCAGCCCGCGAACCGAGACGACGAGCCTGTCGCAATTCGCGGCGGAGAAGCTCGGCCCGATTCCTCCGCCGACGCGGAATGCAATGATGGATTTGAAGGACATCATCGGCCAGCCGGGCGTCGATGACATCCAGCACGAGGGCGCGATCAAGTTTCACGTCATCGGCGACACCGGGCGGCCCGGAGGAGACAGCACGCCGCAGGAGGACGTCGCATCAGCCATGACAAGCGACTACGACGCGGCGCTAAAGGGGAAAAATCCCGCGCTGCTGGTTCATCTCGGCGACGTCATCTATGGGCATGACAAGGCCAAGCTCTACCGGGACGAATTCTATCGTCCGTACATGAAATATCCGGGAAAGATCATTGCCATCCCGGGAAATCACGATGGTGAGACGTTCAAGGGCACCGATCCGGTTTCGCTGCAGGAATTTCGCAACAATTTCTGTGCGCCAAGGGCGGTGGTTCCAAGCATCGCCGATGATGTCCGCATCTTCCGCGAGACCATGACGCAGCCGGGCGTGTATTGGATGCTGTCGGCGCCGTTTGTGAACATCATCGGCCTTTACTCCAATATCGCCGAAGGTCCCGGCAACCTCCTGGGCGCCAAGGGCGACGACCGGCAGATCAAATGGCTTACCAAGACATTGGCCAGCCTGAAGCAGGAGAAGAAGGCACTGGTGATCGCGACCCACCATCCGCCCTACAGCTCCGGCGGACACAGCCCGAGCAAGGAGATGCTGGCGCAGATCGACAAGGCCTGCAACGACTCAGGCGTCGCGCCCCATACGATGCTCGCGGGTCACTCGCACAATTATCAACGCTATACGCGGACCACGCATCTGGCAGGCAAGCAGGTCCATATCCCCTATCTGGTCGCGGGATGCGGAGGACACGCCGAGTCGGCCGTGACGGACGCGCACGGCCAGGACATGGGCGAGACGGTCTTCGAAAAGTCGATGAAAGGCTACGGCTATCTGCTGATGACGGCGAATGGTGCGCAGCTCACGATCGATATGATCGAGACCACCAGCGGCGTGAAGCAGCATTTCGACCAGGTCGCGGTTGCCGTCTGATCGGGTGCATCCTATGCCGAGACTCGCAAGCTATTTCTGAAGTCGCAACCACTGTCATTTCCAGGATCGTGCGCGAGCACCGGACCTCAGATGCGCAATTGCGCATCGGGCAATCTCGCGATTTCGGATTCGATGCCGAGCCTGTCATCGGGCCGCGCGTCGCGCGGACCCGGTGGCATCGCAATGACGACGCAAACTGATTTGCCCGTCGTGCCAATGTGCCGCATCCCGTCGGGATTGCCGGAACACCCAAATCAGTGGCTTCCTTTCATCCGTCCTGCTTCCACAGAGAGGGGCGCTTCGCGATCGTCACGGACGTTGGGAGCGGGATGCGATGGACGCAAAGCATCGAAGCGCGATTTTCGCGCGGACGAGCGATGTCTTTGCGGACGGCGAAGTCGTGTGGTCTTGGCGTCCAGTGCTTTTTTCGGTTTGTGAAAACCGGGAATAACCTTGAAAAATTAATAGCTTAGGCCGGATAGCCCGGAGAACAAAAAGCTCCCTGAAAGCGGGCGGGACCTAATAGGCCCTGGTCATATTGATTTCACTGATTTACCGGCCGCGAGGGGTGGTGATCATGCAGATTCCTCCTTTTTCGGTTTGCGTGAACACAACTCCTTCAACTTCTGTTCTGCTGCGATACGCCGTTGGCGCTCTTTATCGACGGCCGAATAAGCATTTTGGGCCGCTCTCCACCACGGCCCGATCAGGCTCGCCAGTTGCGGCGAAAATTGCGAGAAGTAATTCAATCCGGTGACCGTTTCCCAGTGAGGCGAGATCGTGCAAGCGCCTTCTGTCCTGTTCACGCGGTCGATGGTGCTCTGCCCCTCGTTGTTTGGTTCTTCTCGTCGCTCGAAGTGTCGATAAACAGCAAGCCATCAACCGCGGGATGGTACGACGGCCGACCAGTCGCTGCCGGCTCAACCCCTTTGAAGCTCATTCGGCCAAATCGAGCGCATCGACGAACGCAATCCGATCACGCGAACCGGATTACTCTCGTAAATGAAATCATCCAGGCAATTCGGGCAACAGCGTCCATTGTCTACGATCCGCCTCCTCAACGAAGCGCCTCAGCAATTCCCATCTCCGTGGGAGTTGTCCGAGGTGTGCTTCACTATCCATTCATGTCGTCGACCCTGAGCAGGGTCATGTCTCGGTGCCTGCCGGTTGCTGCTGCACGGCGCCGCAATGATGTTATTGGGCGACGGGCAAACGCAGTCGTAAAGCGAGGTGAAGCCACGTAGGGTAACTAACAGCCTCGACAAATGATGAGCTTCTTGTCGATGAGTTCGTCTTCCCGCCTTATTTCAAGCTCCAGCGGCGACAGCTGCGTCGTGGCTGGAATGTCACGTATCCGCGGCTGCCGGTGTCCGACCGGGGTTCGATCTCGTAATGATGTGATCACCGTCTCGTCGGCGTTGTCGCGAAGGAAAGAGTTGAGCGTGACGTGACGATACTTGCCACCGGCGTCGGTAGGTGTCGGTTTGGTCTCGCTTATGTTATCTGCTGCATAGGCCATCGACACGGACTCCAAGGCTAGCAAGACAACGACGGCCGTTGCACTCGATATCGACATCTTGATCTCTCCTGATTCCGATCTGCGGTACGACGCTTTTCGCGTCGCCAATCAGGATGGCGGTCTCGTGCTACGGTTGAGTTTCACGCGCGTGATATCGCGCTACACTTGAAACCGAGGTGCGGTTAGCCAGACGCGGCCGCGGGAACTCTCACGGTCTTTTCGTTCCCCTCCTTCACGGGCCACGATCAGATCATCGCTGGCGGGCTATGCGCCGGAGCTGACCTGTAGGGATCGCCGGCGTCCGCAACCCTCATCCGGACGGCCGCTCGACTAAACAGGTCGAGGCTCCGGTATCTTCGTTACATCTTGGCTTCGGCACCGAGCGAAATGGTTACAGCGGTGAGGCATCATGGCTTTACCAAGGCCAAGGCGCCGGCGATGGGATCGCTCACAATGATCAAACGCTTTCGTGAAATATGAACCATTTCACAGTCATCCATCGCCGCTGATGAGATTGAAACAGCGCCGGATCGAATGCGATGGAAGATATGCACGAACACACGATAAAGATGGGCTACGTTCTGCTCGTTGATAACGATCCGGCGGTAAGGCGGAACGTGTGCGAGTACTTTTCCGACCACAATGTACCCACCAGTTCTGTGTCCGATTGGAACGAGTTAAAATGCTCGGGCGACGCACCTCCCAGCCTGATCGTTATGGACCAGACCAACCGAAGTGATGGGTTAGATAGGTTGCGGTCAATCCGGTCGAAATCAGATGTTCCCGTCATCATGACTGGCCGCAGCCCCGACGAAATTGATCGTGTCGTTGGCCTCGAACTCGGTGCGGATGATTATATCGGCAAGCCTTTTAGCCCCAGGGAATTGCTCGCACGTGTTCGTGCCATACTACGCCGAAGGCTGATGGCGAGCCCCGGCCAAACCTCAGATTCGGAACGAGGCGGCTATAAATTCGGTGGCTGGCGGCTCGAGCGTCGTAGCAGAAGACTTGTAACTCCCGATGAGGCACAGGTGCTGCTGAGCAAGGGCGAGTATGCGTTGTTGGTCGCGTTTCTCGAAGCGCCGCAGCGCTCTCTCTCGCGGGAACACCTGTTGCAGGCGACGCGAGTGCACGCAGATATATTCGATCGGAGCATCGACGTTCAGGTGTTGAGGCTGCGGCGCAAATTGGAAATAGGTCCGAGTGCGCCACGCGTGATCCAAACCGAGCGCGGCGTCGGCTATGTTTTCGCTCTGCCAGCGGAACGGTTTTGAACGATTGTGCTCATCACTTCCCAGTGCGTCGTCGGCGCTGCGCAATTCCTACGCATCGAGCACCCGGCGACTAATGTCAATTGCTTTCTCTGGAGGAGACAGAAACACCATTTTCGCGGGACTGGTCAAAGGGCTTCAAACATGACGAGAGTTCGGCCCGATCCGAATTTATCTCAGCAAGAACCGGATCGGCACGAGATGGGGCGAGATTAGCTAGTGAATGCGGTTGAGTCTTGGCTCCCGTACTTGTCCTCAAAGCGACCTTCCCCCATATTGTCTCCTTGGCGAACCACGCGGTTGATCCGAGGTGAAACTCCTTGCCCAATTTCGCCCCATTCGTTGGCTCGCTCAGAAGTCCATCGGCAAAGTCTCGTGACTAAACTGCGAAGAACGGCCCGGTATGCTGGCCCGCATCGCGAAATCCCTGTCCCACAAACGGCACCTAAATGGAGGCGATGATGCTTGAGAGCGGTGCTTTTGCCGGAACGCCACAATTGGACTACGAGACGTGGAGAGCTTTGGTCCGCTCGGAATATGGGGATGAGAACGTTAGCGAGCCCAACGTCTTTGCGGCTTGGAGGCGTCCCCTAAGCGTGTGCGGGTTCATAGCAGCTGCAACTAGAATCGAGTGCGGCGTAACGGGCCTTGGCAATGCTTACCAGATCGGGCGGACGCAAAGGGATGTCCGCCGCGCTGGCCTGGAGGATTACCGGGCCGTATTTCAGGCCGCTGGCCGGTCAATGATGAACCAGAACGATGAGGCCGTTGAACTCGCTGCAGGCGACGTTGCACTTGTCGATATGGGTCGCCCCTGGACCTTCTCTGGTAACAGGAGCGCGCGGTGGCTGTTTCTTCAGCTGCCGCGACGACGGCTGATCTCCCATCTTGGATTCGAACCGCAAGGTGGCTTACGCGGGCGGGGAGGAACGCTTGCAAGGCGGCTACTCTACGAAGTCGTCAAGGACGGTGTCGAGAACCAGGCTTCACTGTCCGCGCCGGCCGGTGCCTTTATGCAGCTGGCGGTCTATGACCTTCTCGGCGCACTCTTTGCGCCGTCCGATCCCATCCCCCGCCATACGGACAAACTGTTCGTACGCGTCTGCGGAATCATTAGGGACCGCTTTGCCGATCCAGAACTAGGCCCATGCGAGGTGGCGGCCGAAGCGGGGATCTCGCTGCGCTATCTCCAGAAGCTCTTCATGGCGCGCGGCTCGACCTGCACTCATTTCATCCATGCGCTTCGTTTGCAGCATGCCGCCGGCCTTCTGCATCGACGGGCGTTACTGGACACAGGCCAGCCCCTCGGGGAGATCGCCTACGCCTGCGGCTTCCACGACTATTCTCATTTCGCCCGGAAATTTCGCGATCGATTCGGTTGCTTACCGGCCGCTTATGCTGCCGGTCATGGCCGGAGCGCCGGTAGCCTGAAAAAACCTGACGAGCTCTCGTGAAGTAACTCCTAAATACGTTCGCAGGTTCGGCGCAGGCCGCCGGCGCAAACAGCACCGGCGGTAACTCTCCCTTGACCCGATGATCAATAGACGTGGCTCCTCCGGCAATGCGGCAGAGTTCGCGCTCGTACTGAAGAAAGTGCGCTGCTGTCCGTGACAGCCATCATCCTGAATTCCTAAGCTTGGGTGAATCGTGGCTGTTGACCACGTTGTCGGGACGATCGTGCGGAGCAGAGGCAGACATCTATGGGTGCAAAAGTAGTTGTTGCCGGCGCCGGTCCGGTCGGATTGCTGCTGGCTTGTGAGCTGCGCCTCGCCGGCGCCGACGTCGTAGTGCTCGACATGTTAACGAAGCGTACCGGCGAGTCCAGAGCCAGCGGCATCCATGCCCGCACCATCGAGATCCTGGACCAGAGAGGGATCGCCGAGCGATTCCTGGCCATAGGGCGCCCGCTACCGACGGGGCACTTTTCCGGATTGCGCCTGGACTTCAGCCGGTTCGAGACGCGCTATCCCTACGCTCTGGTGATCGTACAGGCCGCCGTCGAACGCCTCCTCGAGCAGCGTGCGGCCGAACTCGGGGTAGAGGTGCAGTGGTCGGTTGAGGTGACCGGCGTTCAGCAGAATGCGGACGGCGTTGCCGTCGACGTGCGGCGGCCGTCCGGGACCGGCCAAATCCATGCTGCCTACCTGGTCGGGTGTGACGGCGGCCGCAGCAGCGTGCGCAAAGCGGCGGGCATAGGCTTTCCGGGTACTCCGGGTACGGTGACCGCAATCGTGGGCGACGTCGAATTACATGAGCCTCCAGCCGAACAGGTATTTATGGAGCGAAGGGAACGCGGCACCTTTGCCGTGTTCGGCTTTGAGCCGGGCTGGTTTAGGGTGATGACTACGGAATACGACCGCCCGTCAGATCGTGACGCCGCCGTCGATTTTGACGAGCTTCGCCGAGCTATGGTCAAGATCGCGGGCGCTGACTTCGGTATGCACAGCCCCCGCTGGATTTCCCGATTCAGCGACGCGGCGCGGCAGGCGGAGCGTTACCGCGTGGGGCGAGTCCTCCTCGCCGGTGATGCCGCGCACATCCACTTCCCGTCCGGTGGCCAAGGACTGAACCTCGGACTGCAAGACGCTGTCAACCTCGGCTGGAAACTTGCGGCGGTTCTGGCCGGGCATGCACCGGAAACCTTGCTGGACACCTACCACACCGAGCGATACCCCATTGCGGAGCGGGTTATGCAAAGCACCCGGGCGCAGGTCGCGCTCGCGCGCCCCGGGGAACATACCGAAGCACTGCGCGACGTGTTTGCCGGTCTTATCAAGATCGATGACGTCAACCACTCACTCGGCAAAATGATAGCCGGGTTGGACTTTCGCTATCCTATCGGCGATGGGCATCCGATGGTGGGCAGACGAGTCCCCGATGTCGACCTAAAGACCTCCGGTGGGACGGCTCGCCTGTTCACGTTGCTGCATGCCGCCCGGCCGGTCCTTCTCGAACTGGGGGGCACCAACACCCTGGCCAGCATCGCTGCGGACTGGCCGGATCGCGTTGACCATATCAGCGCCGTTGCTCAGGACAATCATATGCCGCGCGCGCTCGTCATCCGGCCGGACGGGTACGTCGCCTGGGCCGCCTCTTCAGACAGCGACGTCGAGGCCTCAGCCCTGCGCAGTGCCCTCGCAGCTTGGTGCGGGCCCGCCAAGAAATCACAAGGTGAGCCGCAAACCTTACCTGCGAACGAAACGGCCGTACGCTGAATGATTACGAACGCGAGCACATTTTCTGAAACACCGCACGAGAGGAAACATGGGTAATACATCGCCAGGCCTGAAAGCGTTCAAACGAGCTGCATCCCTGGAGTTCTCCAAGTGGTACATGGGAAGTTTGGTGACAAACCTCGCCGAAAAGAAAGATACCAATGGAGCTTTCTGTTTAGTAGAGGGAATTTTGGTACCCGGAAATGAACCGCCACCGCACGTGCACTCCCGAGAGGACGAACTCTTCTACGTTCTCGAAGGAGAGTTCGACGTGTATGTCGGCGAGGAAGCTTTCAAGGTAGAAACGGGGGAATGCATCTTTCTTCCCAGATTCAAGCCGCACGCCTTTATTATCCGCTCGCGCCGACTTCGCTTGCTCACTCTATTCGCGCCCGGAGGGTTTGAAGAAGCCCTTCGCGGCAAGGGATCGCCTGCTCAATACCTCGACCTTCCCACTGGGGAACTCACCTATTCGACAACTGATTTGAACGAGACGGCGCAACGCTTCGCCGAGTACGGAATCCGTTTCCTGGCTCCGGATGAGATTGCGGACCAATTGGCCCTGTACCCTAGACTTCCTAAGCCGCTTCCACCGAACGCGGGCAAGCGAAGGTAAATGGCAGTTCCAGTCATCTGCCCGGAGAGCGTGATCGAAGGCCCAATGACTTGAAGCCCGCCGCGGTGAGCGCGCAGGGAAACGCGTTTTGAGGGGCGACAATCTTCGGATTGTCGATGCCTCAGTCATGTCGCGCGTAACGACGGGCAAGACAATGGCTGCCGTGTCTCGTGATGGCGAGTGCAGGATAGATATTGAGCGCTACTCGCAAAATATGAACGGCTCCGCTGCTGCTACGGACTCCACGCATCACCTGAATGAGATAATGCGTAGGCCAGACCGGAGGATTGCCATGCGATGGCATCCTACGAAGTAGGCGGTTTGCGAATTCTACGAAAACCGTACTTGTTTGATAATTCTGCAAACATTAGTGAGCAGCCATGGGTCCTACGGCCGGCCACATCATCGTAGTTGCCGATGACTTCACCCTCAGACAAATGCTTACCCGCTACTTGGAGGAACACGATCTCTCTGTGGTTGTCGCTTCGAACCGAAGCGAGCTAGATCGGCATATTCAGTCCGATCCGGCCTTGATCCTGCTGGACCTAAAGCTGGGCCTGGACGATGGTCTGGATGTTCTGAGAGATGTTCGGTCGAGTTCAGACGTGCCCATTATCATTACCGGTCATAGGTCCGATGAGGTTGACCGCATCGTGCCACTCGAGCTTGGAGCGGACGATTACATCCTGAAGCCCTTCAGCCCGAGGGAAATACTCGCTCGGATTCGCGCAGTGCTGAGGCGGCACGAGATGGGGAGGGCGGCCCGTGCCCGCGATTCTGAGCGGGGCGGGTATCGCTTCGACGGTTGGCAGCTTGAGCGCCGTGGCCGCAGATTGATCCATCCTAATGGCGCCTTGATTTCCCTGACTGAGAAAGAGTTCGTATTGTTGCTTGCCTTTCTGGAGGCGCCTCAGCGGCCGCTTTCCCGCGAGCATTTGTTGCAAGCCACGCGTACTCATGAAGAAATTTTTGATCGAAGTATTGACGTGCGGGTCCTGCGACTGCGGCGAAAGCTCGAGATTGATTCGAAGGCGCCGCGTGTCATCCAAACTGTGCGGAGCGTCGGATACATCTTTGCACTGTCAGTAGAACCGTTCTGAGAGCGATGATAAAGCAAGGAGGAGCCGATGAACGACGATCTCGGACTGGACCGCGGACGATTAGGACACCTGCGTCATTTCGCCGATCTCGCTCGGCAACTGTCTAATCAGTGGGAGTTGATCTGACATTTCGTCGGCGACCGTTTCGGGCACGGCTTTGTTCAGGTCCATGAAGCACTGACGCCAAAGCGCCCCTGACAACTGCCGGGGATGATCATCTCTTACAATCGATCGATGATAAAGATGATAGCTTCATTAGGCGGGTGTGCGTGGCTCCCGGGTGGCGGTTGCTAGCAGCCGGTCTTCGGCCAGTCACCGCAATGAACAGCACGTTCGCACGTTTGTCAGCTAGTTCTGCAGTACAGTATGCTGTACGGCTGTATTCCTGTCTGAGAAAGAGTTACGAGCGCGGTGCCCGCGCCTGCAAAGGTGGCAATACCTGGCGCCGGCTATGGCGGGTCGATACCTCATCGATCATTTGGGAGCCTTAGTGGCGAACGCGGTG
>Ga0210406_10007464_pt1 | contig 11092 bp, 8 predicted proteins | sample IncBWC30MmetaG_FD_155454 | JGI IMG/M metagenome (GOLD analysis project Ga0210406, IMG submission 155454) | Forest soil microbial communities from Barre Woods Harvard Forest LTER site, Petersham, Massachusetts, United States - Inc-BW-C-30-M | ecosystem: Environmental > Terrestrial > Soil >... | reverse complement strand
CCTCGATGGCCGCCTTCTACTACGACACCACCGATATTCATGATCCTCGGCACCGGGAAATATTCGCGCATCGCATCATCGCCAAACTGCCGACCATCGCCGCCGCGGCCTACAAGCACTCCCTCGGTCAGCCTTTCGTCTACCCGCGGAACGACCTGTCTTATTGCGCCAATATACTCAACATGTTTTTCGCGGTTCCCTGCGAGCCCTACTCGATCGATCTGCTGGCCGTGGAAGCGCTGGATCTGTTGTTCATCCTGCATGCCGACCATGAGCAAAACGCCAGCACCTCGACGGTGCGGCTCGCGGGAAGCACCGGCGTAAATCCGTACGCGGCCATTTCCGCCGGAGTTTCTGCGCTCTGGGGTCCCGCGCACGGCGGAGCCAACGAGGCCGTACTCGACATGCTGAACGACATCGGCTCGACGGCCAACATCGGCAAATTTCTGGCACGCGTCAAGGATAAATCGGACGGCGTGCGTCTGATGGGCTTCGGTCACCGCGTCTACAAGAATTTCGACCCACGCGCCAAGATCATCCGAAGCATGTGTTACCGCGTGCTCGAAAGGATGGGCAAGGGCAATGACCCGCTGTTCGAGCTTGCGCTGAAGCTCGAGGAAATCGCTCTCAGAGACGACTACTTTGTGTCGCGCAAGTTGTACCCGAACGTCGATTTCTATTCGGGCATCATCTACAGCGCCCTCGGAATTCCGCGTTCCATGTTCACGGTCATGTTCGCGATCGCGCGCACCGCCGGTTGGGTTGCCCATTGGCAGGAAATGGTCTCCGATCCGCACATGAGAATCGGCCGTCCGCGCCAGCTCTATACCGGACCCACGAAGAGAGACTACCGGCCGTTCGAAGAACGCATGGGGTGAAACGACGAAAGCCGGGTCCCGTCCGCCCCAACTGACCCGCAACGCCGACGGCGCACACATCGTGGCTATAATCTAGGCTATTCTTTAGTTGCGGCCGCGTAGCCGTGTTTCTTGTCGCCTACTAACCATGCGCATCCTGATTGTCGAGGACGATGATAAGACATCGCGAGCGCTACATGCAGGCCTGCAGAGTGAAGGGTTTTCGGTGTCGCTCGCGCATACGGGAGAAGAAGGTTTTTTTCTTCTGAGCAGCGAGAGCTTTGATCTGATCGTGCTCGATTGGATGCTTCCCGGGCGCGATGGGATCGAAATATTGAAAGCGGCCAGGGCGCAGGGTACCCAAGTTCCCGTCCTGCTACTGACGGCGCGCGATACGGTTGCCGACCGCGTGCTGGGCCTCGAAGCCGGTGCGGATGACTACCTCGTCAAGCCGTTTGCCTTTGCCGAGCTGGTCGCAAGACTCCGCTCGCTCCTGCGCCGGGCGCCGCGGAGCGAGCCGCTGCGGCGAGAACTCTCCGATCTGACGGTGGATCTTGAGACGCGCAGCGTCCGTCGCACCGAACAGCGCATCGACCTGACCCCGCGAGAATTCGATCTGCTGGCTTATTTGATGCGCCAGCCGGGACAAATCGTTACGCGCGAGATGCTCGCGAAGGACGTTTGGCGCGAGGTCAGCCGCGCGACCCCGCTCGACAATGTCATCGACGTGCACATGGCGCACTTGCGACGCAAGATCGACGGTGGCCGGGCGACAACGCTCATTCAAACCGTCCGCGGCGTCGGCTTCGTACTGCGGGAAGAGACTCGCGCGTGAGCACCCCCTGGCGGCAGCGCTCACTGCGCTTTCGTCTGGCTGCCTGTTACGCAGGTGTCGGCGTCGCAGTGCTCGTCGCCTGTCTGATGGCTGCGCTGATCAGCGGTCTATGGCTGCCGGCCTCTCGGGCCGCCGTTCTGGTGGTGCTGTTGGTCTTCCTTCCCAGTGCTGCCGGCGTGTTCGCGGCGGCAGGGTACTTTGTGGCCGGAAGGGCCCTGGCGCCGCTGAAGGTCCTGGCAGAGCGCGCCCGACGGCTGTCCGCGCGATCCTTGAGCGAGCGTCTGCCGGTCATCAACGCTCGCGACGAACTTGGCCAATTGACCGGCGTCTTCAACGAGATGCTTGGACGGCTCGAGGACTCATTCGCCGAACTGAAGCGGTTCACGGCCGATGCGTCGCACGAACTGCGCACCCCGCTCACCGCGATCCGAGCGGTCGGGGAGGTAGGACTACACCAGGGCGATACCGCGGGGCTGCGCGACGCGGTTGGCAGCATGTTGGAGGAAGCCGCGCGGCTGAACCAACTCATCGACCGGCTGCTGTTACTGGCCCAGGCTGATGATGACATGGCGCCCGTACACCTGGGCGCCGCTGCGGTTCGCGACGTGGTGACCCAAGTGACCGACCTACTGAGCGTCGTCGCCGAGGAGAAGGGGCAGTCCTTTGACGTGGAAGAAGTAGAGGATGTGTTCGCGGTAATGGATGCGGAACTCCTGCATCTCGCGCTGATGAACCTGGTACAGAATGCCATTCGCTACGGCCCGCCGGGTAAGCCCATCCGGTTGCGCGCGGCAGCGAGCGGCGCGCAGGCCATCCTCGAAGTTGCCGACGAGGGACCGGGCATCGCGCGACAGCACCACGCCAGAATATTCGAGAGGTTCTATCGGGTGGACAGGGCGCGCTCACGGCCACAGGGCGGCAGTGGACTAGGACTTGCCATCGTGAAGTGGGCAGCCGCGCGGATGAACGGCTCAGTGGAGATCGTGAGCGAAGCCGGACGTGGGAGCGCCTTTCGATTGCGCCTGCCGCTTGCCGGCGGCGGCGCCAATGCCGGACAACCTGCTGTCACCGCGCTGCAGGCCGGCGTTCTTGACGATGAGCGGTTCGAGCCGCAGCCCGAATTATTTGCCGACCCGCACGAAGGTGCCCATGCAAGCCTGCGGGAAGTATTCGGCCGGCTGCGAAGTGATTCTCATGGCTTGGCTTGGAGCGAGGCACGGCGGCGGCTGGAGCATTTTGGTCCGAACGAGACGGTGAGCCGACGCGGGCCGAAGTGGCCAAAGCTTCTCTGGCATGCCGCCAACAACCCTTTCAATGGCGTGTTGCTGCTTCTCGGGGTGGTTTCGCTGCTGACGCACGACCTCGAGGCGTCCGTCATCATGGCCGTGATGGTCGTCATGAGCACCGGCTTGCGTTTCTGGCAGGAACGAAAGTCGCTGATCCAATCCGAATCGTTGCGTAAGCTCGTGCGCAACAAAGTGACCGTATTGCGCATGGACAATGAGGTCATCGCTGAGCGCCGGCCGAGTTCTCTCAATTACGCCGCATCCGATATTCTTCTGGAGCACCTCGTACCGGGGGACATCGTACTACTGTCCGCAGGCGATATGGTCCCCGGGGACCTGCGCCTCGTTGAGTCGCGAGATCTATTCGTGACTCAGTCGGCGCTGACCGGTGAGGCCATGCCTGTTGAAAAGAGCGCCGGCGCCTGGGACGACGCCGACAGCGACGGCTCATTGGCCGAAATGAGCCTGCTTGACCACCCCACAATGCTTTTTATGGGCAGCAGCGTCATCAGCGGTACGGGCAAGGCGGTCGTGCTGGCCACCGGTCAGCACACGTACTTCGGCGCCATGGCCTCTAAACTGATCGATCAGCGAACGCATACCGCCTTCGACCGCGGCGTGAACCGTGTGAGTTGGCTGCTGATCCGCTTCATGATGGTGATGGTGCCGATCGTTTTCTTCATCAACGGCCTGTCGAAAGGCCGGTGGACCGATGCGTTCTTTTTCGCCGTGGCGGTCGCGGTCGGCCTCACGCCCGAAATGTTGCCCATGATCGTGAACGCCAATCTGGCCCGGGGCGCGCTGACGTTGTCGCGCCAGAAGTGCATCGTCAAGCAGCTCAATGCCATCCAGAACCTCGGTGCCATGGATATCTTGTGCACCGACAAGACGGGAACACTCACGCAGGATCACGTCGTGCTGCTGCGGTACCTGGACCTGCACGGCCAGAACAGCCGGCGCGTTCTGGAACATGCCTACCTCAATAGTGTGTTTCAGACGGGGTTGAAGAACCTGCTCGACCTTGCGGTGGTGGAGCGAGGTATCGACGATGGCTTCCGTGATCTCGAGAAATCGTTCAAGAAGATCGACGAGATCCCGTTTGATTTTACCAGACGCCGAATGTCGATCGTGTTGCAGCAGGCAAGCGGTGTGAATCTTCTGATTTGCAAGGGTGCGGTCGAAGAAATGCTGCAGATCTGTTCGCAGGTAGAAGATGAAGGACGCGTTGTTCCCCTCACCCAGCAATTACGCGAGCAGCTGAAGCGCTTGCGTGACGAACTCAACGAGGACGGCATGCGCGTCGTTGCCGTCGGCTACAAGGCAATCGGGCCCGGACCGAAGCCGTTTAACTCCGATGATGAAGCGGACCTCGTTCTCTCCGGCTTCGTGACCTTTCTCGATCCGCCGAAGCCGAGCGCGTCTGAGGCGCTGCGACTGCTGCGCGAGCACGGGGTCACCGTGAAGATTCTGACCGGAGACAATGCGACGGTCGCCTGCAAGATCTGCCGTGATGTGGGGCTCGAGGCGCGGCAGGTGGCGACCGGCGCGCAGATCGATCGGCTGTCCGATGAAGCGCTTGGAGAACTCGCCGAGCAAACCACCGTGTTCGCAAAACTATCGCCGAACCAGAAAGCACGCATTGTAGCGGCGCTCAAGGCACGCAAACATACTGTCGGCTTCTTGGGCGACGGCATCAACGATGCAACGGCCCTGCACGAATCTGACGTGGGAATATCCGTGGATTCCGGCGTCGATATCGCGAAGGAGGCCGCGGATATCATCCTGCTCGAAAAGAGTCTCTTGGTGCTGGAACGGGGAGTCGTGGAAGGCCGCCGCACTTTCGGCAACATCGTCAAGTACATCAAGGCGACTGCGAGCTCCAATTTCGGCAATGTTTTGAGTGTGATCATCGCCAGTGCGGTATTGCCCTTCCTGCCCATGCTGGCGATCCAGTTGCTTGTTCAGAATTTGCTCTATGACCTTTCGCAGATCGCCATCCCCTGGGATCGCATGGACGAGGAGTTCGTGAAGCGGCCCCGTCAGTGGGACGCCCGCAGTATCGCGACCTTTACGTTATATGTCGGTCCCATCAGTTCGCTCTTCGACATCGCAACGTTTGCGATCCTGTGGTACGGCTTCGGTGCCAGCACAATCGCAACCCAGTCGCTGTTCCAGTCCGGCTGGTTTGTCGAAGGCCTGCTGACGCAAACATTGATCGTTCACACGATCCGCACGGAGAGAATTCCGTTCATCCAAAGCACGGCGGTCGCGCCCGTGGTGCTGCTGACGCTGTTGATCATGGCATGCGGTGTTTGGTTGCCGTTTTCACCGCTTGCTCCGGCGCTTCGTCTGCAGGCGTTGCCCGTGGCGTATTTCCCCTGGGTCGCGGCAATTCTCGTCATTTACTGCGCACTGACGCAATTTATGAAGAGCTTCTACATCCAGCGCTTCGGGAAGTGGCTGTGAGCGCCAAGACGCTCCGTGGCGCCAACCCTGCCTTAAGAAACCTTCAGACAATCTTCAGCAACCCCCATCGGGACACGCCCTACTATGGCGATGTTCCCCACACACACGGAGCAGTCTCAGACTCTATGGACCCCCAACCTAGTACCCGACCCGATGGGAGTCGGCCGCCTCTGCATGCGGCTGTGGCGCCCATCGATCGTCCCGATCCTCAGGCTCGGAAGAGAGTCAGTGACAGGAGTTTGGCGCTAATCGCCTAAATCCCCGCAGCCTCACTCCCAGCTTGAGCAACAACGCTTGAGTTTTGAGGAGAAGCAATCATGGCTGCGCTTTCCAGTTCTCGTGTCTTTGATTCCGGTGTCCTGCCCAGGCGAGCACCGGCCACTTCCAGCGCGCGCGGTACGCCGCATCGAATGGCTGAGGTCCTGGAGATTGCCATTCGTGTACGAGCAGCGGCCGCCGAGGCTGCGCTCTTCCTGTGGACTGTCGGCGTGCTTGGTTTTCTTTCATTGATCATTGTCGGTTTTTTTCTGTGATGGCGCTCGCTCCGGCCTTTGAATCGCGCGCCGTGTCTCCGCACGGGCCGGTGGTGTCCACACGGCGCGCAGTATCGCGACGCTCAGCCGCGTTTTTCAGGGAGCGACGCATGATGAATGTCACTCGTTTTCTCCTATTGAGCTGCTACTCGGTTGTCGCGGCCTCAAACCCCGCGGATTTCACCGATGCGGGATCCGATCGGGGCGGCGTCCCGGTGCCTGCGGCGACGCCGAATCCCTCGCCTGAGACTACAGGGGATTTCGAGCAAGACAGTCGCTTCAGGTGGCTGGCGGATGATGAGAGTCGATTCGTCGCGAGGGCACAGATGACCTATGCCTGGACTCGCAAGTTCGGCTTCGACACGGCATACACGGGACCGCAAAGCCTGGTCACGCACCCAGAATCCTCGTACACCTTGTCATTCACCGGCTATCTCGGTACCCGTCTCTGGGAGGGGGCTGAGTTCTATATGGACCCGGAAGCATTCCAAGCAAACCCACTCTCCCATCTGAACGGACTGGCAGGGATCGATAATGGCGAACTGCAGAAGGCCAGCGGTGTGGAGCTTCGGGCTTACATCGCTCGGGCCTTCATTCGCCAGTCCTTTGACTTCGGCGGCGAATCGCGTGAAGTTCCTTCAGGCTTCAATCAACTCACCACCCACTACGACAGCCGGCGACTCGTCTTCTCGGTAGGCAAGTTTCCCCTGACCGACTTTTTCGAAAGAAACAGCTACGCCAATGATCCGCGGACCCAGTTCATGAATTGGGCACTGATCACCTATGGCGCATACGACTACGCCGCCGACGCGCGCGGCTACGATATCGGCGCGATCGCAGAGTTGTACTGGGATGACTGGGCCTTTCGCGCCGGGCGCGGCATGGAGCCGATCATCGCCAACGGACGGTCGCTGTATTACAACTTGTTCCGCCGTCACGGCGACCAAGTAGAAATCGAGCACGACCACACAATCCACGGCCAGCCCGGCGCCGTTCGGATATTGGTCTACCGCAATCTTGCAAACGCCGGCAACTACGCGCTGTCGGTCGCAGAGGCCGCCGCGGCAGGCACCGTCCCCGATATCGCGGCCACGCGCTCACTGGAGGCGAAGACCGGCTTCGGCGCGAGCGTCGAACAATCAATCTCCGTCTCCGTCGCTCTCTGGGCCCGCGGAATGTGGTGCGACTGTAAGGTCGAGCAGTACGCATTCACGGAAATCGACAACTCCATGTCGGCGGGCGCGTCGATCAAGGGAACCATCTGGCGGCGTCCCACCGACACGGTGGGGGCGGCGTTTTCGTTGAATGGACTCAGCTCGGCGCACCGCGCCTACCTCGCAGCAGGCGGCCTCGGCGGGTTCCTCGGCGACGGTCAACTCAACTACACGCGCGAGCAAGACTACGAGGTTTACTACAGCGCGCTGGTGTATCGCGGCGTTCACCTGACCGCTGATTACCAACGCATCGTCAATCCGGGCTACAACGCCGACCGGCATGGGCCGGTACACATGGTGAGCGGTCGGGTTCATGTCGAGTTCTAAATGATGTCGCTGCAACGGCAATCACGCATTCAAGGCACTCTTTCCAGGAATACAGAATGAACATCAGCACCGAAGAAGTAACCGTCCCGGGCTCTCTGCTCCGCGCACAACCATCGTCGGACGGCGGCGCACATCTCGATACCGCGCATGTCGGGGACATCCGCGGAGCGCTCGGCACCATCGATCACGGTGACACCGCTCCGCGAAGCGGTTGGTCGGCGCGCCTGAGAACACTGCTTGCCATTCTCGGCCCCGGTCTCATCGTGATGGCCGGCGACAATGATGCCGGCGCGTTCAGCACCTACAGCCAAGCCGGGCAAAACTACGGCAACACGCTGCTATGGACGCTGGTGCTGCTGATCCCGGTGCTGTACGTCAACCAGGAAATGGTGATACGGCTGGGCGCGGTGACCGGCGTCGGCCACGCGCGGCTGATCCTCGAGCGATTCGGTAAGTTCTGGGGCGCTTTCAGCGTCATTGACCTCTTCCTGCTCAATGCCTTGACCATCATCTCCGAATTCATCGGCATCAATCTGGGGCTTGAATACCTTGGATTGCCCAAATTCGGAGGCGTGCTCATTGCGGTTGGGATCGTAATAGCCGCTGCCAGCACGGGCAACTTCCGGCGCTTTGAGCGCTTCGCGATGTGCCTCGTCCTCTTCAGCCTGCTGCTGATTCCGCTATTCGTCATGGTGCATCCGACTGCCGGCGAGTTAGGGGTTGGTCTGCTGGTGCCGCGAATACCGGACGTACCGCGTGGCAATCTGGCGGACGTGATGCTGCTGATCATCGGCATCATCGGTACGACGGTTGCTCCCTGGCAGCTGTTCTTCCAGCAGAGCTATATCATCGACAAGCGCGTCACTCCACGATTCATCAAATACGCGCGCGCCGATCTTGCCCTGGGGATCGTGATTGTGATCGGCGGCGGCATCGCACTGATGGCCGCCGCCGCGGCGACATTCGCCCACCATCCCGAGTTCGGAAACTTCACCGACACCGGCGGGATCGCCATCGGCATGGAAAAGTACTTCGGGACGGTACCTGCGGTGATATTCGCGCTTGCGTTGATCAACTACAGCATCATCGGCGCGTCGGCGATCTCGCTCAGCACCGCCTACGCAATTGCGGACGTGCTCAAGTTCAATCACTCCCTGCACCGCAAGCCGAGAGACGCCAAGACATTTTACGCCGTGTATTGCGGACTGCTGGTGGGAGCCGCGGTGCTGATTCTCACGCCGGGCCTGCCCCTCGGTCTTCTGACCAACGCGGTTCAGGCGTTGGCCGGAGTGCTGCTGCCCAGCGCCACGGTTTTCCTCTTGCTGCTCTGTAACGACAAAGCCGTGCTCGGCCCTTGGGTGAACGGTCGATGGATCAACCTATTCACCGGAGTCGTCATCGCAATCATGGTAATGCTGTCGATCGTTCTTACCGCGTCAGTGCTCTACCCCGCCATCACGGGAGAGCAAATATTGGTGTTTCTCGTTGTCAGCAGCGTCATCGCAATCCTGATCGCGCTCGTTTCGGCCGTTGTGAAGCGCCGGCGTCGTGCTGCGTTACCGGAGGCAATCGACCTGTCACAACGAAGCACCTGGCGGATGCTGCCGCTCGACCAGCTGCCAGCCGGCGGCCTGACTCCCATCAAACGAGTTTGGATGGGCGTATTACGCGCATACCTGCTCATCGCGGCAGGACTGGTGCTGGTGAGAATTGCACAGCTAATCTCGTCGGGGCATTGAATGCGCCGGCGCGGGAATGGCCTGAACATAACTGTCGGCAACAATTGGAGGCGGCACATGAAACAGATGATGCGGGAGGTATCCGTGGGCTTCGATCGACATCGCAAGACGACTCATCGCGCCAAATTCTTGGCGCAGATGCATCAACTCGTGTCCTGGACGACGGTGTGTACCCTGATTGAACCGCACTGTCGAAGGGACTTCACCAGATTGACCGCTGTGAGGCTCGAGCAAATGCTGCGCATTTATTATCTGCAACGGTGGTTTAACTTGTCTGACGCTGCAGCTGAAGAAGCCTTGTACGACTCGGTGGCGATGCGCGAATTCGTCGGTATCGATTTGGGCCGCAAAGCGATTCCGGGTCTATACGCCATCTGGCGCTTTCGGTTGCTATTGGAGCATCGCGGTTTGGGACACCAATTACAAACAGCCGTGAGCCAACCACTCAGAGCCGCCGGTTTGAAGCTCTGCATCGGGGCGATCGTGGATCCAAGCGTCGTGAGCGCACCGCGCTGGACCCGAATGAAAACAATCTGCGTGACCCGCAACGCCCATCCGCAGAACGCGTCTGAGGCCGCGCCGTTGTGAGTCACTCACCGACAAGACCCCCGGCGCTCCACGAACGGATAATTTCTCGATTATTGGAGATTTTGGAGCGGCTTGCATTCAGTCTGTTGCCCCGCGGTCCGCTTCGAAAACGCCTCCTTGGTCTGGTAGATCAAACGTTTGCGCGCATGCATCGTCAGAGCTGCAGCAAGGGCACCCAACTGTGATGGTTGCATCATGCACAGAACTCGCATCGCCCGATGCGGGCCGTGGGGATGTCAGTCACTGCCAGCCCCCGCCGAGAGCGTTATAGAGCTGGACCAGCGCGAGCCGCTCGTTGAGCTGCGCCTGCGCAAGATTGAGCTCCGCAGAGAATTCGTTGTTTTCACTGGTGAGGACCTGCAGGTAACTCGTTCCGCCATGCTGGTAGAGTATTTTCGAGAGGCGATCGGCATCCTCGGCCGCCGCCGTCAATAGTTCCTGCTGCTCGCGGAACTCGCGGTCCTTCTGATACGCCGTGAGGGAGTTGGAAACCTGCTGGAACGCGTTCATGATCGTTTGCTGATAGGTGAGAAGCATTTCTTCTTTCTGCGCTTCGGCGAGGCGTTTTTGCGAGCGCAGAGCTCCCCCCGCAAACACCGGTTGGGTCAGCGATGCGGCGCCGTTCCACGCTCTCTGAGCGTGGCTGAACAGGTTGTTTAGCGCAAAGCTTTCGTATCCGGCCGTACCCGTGAGCGAGATACTGGGGAAAAGCGCGGCCTTGGCGACGCCAATCTGGGCATTCGCCGCCACCAGATTCTGTTCCGCTTCCTGGATGTCGGGGCGGCGCTCCAGCAGTTCCGAGGGCAGGCCGACTGGTATCGCCGGCGGATTCGGCTGCTCGGTGAGCTTGCGGCCCCGCGGAATGGGACCGGGATTGCGACCGAGCAGAATGCTGAGGGAGTTCTCCTGCTGCACAATCTGACGCTCGAGATCGGGAATGGTCTCCGCTGCCGTGTACACCAGTTGCTCCGATTGCCGTACATCGAGCCCCGATGCCGAGCCGTTCTTGGCGAGCACGCTGGTGAGATGCAACGAATCCTGTCGCGCAGCCAGCGTCATTTTCGACACATCCAGCTCTAAATCGAGCTCCCGAAGCGTAAAATAGGCGCTCGCCACGCTGGAGATCACCGAGGTGAGAACGGCCCTCCGGCCCCACTGCGATGCGAGTACGCTGGCGCGCGCGCCTTCTGTTTGTCGGCGATATTTTCCCCAGAAATCGAGATTCCAAACGACCGAAAGATCCACCT
>Ga0210406_10007463_pt1 | contig 11093 bp, 4 predicted proteins | sample IncBWC30MmetaG_FD_155454 | JGI IMG/M metagenome (GOLD analysis project Ga0210406, IMG submission 155454) | Forest soil microbial communities from Barre Woods Harvard Forest LTER site, Petersham, Massachusetts, United States - Inc-BW-C-30-M | ecosystem: Environmental > Terrestrial > Soil >... | reverse complement strand
AAACCAGCAAACCGTTGTAATTCGTGCTCCCGTCGTTCGTAGCCAGTTCGAGAAATGCATGGTTCCCGCTGGTGGAGTTTAGCGTGGTGTTGAGGTTGGCGTACGGGAAAGCCGTGATGGGTTTACCGGTGGAATCGAAGCCGGTTATGAAGCCCTGGTTCGCGTTCCGCAGGCGGTTCATCTTTCGGCCGAAGTTGCCGACGTAGGAAATATCCAGCACCGTACTTTGCGAGATCTCGAACTGCGGCCCGAAACTCACCTGGTTCACATATCCGGTGCGCTCGTTCGGATCCTGGGCGCGCGTCTGCAGCTTCGTAAGATCCACCAGGGCCGGCGTGAACTGCGCCGCCGGGAAACCGTTCTTCAATTGGAATGCGGGTACTGTGCTGCCCAGCGTCTGGGCCAGGGATCCATCGATCACCCACGGCGGATTCAGCGCAAGCATGCTCTCCGAGCCAATCCGCACGATGTGCTGATAGAAGACGCCATACCCGCCGCGCAGCACGATGTGCTCCTTGGGTTGCCAGCTGAAACCCACGCGGGGGGCGAAGTCGTTCTTGTCGGGATGTACCAGGCCGCGCGCATACCAATCCCCGCTCTGCGCCGTCACGAACCCGCCGCCATTCGCCGGCGTGAAGTTCGAAAGCGCATTCTGATGATTCAGCATTGGCGAAAACAGTTCGTAACGCAGTCCGAGTGTGAGCGTCAGGTTGGGACGGACGCGCCAGATGTCCTGGGCGAAGAAGTTGTTCGAGTCCTGGTAATTGTGGACTACTGTCGGAGTGGTGAATGCCGCCGTGCTGATGTCGCCCAGCAGGAAGTCCGGAACGCCGAGCCCGCTGTTTCCGCTGTAAATTCCGCTGGCCGTGATCTGCCCCTGTAGCGATTGGATATCGAGGAAATTGTCGCTGGTGTGCCGGTGCTCGTACCCGAACTTCAAGCTGTGGTTGCCCTTCAGCCAGCTCAGCGTATCCAGTAGCTGCCAGACCTGGGAGACCTGGAATTGTGGCCGCCAGGGCGAGGATCCCAGCCGTTGTAAGCCACTGATGTTGATCGGCGGGATTCCCGCATCGTTGGGGCCGGAAGGAATACCGGTCAGTCCGTAATCGCCTGCCTTGGATGTCCCGAGCGTCAGTCCGATGGGGTCACTGTGCGCGTAGTCGCGGCTGAATCCGGCGCGAAGCTCGTTCAACATCGAGGGCTTCAGCAGGTCGGTCCAAGCTACCGCAACGGATTTACCGCGGATGCGGTATTGCGTAGCGAAATTTCCATTGCCGGCGAGCGGGTCCGGCGCCCAAGGCGGATCCTGCCGGTCCACATGATAGTCGCTGAAGCGGCCGAACATCCGATTCGTGGAGGTGAAGTTGTGGTCGATCCGGGTATCCCAGGAATAGGTATCGTTGGGAACCGAGTATTGGAACTGATAGTTCGGCGAACCGGTCCAGCTACCTGCGACGCCCTGGCGGGCGACGGCCGACGGAATGTTCGGATCCGGGTACAACGCCAGCAGCTTTGCCCCTACCGGGTCGATGCACGACGCCGCAATGATGTTCCCGGCAATGCAGCCGCCCTGGCTGGGAACGGTGGGATTCGTCAGCGGTGCTTTCAGCTCCGTGAAGTTTCCCTGTTTCATTAAGGGCGTGGGTACAGCCGAGTTAACTGTGGTCGCCTTCCGGCTGGTGAAGTTCTGCGCATCGAAGAAAAAGAAGGTTCGGTTCTTGATGACGGGACCGCCGACTGTGCCGCCGAACTGGTTCTGGCTGAAATGCCCGCGTGGCACTCCTCCCGCATTGTTGAAAAAACTGTTCGAGTCCAGGCGATTATTGCGGAGGAACTCCCATACGTCGCCGTGGAAAGCGTTGGACCCACTCTTGATCGACGCATTGATTACGGCGCCGGCGGACGTGCCGAACTCGGCAGAGTAGGTTCGTGTTTGCACCCGGAACTCCTGCAGCGCGTCGGGCGGCGGCTGCACGGTTTGCACCGACCCCTCCTGCAGGTTCGTGGAGCCGGAGTTGTTGTCCACTCCGTCCAGTGAAAAGTAGTTCTGCGTTTCCAGGTTTCCGTTGGAGCTGAAACGGTCCGGCGCCGTATTGTTCGGATTCGTGAAGTTCTTTTGGACCCCCGCTTCCAGCAGCGCCAGGTCCGCGTAACGCCGGCCGTTCAGCGGCAGGTCGCGAATCTGCCTTTGCTGGACCACACCGCCCACATCCGCCGACTGAGTCTGCAAAAGGGCTCCCGTCGATTGCACCTCCACCGTGTCCGTAACCGCTCCCACCTTGAGGCTGAAATCCACCGAGGGGCGCGATTGCACGTGAAGGTCGATATCGTTTTGCGCCTGCGGACCGAAGCCCGGGGCAGTCGCTTTTACCGAGTAGGTTCCAGGAGGAAGGGCGATGAATTGATATTCGCCGGCGTCGTTGGTCGCGGTGGTCTGATTGAGGCCCGTCGCGGCGTTGGTAAGCGTGACTGCCGCCTTGGGAATGGCGGCGCCGCTCGAGTCTCGCACCGTTCCCACAATTGCCCCGGCGTCAATTTGTGCGATGGCCGGATTGATGATGAAGAAGAAAGCGAAAGCACTCAGTACCCTCGCAATAGACGTGGCGGGTAAAGTCCTGATCAGCATGTTTCCCCCCTACAGACTGCTTTGGCGCGATTATATCGCGCCCTGCGGCGCGGCGAAATGAAATGTACACTATGCGGAATAAGGCGCGCGCGTCTTTGTCCTGAAGCATACACGCCGCAGCTTCGCAAACTGGCTGGCATTCCGTGCGACCCGGATTTGGGGACAGGGCATTGCCTCCCGTGGTGTCAAACCCGCTCCCCGGGGCAAACCATCCGGACTGCCGTTCGATTTGAAGTTTACCGATATCGGAAGGGCGCCCGGGTTGCGCGAGCCGGTGATTTATGGAGAGACCGGACACAAGACCTACATAGTGGAGAGCGTAGGCTGTGGGGCGGCCTTACTGGTGCTGAGCGGCTCCAGGCTCTCTGGCGCTTCGCCTTCAACGAACCGGCTTTACAAAAACAATCGCGGTGAGGATGGCAACTATCAGGCAGCCATGGGGCTGGGTATCGGAGATCACAATCTGGACGGGAGTCTCGACATCGTCAAGACCCACTTCTCCGACGACACTTCACGGTCACGGGCGGCATCTTCTCGGAAGTAGCCCGGCAACTGCCCGGACTTCCAGCGGCCCACCCCCGGCACTCATGGCTCATGGCACATTCGCGTTCACCCCACTATGGTTTCCGCCGAGCGTGGCCCGGAAGCTTGGGTTATTGGAAATGACGGGCGAGCCTATTTTATGATCGGCTCCGGGATTGCTTCACCATCGGCGCGCGGGTCGGAGGCGGCATAGTTTGTTTTCGTCTTGGAATCGTGCAGAATGGCTTGGCCGCGGCCCATCTCTTGGGTATATTCGCGCTGGATACGGATTTCGTGGCCGAGTTCGGAAAGCCTCTGCAGCGTAGGGGCAGGAACACGCACTTCGATAGACACGTCGCATCCGCTGGAGGTTTTCTTGGTGAAGCGCGGCGATTCGAGCGCCTCTTGGATGTTCATTCCGTAATCGATAATATTCGACGCGAACTGCGCATGCGCCAGCGGCTGGTTCGCACCGCCCATAATGCCGAAGCCGATGTGCTGATCGCCGCGCTCCATGAACGCTGGAATGATCGTGTGGAACGGACGCTTTCCACCGGCGAGCACGTTGGGATGGTTTGGATCGAGCGTAAACAGTGCGCCGCGATTCTGCATGATGAAGCCCATACCTTCGGCCGTAACGCCCGAGCCGAAGTCGTCGTAGATGCTTTCGATCCAACTCGCGATGTTGCCCTCCTTATCGGCCACCGAGAGGTAGGTTGTGTTACTACCCACGGGATCGCCGCTGGGAACGTTGCAATTGGCCCGGGCCGGATCGATCAGCACGGCACGCTTCCTCGCGTAGTCCTTCGAGAGTAAGGGAGCAACGGGAACGTCGTTGGTGCGTGGATCGGCGTTGTAGCGGCGGACATCGGCGTAGGCGAGCTTCATAGCCTCAATACGCTTATGCATCTCCACTGGGCTGAAAGGTCCGAAAAGCGAGGCAGGGGTCACCTCCAGGATATTCAGCATTTCGAGCGCGGCAATGCCCTGACTGTTGGGTGGCAGCTCGTAGATCTTCCAGCCCCTGTAATCGATCGAAATGGGCGTGACCCATTCGGAGGAATAACCGGCTAGATCCTCCGCTGTCATAGTGCCTCCAAGTTTGCTCGAGGTCCTAAGAATGGCGGCAGCGATCTCACCGCTGTAATACGCCGAAGGGCCTTCGTTGGCGATGAGGCGCAATGCACGTCCGATATCGGGATTCCTGAAAAGGTAGCCGACTTTGGGGACGTTGCCGCCTGGCAAGAACACCCGGAGGGATTCGGGATGTACCTTGAGACGGTCCGCATTCGCGGCCCAGGATTCCTGAATCGCCTCGGTTACTGGGAATCCTTGTTCGGCGTAAGCGATCGCGGATTGGAATAGGTCCTTCCAGGGCACCTTACCGTAGCGCTGGTGGATCTTGGCCCAGCCTTCCACGGCGCCTGGCACCGTGAAGCTATGAATCCCGGTGGCCGGCATCGACTTGATACCTTGTTTGACGAGGAACTCCGGTGAGAGGGCTCTTGGGGCGGCGCCGGAGGCATTCAGCCCGACGAGCTTGCCCGTGTTCGCTTCCCAATACATGACGAACAAGTCACCGCCGATACCGGTCTTCATTGGCTCGACCACAGCGAGCACCGCGTTGGCGGCGATGGCGGCATCGCCGGCCGATCCCCCCTTGGCCAGTATCTGCGCGGCGGCCGACGAGGCTAGCGTCTGGCTGGTGGCGGCGACCCCCTGCTGCGTAATCACCATCGAGCGGCCGTAATTACGACCCTGGCCGAGCAAAGGAACAATCGTGGTGAGAATCAGGGAGGTAGACCGGAGAATTTTCATGATGGCGGGTATTCTAACACCCCCTTTTATTTGGAGTGACCTCTTTTGAATTGGGAATGGATAGTCGCCAACCCGGACCGGTGAGCCTGTTGTCAGCGCGCTTTCGGTTTGGGCGGCGTTAAGGGTCTTAGGTCCTTAACCTTTTCCAGATAGGCGCGGCGGTCAACGATGTGGTAGAACTTGATCGCCGACTCGCCGCCGCCGAGATGGGTCACGAGTTGTTCGAGCGCGTCGGCTGGATTTTGCGCGGTGATGTCTAGGGCGCGCAGGTATCCACTACGGCGGAGACGGCCGAACAGCTCTTGAAGCGTGTACCGTCCTTCGAGGGTCAGTCCGCCAGCCTTGTAGGAGCGGCTGACAAGGTACTGCACCAGGAGAAGCTCGTCAAATAAGTTCGGCGCTAGAAAGAGACGGCCGTTCTCGATCTCCCATCCGTTCGTCAGATGCCGCGAACGACGAATGGTGTGGATCTGGCCGAACAGCGCCTTCCAATCGGTCTTCGGTTCCTTGCGGCTCAGGTAGTGCCGGGAGATTTCGCGAAGCCACACGGGATCTTCCAGATCGAGCCCCGTGCCGATCTTGTCCAGCCACTCGAAAAAAGCGTGCTGCTGCGTGGCTTTTTCTTCGAGTACCACGAACTGATTATCGGACTGGGGCAAAGACTTGACCAGGTCACGGCGCAACCCATCTGTCGCCTTTCCGCTTTCGATGCGATAAACGATCAGGCGGGTGTGCCATTTAGAAGCCGATCCGCAGTAAGGGCAAAATCTCTGAGCGGGCTGATTTACAAACCAGGGCCTGACGGCAGAGGGCGCGTACAACTCGGCTATTGACGGAGTGAAGCGCTTGATCTCGAGGTGTGCGGTTCGGAGGGCGAGGTGGAGGTGTCGTGTGAATACGTCCAGTACGCAAGCAAGACAGATCCACCTTTCGAGAATTGTTACGGATTCCGGAGGAAACAGTGAGAGGTCAAGGGGTTGGGCATTGCCGGCGGCTTTGAGTTTTGCAGCGGTCGAGATTTCCTTCTTTGGAGCTGGCTTCGCCGCTCTTGGAGGCTTGGGGGACCTCGTCCGTGCAGACTTCTTGGCCGGCTTTGCTGCTGGTTCGTCTTTCGCTTTCGGCATGGGCAAGAGCCTCTGTTCAGGTTTATCAGAGATTGGGGATGCTAAGAGTCCAAGGGAACGTCATGCGGCAACTGTGCTCCATTCTGTCCGGCGAATGCGGGCGGCGTGGATCCGGTCAATGAGCGAGTTGGATGCCTGGCTCGTATGTACCTCCGGGCGTACAAACGCGCGCCGCTGGCTCCCTGATCCTCACGGCGCTAGAGCCCACGCCACGCCAGCGACGACGGGTTGGATCTCCGCATGGTGGTACTTACTCGGGGCCTCAACTGGAATCGGTATGCCCGTGCTGTCAGATCGTGCCCGGACCTCGCTCGGAGTTGGAGGTCTGTGCGAAGCAGGTGGCACCAACCCGTTGAACGGTTGGCGGCCGATAGAGATCGTGGTAAAACGAAAACGGGTTTTGGGAGCGGGTGCGATGGACGCAGAAGTGTTGCTGAATATGGTGCGGCATCAGGCCTGGGCCGATGCGGCGCATTGGAAACACTTCGTGAAAACACAACGCTGTTCGAAGACGTGGAAATTCGCGCGCGACTGAACCACATGCTGATGGCCATGAAGATGCTGACCACGCTGGCCCGCGCGGAGACGCAGGACTGCGGTGGAATGAAGGAAATCGACTCCATCGACGACCTGGAAACGTCGATGGTGGAGGCTCATGGTGACCTCGCTGCGACGCTGGAGTCCGCCGATCTCGACAAGATGATTGCCTTGCCAGCGGGCCGAAGGGACCGTTTGAAGCACTGGCCGGAGCACAGCCGAACTCGTCCCACATGCCTCTCGAATTCAGTCGTGATATCGTCAGGGCTGCGGCGCAAAACACTCTTTTACCGGCCTCGCTCATGCCGCGTGAGGGTGACAGCGTTCCTTGCGGTAGGCATTCTCTGTGAATCGCTGGATGATCCGTTTCCCTCTTGGCGATCGACAGAGCAAATAGGATAAGCATGAAAACGAGAATCAATCTTGTACTTATGTCCGCACTGGCGCTCACACTGATTGGCGCCGCGTTAGCGATGGCGCAACAGGACGGTGCGGGACCCAATGTTCCTCCGCCCAGGCCGAAAGGCCCATGTGACATCTACGCCGCCGGCGGCGACCCCTGCGTGGCCGCCCACAGCACCACCCGCGCGCTGTACGCATCCTACAACGGCCCGCTCTACCAGGTCTTGCGCCAGTCGGACGGCAAGACCTTGGACATCGGCGTCGTCCAGCCGGTCGCGTCGCCGCGTCCGGATGCGGGCGGATACGCCAACGCGGCCGCGCAGGACGCGTTCTGCGCCAACACGTACTGCTGGATCAGCATCATCTTCGACCAATCGCCCAAGCACAACGACCTGATCCATGCGCCCCGCGGCGGATTCAGCGGTCCATCCATGGGTGGGTTCAACAATCTCCCGGTCGCCGACATGGCGCCGATTACGATCATGGGCCACAAGGCTTACGGCGTCTTCATCACGCCGGGCATGGGCCTCCGCCAGAACGACGCGAAGGGCACCGCGGTTGATGACCAGGCGGAGGGACAGTACTGGGTCATTGACGGCCACCACTACAACTCCGGCTGTTGCTTCGACTACGGCAACGCCGAGATCGACAGCCGCGACGACGACAACGGCACCATGGAAACCACCTATTACGGCAATGCCACCGGCTGGTATCACGGGAACCCCTCCGGACCGTGGATCATGACCGACCAGGAGAACAACCTCGTCGGTTGCGTCAACCCGGATGGATCCAAACTCTGCGCAAACCTGCCGAACATCACCTGGCGATTCGTGACTGCCATCGCCAAGGGCGAACCGCACCACTGGACCTCCATGGGCGGCGATGCGCAGCGGGGTGCCCTGAAGGTCATGTTCGACGGACCACGCGTCGACGTCACGTATGACCCGATGCGCAAGCAGGGAGCCATCCTCCTGGGCAACGGCGGCGACAACAGCGTCGGTTCGCAGGGCACCTTCTATGAAGGCGCGATGACGGCCGCAGGCACGTTCCCTTCGGACGCGACCGATCAGTTGGTGCAGGCCAACGTCGTGGCTGCCAGGTATGACCTGCCACGGCTGAGCCTGGCGCCGGCGTCAGCGACTGCCACGCCCCCGGGACTCCAGACGTTCTCACCGGGGTCCTCGCAGGACATCACCCTGACGTTCACGAATACCACAGGGGAGCCCGCGGTGGGCGTCCAGTTGAGCATCTCCGTGCCCAGGCAGTGGACCTCCGTCGTTACGGGTTCCACCACGTCGGCGACAATCGCTGGCCCGGTTGCGCCAGGCGCCAGCGCGAGCGCGACCTTCAAGGTCACGTCGGGGCCGGCAGCCTTCAACGGCGACCTGGTCGGCAACGCCCAGTTTACGAACCAGGCGACCGGCGGGAAGCAATCCGAGACAACGGCCGAAAAGGTGCGAAATGTCAGCCCGATCAAGATCAACGAGTTCCGCATAAGTGACGGTTCTCCCACCAACTCGACCAACTCATTCATCGAACTCTACAACGCCGGCGCCAAGGACGTTGACATCTCCAACTGGACTTTGACCCAGCACCCGACCCAGCAGGCCATCTTCTCGGTGGTGAAGATCCCGGCCAGGACGAAGCTCGCGGCTGGCGGCTTCTACCTGCTCGGCCTCTCCAACTCCGGGCTGGCCGTGCGGGCGCGCGCGGGCGATAAAACCATCCACGTCAGAAGCACGACCGGCATGAACGTCGGCGATACAATCAGCGTCGACAGCGGTTCCAGTGGAGAGACTCGTAAGATCGTAAGCGTCGGAACCGCCGCCGGCACCAGTACGACGCTGTGGCAACCCCTTCCCGACGGTCCGGTGATCAAACTCCCCGTCGGCTCGACCAACCTGCCGGTCACCAGCGTGTCCGGCTTCGCGGTTGGCGAGAAGATCGCCATCGGCTATGGTGCCGCCTACCCCACCGTTGCAAGAACCATTGAGCAGTACGAGGTTGCCTCGGTCACGGCGGTCGGCAAGCCCGGCACCCAAGCCTTTCTGGGAGTGGACGCGGCCGCCGGCGCGACCAACATTAAGGTGACGTCCGTCGCCAACATCTCGGCCGGTGACAAGATCAGGTTGGACATCGACAGCGTTGGCCATGGGATCGAGACCGTCACGGTCACGAGAGTCGGCACGCAGGCCAGCCGCACGGCCCTCTCGGCCGATGCGAGCGCCGGCGCGACCAATATCAAAGTCCGCAATGCGAACGGTTTCACTGTGGGTGACAAGGCGACTGTTGGCACCCCCGCCAACCACGAAACGGTTACCATCACCGCCGTCGGTGCCGCGAGTCAGGCCGGCGCCAGCGTCGACTTTACGCCGGCCCTCGCTAAAGCGCATCTCAACCGTGAGTTTGTGGTAGCTCAGGGAACGGGTCTCGACCTGGCCGCCCCGCTGAAGTTCAACCATGCGGCCAACCTCCCCTTCAGCGTTAAGGGAACGGGCATCAGCCTCCAGGGGGAGACGGCCTTTTCCCATTCGAGCAACGAGCCCGTCCAGCCGCTCGGCACGGGCATCACGCTCGACACCCCGTTGGCCAAAGACCACGCAATCAATGCGGTTGTGCGCGACGCCCAGGTCACGACCGCGGGTTACCAGGGGACTCCGGTACCCAACCAGTGGTTCGGGGGGCCTGCTCTCGCGCCAGGCGCCGGCAACATGGTGCTGCGTGACGCCGCCAGCCTGGTCGTCGACAGCCTCAATTACGGCCTCCTCGTCGACCCATGGGCCTCCGAGGGTTACCATGCCACATCCGGAACAGGACAAAGCGGTTGCCGCGTGCCTACGCCCGGCTCGGCCGGTGGCTTCGGACCGCCAGCTGCGGCGGTCTCCACCAACAGGAGCGCAGGGCGCTTCCCCGACGGCGTCGACACCGACAGCAACTGCACCGATTTCCTGTTGCAGCCCGCCACCACCCTGCCGGCCGGTTCGGTCGCGGGCGCGACCAATATCAAAGTCGCCAGCGTGGCAGACTTTGCGGCTGGCCAGATGATCCTGATTGATACGGGCGCGAACCGCGAAACCGCCGTCATCGCGACGGTTGGCACCGCCGGCGCCACGACGTCGGGTGGCGCCACCGAGGTGGGCACGACCGTAATCCCTGTCGCCGCCGGGTTTGGCTTTACCTCCGGCCAGACGATCAGCATCGACATTGGCACGAACCAGGAGACGGCGGTTGTCGTCGCCGCGGCCGGCGGCAGAGGCGGCGCCAGAATCACCGTCGCCGCGCCGCTCACTCATGCGCATGCGGCCGGCGCACAGATCTCCGGCACCGGCATCACCCTCACCACTGCGTTGACCAAGGTGCATGCCAGCGGGGCGCAGGTCGCCAGCGACCTTCCCACGCCTGGTGCACCCAACAAATACTCCAGTAGACGTCGTTGACACAGGACTTCACTTTCAACCTTCGACGCCCGACGCTGGGGAATATGTGCGGATCAAGGACCCGGCGTACGTAGGCTTGGGCGTATCGTCACACGTCGCCGCGACGCTCGAGACTGCGGTGTTCTCGAACGTGAAATTGGAGGCGTTGAAAAAGTAGGGTTGCGCCGGTGGCCAAGGCGGGCGCAACCAATGCCGCGGTTTCTAGCGGGAGTACCCCCGTTTGCCACTAACTATGCCCACAACGCGGGGCAGACGGTCAACCGTAACGTCAGTTGAGGTGTTATCGGTAACGTTCGGGACCGGCGCGGCGCCCAGACCGACGAGTGGTTCCCGAAATTGGAAGCCGCGATACCCGGGGAAATCGCGCGTCGGCTGGCCGAGGCTGAAGCCGGCGGCCGCGTCAACCTGGGCGACTGCGGCGCGGTGTGGACATATCTGACGACCGATCAGCCGTTTGGTGCATGGACAGAAAGGCTCCTGAAGGGCATACGAAAGAAACTCCTGGAGGCATAGCCCGTCATCGTAGTCCGCCGATTCGAGACTAGTCTTGTCCCAAGGTTTCGGGCACTAGATGGGGCCCCGGAGTTCCGGCATCCTGAAAAATGGACCGGCGCGGTCAGCCATGGC
>Ga0210406_10007461_pt1 | contig 11096 bp, 8 predicted proteins | sample IncBWC30MmetaG_FD_155454 | JGI IMG/M metagenome (GOLD analysis project Ga0210406, IMG submission 155454) | Forest soil microbial communities from Barre Woods Harvard Forest LTER site, Petersham, Massachusetts, United States - Inc-BW-C-30-M | ecosystem: Environmental > Terrestrial > Soil >... | reverse complement strand
ATAGACCGGAAAACGAGCCAGCGGAACAAACGCGAGTCCAGATGAAACATTCACCAGCGTCGCGTGATCTTGCTTCCCGTGAGCTTGCTTCCGTAGATGCGGGAGAAACTCGGCGCTCATCCGAATCAAGCCGAGGACGTTGGTATTGACCTCCGCGAGCAGCGCGGCGTCATCCATTGTTTTGCCGGCCGAAAAATCGACGTACTTCTGCACGCCCGCGTTGTTGAACACGCAATTCAGCTTCGGGAAATCCGCAATGACTTTTTCCGCCACGCTCCGTATCGAACGCAGATCCGTCACATCCAGCACGTAATAGCGCATTCCGGCATGGGCGCCGCAGATCTTTTTGAGCGCTTGTTCACGACGGCCGCTGATGATCACCTGATTGCCCAGTTTGTGGAAAGCCTCGGCCAGACCCTTTCCGATACCGGAGCCGCCGCCGGTGATGAAGATCGTATTCGAATTCATTTTCATTGGTTTGTCCGGTGGGGTAACGCCGCTTAGCGCGGCCGTGTTGGTGTGCGTTTACTGACCCTTGGTCTTTTTTCCCACGTCCGGCCGAGGATCCGCCACGAAGCCGTTGCGGTTCGGCATCTTCACCTTGGGTAGGCTCTTGGCGTCCATCACCTGATCATTTCCGACAATGCCGTTGAGATTCAAAATGTAAGCCACTACCGCGTATACTTCCGGGGGCTTCAGCAGGCCAGGCTGATCGAAGGGCATCGCGCGATTGACGTAATCCCAAACCGTCGTCGCATAGGGCCAATAACTGCCCACCGTCTTGAGCGGCTTGGCGGTATTCAGCGTCCCTTGTCCGCCAACCAGCGCCGGCCCCACATCTCCTTGCGCCTTTTCTCCGTGGCATTTCGCACAACGAGCCGCGAAAATTTCGCGACCTGCGGCGGCAGTTCCGGAGCCTTCGGGCAGGCCCGTGCCATCCGGCGCAACTGCCGTACCCAAGCCGCGGATCTGTTCCTCGGTCACCGGCCGTCCGACTCCGTATTTCGGCGACTGCCCAGCCAGCGCAGCCGCCACCGCCAACATCGCGCTAAGCTTCCACATTCGTCACCGTCCCATCGGCTTGCACTTTCCAAAACTTGATCCCGTTGAAGTGATAAGCCGAATTAGTTCCGCGCGCGGCGATCAGAGCTTCGCGTGTCGGCTGGACATACCCGGTTTCGTCGACCGCCCGTGACGCAATCACAGCTTCGCGGCCATCAAAACGCCAAGGCAGCCGGAAACGCGTAAACGCGATCGGAAGGCGCGGCTCCTGCACTCGCGCGCTCACCCACGTTCGCCCGCCGTCGGTGGTGATCTCGACCCGCTCGATCTTGCCGCGTCCGGACCACGCCAAGCCAGTCAACTCGTAAAGACCAGGACCCGGCAGCGTCTGCCCGCCCGATGGATAGGTGATCACCGACTTGGCTTCCATTTGATACGTAAAGATCCGCGCTGTCCCATCCGGCATCAGGTCCGTATACTTTGCGGTTTCATCCCGCGCCATGTAAGCCTGATCGGTTAGCTTCAAACTGTGCAGCCATTTCACATTTGCGTTTCCCTCCCACCCCGGAATAATCAGGCGCAGCGGATATCCTTGCGCGGGACGAAGCGCCTCGCCGTTTTGGCCATACGCGAGCAGGATGTTGTCCATCGCCTTCGCAATTGGGATGCTGCGCTCCATCCGGCAGGCATCCACGCCCTCGGCGATCACCCAGGCCGCCCCGTGCTGGGCGCCGGCCTCTGTAAGCAACAGCGACAGGGGCACTCCCGTCCACTCGCTGCAACTGGCCAGCCCGTAGCCTCGTTGGACATCGGGCGCCGTCTTGGCAGCCCATTCTGATCCACTGTTGCCGCCGCATTCAAGCACCAGTGTTCTTGACACTGATGGCAGGCGACGAATCTCGGCCACTGTCAAGGAAAGCGGCCGGTCTACCATACCGTGGATCACCAGCCGATGCTGAGCCGGATCGATGGTGGGTATCCCCGCATGATGCCGCTCGTAATGCAGCGACGAAGGAGTCAGCGTGCCGACCGAGTCCGCCAGAGGCGTGAAGCTGGAACCTGTCTCCGGCGTCTTGGTGTCTCGTCTCCAGCGGACGGCCTTCTCATAAGGCGACCGTTCTCCATAAGGACCAAGTGGAATGCCCAGTTGCCCCGGCGTTCCATCATCGGCGTGTACTTTCTCGCGCGCTGCCACCAGGCCGCCGCCCAGAGCAGCCCCCATTCGAAGCAGTTGCCGCCGGCTGGATCGCTCAGAGTCTTTCCCAGATCGCTTAGTGTCCCGCATGCATACACCTCGCCGAGATTGTACTCCACTTCGACGCCGAGTGCGACTGCGTATGCGTTTCTGTTATCCTCAATCAGTGCTGAAGCCGGTCAAACGGCTCCAACCGCGGTCCTATCATGGCTTTCGTTGCATCGGCGCCGAATGCGAGGACACCTGCTGCGTCGGTTGGATCGTCAATATCGATAAAGATACCTACGATGCCTACCAAAGCTGCGATGATCCGGAGCTAGGTCCGCGCCTGCATGAACTGGTGACCATCAGTGCCGCCGGTAACAGCGATGACAATTACGCCCGGATCACCCTCTCAGGACCGGGTTGTCCCTTTCTGGCGGAAGGCCTTTGCGGTATTCAGAAAAAGCTGGGTGAGCAGTACCTGTCCATAATGTGCTCGGCGTATCCGCGCGTCATGAACGTGGTCGACGATGTCCTTGAGCGATCGCTGGATTTATCCTGTCCCGAAGCCGCCCGCCTGGTGCTGCTTGATCCCGCTCCAATGCAGTTCGACGAGGACGAAGGTCCGGCTCATGACCCCCGCCTGGGGCATCTGTCCGTGCTGACGACCTACAACGAAAGTTTTGGGAAACCCTATCAATACTTCCGTGAAATTCGCGCTTTCGTCATCTGGCTTCTCCAATACCGCGCCTATCCTCTATGGAAACGTCTGGTGATTCTCGGGTCTTTCTGCGACGAGCTGCATGCGATGACCGAAGAGGGCCGGCACTCGCAGGCTCTCGAAATTGTGGAAGCATACCGCGACGCGGCAAAGCGCAATCTATTTGACCAGGCGCTCGAAAACCATAGCGGCCAGCCGGCGGCGCAATTGGAACTGATGCTGGAGTTGATCGTCGGGCATATCGGTTCCGACTTTACAGCCCCGCGATTCCTTGCCTGCTATCAGGAATTCATGCAAGGTATCGAATGGACGACGCAGTCCAGCATGGACGAAATCGGGCGGAATTATGCGTCAGCCTCCTCGCGCTACTATGAGCCGTTTATGGCCCAGCATCAGCACCTGCTGGAGCATTACCTGGTGAACTACGTCCACCGGACGTTGTTTCCCCTCGGCCCGCAAGAGAGTAATCGAGGGCTTAGCGTGCATCACATTGCTACCTCTATTCGCGATCAGTACCTGCGAATGATGGTTCACTATGGCATCATCCAAACTGTTCTGATCGGGGTCGCCGGCTTTCACAAGGCGGAGTTTGGCGCCGGCCACGTAATCCAAGTAATCCAATCCTTCACCAAGGCCTTTGAGCATAGCCTGACTTTCCCTGAGCGTACGCTCAAGACTCTCGCGGAGAAGGGCGTAAAGAATTGCGCTGGCCTAGCGATCCTGGTGCGCAATTAATTCGCTCTTGGCTGACCACGTCGGTACACGTGGCGTTATATCATGGACAGATTACCTTTATGAACGCTCTTTGTTTCCTGGGACTACTCACCGTATCTGCATTGTCGGCGCAGACCGCGCCGAAAATATTCTACGCTCCTAAGCCCATTCAGCCGATGCCGTATGATGCGCCAATGAAGCCGCTAGTGCGACTCGCTGATCTCAAAGCCAAACACCAGGGTCAGGCGAATTGGAGCGAACTGGTCGTCTACGACAAGAATAATCGCGCGGAAGTAATCTCTGCGACGCCAGGAACGAAAGTACCGCGCCACTTGCATTCCGACGCGCCGGAGTATTGGGTTATGCAGGAAGGCAGGATTCGATTCGAGATCGAAGATCCGCCGGGAAAATTCCAGACCTTCGAAGCCGCCCCAGGTGACTTGGTGCTGGCGCCCGAGCGGCACCTCCATTCGCTGGAAGTGATCGGATCTGCGCCGGCCATTCGCTTTCAAGTCACGCTCCCGGACACGACCACCATTTACGAGGCCAAGCCACAACAACCCGAGAAGGGCATGGAATACACGCCCGTGACTTTGTCGATCGGCAACAATCCGGACGAAGTGCCCAACGACGGCAAGCCCGACCGTGTCTTTTTCAATATCGATGAATTGCAGAAAGAGCACCCGGGACGCCGGTCCTGGAGCGATCTCTCCGTTCGGAAGAATCGGGCTCATGCGAATATCATTTGCGGGTATGCTGCCGACGTGAAGAACACCCCGGGTGACCTCGGGCATTACCATACGGATTTCGCCGAGATTTGGATCATCATGCGCGGCCAGCAATCCTTCGCCATAGAAGGGCTCGATCCTTTCGTGGCGTCCACAGGCGATGTGGTCTACGCCCCCGCGAAAAGGTGGCATCTCCCGTTACCATCCGGAGAGGGGATGTCGTGCCGCCTCGCCATGACACCCTATCCCGCCGGCAATCATTTGTATCAGCCGCGGCCACCGAAGAGCACCAGTTCGAAGTAAGATCAGGTCGTTCGATTTGGTGCCCCTCAGATCGGCGAAAGCTTTCTACTGGTTTGACGATGGCCCTACGCCGCGCCCAAGAAGGATGGAAACCAAAAAGTGATAGACTGATCTAACATCAGATGGACGACAATCTAACGTGAGCCAGATCCTTTTGATTGAGGATAACGCCGGGGATATCCTCGCGATTCGAAAGGTCATTTCGGAGCTGACTCCAGCCACCAAAGTGAGTGTTGCCATAGACGGAGAGCAGGCCATTCGAATACTTGCCGATCCCGGTTTTAAGGCCGATCTCATCATTCTGGATCTGAACATTCCCAAGGTCCCGGGCATCGCAGTCTTAGCGCGGTGCAAACCTGCTGCACCAGTTGTGATTTTCAGTTCCTCGTCCAATCCGGCGGAGATCGAACGAGCAAAGGAGCTTGGAGTACGGGAGTTTGTACGAAAGCCCATCGATTTCGATGAGTTTTCCAATGTGGTCACGCGAGTGGTTCGGGAATGGATCGAACCAAGCGCCAGCGGGGCCGCTGGCGGCCAGACAGATTGATCCACAGACGGGCGTGTACAAGCCTCGTTGATAACTTGGGCTCGGGGATAAGCCGATGAGTCGCTGGCGCGCCTCCAGAGCCTGGCCTCTTTCCAATTCGTAGTCTCTTATAGCTGGCGGAAGCTTGTGGGAGTCGAACCCCGACGCACACCGATTCTACATAGTTTCTGTAATTTGGCAGTTGCTATTCGTGCAGGTTTTGCACGTTTCGCGCAGTTTGGATACATAACGGATACACGGCTCCGCCTTGAGAGAGCGTCGTGCCCTGCATCCCAAGGCTGTCTCAGAGTGAACCTGAAGGCGCGCGCGGACGGCCGTGTTATACGAAATGCCATAACGCGGGGACGCAGTTCGAAACGTCTCGAAGCAGCAGACGTCGTTTTGGAGGATTACGGAGCGGGCGACGACGTCCGGATCATCGAGAACAGGACCGGCGTTAAGCTTGTGGGCGTGATGATCATCGTGGTGGGCGAGGTGTCGGTGCGCACGCCCGTCAAGGTTGGCGAAATCGTGGACGGCGCGAATCGCCGGATGGATCAGCAGGATAAGAAACGGGCCACGAGGGCGATTTACTGATATAGCTTATATCATAGGAAAAGCGCCATGTTTCAAAAAGCCTTCCGTCTCCGTCGATCGTTCCTGCGCTCGTTCACGAGCCTCTCCGCCTGCCTTATCGGTCTTTCGTTGGGCCAGAGCGTTGCGCGCGCCGCCGGTTCCCTTCAGATTTATTGGATCGATGTGGAAGGAGGCGGCGCCACGCTGATTGTGTCGCCATCGGGAGAGTCGATGCTCGTGGATGTCGGCAATCCGCCGCCGGCCGGGGAACGAGATACAAAAAGGATCTACCAAGCGATTCAGCTTGCGGGCTTGAAAAAGATCGATTATCTGTTTATCACGCACTATGACGGCGATCACGTAGGTGGTGTCTTGCCGCTTTCTAAGATGATACGGATCGAGAAGTTTGTCGATCACGGCGATATCGAGGCGGCTTGGAACCAGAACCCTCACTACGAGGATCGCTGGCAGGACTATTTGTCGGCATCCTCCAATCGGCGGATGATCGTCAAGCCGGGAGACATCGTTCCGCTGAAAGGAGTAGAAGTTCGCGTAGTTGCTTCGAACGGTGAGGTTTTGGCCAAGCCCATCAACGGTGGCGGACCCAATCCTTATTGCAAAGACGCCGAGCAGAAGGCGCCGGACAAAACGGAGAATTCCCGCGCTGCAGGTTTTCTGCTTACTTATGGCAAATTCACGTTTGTGGACTTGGGAGACCTCACTTGGGACAAGGAGATGGAGCTAGCATGTCCGGTGAATAAACTTGGGCACGTCACTCTCTACCAGGCTACACATCACGGCTTTTATCACGCCATGTCAGGTGCTCCGGCGCATGTGTGGGGAATCCAGCCCCAGATTGTGGTTGTAAACAACGGCCCGAGGAAGGGTCTCGAGAACACAGCAACGTACGACGAGCTCATGAAGATTCAAGGAATCGAGGGGCTCTGGCAAATGCATCTGTCCTTGCTTAACGACTGGGATCACAATACAAAGGAAAGCATGATTGCGAACCTGGAGCCAACGGATCAATGCCAAGGTCATTGGATAAAGGCTGAAGTCGAATCCAACGGCAAGATTACGATCACCAACGGCAGGAACGGATTCAGCCACAGCTATCAGGCCAGGTAGCAAGTCCCAGCGTGTCAATCGCGAAGCATAGTAACACGCTCAGCATTATCGGAGCGGCGCCCGTCTGGCGTTTGCCATGGCGCAACGTGCGTTTACGATGCCGGCGGCGCGTACTATAATATGAATCCCATGGCGGCCTATTCGCGGAGAGCAGCCCCGGCCTTCATTGTCAGCTTTCTCGCCGCTGGCTCGGCGCTTTGCTACGCCCAGGAAGTCGACTTTAATCGCGATATCCGCCCGATCTTCTCGGACCGCTGCTATGCTTGTCACGGCCCGGACCAAGCGAATCGCAAGACCAAACTGCGCTTCGACACCGAGGCTGGGGCCAAGCAGGATCTGGGCGGCGCGCACTTCGCTGTTGTCCCCGGGGATCCCGCCAACAGCACCATTCTCCAGAGGCTCAGCGCGAATAACCCGGCTGTCCGTATGCCGCTGGGTGGTCCACCGCTCAATGAGAACGAGATTAGCCTGATTCGCCGCTGGATCGAGCAGGGCGCGAAATGGGAGAAGCACTGGTCGCTTATCTCACCCAAGCGACTGGAGTTTCCAAGCGTCGACAACAAAGCCTGGGCGAAGAATGGCATCGACTGGTTCGTACTCAACCGTCTGGAACGTGAAGGCCTGAAACCATCCGCCGAGGTCGGCAAAGAGGCTCTGATCCGCCGTGTGTCGCTCGACCTGACTGGCCTTCCGCCCACCCCGGCGGAAGTGGATGCTTTTCTAGTCGACCAGTCTCCCAACGCGTACGAAAAGGTCGTGGACCGCCTCCTTGCCTCACCCTGCTATGGCGAGCGCATGGCAGCGCCATGGCTGGCCGCAGCCCGCTATGCCGACACCAACGGCTACCAGACCGATGCCGAGCGCTACATGTGGCGCTGGCGCGACTGGGTGATCGAGGCCTTTAACCGCAATATGCCGTTCGACGAGTTCACCCTCGAGCAAATTGCCGGCGACATGCTGCCCAGCGCGACACTCGATCAAAAAATTGCCAGCGGTTTTAATCGCAACCACCGCGGGAACGGCGAAGGCGGCATCATTGCCGAAGAGTACGCCGTTGAATATGTTGTGGACCGCGTGGAAACGACCTCAGCCGTCTGGCTCGGCCTCACGGTGGGCTGTGCGCGCTGCCACAATCATAAGTACGATCCAATCACGCAGAAAGAGTTCTATCAGTTCTTCGCTTATTTCAATAACATTCCGGAAAAGGGCAAGGCCAATAAGTACGGCAACTCTGCCCCCATGATCAAGGCGCCGACCCGCGAGCAGCAAGCGCAACTCTCCGAGATCGAATATAAGTTGTCAGCCGCCGAGAAAACTTTCGTCGCTCTCGCTACCGACACTGAACGCGTCCAGAGAAGTTGGGAGAAATCACTCGATCGCTCCAAGCCCATTTTGTGGTCCGTCGACCGCGGGATAACATCACAGTTTCCCTTGGACAGTGACGCTGATTCTCATTTCGACGGGAAGCGCGCCGCCGAGCAAGGCGACCAGGGCAAATTCGGTTTTCTTGACAAGTTCAGCATTGCCGCATGGATCGATCCGGCCGCGCCTACTGGCGGCATCGTAACTCGAACGCTTGACATCTCCGAGGGCCACGGTTGGGGCCTTTATCTCAATGATGGCAAGCTGCAGCTCAACCTTGTGCAGCGCTGGCTCGATGATGCGCTCCGAGTGGAAACAGAAGATTCTCTGCCCCTGAACCAACTCCACCACGTGCTGGTGACCTATGACGGCTCGCGCGTGGCCGACGGCGTCCACATGTACGTGGATGGCAAGCCGCAGAAATTGAAAATTCTTCTGGATGAGTTGAACCAGGACTTCGCTTCCAAAGATCCCCTTCGCATCGGCGGTGGCGGTGGGCCGGGCAATCGCTTCAACGGTGTAATTCGCGATGTCCGAATTTACGATGTGGCGCTGAAGCCTGAAGAGGCCTCTGTCGTGGCCGTCGCTCCCTCGATCACCGAAATTGCGGTGATCGCCCCGGCCAAGCGCACGGCGGCGCAACGCGACAAGATCAATTGGTATTTCCTCGAGAATCAGGCTCCCGATCCAATTCGCCGAGCTTGGCGCAAACTGGTGGACCTGCGCAAACAAAAAGAGAACTTCGAGGATAGTTTGCCCACCGTAATGGTGATGCAGGAGATGCCCACGCTACGCGAGACGCACCTGCTCATCCGCGGTGCCTACGACCGTCCTGGCGAAAAAGTACAGCCGGGCGTTCCGGATGCACTACCCGCACTGCCCGAAGGCGCGTCCAATAACCGGCTGGGCTTCGCCAGATGGCTTGTAGATCCCGTCAACCCGTTGCCGGCGCGGGTGGTAATGAATCGCTTCTGGCAGATGTACTTTGGAACCGGGTTGGTGAAGACCGTGGAGGATTTCGGCTCGCAGGGCGAATGGCCGTCGCATCCAGAGCTGCTCGATTGGCTGGCTACCGAGTTTATCCGCACCGGCTGGGATGTAAAGGCCATGCAGAAGCTGATTCTCACCAGTGCAACCTACCGGCAGTCATCGAAGACCACGCCCGAGCTCCTGCAGAGAGACCCAGAGAATCGCCTCCTGGCTCGTGGACCGCGCTTTCGTCTCCCTCCTGAAGTCATTCGGGACCAGGCGCTGGCCATTTCAGGTCTGCTGGTGGAGAAAATCGGAGGGCCATCGGTAAAGCCCTACCAGCCCGCTGGATTGTGGACAGAGATCAATGGGCAGAATTACCCGCAGGATCATGACGAAAGCCTCTACCGCCGCAGCCTGTACACCTTCTGGAAACGAACCTCTCCGCCGCCCACGATGATGACTTTCGACGCCGCTGGTCGCGAGGTTTGCGTGGTGCGCGAAAGCCGCACCAACACACCCTTACAGGCGCTCGATCTGATGAACGATGTCACGTATCTCGAAGCCGCCCGCGTGCTGGCGGAGCACATGATGATTGAGGGCGGAACGACGCCCGCTGAGCGTATCGCGTTCGCGTTCCATAGAGCCACCGCGCGCGGTCTTTCAGCCACTGAGAGCAGGACGTTGCTGGATAGCTTCCAGTATTACCGCGACACTTATCAGACCGACCCCGACGCGGCCCGCAAGCTTGTCAGTTACGGCGAGTATCCTCGCAATGAGAAGCTGAATGTCAGCGAACTAGCGGCCTACACCACAGTTGCCAGTCTCATACTGAATTTGGATGAATTGTTGACCAAGCAGTAGAATTATGCCTCCCTCGCTCGAACATGCCCTCTTGATGACGCGGCGGCACTTCTTCGACCGGGCGAGCACCGGTCTGGGCACGGCCGTGCTGGCCACCCTGCTCAACGACGATCTTCGCGGCGCCGAAGCTCTCCCCAATCCCGACGGAGGCCTCCCTGGCCTGCCCCATTTTCCCCCCAAAGCCAAGCGGGTCATCTACCTGTTCCAGGGCGGCGCGCCTTCTCAGATAGAGCTGTTCGACTACAAGCCGCGCCTCTACGATCTGCGCGGAACCGAGCTACCGGATTCGATTCGGCAGGGCCAGCGGCTCACCGGGATGACATCCACGCAGTCGAGCTTCCCGGTCGTGCCTTCGCTATTCAAGTTTGCGCAGCACGGCAAGTCGGGCGCCTGGGTTAGCGAGCTGATGCCGCACACGGCCACAGTGGTCGATCAGTTGTGCTTCATAAAGTCGATGTACACCGAGGCCATTAACCACGACCCCGCCGTGACTTTTTTCCAGACTGGCTCCCAGCTCGCGGGCCGGCCTAGCATCGGCGCCTGGCTGGCATACGGGCTGGGAAGTGAAAGCAAGGACCTCCCGGCCTTTGTGGTGATGGTCTCGTCAGGTTCGGGAAACGGCGACCAGCCGCTCGCCGATCGCATGTGGGGCAGCGGCTTTTTGCCCACCAAGTATCAAGGGGTAAAGTTTCGCTCAGGCGGCGATCCGGTGCTCTACCTGTCCAACCCGGACGGCTTCAGCCAATCCGATCGCCGGCGCTTTCTGGATGATCTGAGCAAACTGAATCAGCTTGAGATCGATAAGTTCGGCGACCCCGAGATCTCCACGCGCATCGCTCAATATGAAATGGCCTACCGGATGCAAACGTCGGTGCCCGAACTGACGGATCTATCTAAAGAGCCGGCCCGCATCTTTGACCTCTACGGACCGGATTCGCGCAAGCCCGGCACATTCGCAGCGAACTGCTTGCTGGCGCGCCGTCTGGCTGAGCGCGGTGTGCGGTTCGTCCAATTGTTTCATCGCGG
>Ga0210406_10007460_pt1 | contig 11096 bp, 8 predicted proteins | sample IncBWC30MmetaG_FD_155454 | JGI IMG/M metagenome (GOLD analysis project Ga0210406, IMG submission 155454) | Forest soil microbial communities from Barre Woods Harvard Forest LTER site, Petersham, Massachusetts, United States - Inc-BW-C-30-M | ecosystem: Environmental > Terrestrial > Soil >... | reverse complement strand
GGGCTTTTCAGCCATTCAGTCGTCGTGGGCGCTTGAAGCACTGCGCGCCTATGACTTCGCGCCGATTGCCATCTGGTGCGATGTGGGTGGCGGTCATGGCCATATGATGTGTTCCTTTCTGAAGGCTTATCCACACCTATCAGGCGCGGTATTGGATTTGCCGGAAGTGATTGCCGAAAAGGGAGAGTTGTGGGCGCCGAGGCTCGGTCTCGAAGACCGTTGCCGTTATCTGTCAGACGACATGTTTAAGCAAGTGCCGATCAAAGCCGACATCTATAGCCTGAAAATGATACTTCACGACTGGAACGACAACGAATGCACCCAAATTTTGCGGAATATTCGCCGAGCGGCTAAGGCAAATAGTCGCGTTTTCATCATCGAGCATGTTGTACCGGGGCCGAATCAGTCGCATTTTTCAAAACTGTTTGATATCCACATGATGTGCTGGGGCAGCGGACGGGAACGAACGGAAGAGGAATACGCTTCCCTTCTCAAAGCATCCGGTTGGCGTTTCGTGACCTGCCATTATCCACCGCACGCCAGCATGGGAGTGGTGGAAGGCATTGCGACGTAGGTCTGACAAGGAGATTGAATCGGTAAGTAAAATTTACCCAAGACGTAGTTTTTCAACGGATAAACCGTCCATCCTTAGTAACCCATCTTGCCCTTCGGTCGCCCTTTTTGGGCGAGTCGGTGGGGCGCTTACCCAGGGCTAAAACCCTGGGCTATTCTCTTTGCCCGCTTCGCGTTCTCACGGACCAATCACTTCTCACTTCTCACTTCTCACGAAGGAAGTTAATCCCCCGTCGGTACGATCCCTGCGTTCTCGACCATTAAAATAACGGTGCGTTCGAGTGAACGGGTACGATGCAACACGCCTTTAGGGACGACGAACCCTTGTCTCGGCCCAAGGCCGACGGTGCGACCTTCCAGGTCAATGGTCAGCTGCCCTTCGACCACATAAAAGAACTCATCGTCGTTATCGTGTTTGTGCCAGTGGTATTCTCCTTCAATCACTCCAAGTCGCACCACTGAAGCATTAACCTGACAAAGGGTTTGGTTGAACCAAGGAACATGAGCATCTGCGACTTTCTTCTCATCGACGATCTCTAATGGTCCATGCAAGATATTCAGTCGCGTATCGTAAGGGAAATCTTTGACGTCGCTCATCGAGCGAAGGCTAGCTGAAAACCCAATCTTGTGCAAAAGGGAGAGAGCCTCGGCCTGGAGTTCTAAGTTGTAGGTTTTAGGTTTTAAGTTCCAGGTTATGAGCCGTTGCCGACAAACCAATCACCCATCACCAATCACTTCTCACCTCTCACCTCTCACCTCTCACTCCCAATGGTCCGTCCTCGGCTTCTGACAATCCTCTGTTACGGCGCAATGATGAGCTTGGCGATCGGCGTCAATCTGCTGCCGATCTTTCTGACCAGCTTCAGCGCTAGCTTTGGCGGGGCCAACGGTCTGAGCCAAGAGCAACTGGGGAGATTGGGCGCGTTTTCGTTTGCCGGCCTGGTGTTTGGTATCTTGCTCGCCGGGCCGCTAGCGGATCGATGGGGTGCTAAGATCTTTGCCATCGCCGGCAATGCCGTCATGGCAGCGAGTCTCGTCGGCATGTCGATGGCGCCCGATTACTGGGCACTAAGCATCGCCGTGTTCTGGCTCGGTTGCGGCGCGGGCATTCTCGACATGGTCCTGAGCCCGGTGGTCTCAGTGCTTAATCCAGAACGAAGGTCGGCCGCGATGAATTGGTTACACTCATTTTACTGCGTTGGCGCTGTGGTAACCATTCTGGCGGGCACTGTGGCGTTACAAGCTGGTGTGGGCTGGAGAAACGCCTCTCTTTTGCTGCTGCCTCTGCCACTCGCTCTACTCATCACTTTTGGATTTCTTCATTTTCCCGAACTGGTCCATGAATCTGAGCAGGCTGGACGGTCACCGATGAGGGAGCTACTAAGAGAACCGTGGCTGTGGGGTTGCTTAATAGCAATTTTCCTGGGCGGCGCTACCGAACTTGGAATGGTCCAATGGTTACCCGCTTATGCCGAAACGTCGCTCGGTTTTCCAAAATGGATCGGCGGCGCAGCTCTCCTCGCTTTCTCGGTTTTGATGGCGGCCGGCCGGATGGTGGTAGGTTCAATCGGAACACGGGTTAATCCTTTCGTGGTGCTGGCTTGGTGCTGCGGCTCATCCGTGCTCCTCTTTCTCCTAGGATCCTTCTTAGTGGTTCCAGGTTGGGCATTGGCCGCCTGCATCGTGGTCGGTTTCACCGGGAGCGCGCTTTGGCCCACGGTACTCGCTGTTTCCGCCGATCGCTATCCCGCCGGAGGAGCCACTATGTTCGCGGCGTTAGCATCGATGGGAAATGCAGGGGGAATCCTTATGCCTTGGATTGTTGGCTGGATCGGTGACCTGGTTAACTTGCGCTGGGGGTTAGCGGTATCGGCATTGGCGCCGCTCTTGATGTTACCGCTCGTGCTCCTCTTAAAGAGGACACAGGCTGGAAGTTATAGGTTTTAAGTTTTAGGTTTTAAGTTGGAGGTCGCACCTTGTAAGTCGCGCTGACTGGATCAGAGCACCGAACCTCCAACCTAAAACTTACAACTTATAACCTAAAACTTTTAACCGTTTGCACGATTTGCGAGACGCTTGGCCGATAGGCGTTCTCGAGGATCGGTGAAAAAGGAACCGGGACATCGGGAGACGCTATTCTGGCCACCGGCGCTTTGAGATGCGCGCTGAATCGTTCCTGAATGCCGGCGGCAATTTCTGCGCTGACGCCGCCGGTTTTGGGACCTTCTTCAACAATCACAACTCGGCCAGTTTTCCGAACCGACTCTCCGATAGTTTCAAAGTCGATCGGCGAAAGACTACGCAGATCGATCACCTCGACATCTACGCCCTCGCCCGCAAGCCTTTGAGCCGCATCCAGACTGAAATGCAGCATCAATAACCAAGATAAAATCGTGACCTGAGAGCCGGTCCGGCGAACCGCAGCTCGGTCGAGCGGCACCAGATAATCGTGATCCGGAATTTCGCTGGTAGCATCGACGGCACCTGATTCGGTGCGGGCCCCTTTTGAGCCGTAGAGGAGTTTATGTTCGAAAATCAAGACCGGGTCATTATCCCGGACCGCCGATTTTAATATCCCCTTGGCGTCATAAGCATTCGAGACAGCGACAACTTTCAACCCGGGAACTCCCGTGAAATAACGCTCCATGCTTTGAGCGTGCTGGGAACCGCGCCCCGTTGCCCCGACTGGAGCTCGCATGACTAAAGGAACCTGGCAAGCCCCGCCGGACATGTACCGCATTTTCGCGGCATTGTTGATGATCTGATCGCTGGCTAGAAAGAGGAAATCACCATATTGAACGTCGGCAATAGGTCTCATGCCCATCATAGCGGCGCCAACGGCGATTCCGAAGAAGCCGAGCTCGGCGATCGGAGTGTTAATCATCCGGTCGGGGAATCTTTTTTCGAGGCCGAGAGTAACCGTAAACGCGCCACCCCAGCCACCTGGTACGGCGATGTCTTCCCCGATACAGAAGACCGTTTCATCGCGTTGCATTTCCTCCGCAATAGCATCCCGCAGAGCTTCAGCGATCGCTTGTCGTTTCATAGATCGGGGGTCGCGATGGAAGCCCTTCGTTCTCGTACTCGTCGTCGTCCTCGTCCTCGAACCGGGGCGAGCGTAGTGTCGGAGTAACGGAGTGCTAGAGTTTTGATCTGTTTGCCCGTATCGGATTCTCGACCGCCGGTCACGACTCTAACGAGACACTTCAGGCCGAACCCTGAAGCAAATCTGCCCGAAGACCATGCTCGAGGACAGCCTGTCCGCCGTAGCTTTCGCTCTATGCTCAAGGTCGGCCTCGCAAGCGAGGCACGCTCCACAAAGGCATGCGCGAAGGCGGAAGGACGACGACGAGAACGAGGATGAGTAGCCTCAGCTCGCATACACATCGGTCAGGAGATCATCAACGGTTGGCTTCGGCGCCGTCTTGGCGTTCTCAACGGCACGCTCAATCTCATCGTCGATTTCCTTCTGGATACGATCGAGATCATCCAGGTCCGCGTTACCGCCCACTAACAGACCTTGAGCAAACCGGGTAATTGGATCATTCGCTGACCAGACTGCTCGCTCTTCTTTGGGTTGATAATAACAGGGGTCCCGGCGGGAATGCCCGGTGCGGCGATAGGTTTGGAGCTCAAGTAAAACTGGTCCCCGCCCAGACCGACATTCTTCTGCGGCCTGCCTAGCTGCTTCGTAGACCGCCAGCACATCGTTACCATCGACGGTCTCACCGCGAAACCCGTAGCTGGTCGCTCGCTCGGAAACTCTGGTATTCTTCATGACCTGATCGATGCGGGTAGAAGCTCCATACAAATTGTTCTCGCAAACGAACAACACCGGCAAACTCCATAGCGCCGCCATGTTTAGCGCCTCATGGAATGCACCTTCAGCCACCGCGCCGTCGCCAAAAAAGCAAGCGACAATCTCTTTGGTTTTTCGCAGCTTAAATGCGAGAGCCATTCCCGTAGCCAAGGGAATCCCTCCCGCCACGATGGCGATCCCCGGTATCATCCCTTTTTCCAGATTGCCCATATGCATCGAGCCTCCCTTCCCTCTGCAACAGCCGGTAACCGCGCCAAAAAGCTCATCTAACATTTCCTGGACGGTCAACCCTTTAGCCAGCGCATGCCCATGCCCGCGAAAGGTAGAAGTAATAAAGTCGTCTGATCTAAGCGCCGCACAGACTCCCACTGCGGTCGCTTCCTGCCCCTGGCATTGGTGAATTGTCCCCGGCATGATGCCTTCTAGAAAGAGCGCCTTAACCCGGTCTTCGAACTGCCGAATTAATACCATTCGCTCGTATAAAGTGAGCAAGAAATCACGATGGTAGTTAATATCGCCGCCGCCACGACCGTTGCCAGCAACAGGCGTACCGGAGGCCGCCTGGACGTCGCCGATAACCGCAAGCACGTCGCCGGCCGAGGCTTCACCACCGGCCGGTACCAACTGTTGGAGCAAAGTCCCAAAACCAAGCGCCTCCACTTCCATCGTCGCTTTGTCAGTCTCTACTTCGACGACGGCTTGGCCGCGCTCAACAAAGTCCCCCACTTCAACCAACCACCGGGTTACTTTGATCGGCGAGCCGGTGGTCGACAGGTCCGGCATTTTGAGATTCATGCCGGGCTCGGGTTAGCTAAGTGTTCAGGACTCATGCAGAGCGGCTGTTGTTGAATCAGCCGATGGGCTTCCGGCGCGGGCAACACGCCGTCGGTGGTACCGATCGCCCGAGTAGCTGACGCTCCCAGGGCACTCGCGTACATCAGGCTCTCAGGAAAATCCCAGCCGCTAACAATTCCGGTGATTAAACCACTGGCAAACGCGTCGCCGGCCCCCGAGGGATCCACCGTTTGCCACGGATAAGAGCCACACCGCCAACACTCATCCCCTCGCACTCCAAGTGATCCCCGCTCACCCAGCGTTATCACTACCCCGTTAGCCCCCCAGCTTCTTAAAACTTGCATCGCCTCCCACGGGTCACTCCGGCCGGTCAAAACCGCTGCCTCCGTGTCATTCGGTAGAAACCAATCGATGTAGGGCAACAGATTTTGCACTTCCGGCGCGTAGACAAATCCCTTGGGTAGAACCACGTCGACTACTGTAACCACCTCGTGTTCGCGACAGAAATGCAGCAGGGTTAGCAGTTCATCCAGCTGGATACCAGGCATGGCAAACAACCCACCTAAATAGAACAGATCCAACTGAGCTAACCAATCACCATCAATATGGTAGACCGAAAATGCCTGATTAGCGCCAAAGGTGTGGATGTACCGCCGGTCCTCCCCGTCAACTAACAAAATGATAGTTTCGCTAGTTGGATAACCCGGGGTCTGAACTAGTCGATCACAATTTAGTCCGGCGGTTTGCAAAGCCCTTACCAAGGTTTCACCGGCCGCATCCCGGCCAACGCACCCAACTAAATCAACACACAGACCTTGTTTACGGAGATCGATGGCCACATTAGCCGCACACCCACCTGCCTTGGTCTTTATAGCATCGACCGCTATTAATTCTCCCGCCTGCGGTAACGCTGGAAACGGGCCGCAAAACGTGTCTTTAACCAGAATGCCCCCGCAACCGATCCTTTTCATAACTAGTTCGCCTTTCCACAACAACCGAGTAATTCGATGCGTTCCAAAACCGCGTCGCGTACAGCCAATCGGCACGCCATCATCACATCGTGTTTACCGCCCATGCCCAATAGTTCATGAGGGTTGTCCACTTCTGCTGCGATACTCGAACGCAGCGCTTCAAGATATCGTTGCTTCAAGTAGGTACCGTAGTTAACCTTAGTAACTCCTAACCTGATCGCCTCGCGAATCGAACTCCCAGGGATCCCGGTGCCACCATGTAGGACCATCGGTTTGTTAGCACGTTCACCGATCTGAGACAGGCGTTTAAGATCAAGTTCTCGTTGACCCTTCGTCAAAACATGGACATTGCCAACGCTGACCGCCAAAAGATCGACCTTCGTATCCTCAACAAATCGGCCAGCCAGCTCCGGATCAGTTAGAAAGTTTCCGTTGGTGAGTCCTGAGTTCCCAAATGGCAAGTGGCCAACCTCAGCTTCTACCGCGGCCCCGTGGCGATGAGCAAACTCAGTGAGGGTTGTGACTCTCCCCCGGTAGTCTTCATAGGTTGCGCTGGAATCTGCCGGCATAACCAGATTGAACCCGGCCAGGACTGCGTTGCGCACCCAATCGTCATTCGGGCATTCATTAAAGATGAGTCCACACGGGACGCTCGCGTCAGCGGCCCCCGCTTTTCCTAACTCGGCGTAACAGCGGATACGCTCAGTTAGTTTGCGACCGGGACGGCTCAAGAACTCACCGTTGAATCCAATAATGATCGGTGAGCGGGTCGTTTCCGCGGCGTCGAGCACACCCTGGAGCGATTCCAGATTCCAGCTTTCGAAATACCCCAACGCGTATTCATTCTTACGCGCGTGCTGGATGAGCTCGCTAATGGGCCAAAGCGACATAATCCACCTCCAAATTGGTGACCGCGGCTACGTGAGCCGTGATTCCTGCACGCTGTACCGCTTCGAGATCAGATTTTTTTACCCATTCATCGGTTACGACATGATGAATTTGCGAGATATCCAGCACTTTACTGAGTGCGCGCACCCCGAACTTCGTGTGATCCACAACCAGAACTGTCTGCGCGGCCCTCCCGGCCATAACCTGCTTTACGCGGGAGGTCGCAACCGCGGATTCGAAAGTCCCATCCTCGGGCAGAAAACCTTTTGTACTGAGAAAGGCTTGATCGATCAGAAAAGACTTCGCCATTTCATCTGCTTGCGGGCCGGCGAACGAGAGAGTGATCGGATCGTATTCACCACCGATCCCAATGATCGTGTTGTTGTTGCCCTTACTGAGCTCCAAACAGGTCAAGGCTGAGTTCGTCAGGATAGTGAGCCCGGTTCGTTGAACAGCGATAAGCCTTGCCAGGGTCAGGTTAGTGGTGCCGCCATCAATGAAAATGGTCTGATGGTCTCTAATTAGTTCGAGCGCTTTCGCAGCAATGGCACGTTTTTCCGATTGGTTGCTGGCGATTCGTTCCCGAACGCTGTTCTCGTAAAGATAAGGCGCAGCACTGGCTTGTTGTATTCCGCCGACGGTCTTAATAACCCTTCCCAACCGTACCAATTCATCGCAATCTCGCCGAACCGTCATCGTGGAGACTTGCAGGACTTCTGCCAGGGCGACATAGGTGGCGCTTCCTTGGAGATCGACCAGGTCAAGGATCAAGGACGCTCGGTTTTCCAGGCGTTTAGGAGAGGACAAGGCTCGATGGTTACTGTGATTTATTCACAAACGCAACAGGATATATGTGATATTTTAACACCAGTGCTTGTGATGATGAAGCTCAGCAGGCCTGCATCCCAAAGGGACCGGATGATCGTAGCCAGGCAATTCATTGCCTGGAACACGCGCCAGAGAAAGATCCGTCCCGTAGGGCATGGTGTGATTTTTTAACACGGGAATAGTTCACCACCAAATAGGGAATACGTCTTAGTGGACCGAATCAGACCGTCGCCTCTGGGACGGGCCGGTTTTTTGAGTATTCCAGGCAATAAATTGCCTGGCTACGATCATAAAGTCTCTCTGGGACAAGTTCCGGACGGCCCTGTGGCTGATTTGCTATCCCTAGGACGACTGATCGGTCAAGCTTGATTAGTAAACAAAATTGAGCTCAATTACCTGTCCGTACTATCGTCCTATTGACGTGAACAACAGGACTAGGAGTTTTTACGGATGTAACCGCCAGAGGGGGATCGTTTAGATGGAAGAAGTGATTCTCAGCAAGGTCTGTGTATTAGTGACCGCCGCTTTCTTGCTCACGCTCGTACCTGGCTTTCGCCGTCCTAACCGCTCATTGTTATCCGTAAGGGACCGGGGAACAGCGCTACTGGTGTTCCTCTTGCTCGGCTTCCTGGAAGAGGCCGTTGTCCGGGAAACCGGGTGGTTCAATCAGCGGATCGTTGCGGTTTGTGCAGCCGGTCTGGTTGCCGGTCCCGTGGTCGGACTGATTGTTGGCACCGTGGTGACCTGGTTAGCGGTTGTCTATGACGGGTTGCCGCTCGCGACGATCGGCGTTTCCATGTTGGCTGGCGGACTCGCCGGCGGTTTGCTTCAACGTTGGCGCCCAAAAATCGCGCAGAGTCCCTGGGCCGGATTTCTCCTGACGCTGGCCGTGTCCTGGTTTCGTGATGGATTGCTATTGTTATTCGCTCCCAGCACCGTCCTGGCAGCTCACGCCTGGCACCAGCTCGGAGTAGCTCCGTTTATCCAAGGCCTAGGAACCGCGCTGATCCTAGCCATTGTTGCGCAAGCTCGCCAGCGGGACGACCAGGCACGAGCGGCAGCTTCAGCGGAAGTGCGGGCCATGCAGGCGCGCATGAATCCCCATTTTTTATTCAATGCTTTAAACGCCTTAGCCGGTCTGGCAACCGTGGCCCCACGTGAAGTGCCACGTGCGGTTGGCCGGTTGCGGAAGTTTCTGCGCGCGAGTTTTGATCAGCCGGAACAAGCTTTAGTACCTCTAGAAGAAGAGCTAGGGGTGGTGCGTGCCTATCTCGATATCGAAGCGCTCCGGTTAGGTAATCGATTGAAGCAGGAAACAACCATCCAGCCGGGTTTATCGAATGCCCTCCTGCCACCTTTCTCACTACAACCTATCGTGGAGAATGCGGTGCAACATGGGCTTCATTCTACGCCCCACGCTGGTCGCCTTTCCATTGTGATTAGCGCGGTCGAACAGTTCCTCGAAGTCAGCGTTAGTGATGACGGACTAGGCGTGCCTTCCGCTGACGTGGAAAAGATCTTTTTTGGCAATCGTACCGAGGTCCACGCCATGGCGTTACTTCGTCGCAGGTTACAGGGGTTGTATCATAACTCGTTCCGTTTGGAGGTTCGTAGCGAACTAGAACATGGAACCACGGTAACGATGCGGATTCCGCTGCGAAGAGGCTCTGGGATTTCGCAAAAGTCCATCGACGACGCGGTCTGTGATTTTTATCGCCTCGCGCCGCGCTAGGAATGCTTACGCTGGGCAACATGGCCCTGCGAGACGGCTCAAAACCGGCGCGGCATCGATGCACTTACAAGTCAAGACCGGGGCGCGCCGAGTTTTTCGCCCTGGCAGTTGTGGCCACCACCTTTCTGAAGGCCTTTGCCGACCGGGCCTGGCCCCATAAGCGAACGGCCGACTATTCGGGCAAGAATTACGGCAACTGGAACAAGGACGGCGGACTTTTGGGAGAATCGGTGTCTCTTTGGCTTTGGCCCCTGTTCAAATGAGCAACCCGGCGGTTTTGGTAACGCAGATGATAATCGGCAAGATTTGTGTCTTGGTGACCGCCGCGTTTGTGCTGACGCTCGCTCCCGCTTTCAGGTCCGATCGATCGCGACTCTCTTTCCGCGACCGGGGCACTGCGCTACTCGTGTTTCTGGCTCTCGGGCTGGTTGAAGAGGCAACCGTGCGGCAAACCATGTGCTTTAATCACCGGATCGTTGCAGCATGCACGGCCGGTCTCCTGGCGGGACCGATGGTAGGGCTGACGGTTGCCGCGTTTGTAACTTGGCTAGCCGTGGCTTATGACGGGTTCCCTTTGCTGAGCGTCGGGATTTCAATGTTGTTTGCAGGCCTGGCTGGAGGGTTGCTGCATCTGCGGCGGCCAGCCCTGGCGGCACATCCTTTGACCGGGTTCGGCCTGACACTCGTTGTGACCCTGGTTCGCGACGGTCTGATTTTTTTCTTTCCGATTTTATCTCCTACGACACCCATCTCGCTCGGACATCTGCTGCTCGCTCCTTTACTACAAGGCCTGGGAACGCTGCTGGTACTTGCGGTGATGTCACAGGTACGCGAACACGACGAACAGGTGCGCGCTACCGCTTCGGCCGAGGTCCGGGCTCTCCAAGCCAGAATGAATCCGCATTTTCTTTTTAATGCGCTGAATTCCCTCGCGGCATTGGCAACCATTTCTCCGCGGGAGGTTCCCGCTGCCGCCGGGCGGCTACGTCAGTTTCTACGCGCCAGTTTCGATCAACAAGACCGAACACTTGTGCCCGTCACGGAAGAGTTAGCCGTAGTGCGCGCGTATCTCGACATTGAGGCGTTGCGGTTCGGTAACCGACTAAAAGTTGAACAATCGATTGATCCGGCGGCAACCGACACGGTGGTACCGCCCTTCTGTCTTCAACCATTGGTTGAAAATGCGGTGCGACACGGCATCCAGTCGTCGGCTGGTGCCGGCAGGTTAAAGGTGGTGGTGCGTCCGGTAGATCGTTGGTTAGAGATGAGTGTTACGGACGACGGAAAAGGAGTGCCGGCCAGCGAAATCGAAAAAGTATTCTTTGAACAACGCCCAAGAGCCCATGCCCTACTCTTGTTGCGCCGGCGTTTACAAGAATTGTTCGGGCAATCGTTTACTTTTGCAGTCTCCAGCGAGGTGGGGATTGGAACTACCGTTACGGTACGCATTCCCTTGGATCCACCTTCGGAGGCCGTGGGCAGATCGTTG
>Ga0210406_10007459_pt1 | contig 11097 bp, 8 predicted proteins | sample IncBWC30MmetaG_FD_155454 | JGI IMG/M metagenome (GOLD analysis project Ga0210406, IMG submission 155454) | Forest soil microbial communities from Barre Woods Harvard Forest LTER site, Petersham, Massachusetts, United States - Inc-BW-C-30-M | ecosystem: Environmental > Terrestrial > Soil >... | reverse complement strand
TCTGGAGACCGAGGTCGTCCAGAAGGCGGCGTGGCTGGTGCGCGATGGCGCCACGGTGGAGCGCTACTCGACAATGTTTGACGACACCGCGGAGATTCCGTTCGGGCTGGGCTGTGGGGGTGTAGTCGATCTGCTGCTGGAACCAGCCGATACCGCGGAGTGCGGAGCATTAATGGCCGCGATGGAGGGGTCTCTTGCCGGGGAAGACGTGACCGTGTTGACCTGGCTGCCGCGCGAGGACCGAGGGTTGGCGCGCGCAGTGCTTTCAGCGAGTGGAGACTTCCTCTTCGCCAGTAGCAAATTGACTGAGCCTGAACTGGTGGACGCGCGCGCAGGCGTGTTGCGGCAAGGTTGGGGCGAGACAATGCCGGAAGGAATATTCGTCGAGAGGATTGTCGCTCCACAGCGGTTGTTTGTTTTGGGCGCCGGAGATGATGCGAAGCCGTTGGTGAGTATCGGTGCGCTGTTGGGATGGAGCGTGACGGTAATGGATGGGCGAGCACAGTTGGCTCGCGCCGAGCGGTTTCCGGAGGCCGAGCGTGTGCTGGTCGTCAACTCGGCCTCTGCCGAAGTGCTGCGGATTCGGCCCGACGATGCGGTGGTGCTGATGACTCACAGTTACGAGCAGGACAGAGAGCTGCTTGCTGCGGTCCTGCCGTTGCGGCCCAGATATCTGGGGCTGCTGGGAGCTCGCCACCGGAGTTCGTTGCTGGTGAGCGAAGTTGCGGTGAAGCTGGGGCGTACGATTGCCGCGTGCTGCGAACAGATCTATGCTCCGGTTGGGCTCGACCTGGGCGGAGATGGGCCGGAGGCGATTGCGTTGGCGGTGATTGCCGAGGCGCACGCCCGCTGCACAGGGAAGCTGGGGACCTCACGGAGACTATCAGCCGAGGACGTCGAGAGGCATGTGCGAGAGGGAGGGGCATCCCGCTATCTGCAGTCGCAGTGTGCTTTGGATGTTGCACGGTGAGCATTGCTGCGGTTGTTCTGGCAGCGGGGGCTTCCACACGGCTGGGCGAGCCCAAACAACTGGTGAGGCTTGGTGGAGAGACTTTGCTGGAGAGAGCCGTGCGGGTCGCGCGCGAGGCTGGGTGTCAGCCCGTAGTAGTTGTGGTGGGGGCCGAACATGTCAAGGTACTGGGCAACAGCGTAATAGGCGACGTTGTCACGGTGATCAACGATAGGTGGCAGGAGGGAATGGCCTCCTCGATCCGGCTTGGTGTGGGGGCCTTGGCGTTCGCCGCTAAAGATGCGGAGGGCGTGTTGCTGATGGCTTGCGATCAGCCGGCAGTGACGGTGAAGCACTTGTCTCACCTGACCCAGCGGGCCGAGATAAAGGCTTCGCGCTATGCGGAAAGGAACGGAGTTCCTGCATTCTTTCCGAAGCAGTATTTCGGCAAGTTGATGGAGTTGAAAGGAGATGCCGGGGCCCGGGAGCTATTGGCAGAGGCTCAATTCGAGGAGTTGGAGAACGGAGAGTTGGATGTGGATACGGTAGAAGATTTGAAGCGGGTGCGGGAGCTGTTTGGTTAGCCCCCGCTCTATGGGCTGCTCTTTTCCCGAACCCATTTTTTCCACAGATTTATTTCAAAAAGTTGGCACATTGTTCTCACCACAAATAACCGTGCCAATTCACCACGATTTACCACCCATTTACCACGTTGTTTCCATCCAAAAACCACGTTTTTACACTGCAATTTCGCAAAACCGCCCTCAAAAACCGCTCTAAAAAAATTAACTTAGAGAGAGAAGAAACTCTTCGAGCAGGTTGGCGGCTACGGTAGCGCGATATTTCGCAGTGCTCCGGATGTCGTCAATGGGGCGTACTTCGGCGAAGATGATTGAGCGGGCGGCCGCGATGCTCTCTGGCGTAATTGCTTTGCCGATCAGCGATTGTTCGGTGACCGTCAAGCGGGCCGGGTATTCGCGCACGCTTGCGGCACCGATGCGTATGTCTTCGATGCGTCCTTTGTTCATGCGGGTGACGACAGCTATGGCTACCTTCGAGATGGCTTGTGCATTGCGAGTGCCTACCTTGCGGATGTAGGTTTTGTAACCTTCGTAGTTGCGTAAGATGGTGATGCTGTGCAGGAGTTCTTCCGGCTCGAGAGCGGTCTCTTTGTAGGCGAGATGGAAGTCGCGGTAGGGCAGCGTACGAGCGCCCCGGGTGGAGACGAGAGTGATCTCGGCATCGTAGGCTAGGAGAGCGGGCGGTGTGTCGGCGGCAGGCGAAGCGTTGACGATGTTGCCGCCGAGCGTGCCGCGGTTCTGATTGGCAATCGAGCCGGTCCAGCTGGCTGCCTGGGCGAGGATGGAGAATTCGCTTGCAATGACAGGGTGTTTGCGAATGTCGGTGAAAGTGGTTCCGGCGCCGATGACGATCGCGTCGGGAGTGACTTCAATAAATCGGAGTTCTTCGAGGTTCCAGAGGGAGATCAGTTTTTTTGATTGCAGACGACCGGCTCCGAGAGCGACCATCAACTCGGTCCCACCGGCGATGGGAGTGTAGTGGTCGGGCGAGTCGGCGAGAATCTGCAGGACAGCGTCGAGCGAGTTGGGGGCGATCAGGTCGTATTGCGTGATGTTGGAGCGCATTATTCGGCGACTCCGGCGAGGGCGGCCTGCTGGACGGCGTTGAAGATGCGCATATAGCCGGTGCAGCGGCAGAGATTTCCGCTCAGGCCTTCCTGAATTTGTAACGGCGTCGGTTGCGGATGTTTTTCCAGAAGGTGATGTGTCGCGAGGATCATACCGGGCGTGCAGATGCCGCACTGGGCTCCGCCCTCTTCGAGAAAACATTGTTGGATGGGATGAAGTTTTCCCTCGGTGACCAGGCCTTCGATGGTGGTGATTTCAGTGCCCTCGGCTTGCAGGATGGGGACGAGGCAGGAGTTGACCAGATCGCCGTTGATCAGGACGGCGCACGCTCCGCACTCACCCTCGCCGCAACCTTCCTTGGCACCAGTCAGATGCAGGTCTTCGCGGAGAACATCGAGCAGGCGTTTCATCGGGGGAGCTTCGACGGTTTCTTTTTCGCCATTAATCGTGAATTGGATAGTGGTCATGCACTGGCCTCGCTGAAGATCGGGCCGGCTATTGCGGGGTCGAGAGATTCGGTGCCTGTATTGGGGACACGGGTCATGCGCTCGAAGATGTCTTCGGGGAGGAGCGGGATTTCGTTGAAGGAGACGCCGGTCGCGTGTTCGATGGCGTTGAGGATGGCGGGGGCGGGGCCGTCCATTGGTAGCTCGCCGATGCCCTTGGCTCCATATGCTCCGTGGGGCGATGGGACCTCTTCGAAAGTGACGTGGATGGGCGGGATGTCGGCGCTGGTGGGCATGATGTAGTTGGTCATCTGGTTGTTGGCGAGATGGCCGTTGTTCCAGAGGCACTTCTCGTAGAGGGCGTAGCCGATGCCTTGCGCGACGCCGCCTTCGATCTGGCCTGCGGCGAGGATGGGGTGAAGGACTTTTCCTACTTCTTGCACGGTGTGGAAGTTGGTGACGGTGGCAGAGTAGGTGGAGGTGTCGACGGCTACTTCGGCGACGTAGACGGCCCAGGCGTAGGCCGGATAGGCTTCGCCGCTGTAGGTCTCGTCGTCCCAAAAGATGCCTTCGGGCGATTCGTAGCGGGCTTCGGACTTCAGTGCGCCGTGCCGGGCGAGATAGAGTTGGGCGGCGCGGCGGAAATCCTCGGGTGTGTAGTCGTGGGGGAGATCGCCGCTTGTTACGAGAGTGGCGCAGAGAGATTGCGCGGCTCGTTCCACCAGTTTGCCGACGATCATGGCGGTGCGGCTGGCGACGGTGGGGCCGGAGTTGGGAACATGGCCGGTGTCGGGCTGGGCGATGAGGATTTGGTCGTAGGGGAGACGGAGGGTCTGGGCGGCGACTTGGCAGAGGATGGTGTTGGTGCCCTGGCCGAACTCGGTGGAGGAGACGAGGATTCGGGGCAGTCCTTCGACGGTTAGTTCGATCTCGACCAGGGAGTTGAGGCGGCGCTCGCCCGAGCCGGTGAAGCCTGATCCGTGGAAGAAGGTGGCGAAGCCGATGCCGCGCTTGATCGTGCTGATCGGGTTTTCGCGGTCGAACTGTTTGCGTTTGGCGTGATAACCGGACTCTTCGACAGCGCGGGTGAGCAGGTGCTGCATATCGACGGGGTCGCTGAGGAGTTGGCCGGTGGCGGTGCGGTCACCGGTGGAGAGGAAGTTGCGGCGACGGAGTTCTTCGGGGGTGAGGCCGACGGCCTTTGCGATTTTGTCCATGTGGCGCTCGAGCGCGAAGATGCTTTGCGGAGCGCCGAAGCCGCGGAAGGCCCCGTGCGGCGGGATGTTGGTGGCCATCGCTTTGGCGCGGACGGTGATGTAGGGCCAGAGGTAAGGGCCGGGGGCGTGGATGGTGCCTCGGGAGAGGACCACGGGGGAGAGGGTGGCGTAGGCTCCGCCGTCGATGGCGAAGTCGATCTCTCCGGCGAGGAGCTTGCCGTCCTTCGATACGGCGGTGCGGTGGCGAGTGCGTGATGGGTGGCGTTTGGTGGTGGCGGCCATGTCTTCGGCGCGGTCGTAGCAGAGCTTTACGGGGTGGCCGGACTTCATGGCAAGGAGTGCGGCGTGGCTGCCGATGACGGAGGGGAAGTCCTCTTTGCCGCCGAAGGCTCCACCGGTCTCGGTCTGGATGACGCGGCACTTTTCGGCGGGGAGGTTGAAGACTAACTCGAGGGCGTGGACGAGGTAGAAGGGGCACTGCATGGAGCCGCGGACGGTGACTCCGGTTTCCGGATCGTATTCGGCGATGACTCCGTTGTTTTCGATGTAGAGCTGTTCTTGCGCTCCTGTTCTGTACTCGCCTTCGACGATGTAGTCGGCCTTTTCCCACACTTCTTCGGGGATTGGGACCTGGTTTTTTTGCATCAGGTAGGTCTTAAAGGTGTTGGCGTTCTCGCCTTCTCCCCAGATGATCTGTTCTTTTTTCTCCGAGTCTTCGATGGTGTAGATGGAAGGGAGTTCTTCGTAGGTGATGTGGACGGCGGCTACGGCGGCGGGGAGGAGGGCGCGGTTGGGGTGGGCGAGAAGGAGGATGGGCTCTTCGGCGTGGTTGACGTGGGTGACGGCGAGGCAGGGGTGGTCTTTAGTGAGGTGAACGATGGTGTTTTCGCCGGGGATGTCGGCGGCAGAGACGATGGTGAACTCCTGCCAGGGGATGGAGGGGTCGAAGTTGATGGAGGTGATGCGGCCGCGTGGGATGGTGCTTCGGACGGTCGCTCCGAACCACATACCGGGCAGAGTGATGTCATCGACGTACTCAGCTTGGCCGAGGACCTTGGCTTTGCCCTCTTTGCGGAGGGGCGATTGACCGACGATGGGAGGTGTTCCGGCCATGAATCAGGGTAAAGCATAGAACCCTCGGAGTGAAAATTTTGCGACAGGCCGGCAATAGGTGGGGGGTACCCCCCCTCCTATTGCCCGGTGATAAACTCATTAGTTTCAGTTATTTACAGAGGACTTTGGTTTGTAAAATATTCATAAGGAAAGGGTTACGTCCAAATATTTGCTGCCAAACGACTTAGCCCCGGTTTTATGCCGGGGCTTGATCAATTTCTCCACTATTTAAAGTATATCGGATTTGGAGAGGGAAACATGCCAAGTCTATTTCTTTTGGTTTCATAGAGTTGGGTGGTTTCGTGGCTTGACATGCGATTTTTGGGCGGAAAATGGCAAAAGGAAAACCACGGTAACAGCAACGGCAATAGAGTCAGTCGCATCGCCCGGGGCTACGCTCCGGCGTTACACCCAACGAGCAAACGCGTTGGGGATCCCGCCTTCAGCAGAGCGGAGGCTGCTTTCGCGGCTTTGCCTGGACGCTGGGCTGAAGCCCCGCTCTAATCCCAAAGGCAACGACAACGGTGGAAGTGGCTGGGGAAGGTGGAGGTCGAGAAGCAGATTTCTCCGCTGCGCCGCTCACGATGAGACTGTGAGCAGCTTCGGTCGAAATGATGATTTCTTTGTTTTGGTGAAGGTGAAAAGCAAAGGGGGTCTTCCCCTTGACTACGCTCAGGGGCCGGATGACAAACAACAATTTCGGTGAAGGAATCAGACTGACCGACACATTCATGATCAGATCCTGCACATCCTGGCTGTTCTGGATACTTCGACCTTCGCCTTAACTGGTGTGATGGAGATGCGGCCGAGGGTTGAATGGCTTGCAGAAATGACAAGGAGAGAAAAATGAAAACAATTGCTGCCAGCGATGGCGTAAAGAAAGTGGGACAAAAAGAGGGCCGGACAATCCAGATCGGCAATGCTCGCTTGACCTGGAAGGTTACCGGCGAAGATACGGGATACGCCACGGCTCTGTACGAGATGGACCTGAACCCTGGCGTTGGTATTCCGTTGCATAGTCATCCATATGCGGAGATCTTCTATGTGATTTCGGGGCACACCGACTTCCTGCGTATCGACGAGCGGGGCAAAGAAGAATGGGTGCGGTGCGGGCCGTGCGACACTCTGGTGGTTCCGATCAATGCGCTGCACGCCTTCCACAATCGTACGGACAAGCCAAGCCGGTTCATCAGCTCATCGAATTATTACCATCAGGTGGCGCTGGATAAATACGGCGTGCCTGTCGATATCGACGCTCCTCATCCTCCAGCAGGAGAGCCAAGTGAGGCCGAGGCGAACCAATACCTTGGGCTCCTGAAAGATGCGATGGGGTTTCACATGTACTTCCCCCAGAAGGATGCGAGCAACGGGCTTGAGGTGTTTCGTGATCTCGAGAGGCGGAAACGCGGAACATCCTGACTCGGCGCTTGCGCTGATCTAAGAACGGTGACCCTGGAGCGAGCGGCGGTAACTGCTGAGTGTCAGACCGGTGACACGTCGGAAGACGCAAGCCAGGTGATGCTGGTCGGCAAAGCCGCTCGCCAGTGCCATTTGAGTCAGGTGCCGGAGGTGCGATCCAACTAAGCGACCCAACCTAATGCAGGAGGGCGAGCGGCCCCGGGTCTCATTTTTGAGACCTGTGGCCACACTGTCGCCCGAAGGAGGGAATTATGAAAGTATCAATGAATCAGATAGGGAGTCAGAGAGGGAAGCCGATCGATCGGGGAGTGCGGGGAACTCGCGATATCGAGCCCGCGAAGGCCAAACCGATAACCAGGTGCCGTTTCGAACGGAGGTTCTTTGGGGTCCTTATTGCACTGATCTTCGCCACCGTTGTTATAGTGTCTGTCGTCCTGGCCCATCTCAGCAGCCGTCTTGTTGAGAGGCTTGATGGTCTTGTAGCGATCGACTCTGCGAACGGGGCAGGACAGGAGAAGCCAAGGACATTACAGCGAGCGGCGGTAGTCGGTTGGCGTCACGCCGGTGATGCGTCGGAAGACGCGAGCCAGATGATGTTGGTCGGCAAAGCCGCTCGCCAGTGCCACCTCGGTTAGAGCCGTGCGGTGGTCCTGCATCAACGACTGCGCTCGCTCGACACGTTGATGAAGCAGAAACTGGTACGGCGTCTTTCCTGTGCTCTGGCGGAAGCTGCGAATGAGGTGGGAGGTACTGATCCCCACTTCACGGGCCAGGTCGCTCAGTCGGAGATTGCCCTCAAGGTGAACCTGCATGAGTTCGACACATCGACGCAGGGCGGAGGGGGCCATTCCTCCAGCGGAGTTCTCCTGCAGCGGAGACGCAGCGGAGTAGTGACGCAAGAGATAGCTGGCCAGGGCGGTGGCTACGCCGTCGAGAAATAATGGGCCGCTGCGGAAGCCGGCTCGTTTTTCGCTGAGGAGAATTTTCGTCAGACGCCGCAGAGTCAGGTCCTGCAGTAGGTCGTGTGGCTGGATCTCAGGCTGCATGTATCGGGACCCTTGTCCGACCTGCTCTAAAACTTCATTTGGCAGCAGAACGATGGCGAATTCTGTTGGGCTTCGCATCTCGAATCGTTGCGAATGATTGAACTCGCAGATTGCCATTGTGCCTGCACTAACGTCTTCCGATCGCAAGCCTCCTGAGCCACGCCATGTTGCAGAGAAATCGGATAGGGCCAAGGCCACACTGACCTTTTTGACGGCAGGAGCTGTCCATTCCCCTTTCGTCGCCGATGCTTCGACAACATCGACCAGCGTCGACGACACCGCCGTTACAGGTTGCGGGTAGAGCGGCGCCGATTTCGTTGTTAGTTCCTGGTTCATTGACTTTCTGTTTATTTGGATACGCAGCCACACGATTGGATTCAACGCACGAGCGCCTTCCGCCAGTCATTCTCGAAAGAATCGATCCTATTTTCAATATCTTGTGTCGGTGTAGCGATGCTGTCAGAAACAACCGCCACGTCCCGTACCTCGGGGGGATTGCGGATGTCATGAAGAATTCATCGGGCGCTCACACGAGGATGCATCCATCGGAGGAGGATCGCCCATGTTGGCGAACCTTTGAGGTTCACTCGAACTTTCACCGAGATGCAAACAGGAGGCTTCATTATGCTTACGACTACTACACGGCAGGCGCTTGCGCTGTCCGCTACCTTGATGATGAGCGTTGTTCCGGCGTTTTCGCAAGCCAGCACACCGACGGCAGAGAAGGGTTACAAACTCAGCGTATTTGCCACGGGCGTGACCGGGCAGTACACGGCGCCGGATTCGATGGCGGTGTTCGAGAACCATGTCTACATTGCGTATGGCGACGGAAACGACCCGACAGGTGCGGACGGCAAGTCGAATATGGTGATCGAGTACACGCGGGCAGGGCAGAAGGTTTTCAGCTTCAGCGTGAAGGGCCACAACGATGGGATGAAGGTGAACCCGTACACGCGCAAGCTTTGGGTGATGCAGAATGAGGACGCGAACCCGAATCTTGTGGTGTTCGATCCGGACACGCATGCGCAGACGCTGTATACGTTCGCCGCGGCTCCGCAGGCTGGCGGCGGTTATGACGACATCGCGTTCCGGAATGGGAAGGCGTATCTGAGCGCGTCGAACCCGGCGGGCAACCCGAACGCTGCGCCTGCGATTGTGGAGGCGAAGCTGGAGGGCAGTCAGGTAGTGGTGACGCCGGTATTTGAGGGCAATGCGACGGCGACGAATGTGCTGACGGGAGTGCCGACGCAGCTGAACCTGCAGGACCCGGACTCGATGACGGTGTCGCCGGGGGGAGACCTGGTGCTGGATAGCCAGGGCGACTCGGAGCTGGTGGTGGTGCGGAAGGCGGGATCGAAGCAGCAGAGCGCGGTGCTGATTCCACTGAGCTCGCCGTATGGCCAGCCGCAGGTGGATGATACTTTGTTTACGCCTTCGAGCGATGGCTTTGTTCTGATATCGGATACGGCCGCGAATATTGTCTATAAGCTCGAGAAGGCAGAGTTTGCGCCGGGCGTGGCTTACTCGGCGGGCGTGGCCGGCAGCAGCGCGGCGCCTGGCTTTGTGGGGCGGCTGGATCTGGAGTTCGGTCAGCTGACGCCAGTCGTGAGCGGGCTGAAGAGCCCGCATGGGCTGGCGTTTGTGAAGACCTCCGATGACGATGACTCGTTGCGGGACCAGGTCAAGGACGTCTGCCAGAAGCTGCTTTCCGACAATTAACCAAGGTGAGCGCAAGAGCAGGCAACTGGAAGAGCCGATCCTCCCGCTTCGCGGAAGGATGACAACGAAAAGGCAAAGGCGATGAGTGTGAAGAAGGCCGTCAGCGGGCGGCCTTCTTTGATCTAACTGCCTTCCTGGCGGCTTTCTTCATGGTCTTTGCTGCCTTCTTCGTTGCTTTCCTGCCGGCGGCTTTCTTCGCTCCTGTGGCGGCGCCTGGGTTGACTACGGGGATCAGCTTTGTGCCGATGGGGGTGCCGAGGCCGGTGCAGGGGTCCCAGCCGGGGCCGGCCTTGAAGCCTACGGGGGTGCCGTCGTAATTGGTGCCGGAGGTGATGTCGTTGAAGGCGGCCTTGCCTTTGGCGGCGTAGATGGCGGGTTGCAGGAAGCCGGCGGATTTGCCGTTTTGCGCGTTGGCGACGGCGATGAGGCCGGCCCAGAGGGGCGCGACGGCGCTGGTGCCGCCGATGACCATATTTGTGCCGTCGACACGGATGACGTAGCCGGTAGCGGGGTCGGCGTCGCCGGCCACGTCGGGAACGCCGCGGCCGCCGGCGGAGTTGGTGGGTTTGGGGACGCCGGCGCTGGCCTGCCAGGTGGGCAGAGGGAAGACGTTGCTGACGCCGCCGCCGGTTGCGCCTTCGTTGTTGGTGAGTTCGTTCCAGACGATCTCGGAGGAGATGGTGGAGCCGCTGCCTTGCAGTTTGGTTCCTCCGCAGGCGAGGACGTGGGGGCTGGAGGCGGGGAAGTCGACGTGGTTCTGGCCGCCGGTGACGCCGTCGGTTGAGCCGTTGTCGCCGGCGGCGGCGGTGATGGTGATACCGAGGGCTGCGGCGGATTGGCAGGCGGCATCGAGAGCGGTCATGGATTGGGCGGTCCAGGCGGATTCGGCGGCGCCCCAGCTGATGGAGATGACGCTGGGCTTGTTTTTGGTGTCGTGGATGGCGGTGGCGATGGCGTCGATGAAGCCCTGGTCGGTATTGGGGGCAAAGTAAACGACGATGTTGGCGCCGGGTGCTACGGCGGCGGCGACTTCGATGTCGAGCATGACCTCGCCGTCGGCGCTGTTGGCGTTAGTGGGGGAGTTCTTGCCGCCGTCGACTGGGACCATGGAGACTTTGGGGGTTTTCTGGCCGAGGGATTTGAAGTAGGTGGTGAGGTCGGCGGTCTTGTAGCCTCCGCCTAGTTCGATGATGGCGATGGTTTGGCCGGCGGCGGATGCGTTGGGAGGGAACTGGTAGAGGGCTGCGATCTGGGGCGGGGTGAAAGAAGTGTTGGCGGCGCCGGCGTGAGGCGAGGCGAAGCCTCCACCCTGGGCGATCTGCGCGCTGAGATTTCCGGCTTCGCCGAAGACGCGAAAGTGGGGTTGGGCCTGTGGCCGGTTATCGAGACCGAGGACGGCCTGTACGGGGCCGACGAGTTCGGAGGGCAGGGTGATGCTGCCTTCGCGGACGCGATAGGTGGCGCCTTCGTGGGCCTTGTGGACGAGGGTGACGCCGAAGGCCTTCTGCATATTGGCGATGGTGCCGACGAGTTTGACGG
>Ga0210406_10007458_pt1 | contig 11099 bp, 11 predicted proteins | sample IncBWC30MmetaG_FD_155454 | JGI IMG/M metagenome (GOLD analysis project Ga0210406, IMG submission 155454) | Forest soil microbial communities from Barre Woods Harvard Forest LTER site, Petersham, Massachusetts, United States - Inc-BW-C-30-M | ecosystem: Environmental > Terrestrial > Soil >... | reverse complement strand
CAGTGGGGAGCGACTCTGGTCTCGATCGGAATGGCGGTCAGCATCTGCGCCACGTTCGTCGGATCGTCTCTTTCGGGAGCGCGAGTGCCGTTCGCAGCCGCTCGCGATGGCCTTTTCTTCAAACAGCTGGCGTATGTCAATTTACGGTTTAAAACCCCTTCCAACGCGCTTATTCTCCAGGCTGTCCTGAGCACTCTTTTGCTGCTCGCGATCGGAAGATTTCAGGCGCTCTTCTCTCTTGCCATCTTCGGCGAGTGGCTCTTCTACGCGCTCACCGCGAGCACCATCTTTGTCTTCCGTCACCGCGAGCCGGGTGCGGCGCGACCCTACAGCATCTGGGGTTACCCTGTGCTGCCGGCTCTGTTTATTGTTGCCGCGGCGGTTCTCCTGGTGTTTTCGTTTGCGGATCAGCCGAGAAATTCATTGATTGGAACAGCCATCATTCTGCTCGGCATTCCTGTGCACTATCTGCTGCATAGAAGGTCGGCCTCCTGAACCCGGCGGTTCACAGAGCAGATGATTGCAGTGGTTCGCCAACCCGCGAATAGGGCTGCTCCTGCCATTGGCGAGCCTGTGCGATGGAGATAAAGTGCAGGATCAAAAACAGCGGCACGGCGAAGGTCGGGATCAAGCTCATTGGAAGCACCGTCATGGCGCTGGTCGCGATTCCGTGCGGGTTGATGAACCGTGCAGCCACGCCCATGCCGACTGCATTGACCAGATCCGCAATTCCAAGCAGTTGCCAGAAGATGAAACTCTTCCGGTGAAGCGGATTGGCTAGTTTCAATGCGACAAGCGGCGCGGTGGCTCCTATGGCGATGTCTCCCCAGCCTGCAGGCAGCGCAAACTGACCCGGCAAGATCTTGTAGGCATACAGCACGAGGAACACAAAGCCGGCAATCCTCCAGGCCTGCACAATGGTCAAGACGCGCGGATCCAAAGACAGCAGAAACTGCCGAAATGGCTGCGAGGTTACAGACCATATCGCGAAGATACCGATAGGGATCAGCACCGAGAGTCCTAGTGGAAGCGGCGGTTGATTCGGTTCAGTCGCGAAGATGTGCAGGGCCGAGGCGGTAAGAGAGAAGAGGAACCAAACGAAGATCAGACTAGTCGTGAGCTTTGCATACTTTGCGTTCGTCATAATCATTCTCCTTTGTCGATGAGTGCGTTCGTTACGTTTTGAGTCAACTTCATGAGGTCGTCCGAGAGTTCCTTTCCAAGCTGGCGTTGCAATTGGGTTTGCGCCTTTTCCCAGTGGGGCAATGCCTGTTTAAACTGGGTCTCGCCGGCTTTGGATAGTCGCATGCGCCACTCCCTGCGGTCGTCGCCACGCCGCTTCGCTATCCAGCCATGGCGGCCCATAATGTTGAGGGTTCGGGTAAGAGTGGTGCTATCCATCGCCAGAATCTCTCCGAGTTGCCCCTGCGTAACTTCCCCTGCGAGGGAAAGTGTTTGCAGAACGGTGAACTGGGTACCCCGTAGTCCGGCAGGACGCAGAGCCTCTTCATAAAGCTGGGTGAGCGCTCTGGATGCCCGGCGAAAACTTGCACACATGCAAGGGAGCGATGGGATGGGGGACTTCGTCATGCTCCATTAGATGTATATGCATATAATGGATTCAAAATTAATTGACAGCTCGGGAAGGTCAAAGACTACGAATAGAATTTAGCTTCGATTCTGAATGACCCGCTCGTACACCCTCACATACTCGGCTGCGGGTTTGTCCCAGGAAAAGTCGTGTTTCATGGCGCGCTTCATCATCTCCGTCCACTCTGCCTTATTGCGGAAGGTATTCAGCGCGCGGTGTATCGCATCCAGCAACGCCCACGGACTATAGCCCCAGAACTTGAAGCCATCCCCGCCGCCGTTGGGCTGTTCGTCGATGGTGTCGTCGAGACCACCGGTGGCGCGAACCACGGGGATGGTGCCGTACTTCAGGCTGTAGATCTGATTCAGGCCGCCGGGCTCGTAGCGTGAAGGCATCAAGAAGATGTCGGCGCCGGCTTCGATCTTGTGCGCCATCACGTTATCGAACTTCACCTGGACCCTCACCTTCCCGGGGTGACGGCTGGCCATCTCTGCCAAAAGGCGCTCGTAGTACTCTTCGCCGTTGCCGAGAATCGTCAACACCATGTCTTCTTCCACCAGCTTGTCCATGATCTCGACGATGAAGTCGAAGCCCTTTTGCGTCGCGAAGCGCGAGACGATGCCGATCACAGCCGTTTCGTCGCTGACGTTTTCAAATCCGAAGGCATGCAGCAGGTCACGGCGGCATTCTTTCTTACCTGCAAGATTTTCTGCGGAGTAGTGCGCTGCGATATGGGGATCGGTCGCCGGGTTCCATTCCTCGTAGTCGACGCCATTGAGGATGCCGAAGAGATCGCCGCTGCGCTTCCGCAAAACACCCTCGAGGCCGTTGCCAAACTCCGGCGTCTGAATCTCCTCGGCGTACTTGCGGCTGACGGTGGTTATGGCATCCGCGTACACAATGCCGCCCTTCAAAAAATTCATCGTGTCGTAGTGCTCGAGCTTGTCGAAGGTGAACATGTCCCAGGGCAACAGCAGTTTTTCCATCGTCTGCGGCGGAAACCAGCCTTGATAGCCAGCGTTGTGGATCGTCAACACAGCGGGAACATGGCGAAAGACGGGGTCGAAAAAATAAGTTGAGCGCAACAGGACGGCAAGCATCGCCGTCTGCCAGTCGTGCACATGGAAGACGTCAGGAATCTCGATGATCTTAGAAGCCTCGATAACCGCACGGCTCAGCAGGCCGAAACGTTCGGCGTTGTCCGGGTACTCGCCGGAGGGCGTGCCGTAGAAGCTTTCCCGGTCGAATAATTCGGGGCAGTCGACGAAGTACGTCTGCACTCCTGCATTCAGGCCACCGTTGAGGATGCGGACGAAGCGGTTGTATGACGGGAACGGAATGGTCACGCTCTGCAGAACGACTGGAGGGTTCGGCACGGCCTTGGCGACCTGGCGGTAGTACGGAATAAATACGCTGACCTTGTGGCCGAGTTTGGCCAGAGTACGCGGGAGTGCGCTCACTACATCTCCGAGGCCGCCCGTCTTGGCCCAGGGAGCACACTCCGATGCTGCAAATACGATATGCATTCTGTCGTCCTTATTCTTTTCAATCAAACCGTTAGTCTATAAGAGGTGAGTTACACACCGTTGGATGCAGATGAAGCGCAAGCCAAAATTCGGCCAGAACTTTCTTGTGGATGATGCTGCCCGCCATGCCATCGTCGACGCCCTTGGCGATATTAGCAAGCGGACCGTGATCGAGATCGGACCGGGCCGGGGTGCAATCACCGAGATACTCGCGGGGCGCTGTCGCAGGCTGATTGCGCTGGAGCTCGACCGGGCGCTGGCGGCCGAACTGACCTTCCGATTTCGCGATCAGCCGCAGGTACAGATTGTTGAAGGCGACGTTCTCCAAGCCGACTTTCGAGCGCTTGTGCCCGATGGCGAGACCGCTGACGTCGTCGGGAACCTGCCGTACTACATCACCTCGGATATTCTGCTGCAGCTCTTTGCCGCGGGTAGTGCAGGATGGATTACCCGTGCCGTTCTCATGATGCAGCGCGAGGTGGCCGACCGCGTGTCTGCTGCTCCAGGCGTCCGCGATTACGGTCTGCTCTCGGCGACCGCGCAGATGAATGCACAGGTCGACAACCTCTTCACGCTGCCACCCTCGGCATTCTCGCCGCCTCCGGACGTCTACTCTACCGTGCTGCGGTTGCAGTTTGCGCCACGGTTTGCCGAGTTCGGCGTGGATGCTGCCGGATTCAACAACTTTCTGAGGCGATGCTTTGCGCAAAAGCGAAAGACGCTGCAGAACAATCTGCGCGCCGCCGGATATTCTGTCGAAGAACTCTCCGCGGCTTGGCCAGCCGGCATTCCTGCTCAGGCCCGCGCCGAATCGCTGGCGTTGGAGCCGATGGCAGAGTTGTACCGTTCCCTGCCGAGAACGGGCGCTCTTGCCTCCACTGCTACGACGGCTCCGTAAATACAACCACGCGAACACTGGTCGTTGCTGCCAGCTATCTCTTCGGAGAGGCGGATGCGGGAGCGGCTGGAACCGAATGAGGAGCTGGCGGCATTGGCCGAGAAGCCGGCGGCGGAGACGGTGGAGAAGGTGGAGGCGATGGACGAGGTGTATACGCAGGTTGATACGAACGTGACGCGGGGTGTTCGCCTTGTGTCTGTGCTGGATAGGGTGAGCGCTGTGCCGGATAACCCATGCTCTGCGGCGGTGGCGGCGGCCGCATCTGTCTCGCTGGCGGTTCGGTTCCATTGACCGCGACAGGCGGGGGCGCCGACCTGTACACCCCCGAGCGCGAGTCGCTTCGAATTGTCGCAGCAGGAACCCTACCGACCACGCCCAATACCGGCTGCCGGCTCACGTGATCGACAGCGAAGTCACTTCGCAAGGCAGCACCAACCACGGGGCGGTCCTTCGATGTGCTTGCATTGCCGATTGGCCGGAAAGGGTCCGCAAGAGAACCGGCGATCATACGAGGCTCATGCGAGGGAGGCAGCCACGTCCCCGGCTCCCGGGGCGCACGGCCGACTGGAATGGGATGAAGCATGCCGATCTCATGACCGGGCCGGGTGGGAGCATGATAATTCTGTGGCGGACGGACGATGTTGACGGCAAACACTCCGCCAGGGCCCCTTCCGAAGCCCCATCCCGCGTGCCCGCAGCCCACCGGCGACCAGCCCCAACCGAAGCTGTTCCAGTACGACCAGCAGCCACAGTGAAACGGCGTCCAGCCCCAGGTATAGCCCGACGCCCAGACATATCCGGCGCCAGGATAGGCGACCCAGCTGCCATACCCATAGGGGTCGAAGTCAGCGTCCTCTGCAATCGTGGGCTGCCACACCTGGCCTTGACCGGGAACGTGGTACCAGCTTCCGTTGGCGTCCAGATCGGACCACCCGTAGCCCTGATCTCCCGCATAACTGTCGCGGGCCGTCGTCCGGTTCAGGGCTGCGTCAGCTGCAGCCTGATCGCGCGCCCGGTTCCACTCGTCCCAGGAATCCTGTTCAACGTTCTGGGACACGGAATACTGGCTGCTATCGGAGGCGTCGCCCGTCAGCGATTCGCCGGCGCGCACATCTTTCTTGTAGCCGTCTGCCTCGGGTGTGCTCGAGTGCTCAACCTGCACCGTGCCATCGAAGACCGAGATCGTCGCGGGCGGTTGATCCAGATTGATGCGGATTGTCGCATTCGCAACCGGGGTGATCAATTCCCCACCCGCGTCAACGACGTAAAGATACTTGGAGGATGCGCGAAGCTCGGCATAAACGAGTCCGTGAAGAACGGTCACCTGCGTATGAAAGTTCTCCGCTGGATCCACACTCAGGGCATTTAATCCCAGAGAGCTGTTGGGCGTCAGTCGCACGACGCTGCCGTCCTCAAACTCTACCTCGGCCTGACCGTCTTCGCCCGTAGTCAGGCGGGCACCTTCGGCCAGCGGCATGTTGATCTGGGCGGGATCGCCTGCGGTGTTGTCCAGATGATCGACCGTGACCTCGCCCTGCAAGAAGCTGAGTCGCGCCGCACGTTGGGTAGGAGCGTCGTCTGCTCGTACCTCGAGCGCCCACCCTGAAGAAAGAAGAAAGAGCAGAGCCAATCCGACAGTAAAACCGGCACTCAAATCCTTACACCACCGATATGACGACGCGAACGCGCACATGAAACCCCCGAGCTCAACGACACTGGATATTAGACGTTCACAATCCGCCGACAGGTTCAGTGATTCTCTGCTGCCACCTGCTCCAGCATCTTCTTCGCGCGCAATCTTACGCGCTGAATCACAGCCGTGTCATCGGCAATCGCAGCCAGCGTCGGCGCGATGGTACCCAACTCCAACGCGCGTCCCGCCTCAGCCTCCTGCGACAACGAGATCATCTCCGCGTCGAGCCCAAGCCGGTCGTACCGATGCAGAAACTCCAGTCTGCGGCCTTCGTCCATCGTGAAGGCAATGGCGAGGAAGGTGTTGGTCAGCGTGTCGACGTTCTTGTTCTCCGAGTAGTTATAGGTGCACGACCCTGAGCCATCCGGGCCTGTGTAGCTCAGGGTCTTTTTGCCTGTGTCGGCTATATTCTTCGCTTTCGATTCGCATTCAATATTGAAGTAATTCGCGGCTCGGGCAGCTTTGAATATCTTCGTAACGGTCCCCCGAGTCAGGTTGATGGGACGGTCGATGTGCTGGGCGGCCTGACCGCGCATAGATGTTGCCGTGGCAGGCGTCTCCGCCTGGTCGGCCTGATAGCGGCCTGTGCCGTCCTCATGTATCCGCAGCGTAAAGCGCGGAACCGGCAGCCCTGTGCGATCGAATTGAAAACTCGTTTCAGCTTGTTTTGAGGCAGAGGCATCCGGCGCAGGGGCGGCCGTCTGGCCGGCAAACGCGGTAGCGGCGCACACTCCCAACACGCTTCCGAGCACAATGCGGGTAGCAGCCCTCATCGGCGGGCGCCCTGAAGTTCGAGGGTCTGTGCGGTGTGGATGTGGCAGATCGCAATGGCCAGAGCGTCAGCAGCGTCCGGTGAATCGAAGGCGTTCTCGTTCTCCAGCAGACGCCTCACCATGAACTGCACCTGCTCCTTGCCCGCAAGCCCGTAGCCGACTACGGAACTCTTGATCGACAGCGGCGCATATTCAACCACCAGCAGACCACTGGTCGCCGCGGCCAGCATCGCGACGCCCCGAACCTGTCCAAGCTTCAGTGCAGATTTCGCGTTGGCGGAGAAGAAGACCTCTTCGATGGCGACGATCTCCGGCTGATGCAGCGCCATGAGCGCGGTCAGCTCCGCGTAGATCTGGGCGAGCCGCTGTGGCGTCTTGTCTTTCTTGCTGAGCCGGATCGTGCCTGCGGCAAGATGGACCAGGCGCGGCATTCGGGCGTCGCAATCCACCTCCACCACGCCGTAGCCGGTGAACTCTGTTCCGCAGTCGATGCCGAAGACTCGCATGGGCGAAGTTTACTTCATTTCGCTGTGCCTTCGGACTATCAAGATTGAGTCCGGCTGCAGACGGAGAAACGGGTCTATCGAGAAATCCCTTCGAGTGGCGAACTGGCCGTGGCGTACAGCTTACGCTGCATGCGACCCGCGAGAAACGCCTGCCGGCCGGCGAGCACAGCATGCTGCATCGCCTCGGCCATCAGCAGCGGATCTTTCGCGGCGGCAATCGCCGTGTTCATCAACACAGCATCGAAGCCGAGCTCCATCGCGACTGCTGCGTCCGAGGCCGTTCCTACGCCGGCATCGACAATCAGCGGCACTTCGGTGATTAGTTCCCGCAGAATACGCAGGTTTGCCGTGTTCTGGAGGCCGAGCCCACTGCCGATCGGCGCGCCAAGCGGCATCACCGCCGCCGCTCCCGCATCGATAAGGCGCTTCGCGAAGACGATGTCGTCGGAGGTATACGGCAGTACGGTGAAGCCTTCCTTAACCAGCACGCGCGTCGCCTCCAGTGTTGCCTGAATATCCGGATACAACGTCTGCTGGTCGCCGATCACTTCGATCTTCACCCAGTCCGACAAACCGACTTCACGCCCAAGACGAGCTGTACGAATGGCCTCCTCGGCGGTGTAACACCCAGCCGTGTTCGGCAGGAGGAAGTAGCGCCGCGGATCGATGAAGTCCAGCAGCGACTCGCTCGACCGGTCGAGATTGACCCGCCGCACCGCGACCGTGACCATCTCGGCGCCCGAGGCTTCGATGGCGGCCTGCGTCTCCGCACCGTCTTTATATTTGCCCGTGCCAACGATAAGCCGCGATTGAAAGGCTCTTCCAGCGATCACCAAAGGTTTCATGCTTAATATCCTACCCGTTTCGGAGCGGTAATAACGCAAACGGCTCGCGCTCAAAGGAGAGCAGCGAGCCGTCTGGCGGTGAACTGTTGAGATTGACCTGAGGCGTCCATACTTGGACTGGGCCTCGGCGTGGACTTTCTATTTCAAAGACCGCCAGGACTAGAGCTATGGACGCTCTAAGCCTCAGTCACCTCACGTATTGTTGTGCAACTATTACAGTCAATTTTCATAGGCTGGATCATCCTCCTTTCCCGTGTAAAAGCAGATTACTCCCGATTCGAATTGTCGACAAGTGCCTGCGGGACCACTGTGGCCGGTACATCCAGCGCACACAGAATCGGCATCACAACGCAGATTGCGTTTACCTACTGCACGGAAAGGCCACGACCCAATGAAGGCAGCCACGATTATTGGAATACTGCTCATCGTCCTTGGCATTATCGGATTCGCCACCGGCGGAATCTCCTTCACGCACCAGAAAAAAGATGTGGACCTTGGCTCGGTCCAGATCTCCCACAAGACCCAGGACACGCTTCCGATCTCGCCGATTCTGAGCACGATCTCGCTTATAGCCGGCGTTGTTCTGGTTGTAGCTGGAGCAAGAGCAAGGTAGGGAGAGCGGCAATCGTATTCGTCTTCTGTTAACCTTCAGGACTGAAGATTAAAGTTCTCATGACAAGAAATCCCGCCCTGAAGCGGCGTCTCGCGGTCGCCCCTGTGCTCCTGTCCATGGCCTGCGGTTCGGCCATCGCGCAGCAGACCGGGAGGGAACCTGCGCAAAGCAGTCTCCCGGATGCTCCCGCTCCGTCGCTACAGACGGACGCCACAGCGCCGACGATGTTTCCTCACTCCGAGACTTCGCGCTTCTACATTGCCGGACAGGCGAATATCATCTTTCAGGCGGACGGGCCATTTCATTCCCCCTACGAAGGCACTAACAGCTTCATTGGCCGCGGCGAGTATAAGACCTCCCTGCTGGGCACGCTCTTTCTCGGAGCTCAGTTGCGGCGCGATCCAAAGACCGAAACCGACGCGCTCTTCAACCTCGAATCGTCCGGCGGCCGCGGCCTCAGTGAGGCGCTCGGTCTCGCCGGATTCACCAATCTGGACGTGGTCCGCAATCCCAACCTGGGCCCGGTACCGTACGTCGCTCGTGTGCAACTTCACCAGACCATCGGCTTAACGGACAAGTTGATTGAAGGCGCCCGGACACCGTTCTCCCTCGCCACGCAGGTGCCGGAGCGCCGCCTCGAGTTCTTCGTCGGCAAGATGAGCCTGCCCGATTACCTCGACATCAACAGCATCGGCTCCGACAGCCATCAGCAGTTCATGAACTGGACCGTCGACAGCAATGGGGCGTGGGACTACGCCGCCGACACTCGCGGCTACACCTACGCCGCCGTTGCCGAGTACGACGATGCGGTGTGGTCCGCTCGCTACGTGCTTGCGTTGATGCCGACCGTCGCCAACGGCATCGACCTCGACTGGAACCTGCGCCAGGCGAGTGGCCAGAACTGGGAGTTCGAGCTGCGGAAGCCGTTGTTTGGCAACCTGCTTCCTCCGGATCGCAAAGGTGCGGTCCGCATCCTTGGCTATGTGAATCACGCCCACATGGGTCTCTATCGCGTTGCCAACCAGGCCTATCTCTCCGGGGAAGATCCGACGCCGGAGATTACGAAACACGAGACATACGGCGCGGTAAAGTACGGCTTCACGCTGAACGCCGAGCAGGAGTTGACCGACAATATACGCGTCTTCGGGCGATTTGGATGGAACGAGGGGCAGCATGAATCGTTCGCTTACACCGAGGTAGACCAGACCTTTGAGTTGGGCGGGGATTACTCGGGCAGAGCGTGGTCTCGCCCGTATGACAAGCTTGGCGTGGCTTTTGTATCGAACGCCATCAAGGCGGATCATCAGGCCTATCTGAAGCTAGGCGGCCTCGGCTTTCTGTTGGGCGACGGCAAGCTGAACTACGCTCGCGAAGACATTCTTGAGAGCTACTACAACCTGCATGCTTGGCGCGGAGTCTACTATGCGCTCAACCTGCAGTACATCAATCACCCCGGATACAACAAAGATCGCGGGCCGGTGCTGGTTGAGTCAGTCCGCATGCACGTCGATTTCTAGGCGATATCCCCACGGGTACTTTTTTGCGCAAAGTCTTCGAATGAGGAGACTTAGGTTTGGACTTCCGTTCTTAAGCGCCACATAGGGTTTGGTTGTATAAACCGTATACTTGTCAAGTGGGCATGTCCGGCATCTTCGAATTCGCCGCCTTTTTTGTCGGGCTCCTCTTCGGCAGTTTCTTGAATGTCTGCATTTCTCGCCTTCCGCGGCACGAGTCGATCGTGAAGCCTAGATCGCACTGCCCGAAGTGCGGCACTCCGATCCGCTGGTACGACAATGTCCCTCTTATCAGTTGGCTTATTCTCCGAGGCCGCTGCCGCGATTGCAAACAATCGATCCCTTGGAGATATCCATTGATCGAACTACTGACAGGTATATGGTTCATGAGGATCGGCGCACAGATGTGGGTGTACTGGCATATGGGCGTTATCAGCAGTGGGGACGTCAATTACACAGCAAGCCAATCGCTCTTTTACAGCCTCGACGTTCTAGGCCTTGCTATCCTTGGCTTCCTCCTGATCGGCCTGATGGTGATGGATTGGCAGACGATGATGCTCCCAGATGCCTTCACCCTCACCGGCATCGCCATCGCCCTCTTCCTCGTCTGCATGCAGGCCATTTTTCTTGGGCCCGGCGAAAATGAGGTCCACCTCACCAGGCACAGCCTTCACCTCACCAGCCCCGGTGGCGTCACCGACCACGGCAACCTTTTCCTTACCGGCCCCGAGAGCCTGATCTTCGGCCGCATCGTTGCCGTCTGCGGAGCAGCTCTCCTGCTCCTGCTTATTCGCTGGCTCTACCGAGCCATCCGCCACCGCGAGGGCATGGGCCTGGGCGACGTGAAACTTCTTGCGATGATCGCTGCTTTCCTGGGCTTCTGGCCTGCAATTCTTTCCCTCTTCGTCGGCACAGTGGCCGCGGCTTTCTACGGCGCACTTCTGCTGGCGCGCGGTAAAGCGGGAGCGACGTCAAAACTGGCCTTCGGCAGCTTTCTTTGCGTCGGTGGGTTGGTTGCTGCGCTGTACGGTAATCGCCTCATCGACAGCTACATAGCACTTCTTCGATAGCACCCACACGCCACCTTCGTTCGCTTGACACTTGCCAGCCACGATTCTAGAGTCGAAGATGGCCATGCAC
>Ga0210406_10007457_pt1 | contig 11099 bp, 8 predicted proteins | sample IncBWC30MmetaG_FD_155454 | JGI IMG/M metagenome (GOLD analysis project Ga0210406, IMG submission 155454) | Forest soil microbial communities from Barre Woods Harvard Forest LTER site, Petersham, Massachusetts, United States - Inc-BW-C-30-M | ecosystem: Environmental > Terrestrial > Soil >... | reverse complement strand
TCGCGGCTGAGCTGCGAAAACGGCTCACCGTCGAAGGCTCGGTCGGTAATGGCTTGGGCTCTAATTTCGAGAAACGCTACTGATCGTGATCAAAGGCAGCGTTTCAGGAGTCATTATGACGTATGGAACGAAATGGCTGATGATGCACGGCGTTCCGGCAAGCTTGACCCACCCCAGTTTTCTGCACGAACCGAAAGCTACGGAGACGAGCTTCAACGGTCCGGTTGAGCCGATTTAACGCGGGCGAGATGTTTCGTCACATTCGCCGACACAACGGCGTAAGGCGATGCAGCATGAAGTCTTGATTGCCAAAGAGAGCAACGGGCAATGAAGCCAGAAAACCGGCGGTCAGCACCCTTTGCGATTTCATTGAGGAAGCTGCTCCCGAGACGTGGCACTCCCTAAACTAATCTCGCCGGGTCACGGGTTGTAGGACAAAGAAATGCGTGCTATCGAAAACAAAAGAGTTACTGGGATTCACCACCCGGCGCACCGAAATCCAGCCCGCGGTCGTCGTTGGCCTTGGTTGTCGCTGGAATATCAAGATCTGCCAGAGAAATCTTTTGCGTGCGCGGCGGCGCGAACACCCACAACATAGTACCCACGATGGCGTAGTTCTGGATTTCCTGCCTGTGCTGATCGTGGAATACCAGCACGGTAGACGGGGCGGGCGGGTCAGTTTGAGCATCCTCGCGCGGCTGCGGTTGCGGGTCCGACCGCACGTTCGAATCTGGATCTTCCTGACGGCGCTGCCTCTGCTCTTCGAGGCTCTGTAGATTCATCTCGTTGGCACGCTCGAGATCGTCCTCTTGATTTTGGTCGTAGGAGGAATTCGAATCCCACCACCCTGGCCATCCCCATCCCCAGCCGCAATTGAAACCGAAGCAGTTGCGGAGACCGAAGCGGAAGCGAAAATCATCACGATCGTGATCAAAGCGGTCGAACCGATTCCTCTGGAACCCTCTGTTGCGAAGGAAAGGATCGTGGCTGAACCCGCGTCTTCCAAAGCTCAAGTTACGGGGCCCTCGGTTCGGGAAACTCCGGTTGGGGACCCCGGAGCTGCGGAATCTTGGGCTATGAAAGCTCGACCCACCGCGCATCCCACCGTGTGAGGCAGCGCCGCTGACGTGTCCGCCAAAACCACCGCGGCCAGGGAGACCACCGTGACCGCCACGCTGAGCGAGGGCAGGCACTACTCCCGACGCGAAGACAAACGCCGCAACCAAAATTAGGCGACGCATGCCAACATCATAAATCCGCCAACAAGACGTGAAATGTAAAAAGCTTGTCACTTCGAGAGAATGGGGCACCTGCCACATGCCCTCCTCAGAATCTAACGAATTGAATGAAAACAAACTTACCGGGAGTGAGGTCACTTGAGGGCATTCTCGACGGGCACATTCGATGAGTACAGCAGAGTGATGATGGCCGCCGCGGAGCCATCCTGGCAGCCTCGCGGGGTTTCGCCTGAGCGCGCGATGGCCACGGAGATCGTCATGAAGTACGCCCGGGTGCCCCTCGATATGTTCAAGTTGTGGCCGGACAAGTCTTACTTCTTTTCATCTTCCGGGCGCTGCGTGATCGCCTATCGAGTGGCGAGCAAAGTTGCGATCGCCTTGGGAGACCCGGTCGGAGGAGACGCAGAGATCGAGTCGACCACGCGCCAGTTTCTCCAGTGGTGCCGGCGAAGTGGATGGAGCGTCGCTTTCTATCAGACACTCCCCGACTTTGTGCCACTGTATCGGAACTTGCGACTGAAGAAGGTGAAAATCGGCGAGGATGCACTCGTCGACCTGGTAGATTTCTCGCTCGAGGGCAAGTCAAAGCGCGAACTTCGTTCCAAGGTTCACCGGTGCGAGAAGATGGGCATACGCATGCTCGAGTATCAACCTCCCGTACCAGACGACGTCATTGCGCAGTTGAAGATTGTATCGGACGAATGGCTGGGGATTCCCGGCCGTCGGGAGCGCAGTTTCACAGTTGGCCATTTCAACTCCGATTACATGCGCTCCAAGCCGGTGCTGACGGTGGTGGATCCCGTTGGAACGGTGCTTGCCTTCATCAACCTCATTGCTGTCGATAACGTTGTAATCACCGGAGACCTGATGCGGCGGCGCGCCCACGCTCCGAACGGCATTATGGATTACCTCTTCATCCAGCTCTTCCAGTATGCGAAACAAAGAGGTTTTGCGCGAGTAAGCCTCGGGATGGCGCCGATGACAGGTTTTCAAGAGTATGAAGAGGCCACATCAGAAGAGCGCGCAATCCATTGGTTGTTGCAAAAATTCAATTTTCTGTTCAGCTTCCGCGGCTTATACCACTACAAGGCAAAATTCGCTACGTCGTGGGAGTCGCGGTATCTGATCTATGGAAACGTCATGCAACTGCCGCGCACTGCCCTGGCGCTGGGATGCGTATCGGAATTTAGGAGGGGAACGGAAGACAGGTGTGGAACGGGTGACGAGCACCTGCCTGCGGAAGGCAAATGATGTCATCTGCCAAGTTGCCCGCACTGGCTACGATTATTCTGGCGCTCGGCGCAACACTCTGCGCTCAGGACGCGAAGGCAGGGAAGAATACCGTGACCATCCGCGGTCAGCCGCAGACGGTTTATTTCTATCCCGCCGAGGGCAGTAGACGATATCGCAAGATCCTGTTTGCCCCGGGCGATCGCGGTTGCCAGGGGTTTGCCGTCACGATCTCGCAGGAACTGGCGAAGGCGGGCTACGATACGTATTGCTTCGATACGCGCCGTTATCTTGAAAGCTTTACCGGACCTGAGGTATTGAACACGGCGGAGATCGCTTCTGACTTTTACCAAGTGGCGCGGTGGATCGAGCAGGAGAGAGGGAAACGCATTCTCCTGATGGGCTGGTCGGAGGGCGCTGGTCTCGGCCTGGCGGCAGCAGCAGATGGCAAGAATCAAGCGATATTTGAGGGATTGGCCGCCATCGGTGCGCCCATGGAAAACATATTGGCCTGGCATTGGAAAGATGTCGGCGCAACGATGACTAAGAAGGTGCCTCACGAACCCACTTTCAAAAGCGTGGAATTCATGAGCAAGGTCTCCCCCCTCCCATTATTGATAATTGCTTCGGCATCGGATGAGTACGTCACTCTCGAAGAAACGCGCACTCTTTTCTCTGCAGCTCGTGAACCTAAGCGCCTCGTTTTAATCGAGGCTCGAGACCACAAATACAGCGGCAAACTCGACGGTTTCTTCCGCGCTCTTCAAGAGGGCTTAAATTGGATCGACCAGCAGCCCCATTGACCTCTTGTGTCACACAAGTGGCACGACAGGATGCACGACCTTCGCGCTTGAAGCGCGCACTTGGATACTGTTTCGCCCTGGCTTGCCTGGTATGGGTATTTCATGACATCCAGTTGCGACCATTACTTGCCAACATTACTGTCCACTACTGGCGGTTTGTTGCCATCGCGGTCACGTTCGACATCGTGACCTATCTCTTACAGGGAATGAGATGGGGCCTGCTGCTGGCTTCTGTCGGGCGCCTGAGTAGCATGCGCGCGACGCGGGCGATTTACGCTGGATTGTTTGTCAACGAACTTGTGCCGCTACGTTTCGGCGAGGTGGTTCGCGCTGTCTTGGTTTCGCGCTGGCTCTCAGTGCAATTCGTCTCTGTCCTTCCGTCGATGATAGTGGAACGTTTTCTTGACGGACTTTGGCTGGCCGCTGGCATCGCGCTAGCTGCCACCTTTGTACCTCTACCAAGACAACTCATCAAAGCGGGAGACGCTCTCGGTGGAATCGTTGTTCTCGCAACCTTTCTCTTTTTGTGGGTGGTTCTCCGGAAAGCAAAGAACCTGGAGCCAAAGAAGGGGCGAGATGCATCCGGCTTCGCGCGTTTCGCTTCGCAATGTATGCGCGGACTACGCGATGTAGGAGCCTCACGCCGGATGTACCTGGCTGCTCTCCTTTCGGCTGGCATGCTTGGTTGCCAGATCCTCGCGCTGTGGTTCATCATGCTGGCTTGCCAGATCGGGTTACCGCTTTGGACCAGTGCCGTCGCCTTGCTGATCCTGCGCCTTGGCACGACAATGCCAAACGCTCCCGCAAACGTTGGCAGCTTCCAGTTCTTCAGTGTCCTGGCTCTCCGTCTGTTTGGGGTCGAAAAGACGGTTGCGGTCGGCTTTTCGATCGTTTACTTCATTTCTTTAACCATCCCGCTGTGGATTCTTGGACTGCTTGCCATCGCTGGTACTGGCCTGAGCCTCGCCACCATGCGATGGAGGCTGCCACCATCTCGGGGCTTCAGCAGGTTGCTAACGTAACTGCAATCGCAAAGCTGATAGGAATCTTCTAGGGAAGCATCGAAGCCATTTGAGCAAGCACAATCATTTGACTAGCCGGGGGTATAAGCACAAAAAAACGAAGGAGGTGATGTTCGCGTAACCATCCGTAAGATTGTCAGTAAAACCGGCAAATGAAGACGGGGTCCTTGGGCGACGACAAAATGGCTTTTTCACGAAAGCCTGGCGCCCTGTGTCAGGGCGGCATATTGGTCATCGTGTTCGGCCCGGATCGCCGCTTGGGGAGGCTTTGGTTTGCGAAAAGATCTGAAGAGCCGGGAGCAGGTCTGACGCCGGACAACAAGCGTTCCTCCGCTGGGCGCCGAGTGAACCCGCACTTCCTCTAAGCCGACCCCTATTCCGAAGCAGCCAACGATCCAAAAGCTCAAGACAAGCAGATACTTCCATTCCAGCCGTGCAAGCTCGATTTCTTCGTCTTGGTCGTAGTAAGTCAGGTAGCTATAACTAACCAGACCCGCGAACCGGCGGACCGCCCACCTTGGTACTTTGTAAGGTTCGGCACTTCTGCGGGTAACTCCAATCCAGGGGAACAACCTCCGTTTACCTACTCCTTAATGACTATGCGACTACTTATCAAGTGGAACGCGCCGAGGTCGCGCCGAGGAATTGTCTCTGACGCGGGTTAAGAGCGGAGGGATTCGGTCAGAATGAGCAGTTTTGATCGGTTGAATGGCTACCTGAATGCTAAAGTCGAAGCAGAAGAGTGTCGAATACCAGGTGATCATTTAGGAACATACAGCATACGTTTGTGATTTTGCCATCTATCCCTCAGATCGTTATTTGCCGCTACTAAATCGGAACATTGACCAAGGAAGTTGCTATGGCTGAAGCCGCGGGACAAATTGGGGCTACCCGGAAGGCTCACAATCTCTCTCTGGAGGCGCTAGCGGAAAGCGAACAGCGATTCAGAGCCCTAGTGGAATCGCTACCCGAGGCGATTCTGGTTCACAGCGAGAACAAGATAGTTTTTATCAATCCCTTCTGCATGCGTTTGCTGGTTGCGGAACGGCCGGAGCAAATCCTCGGGAGAGACATTATAGAGTTTATCGATCCCGTCGATCTGCCAACCATAAAAAGCCGCATCGAGGAATGCTACGCGACTGGTGCGGCGTCTCCACCCACGGAGTCCATTCTGATCGCCTGTGATGGGTCTTCGGTGGATGTTGAAGCGGTTGCCATCCCAATCTGTTGGAACGGAGGACCGGCGATCGAAGTGGTTGCCCGCGACATCGGGACGCGGAAGCGGGCGGAGAAAGCCGCTCAAGATTGGCAAAAACGGCTGGAGCTGGCCCAGAGGGCCGGCCTTCGCATTGGGTTGTGGGACTGGGACGCGGAGGCGAACACGGTGGTTTGGTCGGACGAGACCTATCGCCAGTTCGGATATACGCGGGATACATTCTCGGGCCGGGTTGAGGATGCTATTACGAGGATCCACCCGGAAGACCGGGCTCGAATCGAAAATGCGATCCGAGAGGTGATGTCGGGGAGTTCCGAGTACGCCGAGCAGTATCGGTTGGTGTGGCCGGATGGGACCACGCGCTGGATTGAGGCGCACGGCGTGCTGGTGAGTAATGGGTCCGCTCATATGCTCGGCATAGGAGTGGACATTACGGACCTAAAAATAAGTGAGCAGTCTCTGCAGGAGAGCGAAGAGAAATATCGGTTGCTGTTGAACTCAACCGCAGAAGCAATCTATGGCCTTGACTTAGACGGGAATTGCACGTTCTGTAACCCTGCTTGCATCAGCGCGCTTGGCTATAAAGATCCCACAGAGGTGCTCGGAAGGGACATGCATGATGTTATGCACCATACCCGTGCGGATGGGACCCTGTATCCGAAACACGAATGCGAAATCTTTCGCTGCGTCCGCGAGGGTAAGGCCAGTTACGTTACTGATGAGGTGCTGTGGCGCGCCGACGGGACGAGCTTCGCGGCCGAATATTGGTCGTATCCGATGCGCAAGGACGGCGAACTTATCGGTGCGGTGGTCAGCTTTCTCGATATATCAGACCGCAAGCGGGGCGAACGCGAACTAAGGCAGTCAGAGGAGAGGTACCGACATCTGTTCGAGAACGCGACCTACGGCATTTTCCAGGCGACACCAGACGGAGTTTTGTTGGATGCGAACCCAGCATTGGTCGCCATGTTGGGTTACAGCTCCAGAGAGGAATTGCTGAAGCTGAATTTGGGTCTGGACGTTTACGAGGATCCGGCGGAGCGGAAATCGATTCTTGGCAGTTACGGCCCGAGCGGTCGAGTGAACGGTCGCGAACTCAACTGGAAACGCAAAGACGGCAAGATTATCGCGGTTCGTACGAGCGGAGGAGTGGTCGCTGGAGAGAATGGGTGGCCCAATCACTATGACGTGATCGTCGAAGATATTACGGAACGTCGCAGCCTGGAGGCGCAATTCCGGCAGTCGCAAAAGATGGAGGTTGTGGGGTTGCTGGCGGGAGGAATCTCGCACGACTTCAACAACCTTTTGAGCATCATCCTCGGAAACTCTGAGCTGCTTCTCGAGACGAATCAAACCGCAGCTCAGCAGCACTACGGGGAGCAAATCGTAAAGGCGACTCACCGCGCGGCGCAATTGACGCGGCAGTTGCTGGCTTTCAGCCGTAAAGAAATCGTCTATCCTGCGATTTTGGATCTGAATACGGTTGTCCATGATGTGGGGCAGATGCTGCAACGTCTCATTGGCGAGGACGTGCAGATTGTGAAAGATCTGGAGACCAGCCTGGCTTCCATCAAGGCGGATCGCGGGCAAGTTGAGCAGATCCTCATGAACCTGGCCACCAATGCCCGGGATGCGATGCCGAACGGTGGTACGTTTACGATTCGAACTGAGAATACTGAGCTGGGGCCAGACGATCTGGCGCGCTTTCCCTACGTCAAGATAGGACGATACGTTCGCCTGTCGGTGAAGGACACTGGAATAGGCATGACCAATGCCATACGAAGCCGAGTTTTTGAGCCTTTCTTCACCACCAAGGTGGAGGGGCGAGGCACAGGGCTGGGACTGGCAACCATCTACGGAATCGTTAAGCAGAGTGCGGGATACATCTGGGTGTCGAGCGCACCGGGTGCTGGAGCTAGTTTCGATATCTATCTACCACAGGTGAATGAAAAAGCCCCACGACTGGTGACCTCGCCGGAAATGCGACGCGAGTATCCGGGAGGCACAGAAACGATTCTCCTGTTAGAAGACGAGGAGTCTGTGCGGCAAGTGACGTGCGAGACCCTTACCGGCAGCGGATACCATGTACTGCAAGCCGGGCGCGGTGACCATGCTATTCAGTTGGCTGAGCAGTACAAGGGATCTGTCCCTTTAATCGTCAGCGATGTGGTGATGCCCGATATGAACGGGCCTTCCATCGTGGCGAAGGTGCAGGCATTTCATCCCGAAGCGAAGGTCTTGTACGTTACGGGATACGCGGAGGTTCCTGTGGCTCAGCGCCTGATGGCAGAAGGAACCATCCCGATGCAGAAGCCGGTATCGCGGCGCGACCTTCTGAGAAAAGTGGATGAGATGCTCCATGGACCCGCCGAATCCAGCGACGGTCCCTGCTCTTGATTGGCCAGAACGACCTAGGGCTGAACGTTTGTGACACCTTCTTCGCCGGGCTTCGGGAAATGCTTGTCGTACCAGGCGATCGAGCGGTCGATGGCGTCGATCTGATGTTTGGTCTCGGATAGGCCGTGTCCTTCGCGAGGATAGCGAAGGAAAACCGTCTCGACGCCGAGATCTTTGAGAGCAATGAAGAGTTGCTCGGCTTCGGCGATGGGAACATCGTTGTCGTTTTCGCCGTGAATGATGAGCGTGGGAGTGTGGGCGGCGGCGATGTGCTTGATGGCGGAGCGTTCCCATGCGACGTCCATCAAGTTTCCCTGATGCAGGAATTGTCCGAACTCCATTTCCTCGTATTGGTTGTAGTAGGTCATGTAGTTGTAGCTAACTAGATTCGCGATACCCGCGGTGGGAATCGCGGCCTTGAATTGGTTTGTCTGGGTGATGAGCCAATCGGTGAGCTGGCCGCCGTAGCTGACGCCCTCGATGCCGAGGCGGTCGCGATCGATCCATAGATAGCGGCGCACGGCCGCGCTGACGGCATAGAGAACGTCCTGGCCTTCGTTGCCGTCCTGATCGCCGAAGACAGCGTCGGAAAACTTCTGGCCGTAGCTTGTGGAGCCGCGATAGTTCACGTTGAGCACGGCATAACCGTGGGCGGCGTAGACCTGATTCTTGAAGGAGAACGCTGGACCGTTGGCTCCGTGTGGTCCGCCATGGATGACCACGATGAGGGGGTGCTTGGAGGTGGCGGTCATACCAATCGGCTTGGTGAGAAACGCTTCCACGTCGAAGCGGTTGTCGTTGCTGACGAAGGTGAAGGATTCGACCTCGGCGATGGACTTTCCGGGGAGAAACTCCTGATTAAGGTCGGTGAGCTTGCGCGGTGCGGCGGCGCTTGATTTTAGGAAGAGCTCAGAGGCGTCACGCGCCGTGGCGAAAGAGTAAGCAACTGCCCGGTTCTTCCCGACCGACCATCCTCCAACGCCGCCGGGCTCGTTCACGATGTATTCGGGCTGGCCGCCAGCGATGGGAAGGCGCACGAGATGATTGCTGCCGCGTTCCTGCACGGTGAAATACACGGCGCTGCCATCGGGCGCCCACTGCGGCGTGCCCTGGCGATTGTCGATGGCGCTGCCGATCTCGCGGCGATTGCTGCCGTCGGCGTTCATGATCCAGACGTGAGAGTCTTCCATGGTGGTTTCGCGGTCAGTGAGGCCACGGTGCGTGCCACGGTAGACGATGAACTTGCCGTCGGGCGACCAGAGGGGATCGTATTCGTTGGATTCGGTGGCGGTGAGGCGGTGAATGCTGTTGTCGGAGAGTTGTAAGGTGAACAGATCGTAGTTGAAGAACTCATCTTGATTCGGCTCACGGTTGGAAGCGAAGACAAGTTGCCTGCCGTCGGGCGACCAATCGATGGAATGCTCGTCGAAGTTTCCCTGAGTGAGTTGGCGGACCTGCTTGGAGCGGACGTCGACGACAAAAATGTGCAGGCGCTGATTGTCGTTGAAGCGCGTGGAGCCTTCACCGGCGTCGGGCTTGTAGAGATAACGTGTGATGACCATGGGGTCACCCTTGGCTTCTTCGGCGCCCTCGCCCGGTGTGGAACTGATGAATGCGATTTGTTTTGCGTCAGGCGACCACGTGAAATCTTTTCCTGTGCCGGGCAATGGGGAATTTGTTCCGGCCAAGGGCACGAGGAAGGTTGCTTCGCTGCCATCGGGATGCGCGATCATCAGGCCTTGCTTGTCACCATCCGAGCCGGTGAATGCAATCCACTTGCTGTCGATAGACCAGAGCGGGTTGCCAGCGGGCTTGTCACCTCCGAGGCGGACGATCCTGCCTGAGTTCACCTCCATCACCCAGAGTTGGCCGTAAGGCCGACCGGGGCGATCCCGCATGGTGATCGTGTAGGCGATGGAGTGGGCGTCGGGCGAGAGAGCCACGCTGCCGATCGAGCGCAGGCGAGAGAGGTCGCTGCTGGTGAGGACTTGAGCGTGGGCGATGGTGGTTAAAAGAACTGCACAGAATAACGACACGGCAATGCGGCGTATCAGGGTCGAGCGATGACGCATGGAGTTCCCCAAGTTCCGAGTGTGGGATGAATCGGCACGGACATACTAGGCCCATGGCCCGGCATGGTCAATGCGCCGGACATGCGCCGGACCGTGGCGCACGGGCTGGTGATTTTGGAGCAAGCGTTTTGGGGAATTGCGGGTTCGGGATCCTGAAGCATAATGGTTGCGGCTAGGGGGAGATGCCGCCTCCTTTTGCGCACTTAGGAATGTGGTCGCTCCAGAATTGTGGCCCCGAATGGTTTGCCGAGGGTGCTGGAAGTTGGCGGGGCCCTGGGGTCGAAGAATCATCGTGCAGGGATCCAGCCGGCGTTCCATAATATCCGCATGACAGTCCGTCGGTTGAAGACCTACACCGGAGCCCAGGGGTACGTTTACCAGTATTATTTCGTGGGCGAGCGTCCCGCGCTGCCCGACGATCCGGAAGCTCCTGCAACCGAATTTGTCTTTGACGTCACCTCGGATAGGAAGCTGATCTATGCGGTGAGCGTCTTCTTTCCTGAGAGCACCCTTACCGCCTGGTGTAAGGCGCATGGACGTCCGCTGAAGGATGCGGAACAGTATGCGGCGGCCAAGATACGCTTGTTCCGGGCCTTCGATGAACTGGAAGATGTGAAGGCTCAGGGACGGCGCCTGAGTATTGACATCTCGCTACTGGAGGAAGCGCTCTCCAGTCTGGGCGTGGAGTAGAAGTCGTCTCACGGTGCTCGGCCACCGGAGAGTCCGTCCGGGGCTAAAGCCCGCACTTTTCTGGGTGTCTGGCGGCACGACTGAAGCCGTGCCCTTCCGCAGCGGTTACTTTTTGCAGATGCTTAGCGCCCTTTCACAAAAATCCATACGATCTTCGAGCGGTACGCGCTTTATGGCTGCGTTTTGTCGGCGATCTGCTTCTGTGTCAACTGCTTCTCTTGGGCTCGCTTGACGAGCTTCTTCAGTTTCCCTTCGATCGAGGCATCGCCAATGTGCTCGTCCTGCAGAACGCCATCGGCATCGATGGTGAAGGTGTGTGGAATGGCCTGGATGTTAAACGATTTCGCGACCGGCCCGGTGAAGCCGTGGTCGAGATACTGCGGCCAACTCATTTCATTCTTGGCAATAAAGTCTTTCCACTTCTGCTCGTC
>Ga0210406_10007455_pt1 | contig 11101 bp, 9 predicted proteins | sample IncBWC30MmetaG_FD_155454 | JGI IMG/M metagenome (GOLD analysis project Ga0210406, IMG submission 155454) | Forest soil microbial communities from Barre Woods Harvard Forest LTER site, Petersham, Massachusetts, United States - Inc-BW-C-30-M | ecosystem: Environmental > Terrestrial > Soil >... | reverse complement strand
TTTTCGCTCGTCTAAGCCTGCGTTACCAAGTCCGGATGATGTTTTCGCCAATACCTGGTCAACCCGGTAACGCTCATGCCAGCTGGGTCCGCCTGTTCGTAAGCCAGAAGGTCTGAGGGAGAAGCCCCCGCCGCTAACAACTGACCCTCAGTAAAACGTTGGAACTCGGGCACGATCTCCTCGTCAGATTTGCCTTCCAACATCCGCTCCTTCATCCAAATCGCCCAATCCATAAGCCGAGTCTCTAATTCTGCCAGGTGGACCTTTGGGTTCGTTAGCAAGCCGAAGTGGGTCAGAAGTAGCTGCACCGGGCTAAGTGCACGAATCCGGTTCAATGATTCTTTCCATTTGTTAATGTTTACATCCGGCGGAGGACAAGGAGGAATTATCGGTCCTTTCCCGATGAGGACGCCGGCGACGTCTCCGGCAAATAGGATCTTATCGGCTTCGAGCCAATAGGCGTTATGGTGTTGCGCGTGCCCGGGTGTTTCCAAGACGCTAAGTTTTAAATCTGAAACATTGATCTCTTGATTGTCAGCTGTGACTGCAACGGAGCTCGCTGGGAGTCCCTGAATATCACCCCAAAGATAACCCATGCGCTCCCCATAGATCCGAGTCGCGCTCGCCACCAATTTACCCGGATCGATCATATGAGGCGCCCCGATTGGATGAACGTGGACGGTTGTTCCGAACTCCCGCTGCCATCGCCAAGCGCCGCCGTTATGATCGAGATGAATGTGAGTTGCTAATAGGTGTTTCACATTCTTTGCGCCTAATCCGCGCTGATTCAGTTCGCGGACCACGTTTTCAAAGACGGTTTCCGGCCCGCAATCGATCATAATCAAGGTGCCGTCTCCCGTCTCGAGTACCGCGACGCAAATCACGTTTGGGGTATTTAAGTGAAGCGCATCAATCAGGTGAAGCATGAGCCATCGTCGCCAAGAGAAACGACGGCGTCAACGCCGGGAGCAATGGGAATCCGTGGGCGTAGAGCCGGCTAGAGGTAAGGGTGTGCGCTGGGCGCTGGTGGTAATTGGGACGTATAGGTCCTATGGGTCAGCTCACATAAGTCCTATAAGTCCCATCCGTGACCAGCGCCCAGTGCAAATCACTACCCCTAGCGGGTGCTACGCCACCACGTTCTCCTGCCTTTCCGCTTGCCTCCCGGCTCAGACCGCCAAAAATCAGAAAATGGATTTCAGTGCGAAAACCGTCCTTGTCACCGGCGCCGGAAGCGGAATTGGTCGAGCCATTGCTGAGACCTTCTCACGCCTGCAGGCTCGAGTACTTCTTCACGATATCAATCCGGCCGCCTCGGATTTGGCCGGTAAGATAGGCGCAGAGTTCTTCGCCGGGGACCTTAGCGACCCATCCGCGGTTCGCCAGCTTGCCGCGGCCGCCCTCAAAAAGGGCGGGGGAAGAATCGATATCCTGATCAATAATGCCGGATTCCAACACATCGCGAAAGTTGAGGAGTTCCCCGAAGAAACTTTTACCACCATGATTCAAGTGATGCTGATAGCGCCCTTTCAGCTCATTCGGGCGGTTTTGCCGGGTATGAAAAAGAACGGCTGGGGGCGAATTATCAACGTGGCTAGTATCCACGCGGTTGTCGCCAGCCCCTTTAAGTCCGCCTACATCAGCGCCAAGCACGGTCTACTGGGCTTGACGCGTACGGTTGCCTTAGAGGCGGCGCCGTTCGGAGTCACAGTCAATGCCCTTTGTCCTGCCTATGTGCGGACGCCGCTGGTCGAGAAGCAGATTGCGGATCAAGCCCAGGCCCATGGACTGACAGCGGAGGACGTCGTGCAAAAGATCATGCTAGAACCGGCGGCTATAAAACGCTTGATCGAGCCCTCCGAAATCGCTGATTTCGTAGTTTACCTGGCTTCGGAGCCCGGGGCGATTATCACTGGGAGCGCACAGATGCTCGATCTGGGATGGACAGCGAGATGAGCGTGCGCCCTGGAAAATGCGTATGCATTTGCCAGGGCGCATGCTATTGCAGCAGAATATTCCTGCTAGGCCGGACTATTCTGCTATTTAACCAAAAGAGGGATTATTGAATCGACCCGTTTTTCAAACCGAGGTATTAAAGCCGTTCTTGTCAGGGAAGAATCGGATGACGTGAATTCAGTTGTAAATTTACCGCGAACTCGTAGGCAAATGATCCGTCCCCGCGGCATAGCGGGGACGGATCATTTGCCTGCCATTGCCTGCATCGCTCGCAAAGGCGTAAGCATTTGCGAGCGATGCAGGCTTGCGTAACGAGGGGCAAATCCTTTATCGATAGCCAGTACCACCAGATGAAAAACTTATTTCGCGGCCGGAGCACTTGCCGTTTTTGTCTTTGTTCAGCCCTTCTAGTACTTGGTTGGGTGCCAGCGCACGCGGATTTTCTTTGGTTTAAGCAGCAACAAAAGGCTCAGGTTACCGCTCCCGGCCAGTTGCTGAGTAAGCAACAGCCGGCCGTCTTCAATCGCGAAGTGTATGACCGGATGAACCCCGAGAATATCAACATTCTCGTGTCCCTCTCGCGCCAGCGGCTGTACGCGACGGTCGGGAATGATGTCGCCATTGATAGCCCGATCTCTTCCGGCAAAGCTGCCCGCAGGACCCCGAGCGGCAATTTTACCGTCCTCCAAAAGGATCCCGACCATCGCTCGAGCGTGTACGGCAACTTTGTTGACCCGAGCGGGCGGATTGTGCGCGGCGGGGTGAGCGCACTGATCGATGCGGCGCCCAGCGGCAGCCACTTTGAAGGCGCGCCGATGAAATGGTTTATGCGGTTAACCTGGGAAGGTGTCGGGATGCATGTAGGAATACTACCAGGCTATGCCGCTTCGCACGGTTGTATCCGGCTGCCAGCCGAGGTCGCACAGGCGTTATATACCAAAGTTAAGATCGGCACTCCTGTAAAGGTAGTGGACTAGCCTTCTCTCTTGGCCAAGATTGCCCCCCCGCATTGTTTTGTGATGCGGGTGTCATGCGGCTAACTTGACAGATTTGTTCCCCCAATTGATAGGATTGCATTAATGTCATCTCCCCTCAGGCTTAACTTCTCTAAGTTCCCGGAAGGCGGTTTGCTAATTGTAATCGTGGTCTTAGGAATCCTGCTGTCGGTTTTTGGCGGCGAGGTTCAACGCCCGAAGATGATCCAAGGGCCCGACGGTCAAATGACTCGTGCCATGGAGAAAGACGCGTCGGGCCAGGAAGTGCCCGCCTTCGTAAAGGTAAACAATTTTTTTAATGCAGAGACACTCACGCAAATCGCAAAGGACACCAGTTTCTTTGCCATAATGGCCGTTGGTGTAACCGCGGTGATTATTACGGCCGGAATCGATCTCTCCATCGGGTCGATCTATGCGTTAGCGGCGGTTTGTGGCGCAATGTTCATGAACCAGTTCGCCGATGCTGGTCCTTGGGCAGCAGTCGGGGGCGTATTGGTTACTATCGCCGTGTCCCTTATCTGCGGGGCGCTGAATGGCGTTATGATCGTCGCGTTCAATCTTCACCCATTCATCATTACCCTGGGTACCATGGCGATCTATCGCGGTATTGCCTTCGTTCTGACCAACGGACAATCTATCGGTGGGTTTCCCGAAGGTTTTCGTGATTTTGTGCGGCAGGGAGTTATTGGCGACCTCAGCTTGGTACCCCTGATTGTGATGATTTTGGTTTGTATCGTGGGCGGAATTTTCCTGTCCAAGATGGTCGTCGGCCGGCAAGTTTATGCCATCGGAGGAAACGAGGTAGCCAGCCGATATAGCGGGATTCGAGTCGCTCGAGTGAAGCTGCTCGTCTACATCATCGGCGGAGTCACTGCCGGTATCTCGGCGGTGCTGGCGCTGGGATATTACGGAGCAGCGTCATCTGGCGATGGCCAAGGCTATGAGCTGACGGTTATTGCGGGCGCAGTCGTCGGCGGCGCCTCACTATTCGGAGGTAAGGGTAGCGCGCTCGGTGCCGTGTTAGGAGCGGTTATTCTGCAGATGATCGCCACGGGCATTGTTATTATCGGTATCCCGCAAAGTTATAGTCAGATTGTAACCGGTGTCGTTGTCATTACCGCGGTGCTGCTCGACCAATTCAATCGCTGGATCAGCAATCGGCGTCTGCTGGCAGAAACTGCCCACGCCAAGAAAGAAGCCGTCGAGACGACTACTCCTGCTGTTCCGGTTAAATAATTTCAGGTTAGCCAAAGGTTCTCCCAACCCCCAAAAACATGATAAAAAAAGTAACACTAACGGTTACAAGCCTCGTTGGCTTGTTGGCAGCAACTAGCTTTGCTGCCGAGAAAACATACGTCTTCGGCGTTGTCGCCAAGTCGAATAATAACCCGGTCTTCCAGGCCGCAAAGACTGGGGCTGAGGACGAAGCCAAGAAAATAAGCCAGGAACACGGCGTTAACGTCAAGATCGATTGGCGCACACCGAATGAGGAAGATCCTCAGAAGCAAGTGCAGGCTATCGAGCAGTTAGTTAACGCAGGTGCTTCCGGCATTGCGGTTAGCTGCTCGGACGCAAACAAATTGACCGACGCTATTAATAGCGCGGTTAAGAAAGGTATTCCGGTGGTCTGCTTCGACTCGGATGCTCCCAAGAGCAAACGTTTAGCCAACTTCGGTACCGACGATATCGATTGCGGTCACAAGGTGATGGAGCAGCTGGGCAAAGAGATGGGCGGCAAAGGTGTCGTAGCCATCCTGGCCGGAAACCAAAACGCGCCGAACCTCCAGAAGCGAGTCCAAGGCGTCAAAGAAGAAGCGAAGAAGGATTATCCTGACATCAAAATCCTGGACACCTTCTATCACAAGGAAACCCCTCAGGATGCCGCTGCCCAAGTAGAAACCGTACAGCAGGCACATCCGGAAATCACTGGCTGGGCGATGGTTGGTGGCTGGCCGCTGTTCACCGACAATGCGCTCAAGTTTGCGCCAGGTTCAGTTAAGGTGGTTGCAGTCGACGCGCTGCCGGCTGAGCTCGGTTATTTGCGCGACGGTCACGTTCAAGTGCTGTTGGCCCAACAGGTTTACGAGTGGGGTACTACTTCTGTTGACCTGCTTTACGCCAAGGCTGCTGAGAACAAGAACCCACCGTCTAGTTTCGTTAAAGGTGAATTGATCCCTGTCACCAAAGACAACGTCGACGAGTACGCCAAGAACTGGGATAAGTGGCTGCCTAAGAAGTAGGGCCTAAGCCAATTTGTTGCTCCCGGAGCCGTTCGGTTCCGGGAGCGCGTTTAGAAAAGTAATCAGTAATCAGTAAAACAGTATTCAGTTAGTTCTGCCGAAAGGATCGGGCGCTTCCGCCTAATTTACTGATTACTGTCAAACTGATTACTGATTACTTTTTTAAGGACCTCGCGAATCAACAAACTCTTCGTCGTTTCCACCCCCGATGCCATTCCTAACCGTCGAACACATTACTAAGTTCTTCCCCGGCGTGCGGGCTCTGGACGACGTTTCGGTCCAATTCGAAAAAGGATCGGTTCATGCCTTGATGGGTGAAAACGGCGCTGGCAAGAGCACACTGGGAAAGATCATTGGCGGAATTTACACTCCCGATCAGGGGACGATTACCATCGATGGTCACGAAGTTCGACCTACAGATCCTCTAACCGCGCAAAAGCTTGGTGTCGCCATCGTCCATCAAGAATTAGTATTCTGCCCAAACTTAAGTATTGCGGAGAATCTTCAACTTGGGACTATGCCGGCGAATCGCGGTTTCGTTGAACGCGGCAAGTTGCGCGAACGCGCTCAATCCCTAATGAGCGAGATCGGGGTAGACATTGATGTTCATACCTTGGTAGCCCAGTTGACAACGGGTCAGGAACAAATGGTGCAGATCGCGGCCGCAGTGGGGATTAACGCGAATATCATCATTTTTGACGAGCCAACGAGTTCGCTTTCGGTCAATGAGACCAAGCATTTGTTCGATCTTATCGGTCGGCTAAAGGCTCGAGGCACCACAATGATTTACGTCTCCCATCGTATGGAAGAGATTTTCCAGATCGCCGACACGGTTACGGTGCTTCGAGATGGACGGCATGTGGCGACCGAACCAATAGCGGAAACGAATCGTGAGCGACTAATCCGGCAAATGGTGGGTCGAGACGTGTTAATACAGCGGCCAAAACACCTCGATCTAAAACCGGGTGAAGAGGTATTACGTGTAGAGAATCTCTCATCCACGGGGCAATTTGAGAAGGTGTCATTCTCGGTTCACCGCAACGAGATTGTAGGTATGGCGGGCTTGGTGGGCTCAGGTCGGACCGCGGTAGCGAAAGCCATTTTTGGTTTGGATAAACGGGCGACCGGGAATGTTTATATCAAAGGGAAAAACTTGGCCCTAGGTAACGTGAATCGGTCCATGAAGGAGCGAATCGGGTATCTGCCTGAAGACCGAAAGAAAGAGGGCCTCGTGTTGATGATGAACATCTCCGACAACGTTTCGTTACCGCACCTCGGGACGTTTAGCCGATTCGGATTTGTAGACGAACGCCGCGAGATTGTCGAAGTAGAAAAGTTAACCAAGCGGCTACGGGTAAAGGCGCCTTCGCTTGATTCGGTAACTGCCGGCCTTAGTGGTGGTAACCAGCAAAAAGTAGCAATAGCCAAATGGCTCGCCCGCACTTGCGATCTGCTGATTGTAGATGAACCCACGCGCGGGGTTGATGTGGGGGCAAAGGCGGAAATCTACCAGCTTCTAGATGAAGTTGCCTGCCAGGGCGTGGCCATCCTTATGATCTCCTCCGAGTTGCCCGAAGTCCTGAGTCTTAGCCGCAGGATCATCGCAATGCGCGAGGGATTTGTGACCGGTGAACTGTTCCACGAGCAGTTTTCGCAAGAAAGCGTGCTGAATTTGATGGCTTAGGCAAGTCCTTCATTCGGTAGGGCGAGGCTCCCGAATGGTCCATGAGCGATGTCGTCCACCAACCGGAGGGGCGCATTCGGCTCGGCCTGCTAAAGCGCATTCGACGCCCGGGACTGTTTGCAGGTATTAGGCTCGGAAATACGCGACGCCCTGGTCTTTTCGTGGTTAACGTGTGGGTCGGTTTTTGAATGTGCTACCCGTTCAGGAATCGAAATGCGTGCGTTTTGATCTTTTCTCCACAACGGCTAACCTGCAATTCCCGGGGGCGTCGCGTCTATCCAAACGTGTTACCTAAGAAGGTTCCAGGCGTCACTTCACCTCTGGATTCTCTTCCTCAACAAATCCAGCGCCGACTGCGTCACCATCTGTTTAAACGTTAACCGATCCGTCGGAAAGAGCAGGCGTTCCACCTGGGACGGTGCGTCTGCCGATGCGAGTCCCACGAATACCGTGCCAACCGGTTTTTCCACTGTCCCTCCGTCGGGTCCGGCAATGCCGGTCGTTGACAGCGCGTAGGTCGTGCCGGCCCGTTTCCGAGCTCCCTCAGCCATCGCTTGCGCCACCTCTTTGCTCACCGCGCCGACCCGGTCTAAAAGCTCCGTTGGGACGTCCAGCGTGCGAGTCTTCGCTGCGTTTGAGTAGGTTACATTTCCCTCCAGAAGAACCGCCGACGCTCCCGGGACATTCGTGAACCGATTCGCCAGCAATCCGCCCGTACATGATTCGGCCACAGCGACGGTTGCTCCTTGTTGCGTGAGGAGACGCACGACCACCGCTTCAAGCTCGGTCCCGTCTTCACTCACGATGTGGTCGGAAAGGCGTGCTCGAACGATCTCGGTTCCCCGAAGCACACTTTGCAAAGATCCGACCAACCGTAGATCCAATTCACCCACCCGGGCGCAGTAACCCAGCTCCAGATCTTCGATGGCGGCGAGGTCTGCACCGATCAACTCTTGGGCGTAAGATTCACCTAGACCGACCGTCCGAAATACTGCTGCCGTCAGATCGGTGGTTCCAGCTAACGTCCGAACGATAGGAGTTACATATCGCTCAAACATCGGGCGCAACTCGCGGGGTGGACCGGGCAAAAGGATCAGGTGCGGCAGTCTTTCAGTGGCCGGAACGTAAAGACCCGGCGCTGTACCGTGGTCATTTGGCAAAACCTGGGCGCCTTTCGGGACGTAAGCTTGCCGCGAGATAGGATCTGTTAGCCTTAATCCTCGTTTTTCGAATCGTTCTCTAATTTTAGCGAAGATGGTTTCGTCATACTCGAGAGAACGTCCGGTTAGCTCAGCGACAATTTCTCGGGTAACATCGTCGGTGGTGGGTCCGAGACCGCCGGTGATCAGCGTCAATCGGCACCGTTGCGCTGCGTCAAGGATCGCATCCCGGATAGCATAGCCATCGGGAACCGTTGTCTGGCGCGTGATCCGTAACCCCAGCGAGAACAGTTGTTGGCCAAGAAATGCCAGGTGCGTGTTCACAACCGAACCGAAAAGTAGCTCAGTACCGGTGTTGATCAGTTCGACTGCTTTTCCGTGCGGAGCAGCGTTGTCTTCGGGCCCAAGGGACGATGTCATGAGTCTTTAATGAGCGACAGCCAATTCGACACCATCCCGCGATATTCCTGATGTTCTTCGTGCTCCAGGATGTAAAGCAGGTTGGAAAGGATATGTGCGAGGATCACCCTCGGCGAGACCACTGCCGAGATCGCGGCAATCGATTCATCTCTTTTATCACGAAGCGCTTTCAGACAATCTTGATACCGCAGAATACGGCCTCCTTCAAAGGGGTCGAACAACTGTCCTTGGTAACGAACCAAAAAATGTCCTGGTAGGTCAACCCCGGTAACCTCAATTCCGGCCCGTCTGCCAACAAAGAGATAAATCAGGGCTAACGATGTCGGGATCCCGCGCCGAGAATCGATCACACAAGGCAGCAAAGAGTTCCGAATGCTGTAATAGTCGTCGGAATTGCCACGAAAACCGAGGTAGCTACCGAAAAAATCAGTCAGGAACCCTAGCTGCTCGGCTTCAGAACTGAATGCCTCGTTGCGTTGCCGCATTTCATTTGCCCATTCGTCCAAAACTCCCCGGTAACGAGCCAAATTGATTCCCGGCAGAAAGACTTTGGCGAGCAACCAACAGATCTCTTCGAGATCGTTCAGGGACGAAATCGAACCACAGGTTTTCGTGAATTGTTGGCGCGCATCGGTGACCTCGATCTCCGTCACCAACTCGCGGACAATTTTAGCGAGCTTTCCACTGGAGCTGGTCATGAGGTCGAGCAGGTCAGCAACGTTCTGAGCCCCTCCTGCGAGGAGTTGCTGCTTCGTCAATTCCACCGTTGCCGGATCATCATCCAACAACAGCTTAGCAATGGCCTTGTGCTGGCGGAACATAGGGGGAACACGGTTTGCAGTCACCACCAATCACTTCTCACCTTTCACTCTCACTTCTCCCACCTCGCGCCGTTATAGCGTGAGCCGAGGCGCGTCGCCCCACAAATTCTCCAGCGCATAAAATTCACGTTTATCACTGTGAAAAATATGCACCAAAACGTCTGAGTAATCGATCACGATCCACTGGCTGTTTGGTGATCCCTCTGAGGCCAGCGGAGATAAGCCGTGCTCCTCGTGAAGGCCTTCCCGAATACCTGAACTAACCGCTTTTAGGTGCGGCTCGGAGGTCCCCGAGCAAATGACGAAATAGTCGGTGAAACTGGAAATTCCGCGGAGGTCGAGAATAACGATATCCTCCGCCTTCTTATCTCCCGCCAGCTCCGCGCACTGGCGCGCTAACTCCTCAGGGCCGATACGCGCTCTCCTTGGTAAAGTTGGTGCTGCTCAATATAATGTTTAACCGACTCTGGAACCAAATAAGTGATCGATTCCTGGTTCGCAACTCGGTTTCTGATCTCAGTAGAGGAGATTTCTATCCTCCGCTGTACAACCGGATACTCCGGAGACTGAAAATCTTCGGAGCGACTGAGAACGACAAAACAGACCAGCTTCTTTAGCTCCTCGAAACGTTGCCATTCAGTCAAACGATCCGCATTGTCTTCTCCGACCAGGAAGAAAAGTTCTGCTCCGGGATCCCGGTTACGGAACACCTTGACGGTGTCGATCGAATAAGAAATTCCGCCGCGATCGATCTCGAGCGGATCCACGGAGAAACGGTCCTCACTCGCGATCGCCAACCGGAGCATAGCTAACCGGTCATCGGCCGGAGCAGAGTGATTCTGAATCTTGAATGGCGATTCAGCCGCGGGAACAAAGACGAGCCGATCCAGTTTGAACTCTTCCAAAGCCTGCCGGGCTAAGATCAAATGCCCGTGGTGAACCGGGTTAAATGTGCCGCCGTAAATCCCGATCCTCATAACCCCATAGCCTCCAAACCGCGAATTGCCACGACAGGTCGAGAAAAAAAGCCGAACCATAGATGGACGCGGATAACCGCAGATAAGGCTTCGTAAAATCCGGAGCCAGTTTTCCAGAATCTATCTGCGTACATCTGCGTTAATCTGCGGTTGATTTGTTGCTCGATTTTTTATCATGGTCATCCCTTGGCATTCCCGTATCATGCATCCCAAGCGTATGGAACGAAACCATTTGGGTCAACTGCTGCTAGTGGGAGTTCCCACGCCCGAGCTGGATGTAGACACGGTAAAACTGTTTCGGCGGATCCAGCCGGGTGGCTTTGTCTTGTTCGGGCGGAATGTAAAATCTGCCAAGCAGCTGCGACAGTTGGTCGACGATTTGCGCGACTTGAGCCAGCAGGAACCAATCGTCGCGATCGACCAGGAGGGCGGCCGGGTTTCGCGCCTTAAAATGATTGGGAACGAGCCGCCGAATGCACAACAGTTACGCGAAAAAGGCGACGAATCTCTTATCCGGACTCATGGCGAACTCACCGGAGAGCTGTTGCGGCTGTTCGGTTTCAATCTCGATCTTTGTCCGGTGCTCGATATCTCGTTCGACGATGAGGCAGATAACTCGCTGCGCGGCCGTTGCTGGGGAATGACCGTCCAGCAGGTCGTCCGGTTCGCCGGCGTCTTCAACCAAGCACTGCTTTCCACGGGTGTCCTCACTTGTGGCAAGCATTTTCCTGGTTACGCCGCTGCCGGGCTTGACCCCCATCACGATCTGCCGAGGATCGATCGGTCCCTGGTGGAGCTTGAGGATTGCGAGCTCGCGATTTTTCGGGCGTTCCGGAACCAGGTCAGCA
>Ga0210406_10007454_pt1 | contig 11103 bp, 10 predicted proteins | sample IncBWC30MmetaG_FD_155454 | JGI IMG/M metagenome (GOLD analysis project Ga0210406, IMG submission 155454) | Forest soil microbial communities from Barre Woods Harvard Forest LTER site, Petersham, Massachusetts, United States - Inc-BW-C-30-M | ecosystem: Environmental > Terrestrial > Soil >... | reverse complement strand
TCGATTCGCGACCCAAGCGTTGGACGCGCCCGCTCAGTTGCAGGCAATTTCGTCGATAGCGCCGGATTCTCCCGACCTGTTGAACGAGCTGGCCTGGATTTTTGCGACCAATCCAAACTCCGCCTTGCGTAGCGGGAGCGAGGCGGTCCGATTGAGCGAACGCGCCAATTCGTTGACCAATCGAGCCCGCCCCAAATTTCTGGCTACTTTAGCGGCTGCCTATGCCGAAAGCGGGAGATTTTCAGATGGAGTCGATCCGGCCCAACAAGCGATTTCACTCGCGAAAATGGAGGGCGATAATTCAACGTCGACGGTTGCGGAAAAATTGCTCGACGCGTTGCAGCACCAGCAGCCATATCGAGAGGAGCAAGCACCATGAAAGCTTCTGGAGGCAGAACCGAACTCGACGCCATGATCGTCGAAATCGAGCTGACACTGGTCAGCATCATTCAGGGCGTTGCGCTGACTGTTTTGATCGACAACTCACGCCAGGCAATCACGGAACTGAAATTCATTTACTGGCCATACGTTTTCGCCGGCCTGCTCGTGATTTTCATTTTCTGGTCGCGCGCGGTGTTGCACATCATCACGCTGATCCGCTGGCCGCTGGAATTCGGACACAACTTTCTTTACATTGGCTGCGCGCTGGTTGAGGCCGTGTCGTTCGCACAATTGTCCAACCCGGCAAACTGGTTCGCATTCGGCGCTGCTTTCATCGCCGCGGGCTGGGTCCTCTTTTTCTACGATCTGCGACTGATTCATGCACGGCAGATCGACAGTGGAGGTCAGGCGGGCAATCGCCTCTATGAACGCGTGCAACGCGACCAATGGTTCAATCTCGCCTTTCTCCTGCCCGGTGTTTTTCTGCTCAACCTCGTGTGTGCGGTCGCCATTCGAATGTGGCCCGCAGTTTTTCTTGCCAGGAACGCGCATCTTTGGCTGATCGCGATTCAACTCGTCGGCTTCGCTGGCTATCTGATTTACGTCGTGCGCTTCTATGTCGTTCTTGCGCCGTTTATCGCCGACGCGCATCGCGAATGGCACGGTCGCGGCGGATCCTGAAGCGACAAAAGCTTACAATCCACTCAGCGCTTGCCGCGCTTTTTCCACGTTCGAAGGACGCAACACGATGATTCCTTTAGGCGACGTCGCACTCGTGGCGAAGTAGGCGTACTCGATGTTCACCTCAGCGCGCGAAAGCGCGTCGGCAATTTTTCCGAGCACGCCCGGTTCATTTGCGGCGTCCATGCAAAGAACATCGTTCTCGAGTGCCAGCACGCCGCGCTCGCCCAAAATCATTAACGCCTTGGTTGGATCGCTCACGATCATTCGCACCACGGCGTGATCGACCGTGTCTGAAACGGTAAGGGCATGAATGTTCACACCGGCTTTGGCCAGAGCCTCACAGACGCGCGCCAAAGCACCGGGACGATTTTCAAGAAAGACCGCGAGCTGAGTCGTTGTTTCCAGGGAGAGATTCGCCTTCATCTTGAGGTGAGAATGCCGCGGGCGGCAGATTCTGACAACCTAACAAATTCGTCATCTAAAAATTCGCGCGGCTCGCCAATCGCGCCGGTCGATGCAATGGTCGACCCGAGAATGGACAAATCGGCCGACCTGACTGCGTTGGATTCGCCGAAACCGCCGGCGACAGTCGGCTTCTTTACCGCGTGCGGAATCGTGATCGCGAACATTATCGGCACCGGAGTTTTTACCAGCCTCGGATTTCAGCTCGCCGACATTCAATCGGGCTTTGCCCTGCTGATGCTTTGGATCGTCGGCGGGATCGCCGCGCTTTGCGGCGCGCTTTGTTACGGCGAACTCAGCGCCGCGCTGCCGCGGTCCGGCGGCGAATATCATTTCTTGTCCGAGATTTATCATCCTGCTCTTGGGTTCATGGCCGGGTTCATTTCCGCGACTGTCGGCTTCGCTGCACCAATCGCGCTCGCCGCGATGGCTTTCGGAAAATATTTTCACGGCGTCTTCGATACCGGATCACCGATCGCGCTTTCTTTCGCGCTCGTCTGGATCGTCGCCCTTTTCCATTTTGGAAATCTTCGCCAGGGCGCCGTTTTTCAAAACCTCTGGACGGTCGTGAAACTGCTTTTGATCGCGGCGCTCATCGTTGCCGGATTTCTGGTCCAACCAAAACAGGAGCTCACTTTTTTGCCTCGCCCGGGCGATACGATGTCGATCTTTAGCGGCGCGTTTGCCGTTTCGCTCGTTTACGTGATGTATTCCTATTCGGGCTGGAACGCGTCCAGTTACATCATCAGCGAAGTGAAACAGCCCGAGCGCAATGTTCCGCGCTCATTGATTGCGGGCACGCTCGTCGTGATCGCCGCCTACGTTTTGTTAAATGCAATTTTTCTCGCCACAACGCCGGAAGCCGACTTGCGTGGGCAGCTCGAAGTGGGATTGATCGCAGGTAAACACATTTTCGGAGACAACGGTGGCCGCGTCGTCGGCGCGATCATTTGCCTTGGTTTAATTTCCGCGGTCAGCTCGATGACGTGGATCGGTCCGCGAGTGACGATGTCGATGGGTGAAGACCACTGGCTGCTCCGATTTCTCGGCCGCAAGAACGCCTACGCAGTTCCAGCCAACGCGGTCATCGTCCAATTGTTGATCGTTAATCTTCTTTTGTTAACGCGCAGTTTCGAGTTGGTGGTCGTTTACATTCAATTCGCGCTGCTGCTTTGTTCACTTCTCACTGTGGTCGGCGTGTTCGTGCTTCGGGCGACTCGTCCGAGTATTGCACGACCTTATCGTGTTTGGCTTTATCCAATGCCGCCGTTGATCTTCGCCGCCATCACCGTCTGGATGATGATTTATCTGCTGCGCTCGAAACCAATCGAATCCATCGCTGGACTCGTTACCGCAACGGCCGGGTTCCTGCTCTACTTTTGCGCCGGTAAACCCGTCAGTCCTCGGCAATGAAAGTATTTCCCGCCAGAACAACAAAATTTTCGATTCTCGTCGCCATTATCTTGCTTTCGAACAGTCTGGCGATCGCATTTAACTGGCCGTGGCAACACGATCAGCCCAAACAGACGCCGGCTGCAGCGTCGGCGCCAGCCCCGGCGCCGCAGGAAAATGGATTACCGCCAGCCGACGAGACCGCGCGTTTTCTCGCCGGAATGCCAATTTCAAAAACTTCACCGCTCGCGCCGCTCACCTCCGATCCGGCGTGGCAGGAACACGCAGCAAATTTCGAAAAAGCTTTTGCGAAACTGAATACGCGCCAGCTCGCGAAATTGCACGCGTGGGAAGACCAATACTTCCCCGAAGCGCGCGAACACATTCCGGTCGCTTATTACATGTTCAGCGGCCCCGATTTTCTCTACGTCGACCAGTTCTTCCCAAAGGCCGACGTTCTTATTTTATGCGGTAAAGAATCGCTAGGGCCGCCACCCGATCCGTTGCGCGCCAGGAGTCTTGCCAGTGCTTTGCATAACCTCGAAGACACGATGCATTCGTCGCTTCGGTTTAGCTTTTTCATCACCAAGGATATGAAGGTCGACCTGCAGTCGCAGGAACTGAAAGGAACGATCCCGGTCCTCTACGTTTTTCTGGCGCGCGCCGACAAATCGATCAGGGACGTCACGTATGGCTCGCTCGATTCAGCCGGCAATTTTCGGCCAAGCAAGCCTGGAAGCGGTGGCATTCCCGGCGTTCGCATCCAGTACGTCGACAATCGCACTCACGACCAGCAAACACTTTATTATTTCACCACCGACATTTCTGACGGCGGAATTTCTTCAACGCCGGGATTCCTGCGATTTTGCGACCACTTCGGCGTTGGCGCGAGTTTCCTGAAAGCGTCTTCCTATTTGATGTTTGAAAACGGCTTCACCCGCGTTCGCAACTTCATCGTCGATCACAGCAAGACGATCGTCCAGGACGATGCCGGAATTCCTTTGGTCAACTTCAACCGCGACAAATGGAACATTCGCGTTTTCGGGAACTACATCGGGCCAATCGAAATTTTTCGACAACATAACCAGCCGAAGCTCACGGAGCTTTACCAGCAAACCGCGCCGCCACCGCTCGAATTCAATTTCGGCTATCGCTGGAACCACACCCAGAGCAACCTCATCGTCGCGACGCGCTTGTAACTATTCCTGGAACCTGCGGAACCAGGAATAAGGAAAGACATCGCCCGGGCAATCGGTTGGCCACCGCGGCGGATTTATCTCCCGATGGGGTTTGACGATCGGATAGTGATCGCCGACTTTCCCACAACGCTGGCGGAGATAACGGATCAATTCTTCGCAGCAATCGAGTTGCGCGCGCGTCGGTTGGTCGCGATTGAAATCGCCGACCAGACAAATGCCGAGGGCAATGTTGTTCAAGTAATCGCTGTGAACGTGGCCGCCGTTGATTTGTCGTCGCCAACGATCGCCCACTTCGACCTGGCCGTTGCCGGTTGAAGTTCCATTGCCGATCACGAAGTGATACGCAAGCCCATTTTGCATCCGTCGAAAATGTCGATGGTAATAATCGAACGCAGCGGCATTGCCCTGACGCGTTCCACTGTTGTGGACCACGATGTATTGCCAGCGGCCGCGCGTGACCGGCGCACGATCGATTTGCGCGCGAACCGAACTGGTTAAATAACGATAACCCGCGCCGCCGCCGCCGCTTCGACCCCCGTCGCCAAATAATCGCGCCCAAAAACCTTTCGGTTTGTCGTAGCCGTATTTTTCGATCGTTAACTGTTCCGGCTCTTCAACCGGCGCAGCCAGGGCTGATTTCGTTGGCATTACTGGAGTCGGTGGCGCAACTGGACTTGGAACGGCAACCGCACGCGGCGGTGTCGCGCTGGCTCGCGGTTCCGGAGTTTCCGGCGCCTTCGGCGACGTTTTCTTTTTCTTCTTTGCTCTCGGCGACGCTTCTTTTGCCGGAGACTTTTTCGCTTTCGGTTTTGCCGTCGCTTCCGGGGTCTCGCTTGGTTTAGAAGACGTTTCCGATTCTTCAGCCGGTGTTTTCTTCGGCTTCGGCTTTTTCTTTGAGGATGGGGTCGGCAAGGTCGCTTTCTTTTTCTTGGCCGGCGAAGTTTTTGGTTTCGGCGTTGGGGTTGGCGTCTTCTCACTCGAAGCCGAATCAACCGCCCGCGCCTTCAGAATCGGTTTGCCTTCGTCGGTTTGTTGCGCATGGGAGACGAAGACGGCGATGAGCGCGCTGAGCGCGAAGAAAGTTATCAGCCAGACCCGCAAACGAAACACCGAGCGCAGCGTAACAGAGTGTTTGATGCGATCAACCCGCAGTGAAAATGAAAAAAAGGAGTTTACGCCGGCAACGCAGTCGCCGGAGTCGGCTCGGCTTGGGCCTTAAGTTCGCGTTCGCGGCGAAGTATCGCGTTCAATTTCCCGCCGAGAAGCAAAAACAAACAGGTGAAATACATCCAGGTCAGCAAAATGATGATCGACGCGAGGGCCAGATAAGTTGCGTCGTAACGACTGTAGCGTGCGACGTAGAGCTGAAACAATTTTGTGACCGTGATCCAGCCGATTGAGAAAAAGATTGCGCCCGGCAGGGCCTGCCGAACCGTCAGATAATTTTCCGGCGTGAGCAGGTAGAGAACGAGCGCGAGCCCGATCAGGGATACCAAAGTAAGCGGCAAGTTCAGATACGTGACCCACACCTGCAAAGGCACCTTCAGTTGGAAATTTACTTCCGCGACACCGGCGAGTGTCTCGCCGAACACAACGGCGTTGAAGCAAATCAGGATGACAATTCCAAACCAAAAAAGGAGGAGGAATGAAATGATGTACTTCGACCACCAATTGCGCGGTTCGGTCACGCCGTAAGTGTGGCTCAACGCCTTCGAAATCGTTGCGATGAACATGGTGCCGCAGTAAATTCCGAGCAGAATTCCGGCATTGGCGATGAATCCGCTGGAACCGGTCACAACAACACTCGCGGCGGCTGCATCCAGGATGTCCTGAACTTTGGGATCGGGCGGCAAAAAACTTTTTAGGACACCGAAGATTCCGTGCAATCTCGCCGGATCCGTGCCGAACAAGCCCAGCAGGTGCCAAAGGAACAGCAACACCGGCGCGAGCGCGACCAAAAGCGTATAGGCCATTTGCGCCGCGAGGCCGGTCGTATTGTCGGTTGCAGTTTCCCAGACCAATCGCCGAAAAACCCGCCAGGTTGCCCGGAAAAATCTCACGGTGACAAGTTTACTTTGAGCACCGGAAATATCCATTAAAGTCGCACCAACACTTTGGCAGAAACCCTCACCTCAATCCTCTCCCCGAGGGAGAGGAAGCCGCAGGGCGGCAGGTGAGGGTTGATATTTAGCGAACAAATCATGAAACGAATCCTGATTCTCACCGCCGGTTTTGGTGAGGGTCATAACAGCGCCGCGCGCGGAGTTCGTGCCGGACTCGCCCGGGTCGCGCCGAAGGTAGAAGTCGAATTGCGCGATTTGTTTCCGGAAACGTTCGGCGTGTTCAACGAAATCGTCCGGCGCGCCTATCTCACGCTAATCAATCGCGCGCCCAAATCATGGGGCTACGTTTACAACTGGCTCGACCGAATAAAAAACTTCGATGAGCGATTTCATCGTTTCCGGAGGCTCAAGAAGAATCTCGGCAGTCTCCTCGACCGTTTTCAACCTGACGCCGTCATTTCAACATTTCCGGCTTATCCGTACTTGATTCAGCAAATCCTTGGAAACGATCGCCGTTGCAAAAACGTCGCCGTTGTGACCGACTCGATCACGGTTAACGCGATCTGGTACCGTTCGCCCGCCGATTACTTGCTCCTCGCCAACGAACAAAGCGCAGCTGTTGTCCGCAGCGCAGGCGTGTCGGAGGAAAAGATCAAAGTCTTTGGTTTTCCGGTCAGTCCGCGCTTCGCCGACTTCGCTAAAGATCGGCAATCGCCCTCTGAAACCATGCCGCGTGTCATTTACGTGATCAACGCCGGAACACAGCGCGCGCCTGCTCTCGTCCGCAAACTTCTCGCACTCGATATTCGATTGACTGTGACCGTCGGCCGCGACGAAAACCTTCGCCAGGCCATTGAGTCAGTCGCGGGCGACCACAAAATTGAAGCTTATGGCTGGACCGATGAGATGCCGCGATTGCTTTGCGAAAATCATGTGCTGATTGGTAAAGCCGGCGGCGCGACGGTTCAGGAGACGATCGCCGCTGCGTGCCCGATGATTATCAATCACGTCGTTTCCGGCCAGGAAGAAGGCAATGCGCAATTGATCGCTGAGACAAGCTCGGGCGCGATCGCGCTCTCGAATGAGGAAGTCTTGTCCCAAGTGCAGCGCGCATTCGCGAATGGTGCACAGAAATGGCGCGAATGGTCGGCCAACATCAGTGCGCTGAGCCGACCACGCGCGTCCCTCGACATCGCCGAGTTTCTATTGTCGATCTAAAACCCGGTAGACGAACTAGACCGGATTAACAAGATTCGGAGGATTAGGTCGCCCAAATCGAACTCAATCTGTAAATCCTGTCTAGTTGCCGAAGATTTCCTCGCCCCGGACAAATGTTCGGAGGATTTCCAGTTCCGGCGAGATCACGACCAGATCGGCCTCGCCGCCGATTTTGAGTTGACCCTTGTTGTTCAAACCGATCGAAAATGCTGGCGTGTCCGTCGCCATGCCAATTGCTTCGTGCAACGGGACTCCGACCTTCGTGACCATTGTCCGGATCAGGTCGATCATGCGCGAAGCGCTGCCAGCAAGCGCCGAGCGGTCCGCCAGCAAACAAACGCCGGCTTCGGTAATGCATTTTGTACCGTAGAGTGAAAACTTAGAGCCATCGGGCAACCCGGCGCCGGCTGTCGCATCGGTAACGAGGCAGATTCCGCGCGGACCTTTGGCCCGATACAACATTCTCATCAACGTCGGCGAGACGTGATGACCGTCGGCGATGAGCTCACAAATAATTTCCGGTTCGCTCATCGCGAACTCGAGAAGACCAGCGACACGATCGATCCCACGTCGGCGCGTGCTCGACATGCAATTGAACGTGTGCGTGACGCTGCGCATTCCGTGCTCGAACGCGTCGCGCGCGTCATTCTCCCACGCGTCGCTGTGACCGCCGCTCACGCTGACTCCCTTCGCGCGCAGCTCGTCAACGAGCTCAATCGCACCCGGCAATTCCGGCGCGAGCGTCATTCGCTTGATGATGTCGCAATGATCAAGTAACCGCGCGTAGGCTTTTCGCGTGGGCCTGCGCATCAAACTCGCGCGTTGTGCGCCCGCTTTCGCTTTCGAAATGAACGGGCCCTCGACATGAACTCCCGCGATTTGTTTGATGGACGCCTTCGCGGTGCCAACTTCTTTGGCAACATTGACAATCGATTTGATCGGCGCGGTCGCGGTCGTAAGCAAAAGCGAAGTCGTGCCGCCAGTTGCGTGATAATCGCAGATCGCCCGGAACGCTTTGGCGGACGCTTCCATCGCATCGTGGCCCATCGCGCCGTGGATATGCAGATCAATAAAACCGGGCGCGAGATAGTTGCCCTGAAGATCGACAGCCGGTTCGCCCATCGCCGGTGCCTGCGCGCGGATCGCGGTGATCAATCCATCTTCGACGAGCAAGTCGAGTCCCTCCTGAACACCGTTCGGGAAAATCAATCGCCCGTTCTTGAAGATCATCGGGTTAGTCTAAGCAATTCCCCCGCTCGCGTGAATACCTGATCTGAAAATCCCAACGCCCCCTTGAATTGGAAATCTCTCTCGATGCGCACGGGGAACTGATTGCGTTTGCCCGCGCAAAAGTCCATTTTCGATCCCGCGATGGAGAGCGGCCAAGGCCGGTTTGCGGTCGAAAGTGTTTTCTGGCGACGCGTGATCGATTGGTCGGTCAATCACGTCCCGTCAATTTTCCACCGGCCGCTGATCTGGATCGCGGCATTCTTGTTCCTTTTTATCGCAGCGCCGGCCCGAAAAGCTTTGCTCCAAAATCTGGGCCTGATCCGCCCGCGGTCGCGGCGAATCATAAATTATTTTCGCGTGCTGCGGATGTTTGCAAATTTCGGTTGGTCGCTGACCGACTCGGCCGCGTATCGAATGACCAAGGCGCGCGTGCGCTATGAGCTCCAAGGCGGACGTTTTCTCGAACAGCTCGCTTCCGGCAATGGCGCAATTGTGCTGACCGCGCACATGGGCAACTACGATTTAGGCGCGGCTCTGTTTGCCGAACGCTTCCACCGGAAGATGAAAATGGTAAGGGCACCGGAGCGGGACGCGCTCAGCGCACAACATGTCGATCTTGCCTTGCAGCAATCGACCGCCGGCGCGGTTCGGGTCGGTTATAGCAGTGACGGTCCTTCGCTCACGTTCGATTTATTGAACGACTTGCGCGGCGGCGAAATCATTTGCATTCAAGGCGATCGCGTAGTCGGCGATGTCGGTCGTGCGCCCGTGAACTTCTTTGATCGCGAAGTTTTTCTGCCGAATGGACCGTTTGTTCTTTCACTCGTTTCCGGGACGCCAATTTACCCGTTATTCATTGTCCGGACTGGCTACCGCAAATACAAAATTATCGCGTGGGAACCGATTGTTTGTAGCCGCAGCGCCGGATCGCGCGATGAAGTCATCGCGAGCGCAATGCAAAATTGGGCGCGGGTGTTGGAAGAAATTGTGACTGACTACTGGCCGCAGTGGTTCGCCTTTTCAGCATTGACTTAAACTGGATTGACGAATTGGAGATACCACCGCACGAATTTTTCCCCGAAAAACATCCAGATCAGCGCGCCGAGCGCGAGGTACGGGCCAAACGGCAATTTCGCCGACCAAACGCGCTTGCCGATGATCAACGTGGCCAAGCCAACAATGGAACCGGCGACCGAGCCCGCGAAAATACTAAAAAGCACTCCGCGCCATCCCAGAAACGCGCCGATGGCAGCAAGGAACTTCAAGTCGCCGCGCCCCATCGCTTCACGCGGAATTTCCAACTCGCGTGCGACGCCCGAAATTTGATTGACAGTGTCGAGTAAGAACTCTTCCGCACCGACGCGAACGCGGTTGTAATGAAATTCTAGGACTTCAATTCCGAAAGTCCGGTTGTCGATCCTCGATTCGTCGCAATGAAGCAGCAGCCGGTCTTTCTCGCGAGCGAAGTAGTCACTCCACAAACTGCGTTCTTCGCCAACGACAAAGTCAGCGTCATCACCCTGCCGGGTCCAGGTGAATGGCGTTGGCGCGCCCAGTTCCACACGTTTCTTGCCGAACGCGATTTTGCCGCCTTCGAGAACAATCCATAAAATCACGTAGCCGAGCGCGGCCGCGAGCGCCGAACGAATGACCGCCGCCAAGCGCGTGTCTGCGTTCATTAATTCCGGAACGAAAAAGCTGCCGATGATCCCGGCAATTGTCCCGCCAATCGTGATCTGATCCGGGATGATGAAATGTTCGAGATCGACAAATGTCGCCACGACAAGAATGGATACAAAAACCCAGTAAGCGATGGCGACGTGCCACGGGAAGAAACGCCAAATGGCCAGAAAAAGAAGCGCGGTGAGCAGTTCGACGCCAAAATATTGAAACGCGATCCGAGCGCCGCATTTCGCGCAGCGACCGCGCAAGAAGAGCCAGCTCACGAGCGGAATGTTTTGCTGCCATGGAATCGGCGTTTTACACACGGGACAAAAGGAACGGCGCGGTCTGTTCACGGAAAGATCGCGCGGCAAACGATAAATCCCGACGTTCAGAAACGAACCGATGGCCGCACCGAGAGCGAACGCAAACACAGCAAACAGGCTGGAGTAGGAAGAAATGTCCACGCTGCTCAGGTCAGTCGCGAGCGCGCAGCCCGGCGCTCCATGAACCATGCGATCCAAATGCAGCTTTCGTAAAGCAACGCCATCGGCAGCGCCATGGCGACCAACGTCAGCAGATCGGGCGTGGGCGCAATTATGGCCGCCAGAATAAAAATGAGCACAATCGCGTAAGGCCGGGTGCGAGCCATAAATTTGTAAGTGATCAATCCAAAGTAAACCAAAGCAAGAACGACAACCGGCAATTCGAACGCCAGTCCAAAGCCAAGCACGAACTTAGTCACGAATGAATAATATTGCTGCACCGTCCACGTCGGCGCCCAGCCGAGTGATTGAGTATGACGAAAAACG
>Ga0210406_10007453_pt1 | contig 11104 bp, 12 predicted proteins | sample IncBWC30MmetaG_FD_155454 | JGI IMG/M metagenome (GOLD analysis project Ga0210406, IMG submission 155454) | Forest soil microbial communities from Barre Woods Harvard Forest LTER site, Petersham, Massachusetts, United States - Inc-BW-C-30-M | ecosystem: Environmental > Terrestrial > Soil >... | reverse complement strand
ACGCCGCCGCCACAATTGAATAGCGAAGATGAACCAGCGCTTGCACCGGAATTCGTGATGGTGCTCCCGGTGAGGATCATGGTGCAGTTGGCAACGCACCGCGTCACTAACCCGTTGGCGGAACTGGCACTGCCGAGCGTCACCTGATCACCAAAGGAATTCCATGTAGCTGGTCCGCCAAATTGGACCGCATCGGACCCGCCGCCAGAACTAGCAACGTTTGCGAAAGCAGACGCAGTTGAATTGATTACTCCGCCAGTGAAATTTACGGCAACCGCCAAGCCTCCGGCACCACCAGCACCGAAGAATTCATCCGCGGTTAAGTTGAGGGTGTTTCCTCCCAGGTTGGCCGTTTGCGTGCCGAACATCTCAAAGACTGAGTTAGCGATATTGGTGACAAAGCAACCGCCAATCCAATTCAGTCCTACGGTGCCGGTGGAAGATATCTGCCAGCCGTTGAACGACACGTTATAGAGATTGGTGGAGGTGCATGGCCCAGTCACACCGCGAAATTCAGTCAGAAAGACGTTGTGTGTGGTGCCATTGCCGGAATCCCCCATGCCGGAAATCTGGAAGTCGTGGGCGATGAGCGCCTGTGTCGCTAAATTACAGGCTTGGCTAGTTGCCCCAAAGGTACAAAGAGCAAAATTGAAGTTGAAAGGCACGAGGATCGTCGCGCCCGGACCTTGCCCGTAGACCACCGGCCCGGTCTGCGTGAAATCGGCAAAGCCTGGACCGTTGCCGATGCCGCCATAGCCTGCGCAAGGACTGCCAGCATTCACCGTTACATTGAGGATGGGGGTTGAGAAAAAGGCGATGCCCGCCGGTAACTCCAATGCAAAACATCGGTTTCCGTTGTTCCACGCTGCGGTCGCGGCGGCGTTGATTGCCGCCGAATCATCCTGGCTGGCCCACGTCATATTGCAATTCAAGTTGCCTGCCGTAGCACAAGTTGCTGAAGCGTTTACAGGAGTACAGCCAGGAAACGTCGAACCGATCACGATGCTGCTGGGGGTGTTGATGGTGCAGATGAATCCCTGAGCTACTACCGTTCCACAGGTTGCTCCACTGCATGGCGGAGTAGCGCTTGAAGGAGGATTGGTGAACAGCACCAGCTTGCCGAGGTCTGCGGAAGTGAATCCGCAATCGGCGTTCGGGCAGGTGTAGGTGGAGGCGCCGTTGGTGGAAGCGGCATCCGAGATCGCTTTCCCATCCCACTTCGCGCCAAAAGCAAATGGGCTGACGGTATTTCCAAAGCTAATCTTGCTGCCCGGCGTTGGAGTAGCGCCGCCGCCGCCGGTGATATTGCTTAGTGCGGGAGCCAGGGCGCTGAGGCTGGTGCTGATGTCCATCTGGTTGCTGGTGCAGGTGGCGGGGGTGTTGGTGCTGCAGTTGATCGCGGTGGTGAAGGTGAAGGACTGCGGGCCGGTGCCGAGCGGCGGTAGATTGCCTGGCGTGCCCACGGTGAATTGCCAAGTGGTGTTGCTCGGCGGGATCACGCCGGAATCCGCCAGACGCATCACGAAGCTGCCGGCCGCTCCGGTGCCGGGGCTGGTGGGGCAGCCAAGTTGCACAGGCGAAGTCTGCGTGGTGAAGCCGCCGCCATTCAGCGTGGGCGCGGCGCCGCCGGCAGTGATGAGCTGCGCGGAAATCGTGCCGCAAGCCCACTTCACGCCGTTGGGATCCGTGATCGTCCCGGTAACAGTGGTGAATCCGCCCTGCGCCCGCGCCGAGAGCGGCAGGAAGCACAGCAGAGCAACGAAACAAAGAATTTTTCGCATATTCCCCCTCAGAACTGGCTGGCTTGCACGTCCAGCGTGCCGGTATTTGCTGCTCCGCACGTCGTCAGCGTAATCACCATGTTGGTGTTGAAACTTCCCGCCAGCCCGGGATTCCATTGAAACTTGAATGTCGTGGTGCCCACTTCCGCCGTGCCGCTGGACCAGATAGTCCCGGTATCCGTTACGGTGATGCCGGCCGTCCCAGCCGAACATCGCGCAGAGACGGAATAGAGATGAGTGCGTCCGGCCGGGGTGCCCACGATGGTTTTGGTGACGCTGGCATTTACAGCGGTACTTTCCGAATTGAAAATCTGCGGGCTTTGCGTCGGCGTCGCCAGGCTGGGGATGTTGGTAGGAGACCCAGGGGTAGAAAAATTATAATTAAGATTGATCGTTCCGGTGGCTCCGCCGCCAGGCGAGTAGGAAATCGCCGTGAATGGGCATACGGCTGCAGACATCGGCAATGGTTGTGCGGTTCCGACGTTCGCCAGTGTGAAGGTGGTTTGCGGCCCAGTGACCAGCCCGCCAAAATCGGTGCATTGAATGGTTATCGTGCCGCCGGCCACTGGATTCGAGTAGGAAAACTCCAGCATCCCGAGAGAGCTGCCGAATGGAGTCTGAAAACTCACGCTCGGTGAAGCTGTTGCGGAAAATGCGTTGAAGATCGTCTTGTTGAGCTGGGCAACCTGATAGCTGCCAGTCGTCTGATTGAAAACGGATGACGCTCCCGCATAGGCCAAAACGTAATTTCCAGCGGTACAGGTCACTTTCACCCTGATGATCGGAAAATATCCGCTGCCACTTAGCAACCCAGGCGTGACGCTCGAGATCACGCTCAAAATATCGGAAATGCGAAACACGTTGCCTTGGACGTCGATGCCATCGATCTCCGCCTGTAGCGTGGTCATCGTTGGCCCGGTATTTACGAAGCTGATGTAGTGCTGCGTCTGCCCCAGGTTGTTAACGAGGAAATTTTGCGCGGATCCGGTGCATGCCACATTGTTGGCCAGCGTCTGCTGGACCGTTTGCGGCGAAGTGTAGCCGATGAACTGCGCGCGGGCGCCGCTGGGACAAAGTGCCAGGGCGAGGATGGGGAGTAGGAAGTATTTGCGCATTTTTCGGTGATCTCCTATGCCTTGGGCGTCTCGCTGCGTGCGTCCTGCGGCTTCTTATTACGATATTTTTCTGGCGTCTTATCCCGGTACCGCGCTGAACACCGCGCACGCGGGATGATGCATCTTCGCGGATGCATCAAATCCAGATGTCGTTTTCTTCCACGTCCGTCGGGTAGTTCCAGCCGACGAAGCGGCCGCCAACGCGCTGGCCGGCTACCACCACGCCGCCGTTGGGCCCGGCCGGATTGTTGAACGCCACCAGCGTGAGCACCTGATTTTCAAAGATGCGGAAGCCAGGCACTTCCGTGGGGCTTGCCGGGCTGCCCAGCGACGCCAGAATCGAATCGTAGGACGTGGCGCCTGGCGGCGGAGTGCCGTCCACCAGAATCCGCCAGACCACATCGCCGGTGCCTTCCACCCAGCCGCCGCCCACGAAATTGTTGGCCACTTTATAGATCACGCCGTTGCGCCCAGGCGGAACAACATAGGAAATGATGGTTGCTTGCGCGCCGATCGCCGGCAGCAGCACGTAATTATCCTGATCGATGTTTTCCCAGTTGGACACGCCGCGGGGAAAAGTGATGTGGTGAATGCCGTAGATTTTGCGGAAGCCATCGTCGCCCGGCGAGTACGTGCCTTCATCCATCTGCGTGAGCGCTTCGATGGGATCGCCGCTGGAATCGGGAGCCATAGTGCTGATGGCGCCGCCGCCGCCGTTGGCTGCTGGATCTCCGCCATCGGGACACTGGCCGAGCTGCCGGCTGGCTGCGGTACGGAAACGAACCAATTGGCGTGGGCGCATTAGAGTTCCCTCATCAGAAAAATGCCGGCGGCAACGGCCGCGGCGATCGGCAACCAGCTCGGCAATCCGGCGAACGGCGTCGACGCCGGCTGCGCGCCGGAATAAAACGAACTGTACGAGCTGGAAGTGGGCGTGCCGGTGGGCGCGGTGGTGGTATTCGGCCGCGCCGGCGAGACCACCTGGCCGGTATTTTGCGCGGCGATCAGATCCTGATACTGGCTTTGCAGCTCCAGCACGATGGCCTGCAGCTCGAGCGTCATCACACAGGCGGCATTGCATTGGTGCGCGATGCTGCCCACGTTGCTGCGGAAATCGGAGAGCAGCGAATCGAGCGCGTGGATCGCGTCCTGCGGCGAAGATTGCCCGCTCTGCACCGCTTGGGAGATGAGCTGCAAATAATTGTTGGCCGCGGGCACGGCCGAACACAGGATGCTCTGCTCTTTTTTCACCGCCAACTTGTGGTGATTCAGCAGCCCGGAAAAAAGTCCAACGAGTCCTGCACCCAGAGCCACGAAAGGCGCTGCCGGTCCGGTGAACGGCGCAACCATGCCGGCGGTGCCGATGATGGTGTTAAGCGCTACGTTGGTTGCGGGAGTGCCGGCCGCCGCGCAGTCTGCCGTGCCGGGAATGTACGCGGGTGAGCCACCGGCGTTGATCATTTGCCCGGCGCGCGCGGAAGCCAGAATATTCGCTTTGCTGGAGTCGTTCAGCCCGGTGCCAGCGCCGATCGCCTGTGCGGAAGCCGCATCGGGAGTGATTCCAGCCAGGCCAACCGTATCCGCAAACAATTCCGCCAGCCAGCTCGGCGGCGGCGTGCCGTGGGCATCGTGCCCAGCACTATCGCAATTCTCGCATTGGCATCCGCACCCACTCATTGATCCTCAGTCCGGCCAGTTGAAGCGGCGAGCCAGGCCGTAGAGCGCTACCTGGATCTGGTTGCTGGTGCCGGTGGTGTCCTGATTCTGGATGATCACCAGCGCTTGCGCGTCCGGCTCCGTAAAGGGATGCGGCTCGCGCAGAAAAAATGGATCGCTGCCAGTTCCAAGGAACGTGGCGAAGTTCACTCCGCGGCCAGCCAGGCGCACCCCAGGCTTCTGCGGATCGCCGATAATCCGCCGCCGCACATTCGCCCAGGAGCAATACTGCTTTTTCATGTCGTAAAGCTGCACGCGGAATCCGCCAGCCAGGCTCGAGCTGCCCATGATGGCCAGCAGATGAAACTGATTCTGGAAGTTGATACGAAGCTGGGTAGTCTGCCGCGCGGGGAGCAGCGCCGTGGCCACTTCCCAGATCGGCGTAAAGCCATCTTCGAATCCCGGGGGATGCTTTTCCGCCAGGCGATACACCTGAGACTGATAGCTGTGCAGCGGCAGCATGCGCGAAAGGTGATTCACCAGCACGTTGGGATCGTGCACCGGATTCATCGGCTGGTGGAACGCCGCCGATCGCGCGGCGGCGGCATCCTTGGTGTGTCCTGTTTGTTGCGTCGCCATCGTTAGGCCATCCCCATCTTTTTCAGTGCCCAGCGCTTTCCTTGTTCATCGTGGCGAGGGCAAACCCAGATGCGCCACCGCTTGCCCTGCAGGCGTCTTCGCGTCCCCTTTCCTTTACAGGGGGCGTGCCGATCCATCAGTGCGCAGCGTCGCGGCATCAGGCTTGCGACGGCCGCGGCCACAGCTTGAAGCCGCTGAAAACCACTTCGACGACGTTGGGCGCGGCGCTGGTATCCGTGAAATACAGCGAATACACGCGCGTAGCCGGCATCACGTAGGGCACCGCGAGCGGAAAGCTGGCGTTGCCCTGGGCAGTGCCCGCCCAGTTGTCCACATTGATGCCGTTGAAGACGGCGCCGCCGGCCTGCGCTTGCGGCGATGTGCCGATAAAGTCGCGGCCAGTGGCCTGCTCTTTCATCAGCACCTTCAGCAAATTGCTGGTGCGCGAAAGCAGCAGCCACCACCATTCGAAATCCGCATCGGAGAGGATTTGCAGCGCGTTGGGATCTTGCACGGCGCTGGCCGGCACGGTGCGATCGATCACGTAGCTGAAAAATTGCCGCTCGAATTGATCGTCTAGAGCTGAGTTCATTTTCCCTCTCCTCGCAACAACTTGAACAATCTCTTTTTCATGCCCGCTACAAACTGGGGCGGCGTCCGGCGATTCTTGATCGCTTTGCGGAGCCCTTTGATCTGCGCGCTTTTGCTGATGTTCATTCGGCCCATTACTACTCCTGAGAAGATTGAGATCCGGAACCTAGCTCCCGTCTGCCGGCTGCTGCCGCGCTCCGGAATCGATCTCAATCGGTTAGAGGATTGCGCGCGCGAGCACGCCTTCCAGATACACATGGACGTTCAGCCCGGTGCCGACAACGCCGCCAGTGCCCGCGGTTGGACCCGCAGCCACAGTGGTGAATGCCGCTACGCCGGTGATCGTGGGATCCAGGATGACCGCGAAATTCTGGTTTTGCTCGATCAACTGGCCGAGGATCGGCTCCATCGGATCGAGTCCAGGAATCTGCGGCATCGGATCGGTGATTGACGCAACGTTCTGCGCCGTTGGCCAGCCGTTGCTGCCAGCCATCATCGCTTGCGAGGTTCCCGCTGCGGTGGTGATCGCTGCGCCGCTGGAGAATCCGCCGGCCCCTGCAGGAGTCTTGCTCACCAGCGAGGACCAGTAGTTCTTCCCGCTGATGGTCAAGTCAAACTGCGTTTGCCCGATGAAGCTGTTCAGGTCGGCAATCGCCACGTCCGAACGGACGACGGTTGCCGGTGCTTTCACCAGGTATTTTTTCGGCGCGTCCAGCATGCCATTCTGGACCAGGTTGGTGTGATAGCCCGTCTTGGTGAACGCCGCGCCGCCCGTTGGCGTATACGACGTGCCGATCGCCGTGGCGAAGAGCTGCTGCTTCGACACCTGCGTGGCCACCGCAACACCATAAAAGTCGAAGATCGGCTGGACGAGATACTCCAGTTGACCGGCGACGATCGGGTTGGTGCGGAAGTTCACAAACTTCGGGCGTCCCACTTCCTTTTCTTCCAGCACGGGCAAATGCGCGAAGCGCGATTCGTACCGTGATGCCCTTGTTGAAACTTTTCTGCTCATTTGTAAATCACTCCCTTTCCGAGCGAAGTTTTCACTGGACCTTAGCGGCCCGCGCGAAAAGTCTTCGGCCCTTTTCAGGTGGCGCGGAGCTTTTCGCGGAAGATGTCATCAACCGTAGCCCCCGGCGTAGCGGCTGCGGAAGCGGTGATACCCCACGCCAGGATGCTTCACGACGACTGGCGCACCTTGCGGCCCGGGGAATATGATGGTGCCGCCTCCACGGTTGAAGCCCGGCTGATTGCCGGCTGCCGCTTGCAGATACTGGCTTGAAGCGGTGGGAATGCCGAACCAGCTCGGCGCGTAAAGCCCCAAACCCGGCGTGCGAATGCCCGCCGTATTCAGTGCCTTCAGAACCGTGATGGCCAACCCGCCCTTGAGCATGTCTTCGCCGGCGGAGCCGCCCAGCATGCGGCCGAGGAAGCCCATGCCCAGCGCTGCCGCTCCGGAAGCTGCCACGCCCGCCCAGCCGGTGCTGAAGCTGGGCGCGATCATTCCCGGAAGTGCAGCGGAGCCTACGGCGCCCGCAGCGACGAATGCCGCTTCTTTCACCAGCCCACCGGAAAGCCCGAAGGGATTCCGTTTGTGGTGCCGGCGATGATGCTTTCTGTGATATGCCATGTGTCACCCCCTTCCCTATCGAGTTCTTTTGTGCTACACCCGAATGCGAAAACCCTATACATCTGCCAAGGTGTCCGGGCTTTTCGCTGGGGCTGGAGAGGGATGACGCCCAAACCAGCCCCGAAACTTTTGTGGCTGCGGCAAGCAGCCCCTGAAAAAAACTAGCCTGCTTTTCTTCCCGCCATTTGCGTCACCACTCCACCGACTGGATACGGCGGCAACTTCGGCGCCTTGCGCATCGCGGCTTTTTGCTTTTTCTGCCAGTCCTTCATCTTCTTGTCCGCTTTCACCTGCGCGGCCTTGTAGCTCGCGAAGATTTGCGCGAACATCTTTTTCTGCTTGCGCAGCCGATCGATGCTCCGTTGATGGGTCACCGATCTTCGATTCGAAATCTTCCAAAATGAAGGATTCCGCTGCGCCAAGCATCAGGTCCAACGTGTCGCTACCAAACATTTGCACCTCTTTCTGACGCCCAAACTCAGTAGCCCGCCTGAAACGCGCCGCTGGCGAAATAGGCTTCCAGGTTGCCTTCGCGGTCCATCGGATCGGGATTCACCAGCAGCGATGGCTTCAGCCTGGTGGCTGGATCCGTGATGCACTTGATCCGCCCGAATCCGCCTTTCTTGGGATCCGCCGAACCGATCATCACGGAAAGTTCCGTCAACGGCTGGAAGATCAGAAACATTTTTCCGGTGTGCCGTTCGTAGATGCGTCCGCAGGCCCGTGAACCAAGATCCTGCTCGACGCGCGGCGCGATATCGCCCTTCTGCTTCGGCATCCACAGCGGATCGGGAATTTTTGGCAGCGGCGGAAGTCCGGCGGGCAGCAGCATGTCGTTCTTATCGCGGCTGATGGCGATGCGCGGTCCGTTGCGGTGCGAGAGCCAATCCAGCGTGAGCTGCACCCAGGTCACCGTTTGCCATTCGGAAAAGGGTGTCATCGCTCCGTTGTCTTTATCGCGGGTAAAAATCTTTTCCTGCTCGGCGTTCAGCCAGCGCGGCCGCGATTGGCTGATTCCTTTGGTGGGAAGCTGCCGCTCCATCACCACCGCAGTCATTATCGCGAAGCTGGTGTACTGGCGATCGCGGATGCGCTCGCGCTGGATGCGCAGCTTGTCCGTCAACGTGAAAGCGTTGGGTATGATCAGCGTTGGTGCCTGATTCGGTGTCGCCGTGGCGGTTGCACTCATTTTTCTTTCAATCCTTCGATCTTCCCAACGAACTGCACTTCGCCTTTGTCGCAAACTCGACAATCGTTCGCCTCGAGCAGCTCGGCTTGCTTTTGTCCGCCGCGCATTTCGTCCAGCGATTCAACCGCGAAGAGCGCACAGCACCGAGTACAGCGGTAAATAAAAAGCGTCTTCAATTGTGAATCCAGGGCCCTTCGATGCGGTAGTCTCCGCCTTCGTAGAGCAATCTCTTGTTACGGGTATCGAAGAGCACCGTGGGCAGCGCGCCATTTTCTTCGCCGTGTTTGTGGCGCCACTCTTCGGTATCTTCATCGCCGATGTGGTGCTTGATGCCCAGATAGTGGATCTCGCGGCCTTCGCCAAGTTTGACCATCAGCGGATCCCACATCTCTCCGCTTGCAGTGAAAGCGCCGAGGCACGCCGTAATGTCCTGGTTGCCGCCAACAAAATAAATCTGTTTGCCGGTGGCATCGGAGACGATCAGCGGCGCACCTTCGCCTTCCGGAAACGTGATCTTCTGTACCTGCCCTCCCTTGGCCGGCTTGATGAACAGCCGGAACAGCTTCGCGAGATACGCATAGCGTCCGCGCGGGATGTGCGGTTCGTTGTAAACATCCAGCCACTTCACTTCCGTGCCGCTGAAATCCTCCGCAATCTCTTCCACCGGCGGATTATCCCCATGCACCACTTCCACGCGAGGATTCGCCCCCATGATCAGCAGCTCGGCCGGATTCTGGCGAGCCAGCGCGCGATACTGCGCCGCCTGCGCCGTCAGCCCTTTGCGTTCGGCTTTGTCAGCCAGCTTCATCATGGCCGCGTGAATCTTTTCCGCTTCGCGCAGCTTTTTCGCTTCCGCAGTGCGCCGCCGCGGGGGATTCGCGCCCATCACCAGCAGCTCCGCGGGATTCGCGCTGCGCAGCGTACAGGGATTGGAGCAAGGATTGGGACCAGAGACCGGATGCAGCACACTCACCAGCCGCCCCGAACCTTTCTGCCGCTTGCCTGGAGGAAACGCCAGGCGGATGCGATGCGCCCCAGCTTTAGCCGTGCGCACCTTCCATCCCTTGGGCACTGACTCCACATCCTCATGCCTGAAGCGGCTGGCCATCAGCACACCGCCCTGGCACAAATTCCGTTGAGCGCAAAAACCGCTTTCAAAGGGACGCGGATTGGATGGTCGAACGTAACCCGGCCAGTAAAGCACTCGCAGGTTTCGATCAAGTATCGGTCGCGGCGCTTTAGTTGGCCGTGCACCGCCTGCTCTAATTCGGAATAGTCCTGCAGGGGATTCTCGATCTCCTGGATGTTGTAGTACTTTTGGTTCACCACTTTGCTTTTGATGATGTGCGTGATGTTCGCATCAGCGATTTCGCGAAGCTGGCAAATCTTCGTCAGCTTGCAATTGATTTCCAGTGCGAACGTTCCATCCCAAACGTGATCGTCCGTCGGAATGTACCCACCGTCAGTATCGAAAAGCTGGCAGTGCAGGCTCTGGATCAGGAATTTGTGCGGCGATGGCAGCATCCCAGCCATCAGCATGCTGGTGTCTTCGTATCCTTTCGTCTGCGCGCGAGGACCGCCATACTGCCCAACCGGGATAGAGAAAAGCGCTCCCTTGCCGTTACGCAAATTTTCTGGCGCGTAGAGCGTGTCGAAAACCACGTCTCTGACCATTTCGAGTTGGTGGGTTACCGGGCTCACGTGGCGCTCGCTTGGACTGCGGGATTGGTCACTTCGATGTACATCGAAGGATCGTGGCCGGCGATGGCGCGTTGCCAGCCCACCAGCAGCGCTTTCCACGCCAATGATTCTGCGCCGTCGCGCTCTTCCGGTATCAACTCGCCTTCGACCATCTTTTCAAAAGCCAGCTCGTAAGCGTCGCACGCCTCCATGAAGGCCTCGTGCGTCGCTGGGATCCCGTTCAACTTGAAAGATTCGATCAGATGGAAAAGGTAGGCGTAGGCACGCTCCTGGTCGCGGTGGATGTGCTTGGACATATCGATCTGCGGCGCGGCCGTCGACTCCGCACTCTCTTTCATGCGATGGCAATGCCCCAGCTCGAGGGACTTCACCGGCTTGCCGGCGTTCCAATCCGCTAGCGCCTGCAGGGTGTCCGCTTTGATCTTCGTCGCCATCGTTCTCCAAGAGTCCCCTTACCGGGGACTAAACCGGCTTCCCGTTGATCGTGGTGAAAGATTTCACCGGTTCGACGTGAGAGACCACGCCTTGCGTCGCTTCCGGCGGCAGCACCAGCGTCACATCGTTGACGTGCGCCGTCTCCGTCGCTTCGCTGCCATCGATTTTCACTTCCACCAGCGGCACGCCTTTTTCGTAAATATTCACCACCGTGCCGCGCAGCTTGACGGCTTTATTGCTCGATCGCAGAAAGTCCACGCGATCGCCGATCTGAATGTTTTCCTTGAGCACCATCGCTTGTTCCTCTCTCACCGCTCCCAGCAACTTGCCGCACGCGGAATCCGTGGACGTGATCCAGTTGCCT
>Ga0210406_10007452_pt1 | contig 11104 bp, 7 predicted proteins | sample IncBWC30MmetaG_FD_155454 | JGI IMG/M metagenome (GOLD analysis project Ga0210406, IMG submission 155454) | Forest soil microbial communities from Barre Woods Harvard Forest LTER site, Petersham, Massachusetts, United States - Inc-BW-C-30-M | ecosystem: Environmental > Terrestrial > Soil >... | reverse complement strand
TTGTGGTTTACGTTGTTTTCGAACATTGGCTGCACGTCCGATTGATCGGAGTCCAACCACTGCCGCTGTAGCGCGTTCTCGGAGACCGAGGCCCGCCTTCTCTTGAATTCTCAGACAGCAGGCATCGGCGTAGACTGAGATTAGCGGAAGAATCAGGGAACCCACCATGACAACGGCTACGCGCAACCTTTCGACCGTGCTCGCTGCTATGGCCGTGTTGAATTCCCTGTTGGTTAACTGCGCGCTTGCGTCGCCGAGCGATGCGGAGGAGGTGCATAACGTCGTCGGGGGATTCGCAACAACTTGGAATCGCCACGATTTGGACGCCTTCGGCAAGCTCTTTGCTCCGGACGCCGATTTTGTCAACGTGGCAGGTCACTTGTGGACAGGCCGGCAGTCCATACAGGCGCAACATGCCTACATCCACGGCGTGATTCCGGTTGATTCTCCGGGGTTCAGCGAAGAGGACCGCCGTTATTACGGAATCGTCAGGGACAGCACGCTGAAGTTCGACCAGGTCGATGTTCGCTTCCTGCGGAAGGGAGTCGCCATCGCTCACGTGAACTGGGAACTGCTGGGCGATGCCCGAGCGCAGAACCCACGGCGCGGCTTGTTCATGTTTGTACTCACCCGGCGGAATGTCGGGTGGTTGATTGCCGCCGCTCAAAACACGGAAATCAACCGCACCGTTAAATAGCGGCCATTGAGCGCTCTCTCATGACGTCCAAACGAGCGTTGCATATCATCGTGGCGAGCATCGCCCTGATCGCCGTCTTGATCGTCGGCCTCGATGCACTCATCCTCTGGGAGGGCTCGAGTGCTCGCGAGGATGCACCTGCGCTCGAGGCCAACGTTGCGCAATGGCTCTTGCATTACACCGTTCCCGCCGGCACGAGAGCAATGAGAAATCCGCTCGCGGCCGAGGCTGATGGGAGCGATGTCGAGGCGGGCCACGCGACATACACCAAGAAATGCGAGATTTGCCATGCCTACGATGGCGGTGGCAAGACCGAGATCGGCAGCGGCCAGTATCCCAGGCCCCCGGATTTGCGCAGCGCCGCTGTGCAACGCATGAGCGACGGCGAGCTGTTTTATCACCTCAAGAACGGCATCCGGCACACGGGCATGCCGGCGTGGACGCTTCCGGATCAAAAGCTATGGCAGGTAACCGCGTATCTGCGGCATCTGCCCCGAATCGCCGCACTTTCGCCACAGATGGCCGTAGAGCAATTGCCGATCAATAGGGGCGCGCATTATGTCGGCTCAGAAGCCTGCAAGAGCTGTCATACGGCGATTTACGACCGCTGGAAGAAGACCCGCATGGCGAACGTGGTGCAAGATCCCCGCATCCATCCCGAAGTGATTATTCCGGATCTTTCGAAACCGGACCCGCTGCTGACTTTCACCAAGGATGACATCGCACTGACCTACGGCAGTAAGTGGAAGCAACGCTATTTCAAGAAGGTTGGCGACGATTACTTTGTGTTCCCGGCGCAGTGGGATGTTACGCACAAGCTCTGGCGGGAGTACTTCGTCAAGAATGGCGCGGACTGGTGGGCGCCGCTCTACCCACCCGACAACATGCAACGGCCAACCGGGCCGCTGTGCGACGGCTGCCACTCGGTCAACTACGATATCGACACCAAGAAAGTCACGGAGTGGAACGTCGGCTGTGAGAAGTGCCACGGTCCCGGCAGCGACCACGCGGCGCAACAGGGCAAGCCGAACATCATCAATCCGTCCAAGCTCAACTACGTGCAAGCCAACGACACCTGCATCCAATGTCACTCGCAGGGGCAGCCGCTCACGAATCCCATCCAGGGCAAATACTACGATTGGCCGGTGGGTTTTCACATGGGCAAGACCTTGGCGGACTACTGGAAACTGGAAGACCACAAACTGGGCGAGCTGTCATTTACCCATTTTCCGGATGGCACAGCACACAAGAACCGCATGCAAGGAAATGATTTCGTGCAGAGCTTGATGTACACGCGGGGCGTCACGTGCTCGAACTGCCATGACCCGCATGGTTCGGACAACAATGCCATGTTGATCAAACCGGCGAAGGAGGTTTGCTCAACATGCCACGGGCCCAATACTCAAAACGGGCCCCATGCACCGACTCTCGAGGCTCATACCCATCACGCGCCAGGTAGCGCCGGAAGCGAGTGCATCGCATGCCACATGCCGAAAATCGAACAAACCATTGCCGACGTGAATGTGCGTGCCCATACCTTCAAGTTCATCACGCCGGCCGAAAGCGAAGCATTGAAGATCCCGAACGCCTGCAACCTATGTCATGCAGATAAGAGCCCGGCTTGGGCAACCGCGGCGTTGAAGAGTTGGCAGGACCGATCACCCTGGCGCATGGCGGGCGGCTCACCATAACGGCGACTTCAGAACCCGAAGCTCAACGTTAGAAAACCCTGGCCGCTCTCATCGTGTGATCGCCCGCAGTCCATCCACGCTCAACCCATTGATGGGCTTGCCCATGAGCTGCAGTGCGGCGTGGGTGCTGTCCAACAACGTCGTGTTTTTGAGCTCAATCTGCGCCTCGATGGGTTCTTCCAAGGCGTAAAGCCAAACTGCGCCGACGCCGCCCGGCCAATGAGGATCGTAGCCGCCGCCGCGCACGACCACGTTGTCCTGCAAAGAGATCCTGCCGGAGAATGGCACGGCGTGGAAGCGGTTGCCCAAATGCAGTCCGCCGCCCTCGGTGAGCGTGTCGGCGATGAGATTGCCGACAACGGTGATGTCGTGACCGCCATAAAGGGCGATACCGTTGGCCAGGATGGGTGCGATCACCGTGTTGTGGCGGATCGTCAGGTCGTGATTGGCGAGATTCTCGGCCCAGGACGCAATGCCATCATCGCCGCTGTTGCGAAAGAAATTCTCCTCAACGGTGACATTCGAGACGCCGCGATGCAGATTGAGCCCATCGGCGGTGGTGTCGAAAACACGGACATGGCTGATCAGCAAATCATCGAAGGGACCGTCGAGCCAGAGGCCGACCTTGACGTGCTGAATGAACAAGTCATGGATGCGACTGCCGCCGCCCAACGCGCCGCCGATGCCGGCCAGCGCCTTATGATCATCGCGTTCACGCACGTTGCCGATGATGGCGAGATCGTGAATGTCGACCGCCTGTGAGGGATGGGGCGCATTATGTCCATACAACCCAACCCCGTCGCCGTGCAGGATGGAATACCAGGCACCGGCGCCGGCAATTTCGACCCGATCCACTTCGAGATGGCCATCGAGGCGAAAATGTCCCGCCGGAATCCAAAGTACCCGTTTGGCGGAGGAAGCCGCGGCGATGCCTTTGGAAAAGGCTTCTCGCGAGTCCGATGCGCCGCCCTGATCGGCGCCAAAGTCGATCACCGACAATGAGTGCGGCGGTTGACCGAGCGGCGCAGGCACGAGTTCAAAATCCACGAGATCGATGGCGCACCACACGCCTTTCATCCCGGGGCTGCGCATCAGCCGGACCACGCTGCCCGCCGGTAGAACATGATCGAGCAGCATCCTCGCGTGATCGAAGAAGTGGTGGCCGTTGCCATCGGCGGCGTTCTTGGTGAAGGGGTAGCGGCCGTAGTAGCAACAATAGCGGGAGGTGACGGCTAGCGCTGCGATGCGCTTGCCTTGCGCGTACACGTCTAAAGCACCGTCGGTGATCCCCGTGTCCGGAGCGTCCGGCATGGCATAGCGTACGGTCAGGGCATTGGCCGCCGCGGACAGCGTGAATTGGACAAAATCCCGTTCGGCTTCGAGCACGACCGCGCGCCGACCGGAAGCTTCGGAAGCCAGCGTCGTGAAGGCAACGTCGGGACCGACGATGCGTGCGTTGGTGGCGCCGCTCTCCGCCTCGTACTCCACAAAGTTGAGCCGAGCGCCTGCCCCGGCCGTGACCTTTGGATCCAACGCGGCGACGGTGGCCGGGGAGGGCGGCGGCGAGGCAGCGGCATGCAAAAGGCCCGATGCCATCAAAAGAGCCGTCATCATCGGTCCCGCGCATGCCTTGGGGAGCACCATCATTTAAGCGCATACGACACTTGGGAGGTGAAAAACCCCCAATCGACTTTCAAAAGTTGCCGTTGGAGCCCCACTGCGCGTAGGGTGCGTCGCAGGGGATGACACGGCCATGCCGACAACAGTGGATTCTCGCACCGAGACGTTCGCGAAGCTCTTTACTGAGAGCCGCCAGTCGTTGATTCGTTACATCCAGCGCTTCGTCGGCTCCGGTGAGACGGCCAAGGAAATCGTCCAGGAAGCGTTTCTTCGCACCTACCGTCGACGCGATTCGGTGACAACCCTGAGGGCGTTCCTGTTTTCGACGGCGCGCAATTTGGCCGCCAATGAATACCGTCATCGACGCACGGTGGAGCGCGGGGCGGTGGGGGATTTGGAGGAGTCGCGGGTCAATCTTCAGTGTGAATCACTGGAATCGGCTTTGCTGAGGAACGAGCGGCACCGGCTTATCCAGGAAGCGATTGATAGGTTGCCTGCGCAATGCCGCGCGGCCTTTACGCTCCGGGTGTTTCACGAATGCTCTTACAGGGAGGTGGCCGAACGCCTAGGGATTTCCGAGAAGACGGTCGAAAAGCATATCGCGAGGGGGCTTCGCGACACGCACAGCTATGTAAAGCGACGTTACAGTCCCGCGAGGCAGGATCAGAATCATGGGTAAGCTTCATCGGCTGCCGAGTATCGAGGACACCGAGCGTGAGGCCAGCGTTTGGTTCGCCCGCATGAACGCCGATGACGTGTCGTCTTCCGAGCGGGCGCGCTTCGAGGCGTGGCGCGCAGCGCATCCTCGCCATGCGAAGTCGTATGCGGAGCTTTCCGCCACGTGGCAGGAGCTGGTGAAAAGCGCGCCCTTGGTTCGCGCGGTGTATTTCGGCCAATCGATGAACGCGGCCGCAGCGTCGCCCGCGCGCAATCGTTGGCTGGCAGGCGCCGTGGCCGCCTGTATTACAGTGTTCGTTCTGGCCGCCGGCTGGAATATGTACAAACAGAAAGAAGAGACCCGCTTTCAAACCGCGATCGGTGAACAGGCGGCGGTGGCCTTGCCCGACGGCTCATCGCTCGATCTGAATACCAACAGCCGCGTGTGGGTGGACTATACCCAGAGCAGCCGCGTCATTCGTCTGGAGCGTGGCGAGGCCTACTTCAAAGTCGCCCACGATACGCAACGGCCGTTCTGGGTGCGTGCCGGCAACTATTGGGTGCGCGCGGTCGGCACCGCGTTCAACGTTTATTTGCGGCCCACGGGCGTCGAAGTGACGGTGAGCGAGGGCACGGTCCAGGTAGTGAACGCGACGGCGAACGACTCGCTTCCCTCGGACGCCGCGCTGACTCAATCGGCGGCTGCCGTCACGGCCGGCCAGCAAGCCGATGCACACGGCCGCGCCGAGGTGATCCGCGCGCTCGATTCGGCGCAGCTCAGCCGCCTGCTCGCGTGGAGAAGGAGCAGCCTCTATTTCCAAGATCAGCCGCTGGGTGATGTGGTCAATGAGCTGATGCGATACACCACACTGAAGGTCGAGTTCGACGATGATGCGCTACGCGCGCTGCCCGTCGGAGGTACGTTTCAGACGAGCCCGGAAGGGGTGGAGGCGCTGCTGGCCTTGCTGCACGACGGATTTGGCACGACCATCCGGCGCGACGGCAAGGGTCACGTTTACATTGAAGGCCCTGCCAAGTAGAGCTTGTCTGGGCCCGGCAACATTGGGGTCAGCGCTCTGTGCACCACGGCCGGTGGTTGACGGTTAGTCGACCATTGTGATCAGCGGTTTGAGGGGAGGGCGATAAGCCGCCAAATCGAAGCGCAGCTCCTTCAGGCCATAATCGATCGATACTCGAGCGAATTGCCGCAGGAGGTTCATCCCGATCAACAATGCCGGGCGATGTCGTAGTCGCCAAACATCGAAGACTCGAAAATCGGCAATCACCAAGGGGCAGTCGTTGAATGTCAATCCCGAAAATCGGATCTTATTGACCATCGCTACCTTTCCCACGATCTCGCCGCCGGTGATGTCGATCAACCGGATGGTTCCCATCTCGCCAAAGCTCGGATTGCGCCTCGCCAAGGCAGCAAGCAGCGGTGCGTTGGCGGCTGACACCTCGGCGCCGGAGTCAATGAAGGCAGTCGCGGGTACGCCGTCTACTACGCAATCGAGCGCCTGCAAATGACCCCCCGATCCCGACGCGCTGATGCGTGCCTCATTCTCTCGCGCCCAGCTGGCGCTCGATCTGGGACGCGGCTCGCTCACCTGCAGTGTGTGATTTTTGAAATCGAAGGTCACGCGGTGACCATCGAGGAAGTCGAGTCCAAGATACCCGTCAGCCTGCAGCAGGGTACGGGACAACGTCGGCACGACCAGATGTCTACACGTGACCGACCCAAATGACATCGTGCGGATCGCGACGGTCTCGGTGAGGATGGCGCGGACAACCCCGTCCAACATGACCTTTTCGCCGCGAAAAAGACCCAGCTCGTCGGCGACTTCAGTGGCCAGAATGGTTCGGTCGGCACCGGTATCGACGACGAAGTGATATGGTCCTTTGCCATCGATGCGCACTGCGACCGTTAGATGACTTGCGGTGTCGGTTGCAGCGGCGATCGGCAGCGTGTCCCGGTCTGAGACGGCTGGAACGGCAGGTTCCACCCGACTGAGCGGCGGCGACGCCCTCTGTGCTTTTGCCATAAGCGACGCAAAAGCTAACGAGGAGGCGCCGTATTTCACAAAGCGCCGTCTCGACAGTTTTTGGAGTGTTACCAATGGGCTGCCTCAGGTTGGGGACTTGGGCACAATACCAGCCCTTCTCTACCCCTGCGGCGACTTTGAGAAAAATCGAGCGGGGGTTTTTTGCCCCTCGGGTGTCGTAATACCAAACGGCTCGTTAACGAGTCGCAGCACTATAACAATGGATGGGGAGACATGAAAACAAACAACCGCTTGGTTCGGCTGGCTGTGTTGCAGGCGTTGGCATGCGCGTCGGGAATGTTTTTGGCAACACCCGGGAGCGCGAACGCCGATCCGGCGCGATTTGACATCCCCGCACAACCGCTGCCCAACGCACTCAAGAACTTTGCCGCGCAGGCGAAGATGCAGTTGCTGTACCGGTTCGATATCGTCAGCCATGCGACCGCAAGCCCGGTAACCGGGCAATTGGAAAAGCACGCCGCGCTGGAGCAATTGTTGCAAGGCACGGGATTGGAGGCGGTTTACAGCAACGAAAGTACCGCAACCATTCGTCTTATCTCCGCGGGAGAAAAAGCGGCAGCCGGCGGCAAAACCGCAATCGGTGATAAGCCAAGTCCGGCCAATTCACCTCCGACGAGCTCCACAACGCCGGACCAGGGTCCTGTGAACATCAGGCTTGCGCAAGCGAACACGGCCGCACAGCCGCCCCGCGGCACCGCTTCGGATGGCGCTGGGGACAGCGTCATCGTCCCCGAAGTCGTCGTTGTCGGTGTGCGAGCAGCGCTGGCGACTGCGCAGCAAGTCAAGAAGGATGCACCGACGTTCGTCGATTCGATCACGGCGACGGATATCGGTGCGTTCCCGGACAAATCAGCGTCCGATGCGCTGCAGCGACTGCCGGGAATTACCGTCAATCGCCTGCAATCGAACGACGACGTCTCGCACCCGTCGGGAGAACCGACGAACATTCTCATTCGCGGCCTGACGCAGGTGCGCACCGAGTTCAATGGCCGCGACACATTTACGGCCGACCCTGCAGGGCGCGGAATTAACTTCAACGACATCTCGCCGGAATTGCTCGCCCGCGCCGATGCATACAAGAATCAGACAGCCGACATGATCGAGGGCGGCATCGCCGGCACCGTTGATCTGCGAACCCGCCTGCCCTTCGATCAGAATGGTCCCGTCATCGTCGGCTCTGTGCAAGCCGACTACGGTGACCGGTCGAATCAGCTGACCCCCACCTGGTCAGTTCTGGCGAGTGACTCCATCAGCACGGACTTCGGCCGGTTTGGTTTGCTCGCCGATTACGCGCGTTCCCACGTCGTCACGCGTACCGAAAGCGTGATCGACGACAGGATCGATATGTATTGCACGGGCGGATATGGGACAGTTGCTCACGCAATCGTCAATTCGGACGGCAGCATTCCCTGCACCGGCAATCCTTTTGGCGGCAAGGGTTGGGCCTTCGCTCCGGACGGCATCCGCTATTCACAGGTCGACTACGATCGGACTCGGATCGGCAGCACCATCGCGACTCAATATGAGAACAATTCGAAAACCCTGCTCGCCACCGTTCAATACGTCGACTCGGGCTACCACAACGCATGGCTCGAGGACGCCAGCCACGCGATCCTTGAAAACGGGGCTTACGGCACACCCGCCTTCAACCCGCGGGCCACGTCGGCGCTGGCCGGCGGATCGCCTCTGGTGTTCGGCTCGAACGGCTTGCTGCAGTCGGGAGTCCTGAACCAAGCGCATGGCAGTATTGGCCACACCAGTTCGGCCAATCCGGCGACTGCGTTCGAGTTCGGTTCGGCCGTGCCGGGCCTGCCGTTCGTCAATAATTGCGCCCCCGGCACAGCGTGCGCGCGGGATGGCCTGTACGTTTTTGATGAAGCCCGGGATTTCAACCACAATGAGGATACGAAGGAAACCTCGGCCCACGTCAAGTGGGAGATTATTCCCAAGCTTCATGCCGATTTCGACGCGCAGTACGTCGATTCGAAGGTCGTCAACCACGATATCCTCGTGACCACGGGTACATTTGCTGACTATCAGTACAGCACCGGCAGCAGCGGTGTCCCCCAGGTGACATTGCTGCCGAATGCCAACACCAACTACGCCTCAGGGGGCTTCTCGAATCCGACAAACTACTTCATCCCCTTCATTCAAGGTCATGAAGAGAACGACGGCGGCAGGGAATCTGCGTTCGCCGTGGATGCAAAATACGACATCAGCGAGGGCGGCTGGCTGGATTCTCTGAAAGCCGGCGTTCGCTATTCGGATCGAAACCAAACCATCCGCTATTCGACATTCAATTGGACCCCGATCGACACGGTCTTCACCTGCAACGGTCCCGCCTTCAGTGTCAACGCCACGACGCCGGCCCCCTATACGGGAGACTGCGCTTCGCAGGGTACTTTCAAAGGCTACGGCGCGGGAATCACGGGCACCACCAATTTCAATAATTTCTACGACAAGGGTGTCTATCCGAACGGTCAGATGGTTTTCTTGAACAAGGGAACCATTTCCAACTTGTCCGGGGTGCTCACGGCGTTGGACGGCGCCCATACCAACGCACCGGGTCTGTACACCTCGATCTGCAACCGAACGGGTTTGATTCCAGGAAGCTGCTTCCTACCAGCCGACGTCTCGCAGACCGAGGAACAGACGAAAGCTGCCTACGTCATGTTGAACTTCGGCGGCGCGAACACGAGCATCTTTGGGTCTGTCAATGTCGTGGGCAACGTCGGCGTACGCGTCGTTCAGACGCAAGAAACCGCCGCCGGCTCCATCAGTTATCCGGACCCGACGAATCTTCTGGCGCTTGGCCCGTGTGTCCCTCCTACGGGGGCCGCTGTCGTCACGCCGGCCTGTTATCTGACGCCCGCCATCATTGCATTCTCCAATAGCGGTGGCTCAGCCGACACGTTCAAAGGGACCCACACCAACGTGCTGCCGGCCTTCAACGTGCGCTTCGGATTCACTGACAAGGACTTTGTCCGTTTTGCGTACTCGAAGGCCATATCCCGTCCGGATACGGGGCTGCTGCGGAACTATGTCCAGATAAACTCGCCGTTCATCAATACGAATGCGGACTCGCCGTACGTCATCTACAACTCGCCGACGGCTGCCCACGTCGCGGCGAATGTCGTTGGCTATAACTTCGTGTTCAATTCCACCGCCGGTAACGCGGCTCTGCGGCCGGAATCCGCCGACCAGTTGGATCTATCGTACGAACGGTATTTCGGACCGACCAGTTCGCTCACGGTCGGACTGTTCTACAAGAAGCTGTATAACACTCTGAGTGAGGCCAATTTTAACCGCACCTTTACGAATAACGGCGCGACGGAAACCGTGCAAATCCTGGGTCCGATCAATGAAAAGGATGGCGGACGGGTCGATGGCGTTGAATTCGCCTATCAGACCTTTTTCGACTTCCTGCCCGGGCTCCTGAGCGGCTTGGGCATGCAGGCCAACTATACTTATGTCGGTCAACACGGGATAAAGAACTCCAATCTGGTCGACGCCGGCGCACTGACCGCCGGTGGTGTGGGCGCGTTCGGTGCCGGGAATGAGGCCGTTGGGGGTGCCGTCATCGATTCGCACAAGCTGGAAGGGGTTTCCACCAATACCTTCAATCTCGTCGGACTGTATGAGAAGGGGCCAATCGGAATCCGCCTCGCCTACAACTGGCGCTCCATGTACCTCACGAAGAATCTGGATTGCTGCATCGGTATGCCGGTGTTCCAGAAGGCGGCGGGGTTTCTCGACGGGTCGGTCCGCTACTCGATCGGCTCCCACGTCGAGCTGTCGCTCGATGCGACCAATCTGCTGGATACCAGGACCACCTACGAGCAGCAGATATTTGGTGATTCCGCAGCAACCCCGGGAGCCAAAGCGGTTTTCATGGATACGGGTTGGTCGCGGGTTGATCGGCGCTACCAGCTGGGCGTTCGCGTCAAGCTCTGATCTTTAACTGGGTGAAGGAGTCTGTACGTACAGGGGCAGCCTCGCTTTGGGAGGCTACCTTGGCTTCGCTCCAACAAGCTGCCCCGCTCGAACATCAAGTATCATTGCGCGGGTGGCAGGGGGGTCAATGAGCGAAGCCATGCGGGATGACAATCGATCACCGCCGTTCCGCGTGGTAATCGTGGGAGGCGGTACGGCCGGCTGGATGAGCGCCGCCGGCATCAGGCGTCAAGTTGGGACCGACGATTACTCCGTTACGCTTATTGAATCCGATGAGATCGGAACTGTCGGCGTCGGTGAGGCTACGCTGCCTCACATCAAGACCTTCAACGACATGCTCGGAGTCGACGAGGCGCAATTCATGCGCGAGACCCGCGCGACATTCAAACTGGGGATTCAGTTTCGCGACTGGGATCAGCCGG
>Ga0210406_10007451_pt1 | contig 11106 bp, 10 predicted proteins | sample IncBWC30MmetaG_FD_155454 | JGI IMG/M metagenome (GOLD analysis project Ga0210406, IMG submission 155454) | Forest soil microbial communities from Barre Woods Harvard Forest LTER site, Petersham, Massachusetts, United States - Inc-BW-C-30-M | ecosystem: Environmental > Terrestrial > Soil >... | reverse complement strand
TTAAGCGCCGCCTTTCAGAATATCCATTAGATAGGCAGTCAAAACGGACAGCGAATTGACTCCAGCTGGGGAATGTCACCGAGCAGAACAGCGATACGGTGGCTACTGGCAATGTGATTAGCCAGGGCCCCACCAGCGGGAGTTCGGGCAGCAGAAGGTCCCCCGGTGAACCTGGTAATTTCTTCAGGGCCACCGCAGGGGGTAGTTTATTGAGTCACGTCCAAATTCCCGTTCCCAACACCTATTATATTGTCGTCTTGGAGATTGTTGTTTAAAGCCGCCACCTAGCCACTTTTCGAGCTCCATTTTCGCATTATACAACATCGCTTCCCGAGGTTTAAACGCATTGTGGGTGACCCGGCGAGCTCCAAACTTATCCGCTTTGCACCTCGGCGCCCTTCCGCCTGAGGCTCATCTTGGATTTATCCAACTTTCTGAAATGTCAAACTTCGGTAGGGCATTCGACCTGCAGAACCGGTGCCACTCGGCGATGGTCTGTGCGTAATGCAGTCCAAGGTCTGGATAAAAGTCCGAGGTGACTCGAGTGAAGTTTTCAAGTTCCTCCAAAGGAGTTCCACAATCCAGGTTGCATTGATTGTATGAGAGGACGAACCCGAATCGATTCCAGCTAGGATCGGATTCACGGTGTTCCACGTTGTCCAGAAACCAGATAAGCTTCCGCAGCGAGAATGGGTGGCTTGAGCTTCTCTGAGGAAGCTTAAACTCTGACTCGTACTCATCGCTGACCGTGTATTTGATCCGCTCACCGCTCAGGCGTGCCCGAACGCTTATTACATCGCTGGTTGTCGATTCGAGTTCGATGCGTGCGATTTCGACTTGATGGCGAGCGTAGTTTGGTAAGTATTCACCACCCATGAATGAAGGATGGATCCGCCCGATGCTGTCGCGAACCTCCTCATCGAGTGTGTCTGAGAGCAGCTCATCGCAAAGCACCTCGAGGTTTCCTTCGGCGTAGAAGTCTCGAATCATTTCTCGCCTGTTGCGCCCTTTGACGTCCCGAAGGGCGACGTCTAGCGGATTTGCGGCCGGTGACCAATATGAGGTTGGCTGAAAGTCGTAGTTAATTGCTGGGTAAACTTTGGAGAGAGACATAGGCTCTTGGTATCCTTCGCGTCTTTAAATTCGGTTGACACCATGAGCCGGAAAACAAAACAACCGCCGGCCTTCATCAGGCGGCGGTTCTTCGATTGGCGTGGAGAGTCGCTGTTTACTCCTACACTCACAGAGATCACATCCTCCAAGCTCTCGCTCAGAGAAGGCACCGTGGCGTCTCCATCGCCCGGTTGCCGTGTTCGCTTTCCGAACATCTCCTGATGCTAAGTGGTATTTAGTTCATGGTGCACAGAATCTCAATAAAATTGCGCCGTTGAAGACCCGATTGAGCAAAGAGAAGAAACATGGACGCCGGTTCCGTGAATATTGTACAACCGTATGGCGAGAATCTGTAAGCCGTCCGAAGAAAGTATTATGAAATTGCAGCCCCGGATCTCACTGGCCCAGTGTGGGCAGTGCTTCCGCCGGCGCAGGCAACATTAGTTTGCCGAGGCGGATGTTGGAGAACCTGATGCATCGTCCTGGAACAAAAGAATCGTGGCATCCGCTCCCATTGATTAGGCGGCCGAGCCATATGGATGGCTGAAAAGTTGGGCACGCCTTCTCTAAAGTACTAGTAGACTAGTTCCAAGGTGTAATTGCAGGTTCGCGGATCCGTCCCAAACTAGCCGGCATGTTCCGCCGGTCGCAAAGTGCCCGGCCAAGTCAGTATTTCAAACGCAAACCTGAAATAAATCCAACTAGTCTCGACGACTGCAATTACCAGATGAAAACTACCACCAACGTCTTAAACCGACGCAACAAAATCAAAGCCTTAGCGTTTGCAACCGTCGCCAGTGCGGCGTTGGCGTGCGCGCCTGTTTTCGCCCAGGAGATCGAAACCAATGCTACTACAGGCGATGTAACATTTAGGCTGGTGCGCTCCAAGGGATTGGACGCTTTTCCTAACGCCGTGCCAAATGCGCACGGCAACGTGACGATTCATTCCATTGGTCCGGTCGAGATCATGACGGTCAACGTCGCGGGGTTGCCGCGAAACACCGATTTTGACTTCTTTGTGATTCAAGTGCCGAACGCACCGTTCGGGTTATCTTGGTACCAGGGCGATATTAAGACGGATGCCACCGGCAGGGGTTCTCGCAAGTTTATCGGCCGTTTTAGTATCGAAACTTTCATTGTGGCGCCCGGTGTCGCCCCTGCCCCATTCGTGTTTAATAACCCGCCTTTCCAGGATGCGACGTCAAACAACGCTCAACCCCTTCCGGTCCAGACTTATCACTTGGGATTATGGTTCGATAGCCCAGCGGATGCAGTTGACGCCCACGCGCCCGACACCGTCACCCCTTTCAACGGGCAGCATAATGCCGGGGTTCAGGTCCTTAGCACCAATCAGTTCCCAGACCTCAAAGGGCCTCTGAAAAAAGTGCATTGATTAATTTTCTCCTAATAAACTAGTAGAAAGTTGGTTCCGGCTTTGCGATTAGTACGGGCCGTTGGATCACCGTCACCGCTCGCCGGATCGTCACTCGGGTCCGCGCCCCCGCGGGCAACTCTCCCGCTATTATCGAACACCATGCAGTTGACCTTTTGGCTGAATTTCGTTAGGTACGCCGCATTCCGGTCCTTTAACGCGATGCGCTGATCCGGGTTGCCGTTCAAGTGACGGAGATCGGCGTTTTATTGCAAGCCGACTATCTGGGCGGTGCCGCCACGAACGAGGTCCAGCATTTGCAACGCCTGGCTAGCCGTCGGCTTATGAGCACCGCTCACGGCGACGGCGGTCGTGTAACCTGTCGATGGGTTTATCAATCTTTGTTCTGGAATCGTTCGACAGCTATCGAACAATAAGACCCACGCCATGAAAACCGAAGCGACAACTGTTAATAGCAAAAAGCTGATCTTTACACCGGCGCAATATGAAGATCCCGCCTTGCCAGAAATTTGGATGGATTCATTTAGCGTTTCGGGCCAGACGAGTAACTCGCCTTGTAGTTCAAGTGCGAAATAATGAGCACAACAGGAGCGATTGAGCACGCATGCTGAGCCATCGAGCCAGTTGATCACCTTAGCGCTTTGATTCTCGCCACTAGGTAGATGGTTTATGTAAACTCCGCCTGTTTGAGGGGGTCTATTACGTCACTCATGCGTTTTTGGCAGGTCCTACGGTCAAGACCCACACCTTCAAAGGCCTGACTCCGAACACAGCGTACTGGGTCTATATGTGGGGATATAACACGAGTGGCGGATCTCCATATGCCTACACCAGTTGGACAACCGCAAACTAAACGGTTCCAATCTTTGTAATTAGTAACACTGGCAAAATACAGTCTGGCCACCCTGAACGTTTTCGGGGTGGCCGGATCCTTTTGTGCCATAGAACTGCAGCCGATAGTAACGAGAATAAAACAGTAAGCTTCGCTAACAAAGTTTCCCGTCAAAGCAAGAACCCTTTTTTCTACCGGTCCCCCTGTGGTTCTCGATGAGCAATGGTCGAATACTCCGGTATGACCTGCATTGTAAGTGGCAGCAACCGGCGGCTGGTTAGCATCTAGAGTCATGAACCCCTTGCACAAAATCGGTAACGTCGTCACACGGGGTAGACGCGTCCAATAGTGCAGCGAGCATACCTAAAACTAACTGACTAAAGACGACATCTGTTCACGCCCGGCTCTGTTCATTGATAAGAGGACTATAAGCATTTTTTCAAACATGCCGGGCGCCCGGCCGACCCACGGCTCCGTTTTTTTCAAGAAAAAATACTCTGCGGGTATCTAGCAAATGCGAAATCCGCTTGTCGTGCTCTTTCTGATGAGATTCTCGATCTACAAGGTCGAAAATCCTGTCAGGTTTAGCCCGTGAACCATGCCATTTGCGATTGTACCAAAGACCGGAGATGGACCCGCGCGTGGAGTCGGAGCCAACGAATCAGATGCCTGGTCAAATGCTGTGGCTTTTGCAAGATTAAGACGCTATGCTGCTGCTTGTTTAAGAACCGGGCTACGAAGTTCGGAACAGCCGTCAGTCGAATGTCGAACATAGAGAACAAAAGATGAGCACTCTAGTCGTGGTAGGTTACAATGATCCTTATCAAGCGCATGAGGTGCTTCTCAAGCTGCGGAAACTGCAAAGAGAATATCTGATCGATCTTGAAGATGCAGCGGTCGCTGTCAAAGACAAACAGGGCAAGGTTCAGCTCCACCAGAGCGTTAACCTAACCGCGGCGGGTGCGATCGGCGGCGGCTTTTGGGGATCCCTCATTGGTCTGATCTTTCTGAATCCGCTGTTGGGCTTCGCGGTGGGTGCCACGGCTGGCGCAGTATCGGGCGCTCTTACCGATGTCGGAATCTACGATCATTTTATGAAAGAGCTAGCGGCAACCATGACCGCGGACAGTTCGACTTTGTTCGTCCTAGTCAGGAAATCGACACCGGATAAGGTGCTGGAGGAGCTCAAAGGAACGGGCGGCCGGATCTTGAAAACCTCGCTCTCAAATGAGGACGAAGGCAAATTGCAGGCTGCTCTGACTGCGGTAGGATCGTCGCACGCCGAAGGAGACCGGCCGTCCTCGTAAGCGAGGCAGCAGAGAATCTCACCCGGACTGTGAGAACTCAGGGCTAGAAGAAAACGAACGTCTCCATCGTGCCGTTGAGATAACCTTAGGCTCGAAAGAAGCTGATACTTGTTCGTGGGAACATAACCCAAAGACTTTTTCCGGGATGGTTCTGCCCGCCTAAATTGTCTCGGGGCTCACGGATGTTTTCGGTCGGGCTGGGGCTTGTGGGGGAGTTGGTGTTAATGATGTGATGCCAGCAATGGGAACATCGTTGAAGTGCTTGCCTGACTGGGAGCCGAGATATTGAGTTTTCTCGAACTTCCCGGCTTTTTTCTCCGCCTGATTTTTGCTGGTATCCGGCCAACGCCAGAGAAGCCCTATTAGTTTTAAGTAATCTCGCGGGACGAGCTTTCTCGGGATGGACTGCCGAGTGTCGATTCTCAATTCCGTCCCTCCCGCTGTCGAGACGATCACTTGATATGGGTTAGGATTGCTTACTACGACCACGTTATTCAGTGTTTGCTCTGAGATAATAATCGGGTCGTCGCGCCATGGCTTATCATTGTCCACCGAGTCGCTCTTAGAGACAGGCGCCACGGGAAAACTTTTACGTGCGATTAGGAATTTGCTCTTTGACAGAGAGGTTCTTTGAGTTGCTGGATTTCCTGCAAGTGCATCACATCAAGCTTGCTCCCTTCAAGGCAACCGTTTGAAAAGCGCAGGCGTCGAGTGCCCCTGCATGGAACTCCAGTATCGTTTGCTGGCAACCCGAGCATCCCGGATCCGTCGAATACGGGCAGTCTTTGCGAAACTCGCGCGATATCGCACTTACTCGTGATTTCGGAACAAGTGATTGAACATCCTTTTTTAACAAGATTTTTCAAATAAGGAGCTCGTGGATGGTCGTAATTATTTAGACTGCCGACTGAAATAAAAACTTCTTTTGGCCGGAGGTTCTTGTCGCGTGCTTTCAGTTCTTTTTTTGAATCCCGAACGCCCCCGTGATGCGGCCCCACAAGCACATCAATTTGAATTTCCCCAACCGCATCGACCAATGTAGAGAAATGGAGATCTCCCGGCCAAATCGAAACTATCTTTCTACTGCTCACCAATACAACTAGGGCAGACAGATCATTGATTGTCTTCTTCGTGTTTTGCTCAACAAAATTAGGATGAAGTATCTCAAGCGTTTCAGTCCCGCCGTGGCCGCGGAAGGGATCGGTTCGCGTAGAGCGAGCGCGAGCAGCGCCATGCAGCCCAGCCCGATAGCGTAGCTGGCGAAGCCGGACCAAGCAGCCGAGCTCAAGGCGCCCCGTAGGTTTCTCCCCGCGAAGTCGAGCGGACATATGCTGGGCTCGATCAGCTACGGAATGTGGCGCGCGAGATACGGGAACTCGGAATCGGTCTGTTGCGTGTAGCGGCCCAGCCATCGCTAACCTCCCGCCTTGTGCCACGCGCCATCCGGCTATTAAGGTCCGCACTTCCTGGAGTGCGGGTCTCACTCCGTGTGCCAAACCCGAACACGATCTGGTCATGGGTCTCAACAGGGCAGTGTGACATCGGTCTGGTTGCGGCCGCGCTCCGGTTACACGGGAGTTGAGTGCGAGCCCTTCCTTACGGTCGATGCCGTCTGCGCGCTGCCACGGCGGCACGCCTTAGCTCGCAAACGGGCGATTGCAGCGTCCGATCTTGCGGGTGTCTCTTTGATCGCGGGCGGTCCCGGCGTCTTTCAGCAAGCGATAGAGGGGACATTCGCGCGCGCGGGCATTGAACCACGCTTTCTTCTGACGGCACAGTACACGGCAGCGCGGTGTGGAATGGTGGCTGAAGGATTGGGACTCGCCATTGTCGATCCATTGCCAGCCCGGGAACTTACCGGATTGCCCATCGTCCTCCGGCCCTTTCAGCCTTCCCTGCCCATTGAGACGATGCTTATCCGGCCGAGCGGCAGACCGCCAAGCAACCTGATAGCGCGCTTCATAAATTTTCTAAAAGCCGAACGCGACGCCTTGATACCGCTATTTCGCAGCAGTCGCCCGCCGCGGTAAAAGAACTTCGAGCGCGAAAGAAGCCGATTAGCGTAACGAACAACCGCCGTTCACCAGCCGCGAATCTTCTCCCACTCAACCAAACTGTCACCGCGATCGACATGGTATCGATCGAACGGCGCAACCGTGAGACAAGTGTGATTCGGCAGCACGCGCACTTTCGTGCCAATGGGAAGAGAATCCCAGGGTAGTTCGCCTTCCGCTGCAGCGATCATGCCATGTTCCTGGGAGACGTCGGCGACGTACAAATTTGAAGCTGGCAATATCGCGCCGCGGATTGGCCGGATTAAACCGTAGCCAACGTTTTTCGTAAACTCCGACGCACTCAAATCTTTGGAAAGAGCAAGCGCGCCTGCATCGATTAAGATTCGGTTACTCCGCCGGTTGTGTCCGATCACGGTGGCCACCACCGAGACCGCGATGTCGTCTTCAGTACAAACACCGAGCCCAACCTGATCGAGGTCGAAGAATGTATAAACACCGGGACGCATTTCGTTAACACCGTCTAATCGTTCCGCGTACACCATGGTTGGGGTTGAGCCGACGCTCACAATTTCGCATGGCAGCCCGGCTGTGGTAATGCGTTGAGCCGCCCGTACCACACCCGACCGTTCCTGTTCTGCGACACGCCGGATCTCGTCGACGCTATGCGCATGATAACTGTGTCCAGCGTGACTCAGTACACCGGTGAGTTTTAATGAATTAGATTCAGCAACGGCTTTTGCGACGGCTAACAATTCCGAACCTTCAGGATCAACGCCGGCGCGCCGGCCACCAGTATCGATCTCAACGAACACTGAGAAAGCGGAACGTTCCTTCTCGGCGGCAACCGACGCGGCAGTTACCGTTGCGACATTATCCAGAATTATATTGATGACCGCGTCGTGCTTTCGCTGGATTGCCGCTAGCGCCGGAATCTTATCGGGCGCAATGCCCACGCCGTAGGTCAAATCGCGAAATTGATGCGCCGCAAAGTAAGCCGCTTCGGACACCGTTGAAACCGTAAGGCCACCAAACTGGCCTCGCGTGGCAATGGCTGCGACCTCCGCGGATTTCGCTGTTTTGATGTGCGGCCTTAGACGCACACCGTGGTGTTTGGCGCGCTCCGCCATGGCAGCGCAGTTTCGCTCGAGCACTGTCAGATCAAGAATTAAGGCCGGCGTTTCCAGATCAGCGATGCGCATAGTAAGGGGTTCTAGGTTTAAGGTTTTAGGTTCGAGGTTCGAAGTTTTAGATCGTCGTGTGCAGGAAGACGTTGCCTCCAACTTTCCACGTTCGAGCGTGAAACTTAAAACTTAAAACCTAGAACCTACAGCCCTCGGGATCTATTCTGCCCGGTGTATCGCCAGGGGACCGAAAGACTGGGTCACGGGCATGAACTCAATGGTGTTGATGTTCATCCGTGCGGGCAAAGTCGTTACCCAATACACGGTTTCGGCCACATCTTCGGCGGTCAGCGCATCCGCCTGATCGTAGATCTTCGCAGCTCTGTCCTTGTCGCCTTTGAAACGCACCACGGAAAATTCGGTGCCACCGACTAACCCAGGTTCCACGTCGGTTACTCGTACTTTAGTTCCGAGTAAATCAGCGCGCAGGTTGAGCGAGAACTGGCGTACGAAAGCCTTGGTAGCGCCGTAGACGTTGCCGCCAGGATACGGATAATTTGCCGCCGTCGAACTGATGTTCACAATGTGGCCGCGGTTGCGGGAAACCATGCCCGGAAGGATAGCGCGAGTCACATACATCAGGCCCTTTACGTTAGTGTCGACCATCTGGTCCCAGGCTTCGATGTCGGCTTTGTGGGCCGGCTCCAGTCCAAGGGCCAAGCCGGCGTTGTTCACCACCACATCGATTTCCGCATACTCCGCCGGCAAGGTGCTAACGGCCTGTTCAACCGCGGGACGATCCCGAACGTCGAGCACCAGTGTATGCAGGCGATCGCTTGCGAGTTCACCGGCGAGCGCTTTCAAGCGTTCTTGCCGGCGCCCCGAAGCGACCACGCGATGTCCTCCAACCACAAACTTTTTCGTGATCGCTGCACCGAAACCGGCGCTTGCCCCTGTGACGAAGACGGTCATCGACATGCCCCAGTATGAATGCGAATCATGTTCAAGCAACCCGAGTCCGCAAAGTCTGCGTAGTGCCCAGCTTTCTCGGCATGCCACATGGGGAACCTTACTTATAGCTGGCTCCGTAGGAGTCACATCTTTATAGCTCGCGATGCAAAAGAGTCGGAAAGCTCCGTAGGAGCGACATCGATATTAGGGACGTTGACCAGATCGCGGGCGATATTTTTACATGTCGCTCCTAACGGAGCTGGTCGCTGATTTGATTGCCGAAGGTAAAAAGATTTCGCTCCTACGAAGCTAGTGATCCAATCAACCGAATACAGGTCGAGACGGCCCAGGCGAACTTAGGCGCGCAGGCGACGAGTTTTATCAATCTGCTACGCTGCCTTTACATCTTTTACGTAGGAGGCCAGGCCGTTGCCGAATGACCAGTCCTCGCGTGTATTCGGCGAAAGGATCACTTGGACATCCTCAGGCCGCAATCCGGCGTTTGCCGAAAGCAACTCGGCCAGGCGCTGGTAAAGCCGTTGCTTGGCCACCGTGTCGCGCCAATTGCTAAAGGTGATATTGATGAACACCACGTCTTTGGAGCGTTGGATCCCCATATAGTCAGGATCGTAAATAAATTCTTCCGGTTCATACTGATCAACGAACTGGAAACGGTCATCAGGTGGGACTTCGAAGGTTTCCACCAGGGCCTGATGAACATTATCCACGATCGCCCGGATCTGATCGTTGGATTTGCCCTTGAGCAATGAAATTCGAACGAGTGGCATTGGTTCTGTTCCTGTTTGTTAAACGGTGTCTCTAACGTGGAGCGCGCCTCGCTTCCTCCGTCGCTAAAGCTTTGGAGGACAAGTGCGGGGCCGACCCGACTCTTGACGACCAGAACCTAATACCCGAGGATAGTTCTACAATTTGAAAGTTTAGCGACAACTCATCAATAAAATCGAATGATGCTTGCTCGGGTTAATCTCAATATGAATGTGCTGCGCACGTTCGTGACCGGATTGGAACTGGGGAGTTTCTCGAAAGCAGCGCAACGTTTAGGCCGCTCACAGTCCGCCATCAGCACTCAACTTCGCCGTCTTGAGGAACAAGCGGGCACGCCCCTGTTTAAAAAATCCGGTCGAGGCTTGGCGCTGACTTCCGCCGGAGAGAGTTTGCTGAGTTACGCGAAACGAATTCTCGAGCTGAACGATGAGGCCATCGATGGGTTAAAGGACGCCGAAGTTGAGGGATGGGTACGCCTCGGAATTCCCCAAGATTTCGCGGAAGGATGGCTTACCGGTGTACTTGGGCAGTTTGCCCGTTCCCATCCGAAAGTACGGGTGGAAGTGCGAGCCGAACAAAACGTTGCCATCATTGAACGAATTGTTCAGGGGGAACTTGATTTGGCACTTACGTGGGGTGCCGACGACAAAGTGCGAGCAGAGCCGCTCGTCGACCTGCCTATGGTCTGGATTGGCCGTCCTGATTGGGCTGGCCCCAAGGGTCTCGGATATGAGCCGCTCCCTTTGATCGCCTTTGAGCCCCCGTGTGTGTTCCGCTCTGCCGGAATCGCCGCGTTAGACCAGGCAGGTCTCGGATGGCGCTTATCATTTACCAGCCCAAGCCTTGCGGGTTTGTGGGCAGCAACGGAAGCCGGCCTAGGTGTAACCCTGCGCACCACGATTGCTCTTCCGCGTTCATTGACCGTGTTGAAACCGGCGAGCTCAGGACTTCCGGCGTTACCGGAAGTACAACTGACCTTGTGCCGGAAGAAACGCGGTGGGGCCGCCGTAGTGAACCGCCTGGCTGAAATTCTACGCGAAACGATTGCCGAACGGGCTCAAGCAGTGAGAAGTGAGAGGTGAGACGTGAAAAGTGAGAAGATTCGGCGGTCGCCACGCGTGGGGCGGGGCGGCCGCTTCTGTCACACTCTATATATAAAACGGTTTCGGTTAGAGTATCCGGGTTAGCCGGCAGAGCCCAATGCGACCCCCTCCGACTTTTGATGACAATTTTGTTATTATTTTTGGGCTTTTCTTTCTGATTTTAGGTTACAAATAGTCCCTATGACTTCGCTCAAGTTTGCTGCTGCTGCGGCCATCGGCGCCCTGCTGCTCGTCGGGAACGGGACCGACAGTCTCGCAGATTCTCAGACGGCTGGCGGCAGCCCTACCAAAATCCGAGTCGGCTATATCGGGATTACTTGTGAGGCGCCCATTTTTTCTGCGGTCGAAAACGGATTTTTCAAGGAGGAGGGGCTGGATCCGGAACTGGTCAAGTGTGAGTGGTCGAAATATAAAGACGTACTGGCGCTTGGCGGCTTCGATATCACGCACCATCTGATCATGTATCTGTTGAAGCCAATCGAGCA